>ERZ778018.1476-NODE-1476-length-18963-cov-11.086471_pt1 | contig 18963 bp, 14 predicted proteins | sample MGYA00375748_ERZ778018 | MGnify/ENA primary metagenome ERZ778018 (study PRJEB29350, sample SAMN05509839) | bioreactor metagenome | biome: bioreactor; material: wastewater | place: South Africa: University of Cape Town | collected 2014-04-22 ... | reverse complement strand
CCCACCCCTCATCCGGCCTTCGGCCACCTTCTCCCTCAAGGCAAGATTATTCGTGGGACTCGTAAATCGTTATGGTGCCGGGTGTTGTCGCAAATCAGCCCAAGGCCGCCCTAAGTCATTGGACGGTTGGGTGATCGGACGAGGCATCCGGGATCGTTCTTGGACTTACGTCACTCACGAATAATCTTGCTCAAGGGGAGAAGGCCGAATGCCACGAAGTTAGGCTAAAACCCCTTCATCGGCAAGAGTTTGCGGAGCTCATCCCGCGGCTTGGTCATGCGCATGTATTGTTTGGGGCGGCGCTTCACGACCCGCGGCTCAACCCGGCCGCAAGGCGGCGGGTTGACCACCAACGGCGGGGGGGCGTCGCCCCCCTCGATCCCGATCAGCCAGCGTACCGCGTCGACCAACCTGACGCGATCCGGATCGACCCCCCGCGCCCGGGCCGACTCCAGCATCACCGAACGCGCCAGGTTGTACGCCAGGCAGAAGACCGCCAACTCCTTGAGCACCCCCGCCGCCGTCCCGCACCGCAAAACGTCCATGCGCATGCTGGTCTTGATATGTCGAAAGTCGACCTCGACCCGCCAACGCTTGTGATAAAGCTCGGCCAATTCCTTCGCCGGGAAGGCTTCCGCGTTCAGCAGGGTCGTGACCAACGTGACCTCGCGGACGCGGAACCCGGGCGTCTCGACCCGATACCGCAACTCGCGGACCTCGATCCGCTCCGGCAGCGCGGCGAACTCCTCCTTGGAAATCCAATTCGGACTGCGCTTCGGTTTGAACCATGTGACGATATGATCTTCCATGTCTCGGGCCAGCGCCCAGCGGGAGTTCGGCAGGTCGTCGGGCGCCGGGGCCGACTTCTTCCTCCCTGCCCCGGGACGGTTCGGCGCGAAGTCGACCTTTTGACGCTGATGGACGCGGAAGGCGGCTTCCAGGCCGCGTCCGATCAAGATCGCGATATGGACATAGGAGCAGAAACCTCGGTCCCCAAGCACCACGTCGCCGGGCGCCAGACCGTCGGAGACGACGGCGGCGCGGGACATGTCGTGGGTCCGCAACGGCGCCGTCGTCGACCGCAAGAGCATCCCGGTGGAGACGTCGAAGAGGGCCAGCCACTTCGCCACCGGGAAGCCGCACCCCTTGCGTTGGCCCCCCGGCTGGCCGAACCGCGCCTGCAACCCGGGTTTGTCGGGCATCGAGAAGCTGGAGCCGTCGACGACCCAGACCCGACGCCCAAGCCATCGCGCGTCCTCGGAGGCGGCCCGCAACGTCGCGGCGAGCCGCTCGGCGAGTCGTTCGAGCACGGCCAGGGGGAGCCGCTTGCGGGCCTGGCAGTAGGCGCTGTCGGAGAAGCTCCAATTCCCAAAGTGGACGACGTGCCGGCAAGCGGTGTTGCCGTGGAGGACCTGAAGCAGGAAGAGGTAGACGGTCGTGGCCGGGTCGAGGACCCGCCCACGCCAGTGGTGCCCGACCTGGCGGCAGGCGTCCTCGATGGTTTCCCGCGACAATCCGGCGGCGACGTCTTGGCGCAGACGTCGGAGAACGAGGATGATGCGCGGCGGCATGGGCGGGGCTCCTTCCAGCGGCTGCGGGTTTTACGACCATCCACAGCATGCCCGGCGCCCCGCCCGTGCTCAAGACGCGACAACCCGCCAAGGGGTCAGAGCTTACAGCTAACTTCGCGGCATTCGGGAGAAGGCCGTTTGGCGTCGGCTGGCGTGAAGATCGCGCGCCGGATCCGAGAAGTGTCGGGTCGTCAGTCCCCCGCGAGGGGGGAAGACCGTTAGGATCGACCGCGACCGGCCCAGGAGGAATCGCCGTGCTCCATCTCCTTCGGGCCCTGGCCCTTCTCGCCGTGATCGCGCAGGCGCCGGCCCTCGACGACGAGACGGCGCGGTACATCGCCGAGACGAAGACGCGGCTGAAAGACGACGCCCTGGACCTTGGCCTACGCGAGTCGATGGCGCTTGAGGCCGCGGCGACGCTCGACCGCGGCGCCCGCGGCGAGCCCTCGCTCTCCGGCAAGCTCGCCCGCTGGGACGTCGCGATCGAGCTTCTGGACGACTTCGACCGCGACGAGGAGGGCCATCCCCGGCGCCGCGAGTTCGCGCTTCAGTCCGCGGTCTACCGCTGGGCCCAGGCCCGCGCCTGGAACGACCGCCGCGCCGTCCATCCCGCCGAGGTCCCCACGACCGAGCGCGAGGCCGCGGCCCTGGACGACTCGATCGCCCGCTTGCGTCGGATCGTCGGCGGCGAGCCCGGAGCGCTCACCGACAACGTCCGCTTCCGCCTGGCCTGGTCCCTGGCCGACCGCGCCGCCCTGGACCCTCCCGGCGCCCCCATGGCGAGCCTTCGCCGCGGCGAGGCCCTGGGGCTCCTGGAGAACGCCCCGGCGGAAGCCTCGCTCGTCGGTTTCCACGCCCTCTTGAAAGCGGAGTTGCTCCGCGAGACGGGCAAGATCGACGAGGCCGCCGCCCAGGTGGCCGCGGCCGTCAGGGCCCAGTCGCCCCCGCCGGAAGCCGAACTCCTCGACGTCCTCCTGCCGATCCTCATCGACCGCGGCGCGTTCGCCGAGGCACGCAAGGCGATCGCCGCGATGGCCCTGCCGGGGCCGGCCAAGGCCCTTCAACTCGTCCACCTCGACCTCGGCGAATGGAAGGCCGCCGCGGCGGGCCCCCCCGGCCTCGCCCAACGCCGGGCGATGGAGGACGACCTGCTCAAACAGGTCCGCGAACTCAGGGCCGCCCGGGCCCCCGAGCTGCGCGTCGCCCTCTCCGATCTGGCCGCCTCCGACCTGGCCTTCGAGCCCGACGCCCCGCGCGACTTCTGGGACGCGGTCGCCGAGGGCTTCGACGTCCGCGGCGACCCCGTCCAGGCCGCCGCCACGAGCGAGAAGGCCGCCGCCCGCGCCCTACGCGACGGTCGCCGCGCCGAGGCCGCCGAGTCCCGCCTCCGCGCCGCCGGCTTCCTCTTCCAGGCCGGCCGGTTCGCCGAGGCCGACGCGCTCCTGGAGAAGATCGTCGCCGACGACCGGGCCGGCCCCTCCCGCCCCAGGGCCAGCCTGCTGCAAGCCCTGGCGCGGGGCCGCATGGTCGAAGACGCGGCCGACCCCCGCGGCGACCGCTACGAACAGGCCCTCGTCCGCCACCTCAAGGAGTTTCCCGACGACCCCACCTCCAACGAGGTCCGCTGGATGCTCGGGACGCTCGACGAGGCGCGCGGGCGTCGCGACCAGGCCCTGGCCTTGTGGAAGGCCGTCCCCCCGGAATCCCCGCGCTGGGTCCAGACGCGCGTCGCCGCCTGCGAGGCGCTGCGCCGCGGCCTGGAAGACCGCGTCGCCGCCGAGGAGCGCGAGGGTCTGGAAGCCGACTACGACGCCGCCAAGGCGCTCGTGGACGAGTCGCTCCAAACCGCGCGGCGGCGGCCGGACTCCGATCGCGCCGAACTGTTGATCGCCGAGGCCCGGCTCGGCCTGACGCCGATCGTCGGCCGTCCCGGCGACGCCCGCGGCGCCGCCGAGCAATGCCTGGCGATGAACCTGACCCCCTCGCAACGCTACCGCGCCCGCTTGGCCCGGATGACCGCGATGGCCGCGTCGGGCCGCTACATCGAGGCCGAGCGCGAAGCCCAACAACACCCGACCTGGGCCGTCCCCGGCGACCGCGACGCGCTATTGGACGCCGTTCGCGCGCTCGACCTGGCCGCGGCCGCCGCCGAGACCGACCTTCCCCAGCGCCGATTCGCCCAGGTCGCCAAGACCTTGATCTTTCCGTTGCTCGAAGACCCGAACCTCGCTGACGACCTTCGCAACGAACTGACCTTCCGCCTCGCCCGCGCCGAACTGTTCCAGGGAGACGCGGTCGCGGCCCGGAAGACGCTCAAGGACTGGGCGCCGTCGACCGAGAAGGCCGACGACCGCTATCTCCGCGACCTGGCCGACGCTTACTCCCGCCTCGACGCCAACGCGCTGGCGATCGACGTCCAGCGACTGCGGATCCAGAAGCTCCCCTCCGGTTCGCGAGCGTGGTTCGACGCCCGCTACGGGCTCGCGCTGGCCTATTACCGGATGGGCCAGGGGGACGACGCCGCGCAACTCATCGAGGCGACGTCGATCCTCCACCCGGACCTCGGCGGCGGCCGGCTCCGCGAGAAGTTCATCCGTCTCCGTCAACGCCTCGGCCCGGCCCCGTGAGCCCGAACGCCCGCCTCAGCGCCGTCGCCGCTTCGTTCAACCCCCGTCGACCCTCGTCGAAGAACGGATACCGGCGCAGGAACCCGTGGATCATGCCGGGGTATCGCGACAGCGTCGTCGGCGCGCCGGCGGCGCGGAGCCGCTTCGCGTAGCGCTCGCCCTCGTCGCGGAGGACGTCGAAACCGGCCGTCAGGATCAGGGCCGGCGCGAGTCCCGCGAGGCTCTCGGCCCGCAAGGGGGAGGCGTAAGGCCGGTCGCGGTCGGCGGGGTTCGGTAGGTACTGGTCCCAGTACCACGCCATCTCGGCGCGGGTCAGGAAATACCCCTCGGCGAAGCGGCGGTACGACTCGGTCTGGAAGTCGTGGTCCAGGGCCGGGTAGGCGAGCACTTGCAGCGTCGGTTGGGCGACGCCCAGGTCCCGCGCCATGAGCGTCGCGACCGCCGCCAGGTTCCCCCCCGCGCTGTCGCCGAGGACGGCCACGCGCGACGGATCGCCGCCGACCTCCCCGGCCCGCGAGCGGAACCAGCGGTACGCCGCGAAGGCGTCGTCGGCCGCCGCCGGAAACGGGTGCTCCGGCGCCAGCCGGTAGCCGACCGCCGCGACCAGCGCGCCGGAGGCGTTGGCGAACGCCCGGCAGAGGCCGTCGTGGGTGCGGTGGTCGCCGACGACCCAGCCGCCGCCGTGGAGGTAGACGACGACCGGAAGCGCGTCCGCCTCGGGGCGGATCGGCCGCGACATCCGGACGGGGATCGCGCCTTCGGGCCCGTCGATCGTCACGTCCCATGATTTGGAGACCTTCGGCGGCGGTCCCAGGAACCGCGCGGAGATCTCCATCTGGCCCCGGGCCTGTTCCGGCGACAGTTCGTCGACGGTCGGCAGCCCCGCCTTGTCCAGGCGGTCGAGGAAGTCGCGGGCCTGGGGGTCGACGTCCGCGGTCGGCGCGTCTTCAAGCATGGGCTTTCGCCTCGGGATGGTGGAGCGGGTAGGTCTTGTAGCCGCCGGCCAGGTTGTACGCCTCCCGCCCCGAGTCGCGGCGGCCGCGCTCGAACATCACGATCTCGGCCGACTCCGAGAGCCGTCGCGCCCGCGCGGCGGCCGAGGCCCCGCCCGCGACGCCTCCCACGATCACCAGCTTCATCGCCGCTCTCCTAGGCGGGTTCGGCCCCCGTCCCCGCCCTCCGGCGAGGGTCGACGCGGGGCGCGGCGGCGGCGACCGCCTCCGGCATGGTAGCGCCGCGGGCCCGCGATTTCCACGACCAGGAACGACGCCGGCCCCGCGAAAGCCGCCAAGGGCTCGCGAGGCCGGCCCGAATCGAGGCGTTTCGCGACCCGTCCCGGGCGCCGGGAGAAATCGCGAGCCTACGGTTTATCGCGGCTGGACGACGACCGGAGCGGGCGTCGCGGCCGGGGCGACGGTGGTCGCCGGCGCGGCGGCCGGGGCCGCGGTCCCGGCGGGCGCGGCGTTGATGGCGTTGATCACCCGATCCGGGAGCGTTTGCGCGGGCTCGGCGACCTGGAGGTTTTGAAGCTCGCCGGCGATGACCTTCATGCCGCGGATCAACTCCTGGCCCGAGAGCTGGCCGTCGTTGTTGGCGTCCATGACGCGGAAAGCCACGTTGGCCGGATCCATGACCGCCTTCTCGAACTCCTCGCGGCTCAGCGCGCCGTTCTTGTCGAGATCGACGTTCTGAAACGCCGCTTGAAGCCCGGCCTTGCCGAATTCGACCGCGGCGCCGTTGAGCTCGTGGGTCGAGAGCTGGCCGTCGTTGTTGGCGTCGCCGGTCAGGAACAGGGTCTGGACCCCCGTGTTGACGGCCTGTCGCAGCTCGGCGGCGTCGATCGAGCCGTCCTTGTTCGTGTCGATGAACGCCATGACGTCCTGCCGAGCCTGCTGGACGGCGTCCGCCCCCCCCTGGGCGCTCGTCTCCTGCTTGGTCCTATCGAAGAGGAACCGCAGGATCGGCCGCTGGTTGAAGACGTGTTCGCGGGCCTGGTCGGCCTCTTCCTTCGTCACCTTGCCGTCGCCGTTGGCGTCGGCCTTGAAGAAGAACCCGCCGGCGACCAGGTTGCCGGCGTCGACGGCCTCTTGCCGCGAGATGTAGCCGTCGTTGTTGAGGTCGGCGGCCTTGAAGAGCATCTGGGCCGTGGCCTGAACGTCGCCCAGGTCCTCGATCGGTCCGACGGACACTTCGGGCTCGTCGTCCGCCCTGGCCGCGCCGAGGAACGAGACGGCGGCGAGCGCGCCGGCGGCGGCGAAGGCGAGGTTCAACTTGCGCATCAGTATATCTCCTTGTTCCTGTCGCATGGTTCTTCGGCTCCCTCCGATTCTCGACGGCGGTCGTCGCGTCCGGTCGCGCGCCGGCGACTCGAACTCCATGACCGCCTCCGTCCGCAAGGTTCGTTTCATCGGTCGCAATCGCCGCGCCGAACTCGTCGCATTCTTTTCGAAGTCGTCGGTCGCCGCCCTCGAACGGTGCGAGCCTCTTCCGCGAAGCCTCGAAATCCGGACGCCGAGGCCCGCGCCCTCGCGCGGTCCTCGACGAGGGCCGGCATGCCGGCCTGGGGGGCCGCAAGCAGGCGCGCGACCCGGCGGGATCGCCCTCGTCCGATCGAAGTCCGCCGTCGCGCCGACCTCGACCGCCCCGGCGGGAGTCGACCGAACGCCGCCGGGCCCTGGAGGCGCCCTCACGAAGCGCCGAGGCGCGGCGGCCGATCGCGTCGAAACCTCCGAAATCTCCAAAGGTTTCGGGCGGGGGGCGCGGGCCGGCCGCGGCGAAACCTTCCCGCGATCCGAATCCCGTGGAAATTACGACACGAACATATTACGAATTCGTCGCGCTTGACGCTTGATCGGCCGAGGGGCGGGGTTAGGATTCACTGTGTCGTCCGCTCGACGGCCCCGCGGGTCGAGCGGCTCGGGGTCCGCCCGTCCGTCGCCACGGGTCGCGTGGTCCCGCCGAGGCTTTCAAGCGAGGCTTTCAGGCCGGCGGTCGCGTCGCGCGCGGATCCCACCCCGCGGCGTCGGTCGTCGTTCCATCTCCATCGAGACGTGAAGAGGACGAAGTGATGAAGCGCTCGTTCGGAAGGTTCGCGCTCGCGACGGCGGTCGCCGTCGCGGTCGCGGCGGGTTTGGTCGCCGGCTGCGCCCCGGCCGAGGACGAGATCGACCTGGAGGCGGCCCCGAAGGCGTCGGCCGCGGCGGACCAGCCGACCGCCGTCACGGACGCCGACCGCCAGGAGGCCGACAAGCTGTTCGGGTCGCGCTGCGCCACCTGCCACGGCGAGACCGGCAAGGGGGACGGCCCCGGCGCCGCGACGTTGTTCCCCAAGCCGCGGGACTATCGCGACGCGGAATGGCAGAAGACCGTCTCCGACGAGTCGATCGAGAAGACGATCGTCTACGGCGGCGCGGCGGTGGGCAAGAGCCCGGCGATGGTGCCCAACCCCGACCTGGCGGCCAAGCCGGCGGTCGTCGCGGCCCTTCGGGAGAAGATCCGGAGCTTCGCCAAGCAGCCCTAGCGCGGGACGGCGAAACCAACCGACCGCGACGGATTTTCGAGGCGGTCCCAACGGCCTCCCCCCTCGCGGGGGAAGGTGGCCCGAAGGGCCGGATGAGGGGGGCGAGCAAGACGACCGTGGGAATCCCAAGCCGCCTGGCCGGGCTTTCGACGTTCCGACGGCTTCTGGTCGCGTCGTCCCCCTCATCTGACGCCTTCGGCGTCTGTCTTCCCCCGCGAGGGGGGAAGAGCGTTCTCGTCCTTCCCAAGTCCGACATTCAGGAGCGTCGTCATGAACATGCCATGGAACGGAAGATCGAGGGCGGCCTTGGCGCTGGCGACGGGGCTGGCGCTGGCGGTCGCGCCCGGTTGCGGCGACGGCAAGACCAGGGTCGCCGGCAAGGGAGGGGGCGGCTCGGCGTCGATCGCCGAGTTGATGAAGGCGCGCGACCTGAGCGAGGCCGACGTGGTCGCGGCGCTCAAGACCTACACGCCCACCGGAGTCAAGGACGAGTTCTTGATGTTCGCCTCCGGCGGCCACGGCGGCAACGCCCTGGTCATCGGCGTGCCGAGCATGCGGATCCTCAAGTACATCGGCGTCTTCACCCCCGAGCCGTGGCAGGGCTACGGCTTCGACGACGAAACCAAGGCGCTGCTCGCCTCGGGATCGCCGGAGGGGAAGACGCTGACCTGGGGCGACATGCACCACCCGGCGCTCAGCGAGACCGACGGGGTTTACGACGGCCAGGTCCTCTTCGTCAACGACAAGGCCAACGCGCGGGTGGCGGTCGTGGATCTTCAGGACTTCACCACCCAGCAGATCGTCCACAGCGCGATCCTGCGGTCGGACCACGGCGGCGCGTTCGTGACGCCGAACACCGAGTACGTCATCGAGGGGGGCCAGTTTCCCGCGCCCCTGGACGGCTCCGTCGCGGACATCGAGAAGTACGACGACTTCTACCGCGGCGCGGTGATGTTCTGGAAGTTCGACCGGGCCAAAAAGCGGATCGACCCGGCGGCGTCGTTCGCCATCGAGATGCCCCCCTACTTCCAGGACCTCGCCGACGCCGGCAAGCTGGCCAGCGACGGCTGGTGCTTCCTCAACTCGTTCAACACCGAGCGGTCCTACGGCACCGGCGGCGCGGGCTTGCCGCCGATGGAGTCGGGCGCCTCGCGGAACGACATGGACTACCTCCACGTCATCAACTGGCGGCAAGCCGAACAGGTCGCCGCTTCCGACAAGGCCCAGGTGATCCAGGGGGTGCGGGTGATCCCGCTGGGGGTCGCGGTGGAGGAGGGGCTCTTGCACTTCGTCCCCGAGCCCAAGAGCCCCCACGGCGTGGACGTCACCCCGAACGGCGAGGAGATCTGCATCGCCGGCAAGCTCTCCACCCAGGCGACCGTCTTCAGCTTCGCCAGGATCAAGGAGCATATAGACCAGAAGAAGTACGCCGGCAAGGATCCCTACGGCGTGCCGATCCTCCCCTTCAAGGACGTCATCCGCGGCCAGGTGGAGATGGGCCTGGGGCCGTTGCACACCCAGTTCGACGACAAGGGCTTCGCCTACACGACCCTCTTCATCGAGTCCAAGATCGCCCGCTGGTCGCTCAAGGACTTGAAGGTGATCGAGAAGATCCCGGTCCACTACAACGTCGGCCACCTGTCGGTCGCCGGCGGCGACACGGCGAAACCCGACGGCCGCTTCCTGATTTCGATGAACAAGTGGGCCATCGACCGCTTCGCCGACGTCGGGCCGCTCTTGCCGCAGAACTTCCAGTTGATCGACATCGCCGGCGACTCCATGCAGTTGCTCTACGACATGCCGCTCCCCCTGGGCGAGCCGCACTACGCGCAGATGATCAAGACCGAGTTGATCAAGCCGTGGGAGGCGTACACCCCGGTGGGGATGAACCAACTGACCCACCAGCCCGACCCCCACGCCCCCAAGAGCGCCCAGGAGGCGCGGATCGAACGCAACGGCGACGTCGTGGACGTTTACATGACGCTGGTCCGCAGCACCATCACCCCGGACACCATCAAGGTGAAGGAGGGGGACACGCTGAAGTTCCACGTCACCAACGTGGAGCAGACCAGGGACGCCACCCACGGCTTCTGCATCGCCGACTACAACGTCAACCTGAGCATGGAGCCGGGCAAGGCGGCCAACGTCACCTTCGTCGCCGACCGTCCGGGCGTCTTCCCGTTCTACTGCACCGAGTTCTGCTCGGCCCTGCACATGGAAATGGGAGGCTTCCTGCTGGTGGAGCCGAAGAACGAGAACGCGGCGGGGACGGCGGCGGCCGACCCGCCCCGGAACCGGGCCGACGCGAAGCCGTCCGCCGACGGCGAGGGAGGTTGACGCCGTGTTCCGCCGACTCCTCGCGGGCGCGACGGCGGTCTTGATGGTCGGGTCGGTCGCGCCGGTCACGGCCGACCCGGCGGTCGAGGTCGCCGCCGGCGGCGCGCTGCAAGCCGCGGTGGACGCCGCGCCCCCAGGCGCGACGCTCCGGCTGGCGCCGGGGGAGCACCTCGGCCCGATCACGATCCGCCGGCCGCTGACGCTCGCCGGCCCGCGCTCCGCGGTGGTCCGCTCCGACGGTCGGGGGACGACGATCGACGTCCTCGCCGACGACGTGACGCTTTCGGGCTTCACGATCCACGGCAGCGGCGACCGCCCCGACCTGACCGACGCCGCCGTTCACGTCCGGGGCGACGACGTCCGGGTCGAGGGCCTTCGGATCGTAGCGGCCCTCTTCGGGGTGGCGGCGGAACGGTCGCGACGGGTGGCGGTGGTCGGCAACGAGATCGTGGGCGACCCGGCGACGCCCGTCGGCCTTCGCGGCGACGGCGTCCGGCTCTGGGAGACCCACGACTCCCGGATCGAGGGCAACACGCTGGACCACGGTCGCGACGTGGTCGTCTGGTACGCCTCGAACAACCGGGTGATCGGCAACGTCGTCCGCGACGGCCGGTACGGCACCCATCTGATGTACAGCGACGGTACGACCATCGAGGACAACCGCTACGCCGGCAACGTGGTCGGCGTCTTCATCATGTATTCGCGCGACGTGAAGGTCCGCCGCAACCTGCTGGCGTACACCTCCGACCTGGGGATGGGCCTGGGGGCGAAGGATTCCGGCGGCCTGGTCGTGGAGGACAACCGTTGCGTCCGCAACGAGACCGGGCTCTACCTGGACGGCTCCCCGTTCCGCCCCGAGGACGCCAACGTCTTCCGCGGCAACCGCTTCGAGCTGTGCGAGACGGCCGTGGTCCTCCACTCCAGCCAGGTCCGCAACACGTTCGAGGACAATGCGTTCCGGGCCAACCGCGAGCAGGTCCGGGTCGAGGGCCGCGGCGACGCCCTGGGGGTGGATTGGAAGCGCAACTACTTCGACGACTACGAGGGCTACGACTTCGACCGCGACGGCCTAGGCGACGTCCCCTACGAGTCGCGGTCGTTCTCCAACCGGGCGATCGGCAAGCGGCCGGAGCTGGCGTTCTTTCGAGGGACGCCGGCCCTGGGGTTGCTGGACATGGTCGGCCGGGTCTTTCCGCTGTTTCAACCGTCGCCGGTCCTGGTGGATCCGTCCCCGAGGATGGCGCCGCCGGCCGTCGGGGAGGGGGCGCCGTGAGGATCGAGGTCCGGAACGTCCGCAAGTCTTACGGCAGCGTCGAGGCGCTTCGGGGCGCGTCGTTCCAGGTGGAATCCGGGCGGAAGGTCGCGCTCATCGGCCCCAACGGGTCGGGGAAGTCGACCCTGATCCGCGTGCTGATGGGCCTGATCGCCTACCGCGGCGAGGTCCGGCTCGATGGCCTGGCCCCGTTCCGCGATCGGGTGGCCGTGGCGCGTCGGATGGCCTACGTCCCCCAGACGGCGCCCCTGATGCGCGCCACCGTCCGCGAGGTCGTCCGAACCGTTTGCCAGACGCGCGGGATCGACCGTCGGGACGTCGTCGAGGCGGCGGGCGACTTCGAGCTCGACCTGGACGAGATCGCCGGCCGTCCCGTCCGGGGACTCTCCGGCGGGATGCGGCACAAGCTCCTGATCGCCCTGGCGCTGGCGGCTCGCGCCGACTTCCTGGTCCTGGACGAGCCGACGGCCAGCCTCGACCCCCGCAACCGGGCGCGGTTCCTCCGGCGGGTCGCCGAGCAGGCCGCCGACGCCACCGTGCTGCTGTGTTCCCACCGCCTGGAGGAGGTCCAGCACCTGGTGGACCGGGTCCTGGAACTCGATGACGGCCGGGTCGCCTTCGACGGCCCGGCGGGGGAGTTCCTCGCCGCGCGGTCGCTGGGGGTGCTGGAGGTCCAGGCCCTCGACGGCAAGCTCGACGAATGGCTCGCCGCCCGCGGCTTCGCGCAAGGGCTCAGGGGCCTCTGGACCAAGACCGTCGACCGCCGGGAGAAACTGGACCTGCTCGGCCAGATCGCCGAGCGGATCGACGGCGCGGTCGCCAACGTGACGGCCCGCGACCTGGAGACGATCGACCAGCCATGAGCGACGACCTTCAACGACGATCGACGGCGTGGACCTGGACGGCGCGGAGCGTCGCCGCGGTCGCGGCCGTTGTCGCGGTCGCGGTCGTCGGCTGGCGGATCCGCGAGGCGCAGGCGCCGCCGAGTTCCGTGCGGCCGATCGTCTGGGACCGCCAGGCGTGCGACCATTGCAAGATGGCCGTCAGCGACCCGGCCTTCGCGGCCCAGCTACAAACCGAGGACGGTCGGGTGTACGACTTCGACGACCCCGGCTGCCTGTTCCAGTTCCAGGACGCCGAGCGGCCGCGGGTCCACGCGCTCTACTTCCACGCCATGCGGGGGGACGAATGGCTCTCCGGCGACGAGGCGGTCTTCGTCCCCGGCGTCCGCTCGCCGATGGGCTTCGACCTGGGCACCGCGCAGCGGGGGACGCCGGGGGCCCTGGGTCGCGAGGAGGCGGCGCGGCGCGTCCTGGACGATCCGAAGAGACGGGAGGGGCCCTAACGATGGCGGGACGAACGGCGAGGGTGGCGGCGGTGGCGCGGTTGGAATGGGCCGACGTCTCGCGCTCGCGATGGCTGATCTTCTGCTCGGCGTTGTACGCGGCCCTGGCGGCGCTCTTCGTGCTGGCGGGGCTGCGCGAGTCGAGCGTGCTGGGGTTCACCGGGATGGGCCGGGTCTTGCTGTCGATGTGCAACGCGCTGGTGTTGATTCTGCCGCTTCTGGCCCTGGCCGGCTGCGGCCAGGTGGTCAACGGCGCCCGCGACGACGGCGCGCTGGAGTTCCTCTTCAGCCTGCCGGTGGCGCGCGGGGAGTATTTCGCGGCCGTCTCGCTGGTCCGGTTCCTGGCGCTTCTGGCCCCGCTGCTGGTCCTGATGCCGGCCCTGGGGCTGGTGGGACTCTGGGGGTTCGACCAGCCGATCCCCTGGGGCTTCCTGGGCCGCTCGCTGGCGATCAGCGCGTCGCTCTTGTGGAGCTTCGCGGGGATCGGGCTGGCGCTGACGGTCTGGGTGAGGAACCAGGCGAAGGCGCTTATGTATCTGTTGCTGGCCTGGATCGTCGGGGTGGCGCTTTTGGACTTCGCGTTGATCGGCCTGATGCTTCAGTGGCGGCTCAACCCGGAGGCCGTCTTCCTGCTGGCCTGCCTCAACCCGGCGCAGTGCGCGCGAATGGCGCTTTTGTCCGCGGCCGATCCGAGCCTGGCCGCATTGGGTCCGGTCGGCTTCCACCTGGCCCATCGGGTCGGCGCGGCGACGCTGTTCGTCGCGGGCGTCGCCTGGCCGACGACCGTGGGATGCCTGGCGTGGGCCGCCGGCTGGGGCCGCTTCCGCCGCGGGGATCTGGTTTGAGAACCTGTCCCATAAGCATGTGAACGACGACCATAACGGTCTTCCCCCCTCGCGGGGGAAGACAGACTCCGAAGGAGTCAGATGAGGGGGACGACGCGACCGGAAGCCGTCGGAACGCCGAAAGCCGGCCCAGGGCGGCTCGGAATCCCGACGGCCTTCTCGCCCGCCCCCCCCTCATCCGGCCCTTCGGGCCACCTTCCCCCGCGAGGGGGGGAGGTCGTCACGCCGATCGCGGCGCCCTTATGGGACGGATGCCGAGCGATCGCGTGATCGATTTCGAGAAGGGCCTTACGGCCCCACGCGCGAAAGGGGCGTGATCCGATGGAAACCACGACGCGGACCAGGTTTTGGGACCGGCTCCAGGACGTGCTCGCCCGGCCGATCGGCGGCGGGTCGCGAATCGTCCTGACGGCGCTCACGGGGCTGATGGTCCTGAGCTTCTTCCTGCCCTTGTGGCGATATTCGATGGAGGCGCCGCAATATCCCAAGGGGCTCTCCATCGACATTTACTTCGACAAGATCGAGGGGGGTCACGACGGCCACGACGTCAACGAGATCAACGAGCTGAACCATTACATCGGGATGCGGAAGATCGACCGCGCCCAACTGACGGAGCTCGACTGGGTGCCGTTCGCCTTCGGGGTGTTGATGCTGCTGGGTCTGCGGGCGGCGGTGATGGGGACGGGGAGATCGCTGGTGGACCTGAGCGTGCTGTTCGCCTATCTGTCGTTGTTCACGCTCAGCCGGTTCGTCTTCTGGCTCTACTCGTTCGGTCACGACCTCGACCCCCGGGCGGCGATCAACATCGAGCCGTTCATGCCGGTGATCGTGGGGTCCAAGCAGGTGGCCAACTTCATGACCCACTCGTACCCCAGGGCCGGCAGCGCGATCGTGGCGACCTACGCCCTCGGCGTCGCCTTCCTGACCGCCTGGCACGTCTGGGCCGGCCTCCGTCGCGGCCGTTCGTCACGGCCCGCCGCCGAGCCCGCCGCCACCCGAACGGCGTGAGCGGTCGATGCCCAATTCGAGTGGCGCATGCTTTATCGAAAACCATCGCGCGCAAGCACGCGCGATCCCTTCTCCCACAATGGGGAGAAGGGATGCTCGTCATCACGCTTTCCCTGGAATCTCGACAAAGCAAGTGGAGCCCTGGAGCCCGCTTTTCGGCCCAATACTGTTCGGCACGAGATTTGATGGTTCCCGAGACCAACGCCAAGCGTTCATTTGCACTTGAATGCGCGAACGCAATCGCAACCTCGACTCCGAAACCTGGGAGATTTAGGTTGGGTCCGTCACGAATCAAAGTATCTATTTCGTCCCCTCTCCCACCGGGAGAGGGGACGTCGGACTTCGCCTATACCCCCCCATGTTTCGGTTCGAGGAAAATCTTGTGCCGAACAGTATTGCTTTCCGGCCTGGGGTGAGTCGGTTCGTTAAACTGTGGCGGACCATGGTAGACTGTCGACCTTACGGAGCCGACACCCATGGATATCCGCCGCCCGCTACGCCTCCACGACTTCCTTGGCCGAGGTCCCCGACCCGCGTGAGCGGTCGGGGCGACGGCATCCCCTGGCCGCGATCCTGGCCCACGCCTGCTGCGCGATCCTCTGCCGATGTCATGGCTACGCGGCGATCGCCCACGGTGGGGCCGCGACCAGCCGATCGAACTGATGCACCGTCTTGGCTATTTCCATCGGCCCCCCTCCTACGGGGCGATCCGCGCGGTCTTCCTCACGCCTTCAGGGTGGCCGCTTCCGGGGGCGGTTTCAATCCACGCCCCCGCGCGGGGGGCGACCAAGGTGACGCAACTCGAATCCATCAACCTGCCGTGTTTCAATCCACGCCCCCGCGCGGGGGGCGACTCTGAAGCGACGTATCGGGGGTCAGTAGGTAGCCGTTTCAATCCACGCCCCCGCGTGGGGGGCGACCCGATCCGGTCCCGCCCTGGATGGACGAGCCCGAGGTTTCAATCCACGCCCCCGCGCGGGGGGCGACTGCCGGCCTCGGCGGGAGTGGCCCCGTGAGCGCCTCGTTTCAATCCACGCCCCCGCGCGGGGGGCGACCGTGGGTGATGTGCGTCCAGAGCGCGCGGGTGGGGTTTCAATCCACGCCCCCGCGCGGGGGGCGACTCGTTGCTGATCTCGATCGTGTATCCGTTGATTGAGTTTCAATCCACGCCCCCGCGCGGGGGGCGACCGACGAGATCCGAGACGCCGAGGGACTGAATCCGTGGTTTCAATCCACGCCCCCGCGCGGGGGGCGACGCTTGCAGTGATGAGCGCACTTCGACTTGGGCGTGTTTCAATCCACGCCCCCGCGCGGGGGGCGACCGCGGGACATGCTGTTCTCGCCACGCCACCCTCAGTTTCAATCCACGCCCCCGCGCGGGGGGCGACGATCGCCAACGCGGCGATGTCCCGCTGGTAGTCGTTTCAATCCACGCCCCCGCGCGGGGGGCGACCGCTTGCAAGCAGTGCTACGTCTTCGGAGCGGCGTTTCAATCCACGCCCCCGCGCGGGGGGCGACATCGCGGCCTCTTCGTCGCTCCGATCCGTCCGGTCGTTTCAATCCACGCCCCCGCGCGGGGGGCGACGCAACGCCTTCGCCGGATCGAAGTACATCGCGGAGTTTCAATCCACGCCCCCGCGCGGGGGGCGACCGCCAGGCCGAGTTCCCAATCGCGGGCCGCGTCGTTTCAATCCACGCCCCCGCGCGGGGGGCGACCGAGAGCCGGAGTGCCGACGCCTCGCATGCGTCGTTTCAATCCACGCCCCCGCGCGGGGGGCGACTCGCCATCGCCGACGCCGATCCGCAGTCGGGCGTGTTTCAATCCACGCCCCCGCGCGGGGGGCGACTGCTCGCGCCGGTCCCGCCGCAGTCGGGGCAGTGGTTTCAATCCACGCCCCCGCGCGGGGGGCGACCAGCCGGTCCCTCGCGAGGTCCAACGGCGTATCCGGTTTCAATCCACGCCCCCGCGCGGGGGGCGACGGGCGGCAAGGTGACGGCTGAGAGGTTCGAGCGGTTTCAATCCACGCCCCCGCGCGGGGGGCGACATTGTCGAGGGGACGCGACCGAGGGGTGCCCCGTCGTTTCAATCCACGCCCCCGCGCGGGGGGCGACATCACGTCCTCCCTTCAGTCGCCGTTGGTGGCGACGTTTCAATCCACGCCCCCGCGCGGGGGGCGACCTCGTGACGTGCGGCGGCCGCGACTACCACCTGACGGTTTCAATCCACGCCCCCGCGCGGGGGGCGACCCAACGTGTCGGTCGCCCCCGGCGCCATATTGAGTTTCAATCCACGCCCCCGCGCGGGGGGCGACGTTCGGCGGCGGCACGTTCCACGGCCGGCGATTGTTTCAATCCACGCCCCCGCGCGGGGGGCGACGTTCGGCGGCGGCACGTTCCACGGCCGGCGATTGTTTCAATCCACGCCCCCGCGCGGGGGGCGACCCAAGATGCGACATCGTCTTGACTCGGGCAACGCAGTTTCAATCCACGCCCCCGCGCGGGGGGCGACGCCGCCGCTTCGCCTTCGCGTCGTCCGCCGCGTAGGTTTCAATCCACGCCCCCGCGCGGGGGGCGACGCCGAGTCGACCGACGGCGACGTGATTCACCTCAAGTTTCAATCCACGCCCCCGCGCGGGGGGCGACTCGACGGGGTCGGCGCGAAATTGGTAGGGGATCGTTTCAATCCACGCCCCCGCGCGGGGGGCGACTCGGCGTCGCGACGACGACCGACGACGCGAGCCGGTTTCAATCCACGCCCCCGCGCGGGGGGCGACGTATCAGCGCGTGCTCAACCACTTCCACAAGGCGTTTCAATCCACGCCCCCGCGCGGGGGGCGACCGACACCGAATAGGCCACGAAGCCCACGTTCGACGTTTCAATCCACGCCCCCGCGCGGGGGGCGACCTCCGCGCCGGCGACCGCCGCCGGGACTTTGAACGTTTCAATCCACGCCCCCGCGCGGGGGGCGACATGAACGCCGCGAGGGCCTCGTGCTTGTCGTTCTTGTTTCAATCCACGCCCCCGCGCGGGGGGCGACCCCAACCTCGTCCCACGCCCGACCATCTGTGAAAGTTTCAATCCACGCCCCCGCGCGGGGGGCGACACGAGACGTGACGGGCCTGGTCGACTTGAACATTGTTTCAATCCACGCCCCCGCGCGGGGGGCGACCCATCGCCGACGCCAACGCCATGACGATCGGCGGGTTTCAATCCACGCCCCCGCGCGGGGGGCGACGGGGTCGTGATTTCGCCCTCGCCGAAGTACGCCTGTTTCAATCCACGCCCCCGCGCGGGGGGCGACATGGCGTCCTTGTGCTCGACGATGTAGTCGACCCGTTTCAATCCACGCCCCCGCGCGGGGGGCGACTCCCTCGCCGCGACACGCGGGGCACGTCTCGGGAGTTTCAATCCACGCCCCCGCGCGGGGGGCGACCGAGTTCCGCGTCTACGTCCACGACGGCCCCGACGCGTTTCAATCCACGCCCCCGCGCGGGGGGCGACAAGAACGCGCGCATGGCGATCTACTGGGGAACCACGTTTCAATCCACGCCCCCGCGCGGGGGGCGACTCACTCGCGCCGACGCCTGGCGAACTCATGCGATGGGGGTTTCAATCCACGCCCCCGCGCGGGGGGCGACCGGGCAATCACGGCCCAGGAAGTCACGCTGACGCTGTTTCAATCCACGCCCCCGCGCGGGGGGCGACGCGTAGGCTTCCGGCGTCATGTCGGGGAACATGGCCGTTTCAATCCACGCCCCCGCGCGGGGGGCGACCACGCCGAAACCGGCGCCCAAGACCGCGCCGAAACCGTTTCAATCCACGCCCCCGCGCGGGGGGCGACGGTCGCCCCCGGCGTCATATTGAGAAGCGACGGGTTTCAATCCACGCCCCCGCGCGGGGGGCGACGGGAGGGCAGGGGGTTGTAGCCGCGAGCCCGGTAGTTTCAATCCACGCCCCCGCGCGGGGGGCGACTCCCAACTCCCTGTAGGCTTCCTCTCGCGTCGGGTTTCAATCCACGCCCCCGCGCGGGGGGCGACCGCCGACCCAGTAGCCGATTCCGGGAGCGACGCTGTTTCAATCCACGCCCCCGCGCGGGGGGCGACTCCGACGGGAGCTTGAGTTGCAGCACCTCGGTCAGTTTCAATCCACGCCCCCGCGCGGGGGGCGACGCGCCTAGGATCGGCTTCAGCTTGAGCGCCTGCTTGTTTCAATCCACGCCCCCGCGCGGGGGGCGACCTCGACTCTCGGGCGAGCCGTGCTTGCCGAGGTAGTTTCAATCCACGCCCCCGCGCGGGGGGCGACCAAGGCCGTGGCCATGACTAGCTCTCGCTGGACGTTTCAATCCACGCCCCCGCGCGGGGGGCGACGCCTGAGAAATTCTCTGACTCTACCGGATTGCAGGTTCAGGGTTTCTGAGGCCCAACAGTGATGTAGAC
>ERZ778018.1474-NODE-1474-length-18983-cov-4.892223_pt1 | contig 18983 bp, 18 predicted proteins | sample MGYA00375748_ERZ778018 | MGnify/ENA primary metagenome ERZ778018 (study PRJEB29350, sample SAMN05509839) | bioreactor metagenome | biome: bioreactor; material: wastewater | place: South Africa: University of Cape Town | collected 2014-04-22 ... | reverse complement strand
ATCCGTTTTTACGGCAGTTCCTCGAAGGTGCCCCGGACGACGATCAGTCCGAGCTCGGCCAGCGCTCGGCCAGAACCTTCGCCGAGGCACTGGGCTTGCTGCCTCGTCCGGATAAACCGGACGCTGCGGCGGCAGCGAGTCGGGGCAGGAACGTAGGATGAACGGATACCGAAACGTATTTTTCAATGGCTTGGCGCTGCTCGGTCAGGGCGCGCTGGCCGCGGTGGCGCATGCCGGGCAAATGGTCCTGTTCACCGGGCAATTACTGTGGCGTTTGTTGCCGGCTTGGACGCGTCCACGATTGATCGTTCAGGAGTTGTACGCGATTGGTGTACTTTCGTTGGTCATCATTCTGATTTCCGGTGGATTTGTCGGTCTGGTGTTGGGTTTGCAGGGCTACAATATTCTCTCCAAGTTCAATGCGACCGAATCGCTGGGCGTGATGGTTGCCTTATCGCTGGTTCGGGAGCTCGGTCCGGTCGTGACGGCTTTGCTGTTTGCCGGTCGTGCCGGATCAGCCGTCACTGCGGAGATCGCCTTGATGAAAACCACCGAGCAGCTTTCTGCCATGGAAATGATGGCGGTCGATCCACTGCGTCGGGTCGTGGCCCCACGGTTTTGGGGCGCGGTGTTCTCCATGCCTTTGCTGGCCGGGTTGTTCTCTCTGGTGGGTATTGCCGGTGGCTATTTCATTGGTGTGGTCGTGCTGGGTGTTGACCCTGCCTCGTACTGGGGGCAAATCCAGCAGCAGATGCAACCCGTGGACGATGTGCTCAATGGCGTGATCAAGAGCTTGGTTTTTGGTGCCGTGGTTGGTTTGATTGCCGTTTTTGAAGGTTTTAATGCAGAACCGACGTCGCTGGGGATCTCCCGCGCAACCACGCGAACCGTGGTGCTGAGCTCGCTCTGTGTGCTGGGACTGGATTTTATTTTGACCGCCTGGATGTTTGGGGCCTGAATGATGAATGCACAACGTGGAATTGAAATGGTGGTTGGCGCCTTCGTGCTGGCCGGGATTGCGGCTTTGCTCGTGTTGACACTCAAATGGAGTGATTTCGGTACCAGCTCGGTTTCGGGTTATACCTTGACGGCTGAATTCGACAATATCGGCGGTTTGACCGACCGCTCGCCGATCAAGATGGCAGGTGTCACTATCGGGCGGGTCTCTAATATACAGATCGATCCAAACACCTTCGAGGCCGTGGTGACAATGGTCATCAGTTCGCAATACGATAATCTGCCTAAAGACTCGTTCGCAAGCATCTATACTGCTGGGCTGTTGGGTGCCCAGTACATCGAAATCTCGCCCGGTGGCGATACGAAAGTGCTGAAAAACGGCGATAAAATAACCATGACCCAGTCGGCAGTAGTTCTGGAAAAGATCATCTCCAAATTCTTGTTCAATAAGGCAGCAGCGCAATGAAAAAATCGCACCTGATATTTTTGGCACTGACTGCGTTCAGCGGCTTGGCACAGGCGCAGACCGTCAACCTCGATCAGGCCACTCAAATGGCTCTGAATGCCGATCCACGCATTGAAGAGCAGCGCGCGAACGTGGCTGCGGCCCAGGCTTTGATTCAAAAAGTGGAAGGCGAGGGCGGAATTCGCGCCAGCGTCAATTTGTACGCCGCTCTGGCACCCAGAGCCAGCAATGGTTTGTTCACGAATGGTACCAACAGCTGCCCGGCGGGCGGATGTACGCTGCGCGACGATGGCAATACCATCAACGATGGCATTACGGTGACTTCGGGTATTACCGCTTCGATCATCAAGCCGTTGTACACCTTCGGCAAGTTGTCGAATTACATGACGGCGGCAAAATACAACAAAGATCTCAAATCCGATGAGGTCGCGCTGGCCAAGGGACAGACCTGGCTTACGGTTCGACGCGCCTATTATGGTTACCTGACTGCTCGCGACACCCGGAGATTGCTGATTGGCGTGCGTCATCAGCTCGCCGATGCCGAGGCGCCACTCAAGAAAAAAGTGGATTCAGGTACCGGTTCGATGCGGGACGTCTACGCATTGGAAAACGGCCTGGGCTTGCTAGATAAATACATCGCGGAGGCTACCGGCGTCGAGCAGATTGCGTTGGCTGGACTCAAAACCATTATCGGCGTGCCGATCGATGATCCGCTGACCGTAGCCGATGCCCACATCACACCAGTCTCGATGCCCGATGGCAGCTTGAAGCAGTTTTCCAATGAAGCACTGGCTAATCGCCCAGAAATGCATATGGCCGAATCCGGTCTGGCTGCCTTGCGATCCTATGTTCAGGCGCGCAAGGCAGAGCGCTATCCGAACCTTTACGCTGGTGTTATGGCGCAAGCTCAATACACGCCAGGTCGTGATCGGCTGGATAACCCCTATATTTACGATCCGCTCAACTCGGCGTTTGCCACGCCGGTTATCGGCATCAAATGGGATTTCAATCCCGGTGTGCTCAATGCCAATGTGAGTAGCGCCGAGGCCGAGTTGCGCGGTGCCGTTGCAAAGGCGCAACTGGCTCAGGTCGGGATTCCCTATCAGGTGACGGAAGCCTATCGCAATGTGTCGTCGTTACATGCTCAGATTGAAGCGCTCGAGAAAGCGCGTGTTGCATCCAAACGTTGGATGATCAGCAGTTTCCTCGATTTTCAGGCTGGTTTGGTTGACGGTGGCATATTGGGTATGGCCGTGGCCGGGAATACATCCACACAGGTCGATTACTTCAAAGCCGTCAATGATTTCAATATGCAAGTGGCCCAGCTTCGGGTTGCTACAGGAGATTATCCCCAATGAATACGATGAACTGGCGTCGTCGCCTTTTTTTGAATGCGATCCTGCTTGGTGGTCTGGGACTTTCCGGTTTAGTTCCGGTCTCTGCCTTTGCGGGCAACCTGACCAACGAAGCGGCCATGAACCTTGTGCAGAGCACGGCTGATCAGGTCATCCATGAAATTGCAAAAAATCAGGCGGAGGTTGAGAAGGACCCGAGCGTGTTACTTGATATCGTGGACAAAACCTTGCTGCCCGAAGTTGATTCGGAACGCATGAGTCGACTGGTTCTGGGACGCTACTGGCGTACGGCTTCTGCCAGCCAGAAGGCCGCATTTACCGAGCAATTCAAGCGTCTGCTTGTTCGCACCTATGCCGGCCCCTTGTCCAAACTGGGAAACCAGACGATTAAAGTAACAGGAACCAAACCGGGCGCAGACAAAGATGAAATTGAAGTTTTGTCCGTTGTTTCCGGTGGCGATATGGGGCCGGTGCCGGTCGACTATCGTCTGGCTGCCGTCGATGGGAACTGGAAAGCCTACGATGTGGTGATCGATGGTATCAGCCTGATTAACAATTATCGCAGCAGCTTCGCTCAGGTTGTGCAGCAAAAGGGCCTTGATAGTCTGATTTCCACGCTGAAAACGCAGAACAATGGCTGATTCGAGTGCCTCAGAATCGTCCGCGGTTCAGGCAGAAGCCTTGCGCTTCGTGCGTGAGGCCGGGCGGGTCCGTGTACAGGGTGATCTGCTTCGTTCTTCCATTGAATCGCTGAGTGATCTCAGTTTGCCCATGCCAGACGGGCAAACACCCGGTACGCGGCTTGAAATTGCCCTGGGTTCCGTGGGGCGTATAGATACCGCAGGGGTTGCGTTTTTGCTGGGGTGGCAGGCTGAGGCCGCAGCGCAATCGGTCACAGTGCGATACACTCATCCGCCTAAGGCCATGCGAGCCATGATGCGGGTATATGATCTGGACGATTGGATGGTCGTCGAAGGGGTTTCATAGAACGTCTACGCCCGCCTTGGTGTTCAATCGTTCTTAATCCCGATAATGGTATAAAGTTAATTAAATGAATAAGTTAATCATTCGGGGCGGCGCTCCCTTGCGTGGGGATGTTCGGATTTCCGGAGCCAAAAATGCCGTTTTGCCCATCATGGCCGCCGGCCTGTTGTGTGAAACACCCTGCACCATCGAGAACGTGCCGCACTTGCAGGACGTGACCACGATGATGGAGCTGCTCGGCGGCATGGGCGTGACGCTCACCATCTCGGATAAAATGAGTGTCGAAATCGACACCTCCACCATCGAAAAACTGGTGGCGCCGTACGATCTGGTCTGCACGATGCGTGCCTCGATTCTGGTGCTCGGCCCCATGCTGGCCCGTTTTGGGCAAGCCAAGGTATCTTTGCCCGGCGGTTGCGGCATCGGGTCGCGACCGGTTGATATTCCCCTTCATGGGTTGATGGCACTCGGGGCACAAATCAAAGTCGAGAATGGCTACATCGATGCCAAGGCAGAGCGTCTGGTCGGCACACGGATCGTCATGGATCAAGTGACGGTCACGGGCACCGAAAACTTGATGATGGCTGCCGTGTTTGCTGAAGGTGAAACCGTGCTGGAAAATGCCGCGCGTGAACCCGAGGTGATCGATCTGGCGAACTTCCTCATTAAAATGGGGGCTGATATCACCGGCGTTGGTACGGATGTCATCACGATTCGTGGGGTTAAGTCATTGCAGGGTGTGCGTTATCGCGTCCTGCCTGATCGTATTGAAACCGGAACATATTTGGTTGCTGCAGCCATGACGGGCGGTAAGGTGCGGGTTCGCGATACCGATCCGCGTTTGCTCGACGCGGTATTGAGCAAATTGACCGAAGCGGGTGCGCATATCACAACCGGTGACGATTGGATCGAGCTCGACATGGCGGGCCGTCGTCTTCACTCAGTCAATGTGCGCACGGCACCGCATCCCGGGTTCCCCACGGACATGCAGGCGCAGTTTTTGGCCTTGAATTGTATTGCCGAGGGTACGGCTACAGTGATTGAAACGATATTCGAAAACCGTTTCATGCATGTGCAGGAGCTGCTGCGTATCGGGGCGGATATTCACGTTGAGGGAAATACGGCCGTTGTTCGTGGCTTGCCGGTTCTGACCGGTGCGCAGATGATGGCGACCGATTTGCGTGCTTCTGCCAGTCTGATTCTGGCCGGTCTGGTTGCCGAGGGCGAGACCACGATCAACCGGATTTATCATATCGATCGAGGCTATGAATCGATCGAAGAAAAGCTTTCTAAACTGGGCGCGAATATTCAGCGCATCAACCAATAACCCATTGGAATAAACGAGTGACCAGAGTCGTATGAGTCAGCAAAACATTATCATCGCGCTTTCCAAGGGCCGTATTTTCAAGGATACCTTGCCCCTGTTGGCGCACGTGGGTATTACGCCGAAGGATGACCCGGAAACCACACGCAAACTGATTCTGGATACCAACCATGCGCACATCAAGCTGTTGATTCTGCGTGCATCCGATGTGCCTATCTATGTTCAGTACGGTGCGGCGGATCTGGGCGTGGCCGGTAAGGATGTGCTCATGGAGCACGGTGGCGAGGGGTTGTTTGAATTGCTTGACCTCAATATTGCCCGTTGCAAGTTGATGGTGGCGGGCAAGCCCGGCTCTACCGACCAGCCCGGTCGGCTGCGCGTGGCGACCAAGTACACGCATTCGGCGGAATGCTACTTCGCCGAACAAGGGCGGCAGATCGAGTTGATCAAGCTGTACGGGTCGATGGAACTCGCCCCGCTGGTGGATTTGTCCGATTGCATCGTCGATGTGGTCGATACCGGAAATACCTTGCGTGCAAATGGTCTTGAGCCCTTGCTGCACATTGCCGACATTTCATCCCGGCTGATTGTCAATCGGGCGGCCCAGAAATTGAAGCATCGTGAAATAGCCGATCTGGTCCGTCAACTCGATGAATATCTCGCGGCGGAGGCGGCTACGGCATGATGAAGCGATTTGATGCGTTGGCGCCAGATTTTTCTGCCAACTTACAGAAGTTGCTCGACTGGTCGAGCGTTGCCGATGCTTCCGTACAAAACACGGTTGATGAAATCATCCATGCGATTCGTGATGAAGGCGACACCGCTCTGTTGCGTTACACCGCCAAGTTCGATCGGCTCGACCTGTCTTCGGCAGACGCTTTGGCCTTTACCCGTGAAGAAATCGATGCATCGGTCGCTCGCACATCGCCCGAACTGTTGGCAGCCTTGACTCAGGCGGCGGCGCGTATTCGTGCCTATGCCGAACATCAAAAGATGACTTCATGGCAGTTCACCGAAGCAGACGGAACGGTCCTCGGGCAGCAAGTCAGTCCCCTGGATCGAGCGGGCCTGTACGTGCCGGGCGGCAAGGCGGCATATCCCTCATCGGTCTTGATGAATGCGATTCCGGCCAAGGTTGCCGGTGTCCGCGAACTGATCATGGTGGTGCCGACTCCGGACGGGATCATCAACGACACGGTGCTTGCGGCTGCACATGTCGCCGGTGTCGACCGTATTTTCCGCATTGGCGGGGCACAGGCCGTCGCTGCCATGGCCTATGGCACCGCAACCGTACCTGCCGTCGACAAGATTGTCGGCCCCGGCAATATTTATGTCGCAGCAGCGAAGCGTGCGGTGTTCGGCAAGGTTGGCATCGACATGATCGCCGGACCTTCGGAAATTCTGATTCTTTGTGATGGCAAGACCGATCCGGACTGGATCGCGATGGACTTGTTCTCGCAGGCCGAGCACGACGAGCAAGCCCAATCCATCCTGATTTCTCCCGATGCTCAATTTCTCGACAAGGTGACCGCCTCGATTGAAAAATTGCTGGCAGATCAACCTCGCGCAGCCATCATCCGGACCGCGTTGACCAACCGGGGTGCGTTGATTCACGTGCCGGACATGGACGCGGCCATTGAGTTGGCAAACCGTATTGCACCGGAGCACCTTGAGCTTTCGTTTGAAGGCGCCGAGCAACGCCTACCGGAGATCCGCCACGCCGGTGCGATTTTCGTCGGTAAATATACCGCCGAGGCCTTGGGCGATTACTGTGCTGGCCCGAATCACGTGCTGCCGACTTCCGGCACCGCACGATTCTCTTCGCCATTGGGGGTGTACGACTTCCAGAAGCGTTCAAGTATTATCCAGTGCTCGGCGCAGGGCAGTGCGGTACTCGGTGCGTTGGCCGAAGTTCTGGCCGAATCCGAAGGGCTGTACGCCCACGGTGCCTCGGCTCGTTACCGTGTCAAGGATCACCGTTAAGGCACAACGTTGATGAATCCAACGAAATTGAAGTTTGGTGTAGGGCCGGGCAGCGTGGGGAAGAGGAGTCGGATATGAGTTCACCGTTCTGGTCGCGACTGGTTGGCGGGTTGACACCCTATGTTCCTGGTGAACAGCCCAAAGGTGCCGGACCGGATGGTCGGCGCCTGATCAAGCTCAACACCAACGAAAATCCATATGGCCCGTCGCCCAAGGTCATTACGGCGATTGAATCTGTTTTGAACGAGAGTTTGCGCCTTTATCCCGATCCGACGGCGTACGACCTACGCAAAACGATCGCCGAATACTACCGTTTAACACCCGATCATGTGTTCGTCGGCAATGGTTCGGATGAGGTTCTGGCCTTTGTTTTTCAGGCCCTGCTCGCGCACGAAAAGCCCATTCTTTTTCCCGACATCAGTTACAGCTTCTATCCGGTTTACTGCGCGCTGTACGGTATTGATTATCGATTGATTCCGCTTGATGAGGATCTGGCTATTCGGGTGGAAGATTATACCCAGGCTGAGCAACCATCGATTGGTGGCATTATCTTTCCCAACCCGAACGCACCGACTGGGCGCTTACTTTCTTTGGTGGAAATTGAACGGATTGTTGCGGGGCAACCGGATGTGGTCGTGGTGATCGACGAGGCATATATTGATTTTGGTGGCGAGTCGGCGGTTGCCCTGATCGATCGCTTTCCCAATGTTCTGGTGACGCAATCACTGTCCAAATCCCGTTCTTTGGCGGGTTTGCGCGTCGGATTGGCGCTGGGTCAGCCTGCTTTGATCGAGGCACTGGTGCGCGTCAAAGACAGTTTCAACTCCTATCCACTGGACCGTCTGGCCTTGGCGGGTGCGAAGGCAGCCTTCGAGGATGAAGCCTACTTTGCGCAAACCTGCGCACGCATTATCGATGCGAGGGAAGCACTGACCAAGGCGCTTGTATCGCGCGGTTTCACTGTGCTGCCATCCGGTGCCAATTTCGTTTTTGCACGTCATCCCAAGCAAGGTGGTGAGCAACTTTATCTTGGATTACGCCAGCAGGGAGTGATGGTTCGTCACTTCAACAAGCCCCGAATTGCCGAATTTCTGCGGATCACGGTTGGAACGCCCGAAGAAAACCAGAGTCTTCTCGCCGCACTTGATGCGGTGATGGGCATTGCGATGAGCGCGACTAATTGAGTCTTCGGTTTGTGTGGACGATGGTCTCCGCGCCCTTGGCGTGTTATGATCGCGTTCCATTTTTCGAACAGAAGATGGTTTCTATGGTGTTCCGTATTCGTCCCTTCGCGACAATGCGCCGTGAACCCCGCCAGGCCCGGAAGGGAGCAACGGTAACGGTTGTCTTGGGTGCCGGAGATCGGCGGGTGCGGGATGCCACCCTCCCCAAATTCATTCCATTCAATTCGACTGTTGCGCTATGAGTTACCTCGTGCTGGCGCGTAAATGGCGTCCTAAAAGCTTTGCCGAAATGGTTGGCCAAGGCCATGTATTGCAGGCGCTGACGAACGCGCTGGACCAAAGCCGTTTGCACCATGCTTACCTGTTCACCGGCACTCGAGGCGTAGGCAAGACGACCGTCGCGCGAATTTTTGCCAAAGCGCTGAATTGCGAGCACGGCATATCCAGTACACCCTGTGGCGTGTGCAGTGCCTGCGTTGAGATTGATCAGGGCCGCTTCGTTGATTTGATTGAAGTCGATGCCGCATCGCGCACCGGCGTCGACGACACCCGTGACCTGCTTGAGAACGTGGCCTACGCGCCGGTGCGCGGTCGGTTCAAGATATATCTGATCGACGAAGTGCATATGTTCTCGAAATCGAGCTTCAATGCGCTTTTGAAGACACTTGAGGAGCCGCCCGAACACGTCAAGTTCTTGTTGGCAACCACCGATCCGCAAAAACTACCTGTCACGGTCCTGTCGCGTTGCTTGCAGTTCAATTTGCGCGCCTTGCCGCTTTCCCAGATTCAACAGCATCTGGCCGATGTTTTGCAAAAGGAAAACATTGCTTTTGAGCCGGCTGCCCTGCACTTGATCGCCGAAGCGGCCAATGGCTCGATGCGGGACGCCTTGAGTTTGCTCGACCAGGCCATCGCATTCACCGGCGGCAAGCTCGATACGGTTCAGGTAAGCCAGATTTTGGGTTTGAGTGATCATCAAATCATCTGGGACATGATCGACGCGCTCTATCAGCAGTCGGCGGACCGGCTGTTTGCTCTGGTCGACGAAGCACTGGATCGCGCGGTAGAGCCGGCGATTCTTCTGGCGCAGTTCATCGAGTCCATTCATCAGTTGGCGATGGGGCAGTGGATTCAATCCATGTCTGCTGCGGCCAACCCGCCCCCGGACGAATTGAAATCCATCGATCCCCAACTGCTGCAGTTGTGGTACCAAATCGCCACGACGGGCCGACGCGATATGGCCTGGTCGCCCAATGCACGGATCGGTCTTGAGATGACTTTGCTTCGTATGCTGGCATTTCAGCCGGGGGGCGAGGCTGCAAACGGCGCCGTTACAGCGACGGGAACTGCCGCTGTCCATTCTTATCCCTCTGATTCACGCAGCGTGTCTGCCGCAAAGACAAAACCAGAACGGGTGGCTTCATCGATCACACAACACGAATCCTCGCCCGAAACAATGGCGCGTTTGCAAAAAAGTGCCGAGCATCGGGTCGCAGAACCGATTGTTGCGCAGGCATTGCCGATTCAGGACAAATCTGATCCTGATGAGTCTGATCATTCTGGTCGTGCGCGCGCCCAATTGACCGATCTACCATGGCATGAATGGGTTGAGTGCATACCCGGTCAGCCGGGGCGGAACTTGGCTGATCGCTGCCACATCAATATTGTCGACGGCCAGATTCAACTTGTGGTCGCCCCTCAATATGAAGTCATTGCCAATGCCCGTGCGCGGGAAAGTCTGCTTTCCCAGCTTTCTAAACTGGCCGATACTTCAAAGGTAAAAATCATTATCGGGCAGAACGATACGGCATCTGACCGAGCCACATCCGAAATATCAGCCCAGGCGGCCATCACACCCGCCGAACGCAGAAATCAGGAAGAGATCAATCTGCAGCAGCAACGAAGACAGAGCGTTGTGCAACATCCTGTTGTGCAACTGCTGCAAGAACAGGCTGGGGCTCAACTTGTTGAAGAAAGTATTCTTCCTCGTGATGACCAATCAGATCCCGCATAAAACACTGATCGAATACAAACCCTATACAGGAGAATCAAGCCATGATGAAAGGCGGAATCGGCAATTTGATGAAACAAGCACAGCAGATGCAGGAAAAGATGCAGCGCATGCAAGAAGAGGTTGCCAAAATCGAAGTGACGGGGGAGTCCGGTGCCGGTCTGGTCAAGGTCACCATGACCGGTAAGCATGAAGTGCGTCGGCTGGTTATTGACGACAGCCTGATGGGCGATGACAAGGAAATGCTGGAAGATCTGATTGCCGCAGCAGTGAACGATGCCGTACGTCGGGTTGAACACAATCAACAAGAAATGATGTCCAGTGTCACGGCGGGCATGAACCTGCCAGCGGGCATGAAGCTGCCTTTCTGATCCTGCCCACATGTTCTCGCCCAAGTTCGTCGCATTGGTCCAGGCTCTGAGAGGGTTGCCTTCGGTCGGGCAGAAAACAGCTCAGCGCATGGCTTTGCAGTTGCTCGAACATGACCGGGAAGGGGCGGCCCAACTGGCAAAGGCGATCGTTGCGGCGCTTGAGGGCATCGGTCGCTGCGAATCCTGCCGCATATTTTCTGAAACGCCGGTTTGCCCGGTTTGCGCGGATAACCACAGAGATGCGACACAGCTCTGCATTGTCGAATCACCGACCGATTGGTTGGCGATTGAGCAATCCGGTGCATACCAGGGGCTGTACTTTATCCTGTCGGGCCATTTATCCCCCTTGGATGGCATCGGCCCGGAAGACATCGGTATTCCCGAATTAATGAACCGATTGGCAAACAGCCCGGTTGAAGAAATCATCATGGCGACAAGCGCGACGATCGAAGGTGAAGCCACCGCAGGCTACATCATGGATCGGGTTGATCCTGCACGCTACAAGGTAACTCGACTGGCACAGGGCGTGCCCATGGGGGGAGAGCTGGAATACCTCGATGCCCAAACACTGAGTCTGGCGCTTAAATCAAGGCGTTCCGTATAAGCGCCAGTATTGTAGTCACAAACCTTTCAAGCGATATATAACGCTCTCCAATCGTGGTAATCCTTGTTTCTACGATCAAACTGAATTTCTATCCCAGCGTTGTATTCAGGTTCGCCCTGATCGTCCGATGACTTTTCGCACCAAGTGATCTTGCCGTTCATAAAGAACACGTTGTTGTCATTTACAGTGCAAACGGAAAGTTGAACAGGCAGGTTCAATTCAAGCGCGTTTTTTGTGGAAATGTTCAGTCCATTGGCACTGACATCAATGATTTCTGCATTGAATATCTCAAAAGGCGGCGTCATGCATTTCAGTAAAACCTTGCCCCTGACCTTGATTCGGTTGAAATCCCGTCTGTCTTGATTGTTATCGATTTGTGATGGGTTGCCGGCATCCATTTATATTAAGCCCTCTGATTTGATCGTATCCAGAAGCTGTTGTTTTGCGCTGTTGTAATTTGGATTATCAAAGACGGGGTTACTCCGGTTTTCGAGTAGATCGCTGATAAATTGGGCGATGGGAAGGACGAGCGTTATCTCCCCGTTTCTATTGGCGAAACTGACAATTTTAAGTTCCATGTTGACCTTGCTGGCTTTCAGGCGCCTTAGCGCAGCATCATCAGAGGTATAAATCTGAAGCCACTCATTGTTAAGAATATGTCTATCCAGAAACTGTTTGATTCGTGGATCGGAGCACAAGTTTTCGTAAGGTGATGGTTCAGGCTCCGGTTGATTCGTTTCCTCGACCGGTACAGCAGCGTCTGTCTTTGGCACGTCGACTTCCGCTGAGCGACCATCATTAGCCTCGATGCCGTTCTTGTGCGCTTGAGGCAAAGGTATGCTGGATACCTTTGCTGCGTTTTTTAATTCAGCAGCCTCCACTTGTTCGACAACAGACTCCGAGTTGAGTTGGTCGATATTTGAGGTAGCTTGGGTTTCGCGTTCCTCTTCCTTGCGTTTCTGAATTATCGAAAATTGGGTGCGTTTGTTTTTCAGATAGGTTAAATAATGATCAGCGGCTGTTTTCTGCACCGCAACCTTGAAGAAGTCATCGCCGAGAATAGGGTGTTTAATCAGCTCTTTAACCTTGCTTTCAACAATCAAAACATCCCGGATGTCGCTGGCGCTTTTGACTTCTAACTGAATAACGTTGTCGAGGACTGCCAGAGCTTCTTTCCATTCATCACACTGTCGCCCATGTGTCATGAGAACGTGGATCATGAATGGATTCAGCACCTTTGCCAAAAAGGCACTGGCCTCGTCAGAAAGTAACGCAGCACCGATAGCGCTATTGATGATGAAAGTAATGCGGTTTCGGCTTCTGGTGGTTATCGAAGAGCTTAACGAGTGATTGCCCGCGCGTGGCGCCGCAACATGTCCTAGCTCATTGTTTTCAATCCCATCCAGCTCCTCAGACAACGTCTCAAATGCAGGTGTTTCTTTAGACGATGTTGATCGAATGAAGGATTTTACCGAATTCGCGATTTTTTTTATGTCATCTGTGCTGAGGTAAGGGTCTGAACCAAGCATGACCAATTTGTTGAGGACTTCGCGGGCAGGGTTTTTGAGGTTGCTGAAAAAATCAGTATCCGTAAATGCGGTATTCAGAACTATGGCTTGTAAGGATATCGCCTGATTTTTAATAATCGGGTTTATATCGTTGTTATTAATCAGATCAGAGAGAATGGCACCGGCGAGCGTGATTATTTCCTGGTCATTACTATGCAGCTCGGTTTTCGATTGCAGACTGGGGTGTGATTTTCTGAAACGCTCAATAACCGCCTCAATGAGGTTTTTCGGTGACCATGATGATTTGGATTGAAGAAATACGTCTTTGTTATCAACCGATGACTTAAGGAAATTCTGAAGTTCTTCCGAGGAAATCCTTGAGTGTTCGTTCAGTTGTTCCTGAATGAGCGATTCGCTGTCCGAGATGGCATCGATCAATGACTCAAGCTCTGACCGTTGTGGGGGGCGTTTGCTTTTGACCTCGGGAAGCACGCCAGATTGAATCAGCAGGTCATTGAGCAAAATATAGAGCGGTTCTAATTTATATAGAACATGGGTTCCGAGTGAACGGATCAAACTGTCTCTAATATCACTTTGGAAGTGATGACTCGCTTTTATAAAGCCATAGGTGATTGAAGAAACGGTGTACAAATGTTGGGGGAAGCTTTCCTTCTCAGTCAGATTCAGGCTTTTGATCCTCGATTCATATTGCGCGTGTTCTATGCCATATTTTGCCTTAGCGTGCGCAATCATATCCTCCATCTGCAGTGCTAAAGATCGGTTCTGAACGACGCTCGCCCAATTGATTTGGTTCAGAATCGCATTGCTTTCCGTAATAACAGAGTAAAGCGTTTCTTCGAAATCGTTCCTGCTGTTTTTAAGTTGGGCGATTTTTTCGAATAGCTCTGATTTGTCGTGCTGATTCGAGGTGTGATCAGCACGAGTAAACAGCTTCTTTTCTATTTCGTTAAAAAGGCTGTTTAACGCACTATCCAATGCCGACTTCGCGAGTCGATCAAGTTCACCCCTAAGTTCTTCAGTGTTCGTGTTGACTCGATTCATCATGGGTCTGTTCCTTGAGTGCTGCAGAATAAATTTTTTTATATTCTTTGGCACTGGTTATCCATCCGAAATCCTTTTGCATTCCTTGTTGCTGGATTTTTCTGTATAAGTCTCGATCTTTGTAAATTTCCATGAAATACCCGATCGCCCAGTGGATGGCGGAAACATCCAGATGGTCGATCACAATCCCGGAAGCGGAACCATCCTTAATACTTTCTGGCGTGATATGCGTGACAGTATCAGCAAGGCCGCCAACCCGGTGAACAATCGGCAGGGCGCCGTATCGTAGGCTGTACATTTGATTCAGGCCGCAGGGTTCGAAACGGCTAGGCATGATGAACGCGTCACCAGCGGCTTCAAGCCGGTGCGCCAACTTCTCGTCATAGCCGATGACAACCGCGATCCGATCTGGGTTCTTCTCAGCGAGGCTGCGTAAGGCGTGTTCAAACCGGTGTTCTCCCGCGCCCAAAATAACGAACTGCACCTGCGCGCTTCCCCATGTTTCAATTGCCTGGATGAGCAGATCGATTCCTTTTTGTTCGACCAACCGACCGACATGGGTAATGAGCGGTATGTTCCCGTCGATCGTGAGGCCGAATTCGCGTTGAATGCTTTCCTTGATGATCGCCTTTCCGGTCATGTCTGATGTGCTGAATGGCTTTTCAAGCAATGGGTCGGTTTGAGGGTTCCAGTCTTCACCAATACCGTTAAGGATTCCCTTCAGTCGATCCTGTTTATGATGGAGCAGGCCATCGAGCCCGTATCCGAATTCCGGCGACTGGATTTCCTGCGCATAGGTTTTGCTGACTGTGGTGACGAATTCCGAGAAGACGATGCCAGCTTTCATGAAGGACATATTTCCCCAATATTCCAGCGCATCCGGGCGCCAGAGAGACCAGGGCAGGCCCAATCGTTCGAAAGTCGGACGATCGAATACCCCTTGATAAGCCAGATTATGAATGGTGAAAATATTTTTTGGCGAACTGCTTTCAGAGAGTAGTGCCGGAATCAATCCTGTTTGCCAATCGTTGCTGTGGATGATGTCCGGCTTCCATGCATCACCGAAAAGTCCGGTGGACAGGGCGACAACAGCCCGACAAAACAAGCCAAACCGATCCGGATTGTCGTGCCAATTGTTGCCGTCCGGCCCTATATAGGGGTTCCCCTGACGTGCTGAAAAAACCGGATGATCGACCAAGTAGACCAGATGCCCAGTGTTCAAGTTGGCAAGGTTGATCTTTACGGGTTGTCCCAAAATTTCTTTTTGACCAATTTGGATTTCAGATTCAATTAAATCAGTTTTGATGTTGGCATATCTTGGTAAGACAACGCGCACATCCACGCCCACTTGGCTTAAAGCCAGTGGGAGTGCACCGGATACATCGGCGAGCCCACCGGTTTTGATCAATGGGAACATTTCGCTCGTGGCAAAAAGAACGTTCATTATTCTGTTTGATCTCTCAATTTATTCTGATCATCAGGGCGCCAAGTGGCGGTAGTGTCAGTTCTATATGGCCACTTTGACCATTATAAGGACTGTTTTTGTGGTGAGTTAATTCCAATGCGGTGGCTGAGCCGCCATAAACAGACTCGTCGGAATTGAATACTATATTCAACCGGTCGGTATTCGGTATGCCGATTTTGTAGTTCTGTCTGACGACGGGCGTGAAATTAAGTATGGTCAGGATGCTCTGGCCTTTGGCGTGCCTGAAAAAACTGATGACTGAGTTCTGGCGGTCGTTACAGTCGTTCCATGAAAATCCGCATCCTTCAAAATCATGGTAATGCAGTGCCACTTCATTTTTATAGAGGTGATTGAGTGCCGTGCTGAGTTGACTGATCCCTTGATGGTGCTTGTATTCGAGCACCCACCAATCGAGTTGGGTGGCATGATTCCACTCGTTGCCTTGGCCGAATTCGCAGCCCATGAACAGGAGTTTCTTTCCTGGATAGGCGCATTGGTAAGCCAGAAGTAGGCGCAGATTGGCGAATTTCTGCCATTCGTCACCGGGCATTTTATTCAGCAACGAGCCTTTGCCATGAACGACTTCATCGTGCGAAAAGGGGAGGACGAAGTTTTCCGTGAAGGTGTAAAGCAGCCCGAAAGTCAGATTGTTGTGGTGATATTGCCGGTTGATGGGATCTTCCTGAACGTATTTAAGCGTGTCGTTCATCCAGCCCATGTTCCATTTCAGTGCAAATCCAAGTCCGCCAACCTCGGGCGGCCTGGAAACCAATGGCCATGCCGTGGATTCCTCCGCCATCATTAGGGCGCCGGGATTCCTGCTCTGCGTTACATGGTTCAGTGCACGAAGAAAATCAATGGCTTCCAAGTTTTCTCGCCCGCCATAAGCATTTGGCAGCCAATCGCCATGCTCGCGTGAGTAGTCGAGATACAACATGGATGCCACGGCATCGACACGCAAGCCATCGAGATGCATTTCCTCGATCCAGTAGAGGGCCGATGCAATAAGGAAATTACTGACCTCTTTGCGTCCGTAATTGAAAATCAGGGTGCCCCAGTCACGGTGTTCCCCGCGCCTTGGGTCCTCGTGCTCATAAAGTGCCGTGCCATCGAAGCGGGCGAGGGCAAACTCATCGCGGGGAAAGTGAGCCGGAACCCAGTCAAGAATAATGCCTATGCCTGCTTCGTGTGCCTTGTTGACGAACTGCTTGAATTGTTCCGGCGTGCCGAAACGGGAGGTCGGCGCGAAATAGCCTGTGGTTTGATAACCCCATGAGCCATCGAAGGGGTGCTCCGTGATGGGCAGCAATTCAATGTGAGTGTAACCGCGCTCTTTAACATACGGAATCAGTTGCTCCGCCAATTCCGCGTAGGTTGGGAATTGTTTGCCCGTCAGTTTCCAAGAACCAAGATGAACTTCATAGACGTTCATCGGGGCGTGCATCCAGTCGTTTTGCTCACGCGCCTTGAGCCAGAATTGATCCGTCCACTGGAATTCTTCGTCACTGACCACCTTGGCGGCCGTATTGGGGCGAAGTTCAAAGCTGCGGCCAAAGGGATCAGTGCGAACGCTGGTGGCCTGAGTATCTCTGTTTTTGATTTCAAACTTATAAAAATCGCCGGCAGAAAGGCCCGGGATAAACAACTCCCAAACGCCACTACTGATGCGATTGCGCATCGGATGGCGGCGGCCATCCCAGTTGTTGAAATCGCCCACGACGCTGACGCGGCTGGCATTGGGAGCCCATACGGCGAATGTTACGCCCTCCTCGCCGTCAATGGTGATGACATGTGCGCCCAGCACTTTCCACAGGTCGTAGTGCTTGCCTTCGCCGAATAAGTACAAGTCGAGTTCGCCGAGTACTGGCCCGAAGCTGTAGGGATCCGTGATCTGGTACTTGTGGTGTTCAGCAGTTTCGATTTCCAGAACCGGGTGAAGAGGCAGCAAGTCCTCGGTGAAGAGCCCAGCAAATACACCGGGGAAGTCGGCATCGGCTGTCAATTCAAGCCACTCGCCATGAGTGCTCAATATCTTGACGTGTTCGGCCTGCGGCTGGTAGGTGTGAAAGCGGCATTTGCCCTCGCCAAGTGGATGGCGGCCTAGCAAGGAAAACGGATCATGCATTCTCGATTCGATAATGGGTTGAAAATCTAACTGCATCAATGGGTTCCTTGTTTTAGCACGAATGGTTCACGTCGGCTTCATCGAACAAAGGTATCCCTTATGGTGAAACTGTTCAACTCTCGTATTGCCCGCAACTTTAAGGCTTGTGATTTGCAAATAAACCGTTGAGTTAAAACCGTCGGTAAATTTCATATATGAACGCCTTGAGTTGCTTGTTGCGATCTTGGTTTGAACCAAGTCGTCGATCATCCATCATTTTGTAGTGAAAATGAGGTGGAATTTATTTTCCATTTTGGCTTGACGGTCATGTTCCAAGGGTAGGATTATGGGACCGAGTGCCTGAATGAAGAGAGTTTATGGTCAGTGGTCAGTGATCAATTCGTTGTGAACATGAGGTCGTAACGTTTCCAGTTGACTATCTTTAATTGATTGATATAGGGATACTTTTTTATGTTGGTAGATAGCCCCAAACGATTAGTCAGTCGAATTACCCGCGATACTTTGGCTCTGGTTTTGTCGGGAGGTCGTGGATCACGCCTCAAGCAACTCACTGATTGGCGTGCGAAGCCTGCCGTTCCCTTCGGTGGAAAGTTCCGGATTATTGATTTCCCATTGTCCAATTGCGTCAATTCAGGCATTCGGCGCATGGCTGTATTGACACAGTACAAGGCGCATTCACTCATCAAGCACGTTCAGCTGGCTTGGGGTACAAACCGAATGGCCCGTGACGAGTTCGTCGAGCTACTGCCAGCCCAGCAACGTATCAACGAACAATCCTGGTACAGCGGTACCGCCGATGCGGTTTATCAGAACATCGACATCCTGCGGACTCATGACGCCGAATACACGCTTATTCTGGCCGGCGATCACATCTACAAGATGGACTATGGCCCCATGATTGCCTACCACGTCGAGAAAGGAGCCGACCTGACCATCGGCTGTATCGAAGTGCCGCTCGAAGAAGCCAAAGCTTTTGGTGTGATGGGCGAAGACGGGAAGGGTCGGGTCAACATGTTCGTGGAAAAACCCGATGTCCCCCCAGAAATGCCGGGTAATCCAGGCAAAGCGCTGGCATCCATGGGTATTTATGTCTTCAATACCAAATTTCTGTTCGAGCAACTGATTTACGATGCGGACGATCCGAATTCGGATCACGATTTTGGTAAGAACGTCATTCCCCGAGTGATCAAGCGATATCAGGTGTTCGCTTATCCGTTTCGAGATGTCCAGAATAATACCCAAGCCTACTGGCGGGATGTGGGGACCATTGATTCCTATTGGGCGGCGAACCTTGAACTGATTGGCGTGACCCCCGATCTGAATTTGTACGATACCGACTGGCCGATCTGGACGCATCAGGAACAATTGCCGCCCGCCAAGTTTGTGTTCGACGACGAAGATCGGCGCGGGATGGCTGTGGACACAATGGTCTCTGGCGGCTGCATCATTTCGGGTGCCCTGGTTCGCCATTCGCTGCTATTTTCCAATGTCATCGTCAACGAACATGCATCGGTCGAAAACTCCGTGATCCTGCCCAACGAGATCGGAAGAGCGTCGTGTAGGGAAAGAGTGTAGATCTCGGTG
>ERZ778018.1472-NODE-1472-length-19004-cov-25.125759_pt1 | contig 19004 bp, 22 predicted proteins | sample MGYA00375748_ERZ778018 | MGnify/ENA primary metagenome ERZ778018 (study PRJEB29350, sample SAMN05509839) | bioreactor metagenome | biome: bioreactor; material: wastewater | place: South Africa: University of Cape Town | collected 2014-04-22 ... | reverse complement strand
CCCTCGGGGCCGACCACGAAGAGCGGCGGCATTTCCCCCTGGCCGATGCCACGCGCAAATTCGATGAAGACCTGCCGGCCGTCGTCATAAGCCCGTAGCGGCCGCCATGGCGCACGGTCGCCCTCAATTGCGTAGCGGAAGTTGATGTTGGCCAGATCGACGCCGGTGGCGACGGGGCGTGCAGCTTCGGCCTGCGCATTCTGGCGGCGCAGGGCGATGAGCTGATCCTGCGGGTACTGCCACGAGACAGACGCCATGTAGGTGCGCTCGGTCGAGCGCAGCTCCATGTGGTAGGTGCGCAAATTGGTGTTGATGACGAGGTTAGTCATCAGGTCCGCGCGGGTCGGCTTCACCAGGATGTGGACTTGGGTAGCGGTGCCCGAGCCGCTTTGAGTGTCGCCGATGATCCAGCGGACCGTGTCGCCGGCGGCGACCGGCCCTGAGCCGACGAGCTGCTCGCCGGGCTGCAGGGCGATGTCGGTGATCTGACCGACGGCGGTATAGACCTGATAGAGCGCGCCGCCGGTGTAAGGGTAGACCTGCATGGCGTTGATGAAGCCATCGCGCACCGGCTGCACGCGCGCGGCCGCATTGGCCTGGTTGACGCGGGCTGTCGGATCGGCGGGCTCCGGGGTTCGGCGCGACTCCTCGACGGGCTTCATCTGCCCCGGTAGAGGCAGCGGACGCGGAAGCTCCACGACTTGCACTGGCCCGGGTGGATCCGCCGTTTGCACGGCCGGCGCCGCATTGTCGTATGAGATTTCCGGAGGCGGCTGCGTTGTTGCGCAACCAGCCAGCGCTGTTGCTGAAAGCAGCAGAGCCGTGAGTGTGGATGTGCGATAAGCCGGATTTCCGGCTTTACGGAAAGACGGCTTCATTGCCCAAGCTCCCGTGACCAGTTGATGGCGTTGACGTAGATGCCGAGCGGGTTCGCTCGCAGCCGATCGGCGTTGCGAGGGACCTGCACGACGATGGTGAGGATGGCGGTCCAGCGGGTGGTCTCGGCGAGCTGGCCGTTCTCGTAGCGGCGCTCGATCCAGGCGACGCGAAAGCTATCCGGCGAAGCGCGTATCACGCTCGAGACATCGACGGCGACCTGCTGCCGGCCGACCTTGGTGAAGGGGTCGTTCGAGCGCGCATAGTCATTGAGCACCATCGCGCCGCGATCGGTCGTGAAGTCGTAGGCGCGCAGCCAGTTCTGCCGGACGATGATGGCGTCGGACGGAATCGAGCGGACCTGCTCGATGAAGCGCGCGAGATGGAAGGCGATCTGCGGATCGGTGGGGCGATAGTCAGCGACCGCAGGCGCGACCGCCTGGGCCTGGCCGAGCCTGTCGACCTGGACAACCCAAGGCACGATCGTCCCGCGCGCAGATTGCCAGACGAGCGCGGCCGCGAAGCCGGCCGAGAGGATCAGCGATCCGAAGGCCATGAAGCGCCAGTTCTTCGCCTGGACGCGGGCTGAGCCGATGCGCTCGTCCCAGACCTGGGCGGCTCGCTGGTAAGGCGTCTCTGGTTCGGGAGACTTGCCGTAGTGGGTGGAAGGTCGTTTGAACATCAGCGGTCGCTTTCCGAAAGGTTGATGGAGGAGCCGCCGCCATGACTGTCGCCGCTGCGCACGGCGTGGGCGGCCGCCGTCACGCCGTGGCTCAAAGCCTGGGAGCGCTTCATGCGGCGGGCCCAGGCAGGCGGCCCGTCAGCGGCCGGCGACGCGGCAGCATCGGCCGCACTCCCGCCGATAGAGCCCATGGTCGATGTGCCGCCGGTGGCTTCGAAGGCGGACTTGGCGCCGTCCGAGAAGCTCGACCGCATGCTGTCGGCGGTCCGCGACGCGGCGCGACGGAGTGGCGAGGTCGCCGCGCCACCTGCGGCGCGTGCGACGCCGCTAAGGCCCGAGGCCACGCCCGCCGCGCTCGTTTGTCCGGCGGTGCCGAGGCTGTAGGCGGTCGAAGCGCCGCCGGCGAGCGCGGTGCCACCGCGCGCTGCGGCGGCCGCCGCGCCGGCGAGCGCAGGGCCGCCGGCAGCGGCAGCGCCAACGGTGGCGGCGCCGGCGGCCACCATGCCGCCCGCTGCGAGCCCCGTTCCGACTGCCGCGCCGGCGCCGAGCTGCGGTCCGCCCGCGACGAGGCCGTTGGCGATGCCGGGCCCGAAGATGCCGAGACCGAGCAGCGACAGCGCCGCGAGCACGATCGCCATCGCCTGGTCGATGGTCGGATTGGCCCCACCAAAGCCGGCGGTGAATTCGGAAAACAGCGTCGAGCCGATGCCGATGATGACGGCTAGCACCAGCACCTTGATTCCCGAGGAGATCACGTTGCCGAGAACGCGCTCGGCCATGAAGGCGGACTTGCCGAAGAGGCCGAAGGGAATGAGCACGAAGCCGGCGAGCGTCGTCAGCTTGAACTCGATCAGGGTGACGAAGAGCTGGACGGCGAGGATGAAGAAGGCGAGCAGCACCAGCGCCCAGGCGAGGAACATGCACGCGATCTGGATGAAGTTCTCGAAGAAGCTCCAATAGCCCATCAGGCTGGAGATGGACTCGAGGAGCGGCCTGCCGGCGTCGAGACCGGTCTGCGCGACCTTGCCGGGGCGCAAGAGGTCGGCCGTCGTGAACCCTGTGCCGGAGGCCTTCAGACCGAGGCCGGCGAAGCTCTCGAAAACGATTCGGGCGAGATTGTTCCAGTTGCTGATGATGTAGGCGAAGACGCCGACGAACAGCGTCTTCTTGACCAGACGTGCCATGATGTCGTCGTCAGCGCCCCAGCTCCAGAACAGGGCGGCCAGCGTCACGTCGATGACGATCAGCGTGGTCGCGATGAACGCGACCTCGCCCCCGAGCAGGCCGAAGCCGGAGTCGATATAGCGGGTGAAGACCTCTAGGAAATGGTCGATGACGCCGGTGCCGCCCATGATGACTATCGGTCCTCGTCCAGCTGCGGCACCATCTCCTTGCGGATCGGATCCTCCGTGATTGCGCTATGGGTGGGCGCTTTAGGCGGAGGCGGCGGAGCCTCTGCCGCCTCGGGCAAGCGCGCCATTGGCCGCGCGCCGGGGGCCAGGAAGCGCTCGCGGTTTTCCGCCCAGGCGCGAAGGCAGGCCGGGTCACGGGGCCCAGCCTCCCCGAGGCGCTGGCACCGGAGCAACTCGGCGCGATGCGGGTCCGCGGCCGCGACGGCGGGGGCCGCCAACGGCGTCGCCGGCTCTTCCTCCTTCCGGGTCAGCTCGATCGCGGTCGCGGTGATCGCGACCGCGACGAACACCACCGCGCCGAGACGGGCCAGCATCTTTCCGTCCATGACGCCGCCCTCAGTTGCCGTTCGGGAACATTCGGGCGTTGCCGGGCTGGTAGCCCACACCCGGCGTCAGGAAGCGCCGGCGGTGCTCGCGGCCTTGCTCGGCGGCTGCCGCGCGTTCGGCTTCCGACAGCGCCTGCGCGCGACCGTTGGCGGCCACGACAGCGGTGAGGTCGGCGAGCTGCTGGGCCTGGAGCGCGAGGAGCTGGTTGCCGGCCTGTGCAGCCTGCAGGGCGCCGGTCGCTCCCTGGCTCTGGCCGACGAGCGCCGACATCTCGGCGCGATTGGTGTCGATGTTGCCGACGACGCCGGCCTGCACCCGCATGGCGTCCTGCAAGCCGCCGACCGTGTTCTGCCAGCGCTCGCGCGCCTGCGCGACGAGTTGCTGGTCGGAGGCGGACATCGACGCATTTCCGTAGGTGGAGGTGAAGGCCTGGTTGATTTGCTGGACGTCGTAGGCGATGCGCTGCGCCTGACCGAGGAGCTGTTGCGTCCGCTGCACGGACTGCTGCAGGCGCTGAAGCGAGGAGTAAGGCAGGCTCGCGAGGTTGCGCGCCTGATTGATCAGCATCGTCGCTTCGTTCTGAAGCGAGGTGATCTGATTGTTGATCTGCTCCAACGCGCGAGCTGCGGAGAGAACATTCTGCACGTAGTTCGTCGGGTCGTAGACGACCCATTGCGCGGACGCCGGCTGGACCATCACGGGCGACATCGCCACGGGAATGGAAAGGATCGACGCGGCAAGAAGCGCCGTGCGTGAGCGACGGAAGATCATGGCTGGGTCTCCAGGTTGTTGAGGTTGGGGATGAGGTCGGCGGCCCAGGCGACGCCGCGCAGACGCAGCCAGGCCGACAGGAATCCTTCGCGGCCGTGCTCCGCCAAGATGCGCTCGATCGCGGTCTGATCGGCTTTCGAGGAAGCGGCGCAGAGCGCCAGCGCCACGTCGGACAGACCGAGTTCGAAGAGCCGGTTGCCCCGCCGGGATTGGCAGTAGTAGTCGCGCTTCGGCATCGCGCGGGCGAGGATATCGATCTGGCGGTCGTTGAGCCCGAAGCGGCGGTAGATCGCGGTGATCTGCGGCTCGATCGCGCGCTCGTTCGGCAACAACAGCCGGGTCTGGCAGCTCTCGACAATGGCGGGCGCGATCGCCGAGCTGTCGATATCGGAAAGCGATTGGGTGGCGAAGACGACGGAGGCGTTCTTCTTGCGCAGTGTCTTCAGCCACTCGCGGAGCTGACCAGCGAAGTCTTCATCGTCGAGCGCAAGCCAGCCTTCGTCGATAATGAGCAGCGTGGGGCTGCCGTCGAGGCGGTCCTCGATGCGGTGGAAGAGATAGGCGAGCACCGCCGGCGCGGCGCCGGTGCCGATCAGGCCTTCGGTCTCGAACGCCTGCACGAGGGCTTCGCCAAGATGCTCGCTCTCGGCGTCGAGCAGCCGGCCATAGGCGCCGCCGACGCAATAGGGCCGAAGCGCCTGTTTGAGGTCGTTCGATTGAAGGAGGACGGCGAGTCCGGTGAGCGTACGTTCGCCTACAGGCGCGCTGGCCAGCGAGGTCAGCGCCGTCCAGACGTATTCCTTCACCTCGGGCGCAATCGTCACGCCCTCGCGCTGCAGGATCGCGACGATCCAATCCGCCGCCCACGCGCGTTCCGGCACGTGGTGGATGCCGGCGAGCGGTTGCAGCGAGACGCTGTCGGCGGCGCCTTCTGTCAGGCCGCCGCCGAGATCGTGCCAGTCACCGCCCATCGCGAACGCCGCGGCTCGGATGCTTCCCCCGAAATCGAAGGCGAAGACCTGCGAATTGGGATAGCGCCGGAACTGCAGCGCCATCAGCGCCAGGAGCACCGACTTGCCGGCACCGGTCGGCCCGACGACGAGGGTGTGGCCGACATCGCCGACATGAAGGGAAAACCGGAACGGGGTCGAGCCTTCGGTCCTGCCATAAAGCAAGGGGGGTTGCCCGAAATGCTCGTCCCGTTCCGGCCCCGCCCATACCGCCGACAGCGGAATCATGTGGGCGAGATTGAGCGTCGAGATCGGCGGTTGCCGGACGTTGGCGTAGACATGGCCGGGCAGAGAGCCAAGCCAGGCGTCGCCGGCGTTGATGGTCTCGGCCATCGCGGTGAAATCGCGGCCCTGAACGATCTTCTCCACCAGGCGCAGCTTCTCGGCCGCGATGCGTGGATCGGCGTCCCAAACGGTGACCGTCGCGGTGACATAGGCCTGACCGGCATAGTCTGCGCCGAGTTCCTGGAGCGCGAGGTCGGCATCGGCCGCCTTGTTCGCCGCGTCGGTGTCGACGAGCACCGACGCCTCGTTGGTCATCACCTCCTTGAGGATCGCCATGATGCTCTTGCGCTTGGCGAACCACTGGCGTCGGATCTTGGTGAGCAGCTTGGTGGCGTCGGTCTTGTCGAGAAGGACGGCGCGCGTCGACCAGCGATACGGAAAGGCGAGCCGGTTGAGGTCGTCGAGTAGCCCTGGCGTGGTCGCGGTCGGAAAACCGACAATGGTGAGGATGCGGAGATGCGTGTCGCCCAGGCGCGGCTCCAGTCCGCCGGTGAGCGGCTGGTCGGCCAGCAGCGCATCGAGATAGATCGGCGTTTCGGGCACGCGCACGCGATGGCGCTTGGTCGAGACGGTCGAATGCAGGTAGGTCAGCGTCTCGCCGTCATCGAGCCATGCGCATTCCGGCATGAAGTTCTCGATGAGCTGAAGTACGCGGTCGGTGCGATCGGCAAACCCGCGCAACACTTCACGAGGGTCGAGACCGTTGTCGGCCTTGCCTTCATAGAGCCAGCTCTCGGCGCGGGCGGCGTCCTCGGCCGGCGGCAGGTAGACGAGGGTCAGGAAGTAGCTCGACTCGAAGTGCGAGGCGTCTTCCTCGAAATCGGCCTTGCGCTCGGCGTCGACCAAGGCGGACGCCGGCTCGGGAAAGCGGCTCGCCGGATAGGCGCTCGCGCCATGGCGTTGCGCCTCGACGAAGATCGCCCATCCCGAGCCGAGCCGGCGGAAGGCGTTGTTGAGCCGGCCGGCCACCGCGACGAGTTCGGCCGGCACCGCGGAGTCGAGATCGGGACCGCGAAACCGAGCGGTGCGTTGGAAGCTGCCGTCCTTGTTGAGAACGATGCCCTCGCCGGCGAGCGCGGCCCAGGGCAGGAAATCCGCGAGGCGGGTTGAGGTCCGGCGATATTCGGCGAGGTTCATCATCGGGGCCTCACGCGCTCAGATGGCCGGGGATGCGCAGGTGACGGCGCACCACGTCGACGAATTGCGGATCGCGTTTGGCTGCCCACACAGCCGCGAAATGCCCGATCGCCCAGAGCCCGAGGCCGACCAGCCAGAGCCGCAGACCAAGGCCGAGCGCTGCGGCCAGCGTGCCGTTGAGGATGGCGATCGAACGCGGCGCGCCGCCGAGCAGGATGTGCTCGGTCAGCGCCCGATGGACCGGGACGGCGAAGCCTGGCACGTCGCCGGCGCTGTCGGTCAGGCTCGCCATCAGACGAGCGCTCCGCCGCCGAAGGAGAAGAAGGACAGGAAGAAGCTCGACGCGGCGAAGGCGATCGACAGGCCGAAGACGATCTGGATCAGCTTCCGCGCGCCGCCTGACGTATCGCCGAAGGCTAGCGTTAGCCCTGTGATGATGATGATCATCACGGCGATGATCTTGGCCACAGGCCCCTCGATGGATTCGAGGATCGATTGCAGCGGCGCTTCCCACGGCATCGAAGAGCCGGAAGCATGGGCTGCTGGCGCAAGCATCATGCTGAAGACGGCGACGGACGCGGCCGTCGCGATATGACGGCGAGCGCGCAGGGCAAGGCGGATCATTCGGGCTCTCCTGGGGCGGGCTGGGTTGCGGGGATGACGCGGTAGTCGCCGTCCGGCTGAAGGCCTTCGACGCGGGCGAGTTCGGCGAGGCGACGGGTCGAGCCGCGGCCGCTGAGCACAGCGACGAGATCGATGGTCTCGGCGATTAGCGCGCGCGGGACGGTGATGACGGCTTCCTGAATGAGCTGCTCGAGGCGGCGGAGCGCGCCGAGCGCGGTGCCAGCGTGGATCGTGCCGATACCCCCCGGATGGCCCGTGCCCCAGGCCTTGAGCAAATCCAGCGCCTCGGCGCCGCGCACCTCTCCGATCGGAATGCGATCGGGGCGCAAGCGAAGCGAGGAGCGAACGAGATCGGAGAGCGAGGCGACGCCATCCTTCGTCCGCATGGCGACCAGGTTGGGCGCGGCGCATTGCAGCTCGCGCGTGTCCTCGATCAGAACCACGCGGTCGAAGGTCTTCGATACCTCGGCGAGCAAGGCGTTGGTGAGCGTGGTCTTGCCGGTCGAGGTGCCGCCGGCGACGAGGATGTTGCGGCGGTCCGCGACGGCGCGGCGGAGCACCTCCGCTTGTTCGGCCGACATGATGTCGGCGGCGACGTAGTCAGCGAGCGTGAAGACAGCGACGGCAGGTTTGCGGATTGCGAACGCCGGCGCGGCGACGACGGGCGGCAGAAGGCCTTCGAACCGCTCCCCCGTCTCGGGCAACTCGGCCGAAACCCGCGGTGAACCGGAATGAACCTCGGCGCCGACGTGATGTGCGACGAGGCGAACGATGCGTTCGCCGTCCGCGGGCGACAACCGCTCGCCAGTGTCGGAGAGCCCCTCGGACAGCCGGTCGATCCAGAGCCGCCCGTCGGGATTGAGCATCACCTCGACGATCGACGGGTCTTCCAGGAATCCGGCGATGGCGGGGCCGAGGGCCGTGCGCAACATGCGCGCGCCTCGTAGGATCGCCTCTGATTGCTGGTGAGAAGCCGCCATGTCGTCCCCGTTCTGTGCGGGACCGCAAACACGCGGCCCTGGATCGGGGATAAGTAGAAGAGGCAGAAATCAGGGCATGACAACAAGCAGAACGGGGTCGTAGTGCTCTGGCGTACAAAGACAGGGACACGGCGGAACTGCCGGACTCTTGCGACACGTTGCGCGATGGTTATTCCGCGCCCGCCATGCCTGTGACGTCTTCGGAAATCTCCTCGCGCACTTTCGGACCCTTCGCGAGTCGTCGCCCGAGTGCGGCGACGAAGGCGTCGTACCGCTCGCCCGCCTGTGCGCGTGCAGCCGCCTGGGCTGGCTCCGGCAACGGCGGATTGGTGGTAAGCCAGTGGCGGACGAAAACGGCCAGCATTTCCACGGAAATGCCGAGGTCGCGTTCCATGCGCGTCATGCGCCGGTCGAGCTGGTCCAATCGCTTGGTGGTCGCGGCTTCCTGGCGCTCGGCGGCATCGGGCGACAGGAAGGATGCGATCGCCGCTTCCGCGACCAGGGATCGCGATTGATCGCGACGCGCAGCATAAGCGGCGAGCGCGTTCATGATGTCCGGATCGAGATAGACCGAGAGGCGCTGCTTCTTCGGAATCTTCACGATCGCCACGCTCAGAGGTCCATCCCGTCGTTGGGATCGAGCGAGACCTGCCGCGCGACGCCCTGCATCACCTGGTTCAGCCGACCCGCGCGCGCCGCCTCGTCATCGGCGTCGTCGGGACCGTCGAGGTCGAACTCGTTGTCGATCGGCGCCTTCCTCTCGACAGGCTTCGCCGCGGTCAGCTCCGGTTGCTGACGCCGTTCGGAGCCGGTCGAGTCGTCGTCGCCGGTACCGTCCTGCTGCGCGGCTGCATCGAGTTGCGGCCGCGACGGCAATGGCAGGACGCTCCAATCGTCCGGCTTTCCTGCGTCTGGCTTCGCAAGCGCCGGCGGCGGCAGCACGCGCTCCTGAAAGCGGCGATCCTCGAAGTAACGCGCCTTCTTCGCGCGGATCGGCGGCGTGCCGGCGACCATGACGATCTCGTCAGCGGGCGGGAGCTGCATCACCTCGCCCGGCGTCAGCAGCGGGCGCGCGGTCTCCGATCGCGACACCATCAAATGGCCAAGCCACGGGCTGAGCCGGTGTCCGGCATAGTTGCGCATCGCGCGCATCTCGGTCGCGGTCCCCAGCGCATCGGACACGCGCTTGGCTGTCCGTTCGTCGTTGGTGGCGAAGCTGACGCGGACATGGCAGTTGTCGAGGATCGAATTGTTCGGCCCATAGGCTTTCTCGATCTGATTCAGCGATTGGGCGATCAGGAAGCTCTTCAGCCCATAGCCCGCCATGAACGCCAAGGCGCCCTCGAAGAAGTCGAGGCGCCCGAGCGCGGGAAACTCGTCGAGCATGAGCAGCAGCCGGTGGCGGCGGCCCTTGGCGTGCAGATCCTCGGTTAAGCGCCGGCCGACCTGATTGAGGATCAGCCGGATCAGCGGCTTGGTGCGCGCGATGTCGGAGGGCGGCACCACGAGATAGAGCGTCGACGGCCGCGCTCCGCCGACGATGTCGGTGATGCGCCAATCGCAGCGCCGCGTGACCGCGGCGACGACTGGATCGCGATAGAGGCCGAGAAATGACATGGCGGTCGAGAGAACGCCCGAGCGCTCGTTGTCCGATTTGTTCAGCAGCTCGCGGGCAGCGGAGGCGATGACGGGATGCGGTCCGGCCGCGCCGACATGCGCGGTCTTCATCATGGCGGCGAGCGTCGACTCGATCGGGCGTTTCGGGTCCGACAGGAAAGCGGCGACGCCGGCGAGCGTCTTGTCAGCCTCGGCATAGAGCACGTGCAGGATCGCGCCGACGAGGAGCGCGTGGCTGGTCTTCTCCCAGTGGTTCCGCTTCTCCAGGCTTCCTTCGGGATCGACCAGGATGTCGGCGATGTTCTGGACGTCGCGGACCTCCCACTCGCCGCGGCGGACCTCGAGGAGCGGGTTGTAGGCGGCCGACTTCGCGTTGGTGGGATCGAAGAGCAGCACCCGGCCATGCCGCGCGCGGAAGCCAGCGGTGAGCTGCCAGTTCTCGCCCTTGATGTCGTGGACGATCGCGGAGCCGGGCCAGGTCAGCAGTGAGGGCACGACGAGGCCGACGCCCTTGCCCGAGCGCGTCGGCGCGAAGCAGAGCACATGCTCGGGGCCGTCGTGGCGTAGATAGGCGTGATCGAACTTACCTAGCACCACTCCGTCGGGTCCAAGCAGTCCGGCGGCGTTCACTTCATCCGGCCGCGCCCACCGTGCCGATCCGTAGGTCTCGACATTCTTGGCCTCGCGCGCTCGCCAGACCGACATGCCGATCGCGACGGCGATCGCCATGAAGCCACCGGACGCGGCGATGTACGCACCCTCAACGAAGATCCGCGGTGCATACGCATCGTAGAAGTACCACCACCAGAAGAAGGCTGGCGGATAGTAGATCGGCCAGCCGAACAGCTCGAACCATGGGCGGCCAAGCTGCGGCTGGAAGCCGAGCTGCCACGCCGTCCACTGCGTCGCGGTCCAGGTCGTGGTGAGCACGATCAGGAAGACGATTAGGATCTGGCCCCAGAGAATCTTGGTGGCGGACATTGCGGGGTCCTTTCGTGATGAGGAGGGGTGATCACAGGCCGAGCCCCCGCTTGCGGCCAAAGCTCCAGTCAATGCCCCCGTCGCTTCGCGCGAGACCGGAGACGTGTCGGCCGAGCTGCTTTTCGAGTGATGGCGACCAGGGAACGAGCTGGAAGCCGAGCCCGTCATCGATCATCGCGAAGCGGCCGGAAGCGAGCGCGAAACGCTGCCTGTAGGTGCCGGCGACATACTCACCCGCCGAAGCGCGCCTCATCGGTCGCCCGCTTTCCGCCGCCAGCTTTTCGCCGAGCGCGTCCAGCTCGCGCCGGCGCAGCGTCTCGATCAGGTTGCGGTTGAAGCTGACGCCACGGCTCTGACGTTCCGCCAGACCTTGCGCGATCAGGTGCTCGGCGCGCCGATCTAGCGCATCGCGCACCTCTGCGCCAAAGCCGTCGCTGCGGAGTGCGATGGGTTCACGGGCGATCGCTTGCCGGTCAAGCCAGGTGGCGCCGGTTGCCGTGATCTGCTGTTCGATTGAGAGGTCCGAGCGGACCGCCAGCGCGACGCGGCGCCGGCCCTGGGCGTCATCGAACTTGCGCAGCTCGACGATCGAGCCCGGCGCGCTGTCCCCGGCGGCGTCGAGATCGGGCAGCTTGATGTGATGGGTCCGTCCGTCCGCGCCGTCGACCACGGCATAGGCGGTGCCCTTCAGTTCGTCGTCGAGGCCGCGAGCCACCAGACGGCCGACGACGGGATCGTCCAGGCTTTCGCCGGCCAGCACATAGCTGGCCGCGCCGCGCTCGATGCCGCGTTCCGAAAGGCCGCGATGGATTCGCTTGATGATGTCGCCGCGTTCGCCCAGCTCGCGCAGAGTCGTCTCGGCATTCTCGGACACAATCCACTGGCCGGGGCCGACCTGGTCGGCAAGCCCGAGCGATTCCAGCCTGCGGAGGCGTCCGACCTTGAGGGCGTGGAATTCGTCGGGCTGTCGGTTGGGATGCGGCGCGAGGTCGATGACGCCGGCGCGGTATCCGTCGCGCGCGAGCTGCCGATCGAGGCTGGTCCAGCGCTCGGCGTCGATCTGACGTTCCAACGTGCGACGGATTTCGTGATCCGTGCGCGGACCCAATTCCTGCGTGATCAGATCGCGCGCCCGATCGCGCATGCCTTCCTTGATATAGTCGCGGGAGATGACGAGGTTCTCGCCATCGTCGCGCACGCCGCGGACGATCAGATGGACGTGGGGATGCTCGGTGTTCCAGTGATCGACGCCGACCCAATCGAGCTTCGTGCCGAGGTCCTTTTCCATCTGACCGACGAGGTCATGTGTGAAGGTCTTGAGGTCCGACATCTCCACGGCGTCGTCCGGCGAGATGATGAACCGGAAATGATGCCGGTCGTCCTCGCATCGATCCGCGAACGCCTTCGCATCGGCATCGTCCGCGACGGGGCCGAACAGCCGCGCCTTCTCTCCGTCCCGGGTGACGCCCTCGCGGCGCAGATAATTGAGATGGGTGGCGAGCGGCGCGCCGCGTCCGGCGTGGCGGACGACGCGCGCCTTGACGACGGCGCCGCGCGAGCGGGAGGTGATGAGCCGGTTGGCCTGCACCGACGCGCGCTGACCCCGGCCGAACCGGGAGCGGTGGCCCGGCCCGATCGTCCCCTTGCGGGAAACCGATCCGCCGGCCCGTTGGGCGGCAGCCAGCGCCTGCGCGATAAAGGGTCTGGCGCGCTGCACGCGCGTCGAGCGGATGCGGCCTGGCCGGATGCGGAAATCGTTCTCGTCGCTCATGGCGGCAAGACCGCACATCGCGCGATAGCGCTGATTTGCTTATGAAATCGCCGGAGCCGCAGGCTGCGCCAGTCAGGCGCACCTCGCGAATTCGCTACGTAAGTCCTTGAAAAAGCACAACCGAACCGAGGCGCACATCGCGCCCCTTTATCCTGCCATCGTGCGGTCGTGTTGCCTTGCTCCCCCCTCCGCGCACTCCATAATGCGACGGTGCACGCCAGACTGCGAAAGAGGCCGAGGGGCATCATCGCGGTTCTCCGCTGACGGATCGCGCGACAAACAGGCCGGCAGACTGCGGCACGATTGCGGGAGCCTCGCGCACTGGAACTGCCGCCGGGGCGTCGTCCAGAGAGTTTTCCGCCTGCGCTGGATCGACGCTGGTCATGCCGTCAGCGCGCGTGATGAACAACGGCGCGCGAGTCCAGGCGCGAGGATCGGCTGCGGCGACGGTGACTGCACCGGGCAGGTCACCGCCGCCGAAGGAAGGGAACAACGCGGCCACATAAGCGCGGGTCTCGGCCGGCAACGGGCGGCCCGCGAGATACTCTTCGTAGCGCCCCGGTCCCGCATTATAGGCCGCAAGAAAGCCCGGCGAACCGTAGCGATCATACATCTCGCGTAAGTACGCCGCGCCAGCCAGGATGTTGTCGCGCGGATTATAAGGATCACGCCCGAGCCTATGGCGGACGCGCAGCTCCGCCCAGGTATCCGGCATGATCTGCATCAGGCCCATCGCGCCGGCAGAGGAGATCGCGCGCACATCGCCGGCGCTTTCCGCGCGCATGACGGCGCGAATCCACGCAGCTGGGATACCGAAGCGCCGTGCGGCCTCGTCGATATGGATGGCGAACGGATGGGTCGGCGCCGTTCGTGTGGCCGGTGCAGTCTGAGCGTTCGCGGTGGCGTTGAGCGGCGCAGCGAGGACCAGGCCGGAAAGGAAAAGGAAGGCTGTCAGTCGCACGGCGTTTGGCCGCCCGACGACAGTTTGATGGCGCGGGCCGGACATCGCTCAGTCCTGCTCGCCGCGCTTGGGCGGACGATTCCAGTGCACGCTCCAGGCGGATTTGTCCTCGGTCGATTGGAACAGGTTCGCGCGGATCGGCTTGGCCAAAGCGGGATCATCGATCTGCAGGGAGACGTAATCGCCGGCTTTTTCGCCGGTGCGTTTCCATCCGGCCCCGATCTCGGGTCCATCATCGTTGCCGTGGTGAACACGATAGTCCGGCGCATTCTCGGCGTCAGTGTGCTCAGCGGGGATGAGCACGATCTCGACGTCCAGCGAGAGCGTGCGGATGTGGCCGGTGTAGCCGTTCTTTGTGCGTGTGAATTCACCGATCTGTGGCATGGAAAGACTCCTTTGTTATGCGGTGAGGTCGGATGGGCGCGTCGTTCACCGCGTCGCGGCGCGCCACTCGAAGCGGCCGCTGCCGTCTTCATCGGTCCACACCGGCATCGCGCGGCCGATGATCGAGCCGGTGGAAATCGGACCGAAGTAGCGACCGTCGAGGCTGTCTCGGACGGTCCAGTTCATGAGGAAGATCTCGCCGTCCGCTATGTGTCGGCAGCCCTGCCAGACCGGCAGATGACGGCCGAGCCGGTCGCGGTCGAGCGTCTCGCCCATGGTGATGCCGTCGACGGTGATGCGTGCGCCGATGCGGCAGACCTGTTGCCCTGGAAGGCCAGCGACGCGCTTCATGAGAGGGACGCCGCGCGGCAGGTATCCGCGATCGGCCAGGAACGACGCGAGCGGCTCCGGGGCGTCCACGGCGACGAGGTCGGTCAGTTCAAGATGCGGCGACCGATCGATCGAATAGAGCCCGATCGGCGTGCTGGCCGAGGCGTTCCAGATCAGCTTCGGCGCGATGTGAACGAACGACAGACCGCCGATCAGCATCACGGTGAAGTACGTCGTCATGACGTAGCCGAACCGCGTCATGACTCGACCCTTCGACGCAGAAGGATGGCCCGATGCTGCTCGGCCGTGTAGCTGCGCGGCTCCTGGCTGGCAGCGAGACGATTGTGAACGTGCCGCCAGTGATGCGGCGAGACCTCGGCTGGATCGATGCCGAGCGACTCGATGGCGTCGACGATCTGCAGGACGCGCTCGACCTTCGGCCAGCCGTATATCTTCAGCAGAATGTCGCCGCCGGGACGCACGAACGGCAGAGTCTGGTAAGGCTCGCCCGGCGAGATCGCGCGCACGATGTCGATGCGCGAGATGATCGTCCCAAAGTCATTGGCCGCCCAACGGACAAAGGCGAAGACGCTATGGGGCGGGAAGCTGACCACGCGCCGACGTCGGTCGAGAATCTGTTCGTGGACGTCCTGGCCGAACCGAATCCAGTACTCGACCTTCTTCTCGATCCAGGTCAGCTCGACGCTGGTCAGACCGTCGGATGGGAGCGCCGCCGGCGCGCGGCGCAGGTGAGAAGCCCCATTCATGGCGTGCCTCCTTCGGCTGGGGGAAATTCGCGGGCGAGCAGCTCGCGCAGCATGTCGGCGACGGTGACGCCGCGCTGGAACGCGGCGATCTTGATCCGGCCGCGCATGTCGGGCGTGACGTCTATGGTCAGCCGCGCTGTGAAGGCGGATGCGTCAGTGATGCGAAGCAGTTGCGGATCGGAGGCTTTGACCCAGGTCTCGGGATCGGCGGGGCGCGCGGCGAAAGCGCGCTTCTGGGATCGCTCAGTCATGATCCGATCCTCCCGATCTCGGCGCAGAGGGCGGCGATCTCGCGCGCTGCCGGGCTGTCTTCGTCAATTTCCGCAACGAGTCGTCCAGACCGCGCCGTGTCCGCGAAGGCGACGCGCTGGCCGATGGTGGATGCGAGGACGGGCGGATCGTGATCGGCGAGCGACTCGGCCGTCTCGCGGGCGATGACGGTGCGCGCGCCGCATCGGTTGAGTACGAATCGGGCCGCGAGCTGCGGGCGGTAGATGCGCGCTTCGCTGAGCAGCGACAGCATCTCCGCCGAGGCCCAGCCGTCGAACGGCGATGGCTGCACTGGGATCAGGACCAGGTCGGCGGCGAGCAAGGCGGACCGCATCAGTCCGGCGACCCGGGGCGGTCCGTCGATGACGATGTGATCGGCGTCGCGCGCCAGCTCCGGCGCTTCGCGATGGAGTGTGCCCCGCGCTAGGCCGACGACGCCGAACAGGCGCGGCAAGCGCTCGCGTGCGCGTTTCTGCGACCAGTCGAGCGCAGAGCCTTGGGGGTCCGCATCGATGACGGTGACGCGCTGGCCGTGTCGAGCCCATTCACCGGCGAGATGCAGCGCCAGCGTCGTCTTGCCGACGCCGCCCTTCTGATTGAGGAGCGCGACGATCATGACGCGCTCCCGGCTGGTGCCTGCCGGTTATCCGCAGGCGGCCAAAACGCGGAGCGCGTTAGAAAGATTCCGTAGGAATCTAGGTTAGAGAAGTTACGGGAGCCGCAAGCCTCTGAGTTCGTGCGGAGAATCGACGATTCCGGTCCCCGATAGCACGAGGGTCGGGTCCCCGATGGCACGATAGGGGCGGTCCCCGATAGCACGAGGCTATTCACAGCTTATCCCCAGTGAGAGGGTTGGAGCGGCGACGCCGCCGCGTGCCGAGGGACGCCGGGTCGGTCGGAGCGAAGGAGAGACGTTCGCGTCCGCTGGCCGGCTGCTCGATGGTCAACCGGTAGCCCGGCAGCGCCTGGCGTCGGACGATGTCGCGCAGGTCATAGGCGAAGTGCTTGAGAGGAGAGAGCGAACCGGACTTGGCGTGGAGGTGGACGAAGTCGAAGCTCCAGCCGAACTCCTGCCGGCCGCCATGCTTGCGAACCAGCCGGTAGAGCCAGCGCTCCAGGCCGCCGGTCAGGTCGAAATACGCACGATCGATGGTGAGCACGAGCGCGTCGTCGAGGACGGCGGCGTAGAACCAGTCGGGCACGATCAGCTCGAGGCCGAGGGGCCTGCCGTGGGGATCCGCCTTCTCCTTCCACTCGTTGATCCAGGAGAAGCGATGCATCCGCCGCTCGGTGGGTTGGCGGATTGAGGTCGCGACGGTGGTGGACTGCAGCCGGTCGAGCGCGGCCTTGAGACGGTCGTAGTCGCGCAGCGACACGCCGCGGCCGATGAAGTTCAAGATCTCATACGGCGTCGTCCCCATGAGTCGCGATGGCCGCAGGCCGGTGTCGCGCGCCTCGACGATCTGGCTGGCGGCCCAGATCAGCACGTCGGCGTCCCAGATGGTGGCCATGCCATGCTCGGGCACGGCCTCGACGCGGATGACGATCGATCCCGCCTTGAAGTCGATCGGCGCCAGGCGCTTCGACTTGGCGAGGGAGAAGAACGGATAGGCCATGAGGTCCTGCGCATCTCGCGGCGCGAGATCGCCCGGCAGCGATCGGAAGAGATCGAGCTGCTCGCGTTCGGTGCTGTGACGGCGGGACGACATGCGAGCAGGTCTCAGCGGGCGTGGCGGACAGGACGAGCCTGCGCCGTCGCGTCATGGCGCTTAGCGGGAAGGACCGCACCGCGCGGATCGGAGGTTGAGGTGACGGCGCCGCTGTCGGCCCAGGCCTGCAGATCGTCGATGGCGTAGACGACGCGACCGCCCAGCTTGCGATATGCCGGGCCGGTCCCGTAGGTCCGGTGCTTCTCCAGCGTTCGACCGGAAAGGCCTAAGAATCGTGCGGCTTCGGGGGTGCGGAGAAAGCGCGGCGGCAAGCCGGCTATGTTGGCGGACATGATCGGGCCTCCGGGGCGTTCGTTGGGGCCGCTGGCGATCAGCGGCGGGCGAAGGCCACGGTGGCGAAGAGCTGCCGCGCGGGGGGATGGCGAAGTTGGGAGGGCTTAAATCGCACCCCTAGAGAGATGCGAAGCGAGTCACGGGCGCCGGCGGTGGCGAAGCAGCTTGCGATAGCCTCCGGCGATCAGCGCGAAGCCGTCCTTGACGAGATCGATGGTGCTGTCTCGAAGAGCCGAGGTTTTCCATGGACCTTCGGCGACGCGAGAGGACCCGTAGATCGCGTCGGCGATCTGTCGATAGCTGGCCCAGTCCATGCGTCCGTCGACCGCCTGGAGCATATGGCGCAGACGGCGGCGTTGCTGGGCGGTGAGCCGGGAGTCCGGGTGCATGGGGCGATTGTTGAAGGCCCGCCAGAGCCTGGTGACGGCTTCGATACGATCGAGGCCGTCGGCGCCGAGCGGAACAAGTGCAGCGACAGGGTGATCAGGAGCGACGTCGTCGGTCAGGAGCACCCGCACAGCGCTGGCGCCGTGGCCGTGGATGATGCTCAGGCCGTCGGCCGAGTTGCGCCCGGTTTCGCGATCCAGGTCAGGCGGCGCAACACTTTGCAAGTCCGGTATCGGGGGAAGCGCTGTGAGGATGACTGTGCCCGGATCGGCCTCCGGTGCCCAGAAGACTGTGGTTTCGGTGGCGTTGAGCGTTGGAGGGACTTCGAAATTGCAGCCCCCATCGAGCACGCACCAAATCCCTGTAACGTTGAGTATCGACTACTCCGCGTTCGATTTCAGCATAGTCGCGCTGGTAGTCGGCGTTGCGCCGCAGCCATTCCCACGCAAGGTCGGACGCAACGAGGCCGTCGACGAAATCGTAGGTCGATGAAGAGCGCCACCGGGATGTATCGAGAGCCATCCGCATCCTCCTGACCGCACGTCGCGTGCATGTTTGGGCGGACACGATTGCCGGTTGAGTGTGCCCCGTGAAGTACGGCCAGCGGCAATGGGTGATGCCGGAGCGGCACCACCGATCGTCAGTGCCGACTTTCGCGGACGAGCTGACGATAGCCCTGCTCGGTCATCCAGCGCGCGCGGGCGAGATGACTGCGGTGCATGAGCTGGGCGCGCTCCGGCTCGCGTTCCGGGTCGATGCCGAACAGCACGGAGACGGCTTCCCGCCAATCAGCGCCGTCGGTTTCAGCGTCGAGCAGTCGCAGGTAAAGCTTCATGTGCGCCCGGTCGTAGCTGGTGAGCGCGGGACTCTGTGGCGGCTCGTCGAGAAATTGTTCTTGCGTCATGCCGATCCCCCGGCAGCCGCTATGGTCGCCTCTGAATCAATTGTTAACCATACTCGTTTTGCGACGATGCGCGAGGGGTGTGACGCGGCATCGTATGATGTGTGCGCGGCATCGCCGCGGAAGCGTGCGGTTGGACTAGGACGAGGCGGGAGAGGTGATTTTGGCCCGGACAAGCATGACTCCTTCGCCCTGATCGGACGTCAGGAAGACGATGCCGCTTCGCTCAAGTGTCCGTCGGACCTGATCGCGCGTACTCTCATACACCTCAAGCCCACTTAGGGATTCGAGGCGCTTGAGCGCGGTCAGCGAGACCTGGGCCTTGTCAGCGAGCGTCTCCTGATTCCATCCAAGCAACGCGCGTGCGGCCCGCGATTGTCGGGCGGTGATCATGCATGATCACCTCCCACCGACGCGAGCGCCCACGCCAGAACTACGACTATAATAGTCGCTCTAAGGCGTCAGAGCCAGCATTAGAGCGGTTTCCACACGAACTGACTCGTCGGGGATTCCCTTTGCGGCTGCGTT
>ERZ778018.1469-NODE-1469-length-19043-cov-10.186802_pt1 | contig 19043 bp, 20 predicted proteins | sample MGYA00375748_ERZ778018 | MGnify/ENA primary metagenome ERZ778018 (study PRJEB29350, sample SAMN05509839) | bioreactor metagenome | biome: bioreactor; material: wastewater | place: South Africa: University of Cape Town | collected 2014-04-22 ... | reverse complement strand
CGTGTCCTCCGTGACTCCGTGGTTAAATTCCGGGAAGTTATTTCGGCGGCGTTCCGCGCGCGGCACGCACCGAGGCGCCGTCGACGCACCAGAGTTCATCATCAATTTCGCCGGCGTCGATCCGCGAGGGCCGCGGGCGGGACAAGATCGTATCCAAAGTCCCATCGGCGTTCCACCTGTCAAAGAGATTCCAAACCGTCCCCTGGGGACCGAATTCTTCAGGCAAGTCGCGCCAAGGCGCCCCGGTTCGAAGGATCCAGAGGATCGCGTCGACGATCTGTCGCCGATCGCGTGGCGGTCGACCGGTGGGGGCCGGGGGCCGAAAGACGTCGCGGATCAATTCCCATTCGTCGTCGGTCAATCCATGTCGAACCACGATGCCGAACCTCCCTGATGTGTACCTGGGTATACATCATGGCAAGACCGGTTTTCTGACAGAGCCTAGCCGGATCGGCTATGCCGGGTCTATGATTGTCGGCGCATCGGCGTCGCGAGTCGTCGGCGCGAATCCGAGTCCTGATGCCTTGAGGGAGTCGGGTGCGGCGTGGCGAAACTTGTCGGACTGTCCGGGAGCTTTCGGTGGGGGTCGTTCGACGGCTCGCCGCGCCGCGGTGGGATTGATACCGAGCGGGGCCGAGCCGTCGGTTCGCGGGGTCCCTGGCGACTCAAGCGGTTCGTCCGTGGCTTCCTCGATCGCATCGGGTCGTCCGAGTCGTTAAAAGGGAGGAGGGTACAGACGTGACAAATGGTCAATCGGTCCCGCGAGACCGTCCGGCCGTGGATCTCTCCCTGTTGATCCTGCGAGTCGTCGCGGGCACGATCTTCGCCGCGCACGGCGCGCAGAAACTCTTCGGGGCCTTCGGGGGCTCGGGCCTGGGGGCGACCGTCGAGATGATGGGTCCGATGGGCTACCCGGTCGCCGTCGGCGAGTTCTTCGGGGGGTTGGGGCTGGTGGCCGGCTTCCTAAGCCGGTTCTCCGCCGCCTCCCTGATCGTGGTCATGATCGGCGCGATCGCGATGGTCCATGGGAAGAACGGCTTCTTCCTCGCCGAGGGCGGGTTCGAATTCAACCTGGCCCTGATCGGGCTGTTGGCCCCCATCCTGATCGCGGGTCCCGGGAGGTATGCCGTCGGGCGATTCTTGCCCCTGTCAAAGTCGATGCCGTCGGGACGTCCGTTCCTCGTCCTCGAGTAGGAGCAAGAGAATCGCGAAGAGGGCGACGATGGAAGCCCTGGCGGAAGCGCGGAAGTCGCCCTCGGGGTAATGCTGGACTACCGCGGTGGCCGGATGGGACGAGCTCGCTCGCGCTGCTCGCTTACGGAGACCGCCTAGCCAGGCGCCGCCCCGACTCGGCCTCGGCGGGCGAGTTGTGTCGTGCGGCGGCGGAGTTCTCGGGTTGGTCCGTCGTGGATACAATCCGCTCTAGATCCTTGGCGGGCAGACGACGACACATCACTCGGCCTTTTTCAGGGAGCGGCGCGCTGAAGACCCCGCGCCGCTCGCCCGGCTCGCCGCGGAGGCGGACATATGAAGGTCACGCGCGTCTGGGCCGACGAGGACGGCGAGAGCCACTTTGAGGACCGGGAGGCGGCGGGCGACGGGTTCGCGTCGGTCGTGGACCTCCTCCGTGCGCCCGACGCCCGGACGGGCTTGATGGGCGCCGGCGTCGTCCACCACGTCGCCTTCCGCGCGCCGAACGACGACGAGCCGATGGGCTGGCGCGAGGAGATCAGGCGGCTCGGGTTCGACGCCTCGCCGGCCACGAACCGCTCGCACGTTCGCTCGATCTACTTTCGGGAGCCCGGCGGGGTTCTGTTCGAGATCGCGACCGACGCCCCCGGGTTCGCCGACGACGAGCCGGCGGAGGAACTCGGCGCGAAGCTCACGCTCCCGTCGTGGATGGAGCGGCAACTGCTCCCCACCCCGTGGTTCCGCAACACCTGGTCCTGGGGCGGCGATCATGAGGAGGGCGGCTGGCCGAAGCCGCGCCTGGAGCAGGCCGGCGAGGACGCGATCGCGGCCGAGCACGCCACGCTCGGCGACTTCCGCCTGACGGCGGCGCCCGATCCGGACGGCAAGCCGCCCTCGTTGCTCTTCGGCTGGAGGCGCCGCCGCGGCAGATCCCGCTGGGGCGGCTCGGCACGCCGGAAGACGTGGCGGCCGTCGCGGCCTTCCTGACCTCCGACGACGCCGCGTGCGTCACAGGCTCGACGTACTTCGTGGGCGGTGGGCTGACCTGGTTCCACGAGGAATGGCCAACCGCGCAAAGCGCTTCCTGACGGGGATCGTGATAGACTCGGTCTCCAAGCAACGGGATTGGATTTCATCAAGGGAGAAAGAAATCATGGCCGCGCCCAAGGGCGACCATTCGGTCGATTCCACGATGAGCAGCGGCGCGCCGGCGCCCAGCGACCGCAACTCGCTGACGATCGGCCCCGACGGGCCCATCCTGCTCCACGACGTGCATTTCCTCGAGCAGATGGCGCATTTCAACCGCGAGAAGGTGCCGGAGCGCCAACCACACGCGAAGGGCTCGGGCGCCTTCGGCGTCTTCGAGACCACGGAGGACGTCTCGGCGTACACGCGGGCGGCCCTGTTCCGGAAGGGCGCCGCCACCGAGATGCTGGCCCGCTTCTCCACCGTCGCGGGCGAGCAGGGCAGCCCGGACACCTGGCGCGACGTGCGCGGCTTCTCGCTGAAGTTCTACACCGAGGAGGGCAACTACGACCTGGTCGGCAACAACACGCCGATCTTCTTCGTCCGGGACCCGATGAAGTTCCCCCACTTCATCCGCAGCCAGAAGCGGCTCCCCGATTCGGGTCTCCGCGACAACCACATGCAGTGGGATTTCTGGACCGGCAATCCCGAGACCGCGCACCAGGTCACCTACCTGATGGGCGAGCGGGGGCTGCCGCGCACCTGGCGCCACATGAACGGCTACGGATCGCACACCTACATGTGGATTAACGCCGCCGGGGAGAGGTTCTGGGTGAAATACCATTTCCACACGAACCAGGGCATGGCGTTCTTCACCAACGCCGAGGCCGCGGAGATGGCGGGCCGGGACGCGGACTTTCACCGTCGCGACCTGTTCGAGGCGATCGCCCGAGGCGACCGTCCGAGCTGGACGCTCTCGGTCCAGATCATGCCGTACGCGGAGGCCAAGTCGTATCGCGTCAACCCGTTCGACCTGACGAAGACCTGGCCGCACGCGGACTACCCGCTGCAAAAAGTCGGCACGATGACGCTCAACCGCAACCCGGAGAACTTCTTCGCCCAGATCGAGCAGGCGGCCTTCTCGCCGGGCAACACGGTGCCGGGGATCGGCCTGTCGCCGGACAAGATGCTGCTCGGCCGCGCGTTCGCCTACAACGACGCCCAGCGCAATCGCATCGGCACGAACTTCCATCAGCTCCCGGTGAACCGCCCGAAGGTGCCGGTCAACACCTACCAGTTCGACGGACAGATGGCGTACGAGCACAGCGGCGCCGCGCCGGTCTACGCGCCCAACGGCGGGGGCCGCGGATGGGCCGACGAGACGGGGCCGGCGCCGGACGGCTGGGAAGCGGATGGCGAGATGGTGCGAAGCGCCTATCAACCGCGCGACGACGACGATTTCTCCCAGCCGGGCGCCCTGGTGCGCAAGGTCTTCGACGACGAGCAGCGGACGAAGCTGGTCGACCAGGTTTCGGGGAGCCTGCTGGGCGGCGTGCATGGCGAGGTGCTCCGGCGCGCTTTCCAATACTGGAGGCACATCGATGCCGAAGTCGGCCGGCGGATCGAGATGAAGGTGCGCGCGGGGGATGCGCCGAAGCCCGCCGAGGGCATGGGCGAGAGCTGAGCGCGCCGCCGACGCCACTCCATCGAATGACGATGAACCGGAACGACCATGCCGGCCGAGCCTTTCGAGATCACCCTCGTCGGCGTCGGCGAGGGCGAGGACGGCAAGGCCCCGGCGGCGCGGACGTGGCCGTGGGAGGAAGCCGGTTATGCCTTACCAACCGATCGAGAACTACGGACTGATCGGCAACCCGCGGCCGGCGGCGCTGGGGTGGATCGCACCAATCTGAGGAAGCGATACCCAAGGGAAGTAGACATCATCATAGGGTTGATGCCGCCCGACCGTCGGCCCAAGCGCGGGTATCGGGACCGGCGGACGGGGGGAATGCAGGCCGTCGATGAAAAAGACGACTGAGCCGTCCACCCGACTTTTACAACCATCCGAGGGCGGTTTCGCCGCATGAAAGCCGGGGTTTTCGAGAAACCCACCCACCCACGACCCACCCGGCCGCGCGTAGGTCGTGGGCCGCGATCGTCGCGACCCGATCCGACCGAACGCCCGAGGTGGGAACACGATGCCCAAGCGACCCGACGCGCCGGACGCCTTCCGGCCCGAGGAATCGCCGATCTTCTGGTTCCGCGAGTTGATCGCCGACGACGACGCGGAAGACTATCCGCGCATGTCGGCTTGTCGTGGCGAGCTTGACCGTCTCGGCTGGCGCGTGACGCGCCGCAAGCCTCGCCTCGCCCCCGCCGGGGAAGGGGATGGCCGCGATGCCTAAAGCCACCCCGTACCCCCGCCTCGCGTCGCTGATGTTCGACGGCCGCGACGTGGCCGCCGCGTTGGGGCTCGAGTCGACCGCCGAACTGACCGCCTTGGTCCTCTTGCGGATCTTCCCCGACGCCGACGCGCTGGACGGCGTTGCGCCGCTCTGGAAGCCCGCCACCTTGGAGGCGTGGCTTCGCGACGGCGGCTTCACGACGCTGGCGAGTATGACGCGGGAACTGGCCGAAGCGGTCGCCGAAGTTCGCGCCGCCTGGGCGCGCGGCTGCGTGGCGCGCGGCGGCCGTTCCGAGGCGTATTTCATGGCCACGCCCAACTCACCCGGCTATCCGCGAACCGTCCACACGCTGTGCCCCGAGCATATCGCCCAAGTCGATGGCGAGGTCGTCGATTCCGCCGTCGTCGCGTGGTATCGATCGCGCGGGATCGACCTGTCCAAGCCCAAACCCAAGCCCGCGAAGCCCCGCCGGTCGTGCCGGAAGGGAGGCGGCCGTTGAACGCATTCCACCCCGATCCCGACGCCCTCTTGAGCGTCAAGAAAGTCGCCGAACGATTGGCCGTGTCGCCATCCACCGTCCGCCGGTTGCACGACGACGGGACGCTGCCAGGCGTCAAACCGCGCCGCCGCCGGTTGTGGCCGGCTTCCGAGGTCCAACGCTACATCGCCCGCCTTCAAGGTATGGCGGTGACGTCATGAGTACACTTGCATCCGACGCCTGGATCGTCCGCCGCATCATGGAGGGCCGCGACGCGACGCCCGCCGATCTTGCCCGCGTCTCGGCTTCGATCCGCGAGGCCGTGGCGACGCTGGCCGCGACGCCCCTTGAGGTTCGCGGCGGGGCCTTCGGCGACTTCGAAACGGCCTTGTCCGACCATGTGAGTTTTGTCGACGCAATGGCCACCGTCGATCCCGACGGGCCGCCGCCCAATGGAGGCGCGACGCCGATGGGCCGCCCCGCGCTTGACCCGAGCCCGAGCGACAGCGAATGGCTGGACGGGCTCGCGGCCGTGCTTGCCAGGCACGAATCCGAGGCCGCCGCCGAACGCTTCGGGACGCCCATCCCCGAGCCCGAGGCCGCCCCGCCGACGATGTTCGACAAGCTGGACGCCCGCCCCGAGCCCGCCCCGACGGCCGACGACGACGACCTGGATTGGCTGGACGCCCCGCCGAAGCCGAAGGCCGCGCCCGAGGCCCCGAGCGGGCCGCCCATGTCGGCCGATCCTTGCGGCGTCGCCGCGTGGCTGATCGGGCGCGGTTTCCGGCCCGTTCCGGTCAGGGGCGAGAATCCCGGATGCGTCGGCGGGGCTTGGGACGCGCGAGCCTATACGCCCCGGACGTTCCAGGACGTATACACATCGCCATACGACGATGGAGTGGGGATTCGCCTAGGCCCCGACGCGGGGCCGGACGGAGCTTGGCTCGCGGACCTGGAATGCGACGGCCCCGAGGGCGCGGAATCGCTCCGCAAGCTGTTCGGCGGGCCGCCGCCCGACACGATGGGATGGGGCTCGACTCGCGGGCCGCATCGGCTGTACGCCGTCGATCAAGCGTTCGCCAATGCGTTGGCCGCGCTGGCCGGCAAGCCGGACGGGAAAGGCGTCTACCATCTGGACGACTTTCCCGACCTTGAGTTCCGCGCCGGCGGGTTCAAGCCCGACGGTTCGCCCAAGGCCATTCAAAGCGTCTGCCCGCCGCCGCGCGGGACCGATGGCGAGCCCCGCCGATGGATCGGCCCGCCGACGGTCGCGACAATCCCGCCGGACGTCGCGGAACGCCTCGAACGGGCCGCCGCCAAGCGGCCGGCGGAACGTCCGTCCGCGAACCCCGAGCCCGTCTCGCGGCCTTCCACGGCGTTCGGCGCGACCGCCGGGGATTCGAGGCCCGCCTACGGTCGCGCCGCCCTGGATGCGGAGTGCCAGTCCGTCGCGGCGACCGCCGAGGGCGGACCTTCCACCCGTCGCGCCCTTCGCGGCCGACATGCTCCCCGAGCCCCTGCGCCCTTGGGTGTGCGACATTGCGGAGCGCATCCAGTGCCCGGCCGACTTCCCATCCGCCGCCGCGCTGGTCGCGCTGGGGATCGTCGCGGGCCGTCGCGTCTTCATTCGGCCGATGGCCCGCGACGACTGGACGGTCTCCCCAAACCTGTGGGGCGTGCTGATCGGCCGCCCGGCGGTCATGAAGACCCCCGCGCTTGTCGCGGCCATGAAGCCGCTCAAACGCTTGGAGGCCGAAGCCAAGGATGAGTACCAAAGGGCGCTGGCCGCCTACCAAACCGAGATGCTGGTTGCCGGCGTGGAAGCCGCCGCCGCCAAAAAGGACTTGGAGAAGGCCGCCGAACGTCCCGAGCCCGTCCGCCGCCGCTACGTCACGGCCGACGCGACCGTGGAAAAGCTGGGGGAGCTTTTACGCGACAACCCCGACGGGATCGGCGTCGTGCGCGACGAACTACCCGGATGGCTTCGGGCGTTCGACAAGCCCGGACATGAGGGCGAGCGCGAATTCATGCTGGAAGCGGCGAACGGGACCGGGGAATCCTACAAGTTCGATCGGATCGGCCGGGGGACGATCGAAATCCCGAACCCGACGATTTCCGTCGTCGGCGGGGCGCAGCCTTCCAAGCTGGCCCCGTTGGTCCGCGACGCCGCCCGCGACGGGGGCGACGGGCTCTTGCGACGGTTCGCGGTCATGGTCTACCCCGACGATCCGGGGGAGTGGAAAAAGATCGACCGCTGGCCGGATTCGGCCGCTCGGGATCGAGCCTTCGCGCTCTTCAAGTCGTTGGCCGGCTTGACCGCCGACGCCGCCGGGGCCGAAGCCGATCGTTTCGACGGGACGCGGTTCCTACGGTTCGCCCCCGACGCGCAGGAAGTCTTTTACCAGTGGCGGGGCGACCTGTCCGCCCGGCAACGATCCCCGGACGTCTCCCCGGCCCTGGAAAGCCATCTGGCCAAGTATCCCAAGTTGATGCCGAGCGTCGCGCTGCTGGCCCACTTGTGCGGCGTCGCGGAAGGCGGACGGCCCGGCCCGATCCCGATCCACGCCGCGACGCTGGCCGTTCGGCTGTGCGACTGTCTGGCCAGTCATGCCGAGCGGGTCCACGGGCTCGGGAAGGTTTCGGACGTGGCCGCCGCCGCCGCGCTGGCGAAACGGATCGCGGCCGGCAAGCTGCCCTCCCCGTTCACCCGCCGCGACATCCAGTTGAAGGGATGGGCGGGGCTGGACGAACGCGACGCGATCCGCCGCGCCGTGGCCGTCCTGGAAGACTCGGGATGGGTTCGCGTCGTCGAAACCCACGACACCGGCGGCGCGCCAAGGGAGGACGTCTACATCAACCCACGCTTGCCGCGAGCCCTTGAAAAAACGCCGTGAGGTCCCTTGGGGCGAACCTACAAAACCTACAAAAGCCCGCCCGACCCTCTTTTGTAGGTTTTGTAGGTTCCCTCTCGGGCCGCATACCCGGATTTTTTCGCCCTCCCCATCGAGGTTCAACCCATGCGATCGACCATCGTGACGTGCGACAAATACAAGCAACCAATCGAGGCCGACGGATCGACCTTGGACGCTCCCCATGGATGGCTTCACCGCGATCGGGTCGCGCCTTGGGATCTGTGCCAGGCGTGCGCCCGACGGTTTCTTGAGTGGATGCACGGGGCCGACGACGACGATGGGAGGGCCGACCATGACTGACCGATGCCCGCCATGCCAGGCCCCCGCCTCGCGGATCGGGAACGGACGGCCGCGCCTCATGGAGTGCCAGGCGTGCGGGCTGGCGTTCCGCCACATCCAACGCGCCTCGCGGCCCCCGGCCGTCGTGCAACCGTGTCTGTGGGCCGATGACGACGCTCCGAGCGGCCTCGAGCCCGCCGCACGCATTGACGCCCCGAAGCGGGCCGGGTAGACCCGAGGGCCGGAGCGACGACGCCGCGCGAACGCCCGGCCGCCCCGCCGTCCATGAGGATGGATGGAGGACATGGCGAGCATCTTTCGGAAGGTGACGACCCGACCATTGCCGGCCGGGGCGACGGTCAAAAACGGCGTGGCGCGGTGGAAGCCCCGAGGGGCGACGCGGTTCATCGATGCCCGCGTGACGACGCAACCCGACGGCCGGCTTACGGTGGCCGTGCCGAGCGCGGAGTGGTGGTGCAAGTACCGCGCCGCCTCGGGCCGGGTGATCTTCGAAAACACCCGCTGCAAAGACGAGACGAACGCCCGGTTGCATCTGGCACGCGCCGTCCATCGAGACGAGCAAGTCAAGGCGGGTATTCTGAGCCCCGCCCAAGCCAAGGCCGCCGGCAAGGCCCGCGAAGGGCTGGCGAGCCATTTTGAGGCGTTCGTCGCCCAAATCAGGGGCAAGGCCGGGGGTGTGCCGTCGCCCGTCCATCTGGCGAACACGCGCCGCTATCTCGACAAGCTGGCCGCCGCGATCGGCTGGCGAACCCTCGGCGACGTGACGCGAGGGGGCTTGGACGCCTGGATAGCTTCCCAGCAACGCCCCGGCCCGGACGGGAAGCCGATCCGTTCCGCGTCGTCGATCGGACATCATATCGAGGCCGTCGTCGCGTTCGTCCGCTGGGCTTCCGATCCCGTCGTCGGCCGGTTGCCATCGAACCCTCTGGGGACGATCCCGAAACCGAACCCGGCTCCTGATCCCCGCCGCACGAAACGGGCCTTGGCCCCCGGCGAGTTGGTCCGGCTATGCCAGGCCGCGATGTCCGCCCCGAGGCACGGTCGCGCCAAGCTGGACGGTCCTTCGCGGGCCTTCCCGTATTACTTCCTGATCGCGTCGGGATGGAGGTTCGGGGAAGCCCGCGCGCGTCGATGCCGCGACGTACTCTTGAACGCCACCCCGCCCATGATCCAAGTGCCCGCCCTTGACGTTAAGGCCCGCCGGGTGGAATCCGTGCCGATCCGATCGGACCTTCTCCCCCTGCTGGCCGCCCGGATGGAGGGCAAGGCCCCGGACGACCCCGTGTTCTTCGTGCCTCGGGACCTGGTCAAGCGTTTCGATCAAGACTGCAAGCGCGCCGGCATCCCCAAACGGGACGCCCGAGGTTATACCGTGGACGTGCATTCACTTCGCACCACGCTTGGGACCGCGTTTGCGGCCAACGGTGTTCCCATCAGCATCGCCATGCGTGGACTGAGGCATTCGACGTCCAAGTTGATTGAAAGCATCTACGTCGATCAGGTGCTGCTCCCCGTGGCCGCCGCCCTGGAAGCCACGATCGACCCCGAACTGGCCACCCTGTTCGCGCCGGGGCCGGCTTCGTTTGCACCAAACCGGGGTTCGTTTGCACCGCCCGCCCTCGCCGCAGAAGACGCGCCCGCCCCGGACGGCCCCAGGCCCCGACTTCGTTTGCACCGAGGCCGGCTTCGTTTACACCGTCGTTTGCACCGGCTCGGGGAGATTCGGGGGCAAACGTGACCGCTAGCGATAAATTGGGTAAGATGGGACGGCGCATGAAAAAGGCCCCTGGAGTGGCGTAACTCCAAGGGCCGCAAAGTTTTCAGAGTGCCGAAGACAGGACTTGAACCTGCACGGGATCTAACTCCCACTAGGACCTGAACCTAGCGCGTCCTCGATTCGGCGACATTGCAGACATATCGTGCTCGCGTCGCAAACCGTTGAAGTAAAGGCGATTGAGTCGTGTTTCTCTGCTAAAGGCATTGTAGTGGCGGGGCTGTGACACGGCCAGCGTTTTCCCCAAAATTTCCCCAAGGTCCAGGCCATCACACGCGATCCTGATGCGAGTCGTGTAGCGCCCGTAGAAACGTTCGCTGACGGGGTGGACATGCAGCGGGGAAAACCCTCGTCGCAAATTGACGTCAGTTAATGCGTTTATGACGATCACCGCCGCTGTTCGCTGGAAACGGTCTGGGCCTAACGGTGATGCGCCGGGCTTTCTCCGCAAGTGGAGCACGAGTATTCCGCCGTGGGGCCGTTGCTCGGAACAGCTCGAATCGCCGGTGACGTAGAACGGGAGTCGTCACCAGCGAGCAAGCGCCGGATCGATTCCTGGAAGGTAGGAAGGTCCGATTGGTACATGCCACCGCGGGCGCCTTCGAACCTACAATTCCATGCCGCTAAGGCCTGTCCGAACCGGAGGGCTTCCCTAAGTCGGGCAGGCGTCGTCCCGATGAAAGCGTCCCTACCACCCCTGCCAAGCGAGGCGATAAGACCAGCCGTGCACCAGTCGCCACATCCGGCAGTATCGACCACATCCCGGGCCGGCAATGCCTGGGATTTCTCCCACGCATCGCTGCCGCCCTTCAAGCGGGAGAGGTAGCGGAGGCCTTCGTCCCCCCGCGTCTCGATGACGAGCGGGACGCAGAGTTCCCTGCCTAAGCCTTCCAGACTGCCCATGCGGTCCTCAGAGTACTTAACGACGTGGGAGACCTGCATCGCGCGGCGCAATTGCTGCTCCTCTGCCGATGCGGAAGGCTCGAAGACCACGAGTGCCCCGTCATTTGCGGCCTGCTTGGCCAGGTGGATGGCACCGGCCGACGTGCGGTCGAAGAAGAAAACGGCTAGCGCGGGCAGTTTCGGTAGGATCGCGGTCGCGTCGGACACACGGACGGGCTTGTACCATGGTAGTCGCGTGCCGCAGGACGGGCACTTGCGGGAGAACGAGTGGGTCGTCCCCCGGCCGGGCGTGCAATGGATATGCTGGACGATCACGGGAGTGCTGCCGTCCGGGTTGACTGCGAGGAAGTCCGGCTTGACGCCCCAGCGGCTGAGGTCCTGTGTGATCTGCCTGGAGGCGGCGTCATCGCGAAGCCGTGCGATCGGGTAGGCGTCCCAGCCGAGGAACGCGAGCACCGCCAGCACGTTCCCGCAGGTCCCGCCCGCCCAGAGCTGGGGGAGCGAATGAGGCCCGTTCGGGATGACGACGTCCAGCGCGATCAGGCCGGTACCGGCGATGACCGGGCGTGGACCGGGAACGTTGAATGGAAGTTCAAACCGCATAGCATTCGCCCGCTAACCATAGTCCGAACAGCTCCGGGGTACTCTCGAAGTCCTCGACTCTGTACCCCCTACAGTCGATGTGCGCGAGCCCGATGTCAAGTAGAGGTTTCAATTCGTAAGCAACCATAAGTGTTCCCAGGGACATGAGTTTGCTCGATAGCGCCGACAGGGCGACCTTGCAGCCGCCGATCAGGCTTAGCGTGTCCCGGTAGTGGAAGACGGCCTTCCGCACCCTCCGGTAGACCTCGAAAGGGTTCTGCTCGGCCGCGTACATCAGGCTGCGGGGGTCCAGGCGATGCTGATCGAACAGGAGGTCCCGGTATTCCTGCACAATATCGTCCCCCCTCCTGGGATTCTTCGAAGGAAAGGGCAGCACGGGGCAGATTTCGTCCGGTTTGACCCGGTCGTAGATCCGGTCGAAGTGGGTCGTCCGGCCCTCTCCGAGCAGGGGGATCCAGACTTTCGACTGCTGACCGGTGGCCTCGCGGCTGAAGCTGCCCTCGAAGGAGTGGAGGAACTCCGCCGTCTCGTCGATGCCCTCGTCCATGATCCTGGAGTCGAGGAGCGGATCGTCCGCGACGATGACGTGAAGATTGGTTGGGCCAGTCTGTCCGGGAACAGCCTCGTCCAGCAAGAAGAGGAGTCGCGCCAGAAGCGGGAAGTAGATCCCGCGTGGCATGGCGCTGATGTCCACCACGACGTCGTCGTAGTGGGTCAACTCTTCGGGTGCGTTGAAGACGTTGGCGGCGTTGAGAGGCCCAACTCGCCGTTTACCCGACCAGAAGCGCAGGCGATGCACATTGACCATTCCCCGATCGCCGACCGCTCCTGTGATATGCTCCCAGTTTCGCTCCACCCGGGAGGCGTAAGCGAGCGAGGCCGAGCCCTCTCCTTCATCGTAATCGAGCCCGAGAACGTTACGGCTTCCGCCACCGCCAGCCGCCAAGATCATGTCCAGGCCCGCATGGGAGCGGGGGTCGAATCCTTTTCCGAGGACGACCAGCACCGACCTCTCCCTCGCGTCGAGGTGCCGAGCCCAGAAGGCAGCGAGTCCCTGGCCCTTCTCCAGGACGTAGTCGCGCCAACGCATCGGCGGGATTGGGACCGCGTTCCTGATCATAAAAGGCTGCCCTCCGTCTTCGGCTCCGCGAAGGGCCGGTCGATCCAGTCGACGAGTTGCTGGAGCGGTCTCTCCTTGTAGAGCCCGTAATTCAGCGGGAGGTCGAAATGTACGCACAACAGCCGATTCAGGTTGAGGACCATCCACTTCTCGCCCTTGCACTTGTAGTCGAGGTCGGCGACCAGCAGGTTATGCGCGAGCGCGGACGCCAGAATGTCCGCGAACCGCTTGTGGTTCGGCCGGGCGCGCAGGTGGTTCTCGTCCATCAATAAGCCACGCTCGGACATACGCAGCGCCGTTCCGCCCACTCCCGGGTCGTTGGGGGCGGTCGGCCTGTAGGTATACCAATGGCTGAACTTCCCGACTGCTTCAAGGAAGTTCCGAAGCTCGCGGCCCATCGCCACGCCGTTGGGTATGTCATCCCACACGGCCTGGGCGGCCCGCTTCATCAGCTTATGCTGTCGCTCCGGGGAGAGCGCCGCGCCCTTCTTCAAGAGCTCCGACGCTGCCGACTCCTCGAAGATGTCGCCAGCGAGGCCGAGGAACTGCTTGATGTTGAGGGATGCCAGCCGCGCAACGCACTCGGGCCCGAAGTAGTAGGGGAGCCCACATTCGCGCGCGAGAAAGAGTTCGGCGGCGTTTCGAACGGACGAATCGTTCTTCTGCTCCAACTCCTCTTCTTCCAGGAGGAGGTCATCGAACAGCGATTTCTGTGGCCTTCTCAATTCACGCTCGATGAGCACCTCCAACGATCGCCACCCGACCGCCAGATCCCTGGGCGTCCCCTGCGCCTGTCGCCTGGCTGCGATCCACTCCTCAAACCGCTTGCTCGACCCTGCCCTGGCGATGATGCGGGCTTCGATTTCCTCGCAGGCCCTGGCGAAGACCGGCTCGTATTGCGGGACGTCGAGCGAGTCTTGCATGCAGGCGCGGAAGGCGTTGATTTCGGCGTCCGCGGCGTAGCGTACGCGCCGGTCCGCGATCTTGATCGCGAGCTTCTCGAACCTCGCGTGCTTGGGCCTCCAGTATTTCTCGATCGAGATCGGTTCGTTGTAATCCCGGCCTTCGTTCGTCCCCGAGGCGAGCATGTCGTTCGTGTTGAGGGCCTCGAACCGCTCCGCGATCCAGACGCCCACAGGGCTCCTCGCCTCGATCACGGCCTCAATTAATCTCTCCCGCTGGGCGGAGGTAAGCTGTTGGATGTCGTCCATCATCAGCAGGACGCGGTCCGCCAGCGGCTCGCCACCAACCAGAAGCGTATCGGCCCGTATGAGTGCCAGGGACAGGAGGGAATCGTGGCCGGGAAGACTGTCGACCCGCAGCGGGCCGAAGCTATCCAGGCTGCTGCAGACCTTGTGCTCCAGGTCCCTTGCCCACTCGAACAGCCGCAGCCCGTCGCATGGCAGGCTGAGGGATGGGACGGAGAAAGAAACCGTCGGTGGCCGGACCTGGACTTGCGCGAGCCCCTCCGGGAAATCGAGCTTCTTGAACGCGGCCAGATTATGCAGCACCGCCAGGACGATCCGGGCGTTGAGGAGGCCGAAGAAGAGCCGGCTCTTCCTGGCGTCATCAAGGGGCAGGTCTTCGAGCCGGGAATAACCGCGACCACACAGGAGCGAGACGCCCAGGAGTTTAGGGCCAGCCTCGTCGATCGCCCCGAGTTCCTTCAGCTTCTGGAACAGTTCGCCGGTCTGCTCGTCCGTGCGGTGCGTGTGCATTGCGTGGAGGGTCTGCAACGCACCGGGCACGAAGAGTCGCATCAGAGAGGTCTTGCCCCCTCCCGCCGCGCTCCTGATGACCTGTACGCTCTCCTTCCACGCTTCCACCGGCAGGATGTCGAGAATCCCCGGTTCGAAAAGGCTGAGGAACGTGGCCTCGGAGTCGATGCTCTCGGAACGCCGCAGCCGGAATGGGTTCCGTGGGGGTTTCATGGGGCCTCCTTGTGCCGCTGCACCCGCGGGAACAGGCCGACGATGTCCTTGTCGTCGTAGGACCAGAGCAGGGCGATCGAGTTGTTCGGGGTGTTGTGGTGGAGCACGACCGGCAGGCCACCGGCAGCGTATCCGAATTTCGCGTGCTCCGTCCCGCCTTTCTCGAAGTGTTCGTCGAACACGGAATGGTCGTAGTAGCGGTCGATCAGGCCGTTGATCGGGCTGCCACCGCCTTCGCGTAGCCGGAGGTCGTCCGAGAACTCCTGCACGGCCTCGACATGGTAGGTGACCGTGCTCTCACGGCCGAGCGCGTCGAGATGCCCTTGCAGGTACGATTTGGCTGTTTCCGTCGCCATGTAGAGAAGGACGATCACATCGATCCGGTCGTCCACGATCTGCGAGAGTGTCGCGTTGGGATCGATCACCGCCCGATGGAAGCCGGCGATCTTCCCGGCCGGCCGGCCTTCTGCACCCGGGCGGAAATAGCTCGTGCCGCTCGCCGTGAAGTCGTCGAGCAATACGACCGTCCGGAACTTGGGCTCGGTCGGGGCCGCGCCCCCGCCTGCCAACTGGGCGGCGTGCTCGGCCAGCTTCTCCAAGAGACCCTTCGCCCTGGCCTCCGGGAGTTCGTGCGTCTGCCAGATTTGTTCGTTGTTCAGATCGCGGTTGGCTCGCCTGAACTCGGCGATCCTCGCACCGTCGCTCAGTCCGAGGAATAGGCATTGCCGCTGGTGAAGGCGAAACACGGGGCTGCCCGTGATCCTGGCGACATGGTGGGGATTCACACCCAGCTCTTCGGCCGCGCGCCGGATGAGGAACGGTCGCACATGGTCGGGATATGCCATCTCAACCAGATGGCTGACCTCGTCTGCCGAGCAAAAGATCAGCCGCTCCTTGACGAATTCGTAGGCGTCGGCGCGCTCCTCTGCCGTGTCGAAGCTCGATAGCCAGCGGGCGAGGCTTTCGATGAAGCGCATACCGGGGAAGAATTGCTGATAACTGTCGTACTTATAGGTGGCCATGGCCTGGAGGAGCGGCCGCTCGCGGGCCATGTCCTCGGGCTCCCACGCCAAGACGTGTGCAAGTAGCTTCTCTGCGAGAGCATCTTTCACGAATCGCCTCCCGCCTCAAAAACGCAAGGTGACGAAGCCATCACCGAGACGCATGGCCTGGAAATACTCGAGGAAGGCGGCAGTACAACGATTTTCCGGCCTTGCCAGGTTCCAGCAAGTCGAAGGGTCGGCAGAGACTTCGTCGACGCTCAGGGAGAACGGCTCCTGAAGCAGGGCGAAATCGTTGCCGGGCCATCGGCCACGGTCTCCGATCGCGAGCACGGGGACGGGCGTGGAATCCGCGCTGATCATCCGGCGCACCGCGTCTACGACATCTCGCTTCGTGACTCCGGGGGCGAGGACGTCCACCGAATGGCTCGAACGGAGGGCGGACACGCCGGGGGATTGGCAGCGAGACAGGGCCTGCTGTACCGATTCCCAGACCTCCTCAGACGCCGACCAGTCCCTGAATTCGAGTGTGAGCTGCCGATGGCCCGCTTCCAGTTTGGCGAGGGATGCGAGGCGGGCGTCAGAAGCGAGCATGGCGTTGATCCTCCCGAGGGACTCGTCGAGGCCTTGTTCGAGAGGGGGCTGCGAGTCGTTCGCCAAGTCGCCGATCTCCGCGCCGTTGTGGTAACCGATGAGAACCCTGGCCCTGAGGGCGGGGCTCTTGATGCGCGCCCGTAGGTCCTTGCGCACCGACTTCCCCCGGCCGGTGGCGATTCCCACCAGGACGCCCGCGCGGAGCAGTGCCACCAGCTGTTCGGTCACGGCAGGCCCCGGCCCATCATAGCGCTCGGCGGCGTCGCAAAGCGTACCGTCGTAGTCAAGTACGACGGCGCGGTACTCCCTGGCCTGGAGCCCTCTGAGGAACGTGGCGTAAGCTTCCCTCCAGACGGCCAGTCGCCCCTGTGCGGCGAGGGTCTTGAGCGACGCTCCCGCCTTGCGAGAAATCGCGGCGCCTTCAGGCCCGGGAACGTCCTGGACGGGCTTCCCGCCGTAGCCTGCGTTCAGGTGGTACAGCCGACGCCCGAACGGGGGGACGCTCGGCCGGCCTGGGTCGATTCCGCGGATGAGACCTGCGCTGCCGGCGATGTGAAGCGATAGGGCAATCGCCTGGAGACTGCCATTGACCCCATCGGCCAAGTCGAAATGTACAACCGGTATGTCCTTGGGCAGCAGTGCAAGGGTCTTCTTGGCGATCGGGAGATCCTGGTGCGAGGCCAACGAGATCACCCCGCTCGTGGCGCCGTGCTTGGCGAGCCAGTGGTGCCTCCCGTGCGCGAAGTTCCGGTAATCGGCAAGCTGGGCATGTCCCAACGCCGCCTCGGTGAACTTCGATTCGAGATCGGCCGCGCCCGCTTGCGCCACCTGACCGTGGAGCACCACAAGCGTCGATCGGTCCCAGAGCGGACGGCATGTGTTCGAGAGGTCTGTTACGAATGTCGTAACATCCCGGCCCGGGTGGGCAAGGTCCTCGAATCTGGGTGGCAGGGGCGTGTGCTCCGGATAGAGCTCGTGATAGGCCCGCGCAAGCAGGATGCAGATCGCGATCAGCGAGTTCGTGGCGAGGAACCCGTCCTTGACGGTGGGTAGGCCGAACTCGTGAAAGGACACCCCGCAGGAATCGGCGGCGAGGCTTGCCAACGGCGTGTCCAGCCGCGTGCAAATCACGGAGAGGTGCTTCGGCGAACGGGATACGCAGGACTTAAAGCATCCGAGGATGTCGGGGTTGCTTCCCCCCGCCGTGAGGAGAAGCACGTTGAGGTCACCGAGATGGACAGGTGCGCCGGCCAGCTCATACGGCGTCATGGCCCGGGCGAGCTTGCCGGTGAAGAGTGAATGCAGGTAACACGCGAAATGGGCGGCCGTCAGGGAGCCGCCGGAGCCGACCACGATGAGCGGACTACTCGGATACGACTGGACCGCTGCAGCCAGGCCGCCGACCTTCGCCTCAAGTGCCCACTCGTATGTGCGAGAGAGGGATTCAAGTTCACCCTGATACGGTTTGCCCACGATACTGTCCCACCTCTCCCGATTTCTTGATCTTGCCTAGAGTCGCGGCGAGCCGACTCAGCCAGACTAGTATACAGAATGCCAGATCGAATATGGGGCTGCAAGTGCCGACCACGGATGAAGTAAGGCCACGAGCCTGACGTCCTGGGAACCTCGCTTAAATCAGACTCCCATACCTTCGCGGATCGTGGAAACGGGTAGGAAAAGATGGAGTTCGTTGTCGAGGAGCGGAACGAACCCATATTTCTCGTAAAAAGCCCTGGCCTGCTGATCGATGGCATCCACTTGAATGGCATAGATTCCGAGCTTGTCCGCCAGTTGCAGACAGCGAGAAAGGGCATCGACCAGCAACGCCTCACCGAGACGCTGGCCTTGTACAGTCTGGTCGACCGCCAGGCGTGCGAGGAGGACCACCGGGACGGGGTGCTTGGGGAGTTTCCTGGCGGAGGCCTCGGGGAGCTTCTCGAACGCCACGGCGCCGGAAGCCAGGGTGTAGTAGCCGCAGACCCTCTTCTCGCCGGACTGGACGGCGACATACGTGCGCCCCAGGTTCCGCTTCTCGTACTGGCTCACCAGCCGGCGGATGAAGTCGTCGAGCGGCGGCTTGCCGCACGAGAACGCCCCGCGGAAGTGGTCGCGTCCGAGCGGCTCGATCTGCCACTCAGCCATGTTTCTGGGCGTGTTGCTTGGCCGCTCGCTTCAAAGCTTCGTTCGCCGCGGGCGGATTGTCCAGGAGGTCCAGGAAGCGATCGCGGTCGCGGTCCGAGAGTGGCCTCGCAGTCTCTTCGTAGAAGCGGACCTCGTCCTCGGGGATCACCACGGCCTTGCGAATGCGGACTTCCGTATCGCTCACTTGCTCGATAATAACCGTGGCGTTGGCGAATGCCTTGGGAAGGCTGATCCGGCCTTTCGCGTCGGTTGATCGCGTCTCCATGTCCATGCCGCCCTCACTGCCTCTCCGTTGATCCAGGATTCTTCAGAATAACGCACGATGGGATTGTGGTCAAGTGGGTATTTCCCACCAAAGGGCCGGTCGAACGAGGTCAGTTGGAAGATGCGTGAGGGGGAGTATATTATCAGCAAAGATCATGAGTTCTCGAGGAATCAGGTCAGGTGAGGATTTAGAGCCGATCGAGCCCTCTGGTGTCCGTGGCAGTCTTCAGGCTTCCTTGCCCGGCCTGCCGATTGCAAATTGCGATGGCTTTTCCCTGAATGCAACTTCCTTGCGCTTCGCTCCCTTAGCTTCGGGATGTTCCCAGAAGCGCTTACGCGAGTTATCCACAGGACACCGACGTTAAGTAAGTTAATAATAATACTTAAAGTTAAACAGTTAGCCACTCGACATCCCTCTGATCCTCCGGGGAAATCGGGCGATTCGTGCGCCTGATAGGC
>ERZ778018.1465-NODE-1465-length-19134-cov-4.781173_pt1 | contig 19134 bp, 14 predicted proteins | sample MGYA00375748_ERZ778018 | MGnify/ENA primary metagenome ERZ778018 (study PRJEB29350, sample SAMN05509839) | bioreactor metagenome | biome: bioreactor; material: wastewater | place: South Africa: University of Cape Town | collected 2014-04-22 ... | reverse complement strand
GATATTCCACGCCACACTGCAGCCCCCTGTATGAGGATGTGACGTCCGCATCACGGTGCATGTCCGCTCCATACACCGATTCCATCCACGCAACCTGGCTCACATGTTTGTCGAGCATCTCTCGTCTTTGCGCGATGACGGTCGAGACGTCGACGTACGCTTCGGGGATGAAGTTCTTGCCCAGATACGTATCCATGACGAAGGTCGTCGGAATCGCGCACGAAGGGGTGGACGTCTCGATCAGCGGCACGTTGGCCGGTATCCGCGCGTCCCGCCCGATGAGACCCGCAGTTCGGTGATCCGGATGGTAGTCGTCCTCCGACAGTACGAGCATCACATCCGGCCGAGCTTGCCTGATCGCATCGATGAAGGCGAGCCGAGTCTCCCGCGTATTGAACAACATCTCGTCGTCGAACCCCATCCAAATAAGGGAGGCTCCTAACAGGTCGCACGCGGCCTGCGCCTCGCCCTGGCGAATCCGAGCGATCTCCTCGCGAGTCCCTGTCGGGGAGCCGATGTCGCCCTGTGTTGCGATCGCGATGAACACTTCCGCGCCCATCTGCTTATACAGGAACAGCGTTCCGGCGCAGAAATTCTCGATGTCGTCCGGATGCGCTCCGATGGCCAAAACCCGCATTGTTGACTCCTCACGTCCCATCCGGCCGCGCCGGCCGGCATTGATCCGATATACAATTGCGCAAATTATCCCATGCTTCAATGTTATTTCAATGCTCCACCGCTCATCATGATGCTGTCGACCAGTTTCTTTCGGAACACAACGAACAGTACAATTACCGGCAGGATCGCAACAATTGACATCGCGAGTATCTGCACATAATTCGAAAAATTGGTACTGTTGAATTGCGCCAATCCCAATGGAACGGTGTAGAGTTGCTGGCTCTGTATCACGACGAGGGGCCAAAGCAGATTGTTCCAACTCGCGACGAACGTCAATACCGATACGGCCGCCACGATTGGCCACGCCATCGGAAGCGCGATGCGTCGGAATACCGCCCATTCGGACGCGCCGTCGACCCTGCCGCTCTCGAGTAACTCATGGGGAGTGCCGCGGAAGAACTCGACCATGAGGAACACCGCCTGTGGCGTGATAAGACCCGGAAGGATGACGCCTACGTAGGTGTCGATCATGCCCAACGTCTTCGCAATGATGAAGACCGGGATCAATATCACCGGGAAGGGAAGAAGCAATGTCCCTATGATTGCAGCGAAAAGGGCGCGCCGACCGCGAAAGCGGAAGGTTGCGATACTGTATCCAGCCATCGCGCTGAACACAGCGCACCCCACCGTCACTATCACGGCAATCGTGAAACTGTTGATCATGTCACGACCGAAGTCCACAGCATGCCAGGCCTCGGCATAATTATGCCATTGTGGAGCCGGTGGGACCCATGTAAACGAACCCGAGAACAGGTTCTGGTTACTCTGCAATGAGCCGCTGATCCCCCACAGCACCGGAGTCAGAGACACGATGCTCACAACGATGAGAATAATATGATAAACCAGAGTACGGGTGCGTTTGCGATACATCAGGAGAGGTTTGAATTCGGTCACGACTTTTCACCCCTGGTCCGAATGAGCGCGAACTGTATGACGGTCAACACCACGCTGACAATAAATAGCACCACGGCCATTGCGGACGCATAGCCCGGATTCGAGTACTGGAAGGCCGTCTTGTAGATCAGCAGGGGCAGGACCGTTGTCGCGTCTCCTGGGCCCCCGTTCGTCATAACAAACGGTGTGGCGAAATTGGTCAAGACCGTTGCGACCACGGTCACAGTCGAAAACAGTATGACGGGCCGCAGCAGAGGCAGCTCAATGCGAAACAAAGTTGAGAGCTTGGAGGAACCGTCTATTGAGGCAGCCTCAATCAATTGTTTTGGCACCGATTGGAATCCTGCGAGGAATATTACGACGTAGTATCCGACCAGACCCCAGGCCGTCGCAATGCTCAGGGAAATCACCGCGGTCGACGGGTCAGTCAGCCACGCGACGGTGGTCCTCGTCACGTCGTTGAACAGGCCCCCTGGTTGCAGAATCAACTCAAAGATGATTGCCGCGGCAACCGATGGCAGCACGAAGGGCAGAAATATGACGGTCAGATACAACGCGTGCGAGATGCGTCCACGGGCATGATGGAGTGCATACGCGCTGATGAATGCGACCAGCATGACCGGGACGGTCGTATATACAAGGTATTCCGCTGTGACGACTGCACTGTGGATGAATGAAGGATCCGAGAACAGTGTCCTGTAGTTGTCTAGCCCGGTAAACTTGGAGCTGCCCAGGAAGCTCGTATCCGTAAATCCCAACCAGATCCCGTAGATGATCGGGCCGAACATCCAGACTGCGAAGTACAACAATGCGGGTAGGACGAAGAACACTCCGGCCCGTGCTTGTCGCTTTGCGAGAGTCTTTCGGTCCCCGGCGGCCATTTTCACGCCCAGCGACATGAGCGCCTGCCCTTCGCCGGGGTCGATCATGAGAGCCACGCGATCACTCCTGTCGTGTTCTTCCACCAGTCGCGCGAACGCCGGCGGTTCCCGACTTGTGGTACATCGACGGGAACGGCCAGCGGCGCGCAGCTTACTTCTTGTTCAACAAGGGCGCGACCTGTCGCTGAGCAGCTTCGAGCGTCTGGGTAACATCGGCGTGATTGATCACTACCTGATTGAATGCTTGCTGCAGAATGTCATAGATCTGCGAGGCGTTCACGAGCAGCGGTTGAGCTTTGCCTTCCGCGAGAGACGGCGCCCAGTTCGTCCCCCAGAACGGTGTGGACTTGGCAGTTTCGGTATCGGCCAGGTTTGCCAAGCCCGAGTAGAGGCCTAACTTGAATGCGGCCTCACCTTGATCCTTCAAGTATCCGAGGTAAGCCGATGTGGTTTCGTTGAGCTGGCCCTGCGGCACCACATATGCGTAGCCGTATATGTCATTCTCCGGAGCATGCCCCTCGACCGTCGGATAGGGCGCGACCGTCGCAACCGCTGACACCTTTGGGTACTGCTGGGCGAGTTGCGGTGCATACCACGACCCCGCGTCCAGTAGCATGGCCGACTGGCCTTCGCCGAAGAGGACGCGTTCCTGCGCGGTCGTCGAGCCGTTCATCGACGGGAAGAAGGCCTTGCACTTGAACACCAGGTCCTGGAACATCTGGAACTCTTTGAAGACGCCGGGATCGGTGAGGTGTGCCTCGGTGCCGTCCTCGGAAAACAGATTGGCATCGAACTCACGAGCTACCGCGTCGAGAATCAGTCCGGTCGCTGCAGAGAAGTTGGTCGGTAACGCGATCACCTCGCGCTTCGGCACGCCGTCCTCGACGATGCTAACCTTCTCCCCGGCAGCGCAGACATCGTCCCAGGTTTTCGGGATATCGAGGCCGGCGGCTTCAAAGTACGATTTGTTCGCCCAGGTCTGGTAGTTGGACACCTCTTCCGGGATGCCGTATAGTTTGCCGTCCCGCGTATACGGGTCGAGAGCGCCGGGTATGTATTGCTTGGCGAGCTCGTCGATGGATCCGACACCCAGTTGATTGAGGTCGAGCGGCACCAACGCGTCGTCCTTGTAGAGCTGCGGGAGATAGTTAAGGTTCGCCAAGTACACAGTCGGTGGTTGTCCACCCGCTACCAAGGTCTGGAATTTCGCGAATACGGCGCCGGTCTGTGGTGTGACCACGTTCACTTTAACGCCAGAGTTCTTCTTGGTGAACCCCTCGCTGAGTTGAATGTTGTAGTCTTTTTCGAAGTCGTTGAAGTGCTTGAGCAGTGTCACATTGCCGCTCAAGCTCGCGCCGCTCGGCGTGCCCGTCACACCCCCTGAAGCACTGTTAGCCGGGGCAGGCGAGCCGGCGGCGTCCGCGTCCGCGCCAGATGTGGTAGACGACGAGCCACCCGTACTGCCCGTCGAACTGCAGGCGGCAATTACCAAGGCTCCCACTGCCAGCGCAGCGACTAAGCCGATCCTGTGCCGATTCATCATTCGCTCCTTCTGTGCGTATAGCTTTTGGTGACGTTGTCAGATGCTGAGTGCGCTTGAGGTCGCGACGCCGTATGTCCGGACGGCTTCGCTGCTGACGGTCACCCCCAATCCCGGCTCCGTTGGAACAACAGCGAAGCCGTCATCGAGCTTAATCGGATTCTCAATCAATGAATCTTTCATCGGGTTATGCTCGACGCAGTACTCCAGTATCAGGGCGTTGGGGATCGACGAAAGAACGTGTAACGCGGCGGCAGTGTTGATGTCGGTGGTGAAATTGTGATTCGCGACCTGCAATTTACGATCATTTGCCAGGCGGGCGATGTGAAGCGCCTCCGTGATCCCTGTCCGCGTGATGTCGATCTGGACAACATCGATCCTGCCGTAGTCCATGAGGCGTGTGAATCCGCGGAATTCACATTCCTCTTCACCGGCCGCAATGCGGGTGGACGTCGAGCCTGCAATCCTCGCATATCCTGCGAGGTCATCCGGCGCGACGGGCTCCTCCAGCCAGAAAAGCTGATAAGGCTCGAACGACCGTGCGCGCGAAATAGCCGTCTTTGCATCCCACGCGAGCCCTGCGTCGATCATCAGATCTACGTTCGGCCCAACCGTCTGACGAAGCGCTTCGACGAACGACAGATCGAGATCTGCGTCGGCGCCGAACGGCTCCCACCCGAATTTGAGGGCGGTAAAGCCCTCTGATGCGGCAGCGGCAGCGCGCTTCGCCGTCTCCTCTGGCGTGAAGCTGAACATATGGCTCGCGTATGCCCGCAGCCGATCGACATAACTCCCGCCGATCAAAGAGGCCACGGATTTATTCAGGATCTTGCCCTTGAGGTCCCACAATGCGATATCGACGCCCGCCATCGCATGGATCACCGCGCCGGACCGGCCGAAATAGAGGGTTGCCTCGTACATGTCATGCCAGAGTCGCGTGATGTCCAGGGGATCTTGCCCGATCAGGACATCACGCAGCCCTCGGGCCCGCGTATGGGACGTCGGTGCTTCGATCACTGCTTTGGCAACCAGTGGATTGCTGTCGACTTCGCCCCATCCCACGTTGCCGCTAGAGGTCTCGATTCGCACGAGGAGTGCATCCTGCGAGCTATCTGTGCGATCCTCGTTGACATGGGGGCTACGGAGGTAGAGCGCCTCTACGCTAGTGATGGTTTCGTGTGTCATGTCACAGTACTGTTGTCTACTATCTATAATCTGTCAAGAGATTGCCGCGTGAGTCTGGGTAGATCCGATGTATATTGGCGTTTCCGCAGATGAGGATTACGATGATGACGCTGCACGAGTCAACGAGTCTCGACCTTGGCGTCGTGGACAACCTGCTTCCTACTTCACGCCGAGCACAGGTCGAGGACACTCTCCGTGAGGCAATCGTCCGAGGGCAGATACCGCCGGGCACTCAACTGAAGCAAGACGAGATCAGCAGTCAACTTCGTTCTAGCCCGGGCCCGGTGCGGGAGGCATTGCGCCAACTCGTCTCGGAAGGGATCGTCGTCCACTACCCGAACCGAGGCGCGTTCGTGGCAGACATATCAGCGAGCGAGCTCGTCGAGGTGATCTTCCCTACTCGCCTTCTCGCGGAGGCTTACGCGATCACACGACTCACGCGTCCAATTAATGACACACTGCGGTCCGCCTTACTACAATCAATTGATGAGATGGACGCGGGAGCCGCGCGCGACAACCTAGCGACAGTAATAGAGGCAGATATCCGCTTCCACGAGATAGTCATGCAACAATCGGCTCCGCCACAGATAATGCAGCTGTGGCGGAGCGTTCTCTCTCGCATCCGAATGCAGCTATACCGCCTTGGGCCCCTTCACGCTACCTTATCGGAAGTCGCCGATGAGCATCGCACATTGTTGTTCGTCCTCGAGAACGGCAGTGTAGACGAGATCCGAGCGGACCTGAACAGCCACATCATTGACGCCTCGTCACGTTTACTTGCACACGTGGAGAATCCATCGATCGAGATCCTGCACTAGGTATTCCGCATACTTGCTAACACATAGACCCCAAGCAATCGCTACCACCGCCGATTCGAAAACCAGAGAATACTAACTTGCCGGAAGGCAACGTGAGTTCGGCCTACGATGCATGCTATCCCGTCAGATGGGATTTACGATCACCGTTGCCGGCGGAAGATCGGTCAGCCACTTCACGGCCAGCAGACAGCCGTCTGCAGCCCGGTCTTGCCGAGCCGCAAGTCATCTGTACCCGACGGATTGCAGCGTGATCGCGGCACGGCACGCCAGAGCGGCCGTCTCAGATTCAAGAACTTTCTGCTGCACCCGGCAGAACGGCGCATGGATGGCGCCACCTTCCAGTAGAGGTCTTTGTCGATCACATGGGTGGCGACGCCGTCATGACCGAGCACCTACTCACTCCGGCACAGGCCGGGGAAGGCCTGCGATGACGACAGGGGCGCTCGCGCGCTACGCTATGTAGTTACCGTCGCCATAGGTTTTCGTCAGCGCTCCGCCATCCCTCTAACCAGCCACTGGGGCATAAGATCCCGTTCGGCGGTACCTGCGGGATCCGACCGTTCTCACCGGCGCGGATTACCAGTCGGTGCGGATCTCGTGGATGAGGCTGTCCCACACCCCTGGTCGGATCGACCGCGGCGGCACCTCCTGGAGTTCCTTCGAGACCTCCTGAAAGACGAACTGCGTGAGCCCGACAACCGCCATTCGGAGATCCGGCCAGTCGCGGATCGTCTCGGCAACTTCTACGAACGCCGGACGAGAGTCGTCTCGCGCAACGTGCGATACGGACTGACGCCGCTGATTGAACGACCTGAAGTACCGCTCAAGCGCCGAGTACATGGAAGCCGGCATAGAGCGGCTCGCCTCATATTTCAGCTGCGTGAGCGCCATTCCCCCGTTGCCGTGCTCCGGCAGGAGACCCTCGGCTATGCCGTAGCCGCGCCAGTAGGTCGCGGTGGACATCATCTCCGGCCATGGTGTCTCCATCGACTGCAGAAGCAACACGTGTTCCATGAAGCCGACAAAGGCACGCTGCACGTTCTCCTCAGGAGGCAGGACCGCCGGCATGGCGGGTAGGTCGTCAGAACCAACCACGCACCCGAGAGTCCATCCATAGATGACGGGGCTCAGCGCACTCGGGAGCGGCACAGAGATGCCGGGAAGATCGCGTTGGACGCGCTCCATTACATGTTCGCTCAGGTCGTTGGACAGGTCGTAGCACTGGCCGGTGGTACGCAGTCCGGCCAGTATCCAGGTCGCCAGCACCGCATGGTCAGGCTGCCTGAGAGCGAAGTCGCCGACGGTGTCCGAAGTGATGTACTGAAGGTCAGCGGCCCACTTCGCGTCGTAGGCCTCGATTGCCGCGTCGAGCCAGTCGATGCCATATCGAACCTCGTCCAGACGAAAGGCCAACGAATCGACAAGATCCGTGCTGCCACTCAATGCCCGATACAGTTCGGCGTAGACGACCGCCGCGAACTCACACTTCAGTTCTGCCACAGTAGTTGCTCCAGCCGGTCGGCCAGCGGCGTCACCGGTGCGTTCGTCTCCGCGTGACGGAGAGCCTCTTTACGGACCGGCAGCTGCTCCAAGTCGCCTCGACGCAGATTCGGAATGAAGGCACCACTGATGAGCATCCGACGAAGCGCGAAACCCTCTTGGCCGTTCAGGTATTGAGCAAGTGCAGGACCCAGTTCGGGGTCATGGAGGCGCAGGACGTACACATTCGGGTCGGCGACAGCTTGAACCTGGATTACTGCAGCGTGGGGGCGCTCCCCCACTGCCGCAATGCAGAGGTCGCCGGGATGCACCGGAGTTAGCCCGTCGATATTCGCGGGCACCCATCGCCGGGCGGGATTGCCGGAGAGCATACGGATATCCGCGACAGGGAGGAATCCGACTTCTTCGGACTCGCTCGCTACGTTACGAACCCGTCGGCCCTTCGCGATCTCCTCGCAGTAATCACGAAGCGGGGTGCCGACTCGCAACAGACTGGGTTGCGGGCTGGCAAGCATGAGACGCCATTCCTTTCCGCGCAGATCCGTGGTTCGCCACCACGTCTCGACGGCCTCCTCTTCCGGAATGTGCGTCGTGGCCTCGAGGTCGCGCAGGGCTGTCGCCAATGCGTCCTGGAGTTCAAGCGGCAGCACGGGCACCGCGAGGTCGAGCAGATCATCCGGGGAAAGGATCAGTGACGCCTGACCCGAGGATAGACGCCGTCGGAGCTCGAGACCGGAGCGGCAGTTCAGAACGCCCCAGATCCAAATTGCGGACGCGTCGCCATCCGACCGCAGCGCGTAGAAAGTCGAGGAAATGAGCGCACCCATCAGACGGTCCGAGACGAGCAGAACGCTTCCGGTCGGGCTGCGTGGGACGAGCACGTCGCCTCGTCGAAGGTCTGCTCCCACCTGGTAGGCGCCGCCTTGGTACTTGCAACTCCGACGGCGAACGCCGCCGAAGACCAGATCGATGCCAGCTGGGGTGATCACCGGCATTCCTGCGTCGACGAACCCGGTCGGTGCAACGCGCGATGCCAAGTAACGCAATGCAACTCGCGGCGCATCGATCGGCCACTCGAATGAATCCGCGACGAGGCGTGACGGATCCCAGCGCGATCGGCCGCGAAGGTCCAGAACCGTCGAGTTAACCATGGCGGTCACTCCTCGTCCGGGTCGCCGTCGAGATGGGCAGTCGCAGCCATCATCCCGGCCCCGCCGGGTGAGAGCTGAGTCGCCCAGTTCTCACCGAGTTGAGCAACGAAGGTCTTCCCGGGCTTGGCACGGTCGATGACGAGCAGCACCGATCGCACTCCGGTTCCGAGCACTGCCCCGCCCGGCAGACCAATGAGCGCCGCGACGCGATTCTCGGATGCCAGGTATTCGCGATACCGCTCAGCAGCACGCTGGAACGTGAATCCAGACCCGAGATGTAGGACGGCGCGGCCATACGCAACCTAGCGCGGACTTCGGCGCGCATTGACACTTCTTTCGCCATCGGATTTCCCTCCCTTCTGGTTCAAGCGAGCCGCACAGCGTATCATGGTGGTTCGACGACGCTAAATGGAATGCCGACCTTCCACTATGATGTCCTCGGAGTGTGGCCCGCGACTCAATGCGACCTGCGGCCTCTGTTGATCGTTGCCCTAGTGACGCTTCTACGTCGGTAGACCAAGCTTGTCGAAGAACGCCCTGTTCCTCTCGGTCGCGGAATTGATCAGGCCGTCAAAGCTCATGACCTCGATGTACGCCTTGGCGGAGTCATTGAACCCGAAGTATCCGAGGCCGTCGTAAGTTGGGTGCAGATTCGAGATCTCGCAACGCTCAATCATCTTTTCTGTGAGGTCCGCGATGATGTAACAAAAAGCGGGCGGCTCGTGTGCTGGCGGGATCGGGCGACCTGCCACAGTCATCACTCCCCCCGCTCGAATCCTCTTAACGTAGTCGAGGCACTGCTGGATCGGGTTCTTGTCCTCGGTGGCGTCTTTGCGCATTGGACGTTTTATTTCGACCACGACGATCGACGGCAGGGGCAGCTTCTGCCCCTCGGCTGCGAGCACCGGTGAGTCCATGAGCCGGGTCGCGATGATGTCGGGCTCTTTCGTCGAGTCCGAGCCGGTGATCGGCATGCTCTTCAGCGTCTTGTCCGAGGCGAGGTAGTCATGAAACGCGAGCCGCTCGTTAACGATCCAGAGGTTCGAACCTTCCGGCGCAACTTCGTTCGATGACGTCCGCATGGGAACGATCAACGAGTGGATCGCATCCTCCCTGATATACTTCCCATCCTTGTCAGCGCGGATCAAACGGCCCAGCAGGTCAAGCACGCTTCGACGGCGTGAGACGTATGCAGCCAAGTCGGATTGATTAATCTCGCTGACGGTGGCCAGGTAGTCAGCGAGCCTGTTGGCATAGCCCTCAGCCGGTTCCGAATCGGCCTCCGCAAAGATCTCCTGCCCCCTCACGAACGCGTCGGACTCGATCTTCTGCAGTTGTCGATGAAGCTCCAGCTCGAGCTCCTTGTCCTTGACCGACGGATCCACGCTGATGCCGCGCTCCTCGATCTTTGCGAGCACCGGGCGGTACCGCGGAGCGCGTTTGGCCACGAAGTCGTGGACCCGCTGTTTACCCTCTTCTCGAGCGGACTCAAGCGGCTCTTGCAGGACCCTTTCGATCTCATCCAGGACCGAGTCTCGGATGTCATCCATCGAAATGTCCCCGAGAAGTGATTGCTCCGCAACCCGGTCGCTGATATCAAAGGCCGTCCGGTCCGAGCGAACCCGCTCATCGAGGAAGTCCGATGTCAAGTAACATGCGTAAACGAACTCACCCGACATAGAATTCTTGAGCTTGCCGTGCAGTCCCGGCACCTTGCCGCTCAGGTTTTCCTCGACGACGACACGGCTCGCCGCGCACCAATGGAGGCGCGGAACAGAGTTCCGCACGGACGGTTTGAGGTGGAGGTTGAGCATGTCGAACTTTTGACCCTTGACCTCGACCGTCGACGACGACATCGCCGAAACGACAAACTCATCCATGAGCTCAGCCAGTGAGATCGACTCGTCGTCGTCTGAAATGGTCACAATCGGCGCGCCGCCAGGCCGCAGGAAATACCAGATGCAGTGCTCGAGTACCTCTCGAGCAATAGCATCGATGCCCTTGGGTGCATTCTCCTGAAACGACTTCTTGAAGCCGTCCAGGCTGACAACGGCACCCGGGTGCGCGAACCCGTCCGCAGCCCCGTCGTGCTCGACCTCGTGGGCTACCGAGAACTTGAACTGACGTCCTCGGAGCTGCCCGACCTCGTCCTCGTACGCGCTGCGCACAGACACTCGATCGAACGCCTTCAACCACAGCAGTCGACCGATACCTCTGCAGCCAAGATTCGACTTGAAGTCGCTGTCCAAGGTCTCAAATGAGGACATGTTCTGCGCGGTGAATCCCACACCGTCGTCCGCGACCGTGAAGCCAACGATCGGCTTCACGGGCGCGCGCCCCGGGCCCGCAGGGTCGAAGTCCAACTCCGCCTGGGGATCACGGCGGACCCTGACATCGATCCGCCCCGGATCCTCAAAGTCACCACGCCGCGCGTCGATCGCCTGAATCGCATTCACGATCGCCTCAAGCAGCGGCAACAGCGCGTGACTTTTGGGCAAGCTCGTGTTCCGAACCCTGCCCGCAAGGGAGGTCGTCAGCGCCATGATGCATCCCTTCGACGCTGTTGAACCGACGCTACAGACAGGCACCGACAGAGACGTCGCGCAGACATGCCCACGAGCGGCCGCACGGTCAGACGTCGTTTCTGAGCTCGAAGGTCAGTCCGAGCACCTGTGCGATTTTGGCGATTGTCGCCGTGTTGACGTCGTTATTGCCCTCGATGCGGGCGATGGTCGGTCGTGAGACCCCAGCCTGCTCCGCGAGTTCTACTTGCGACCACCCGCGCTTCTTGCGGGCCTCGCGGATTACGTCGCCGAAGCCGCCCGGGTCAACTCCGCTCATGGCGTCGGCCCCTCGGCGTTGTATTCCGCGTGCAGGGCATCGGCAGCAATGTCCGAGATCTGTCCGAGGAATGCCGGGTCGGTCATGTAGGACTGGATCTCCTGCGACTCTCGGACTGTGTTCAGCACGGCAAGTCCGACGGCTCCACCGAACCCCTCCGAAGCCTTGAGCTGGGCCACGGTATTGTTCTTCGCCATAGCGACCGCCTCCTCATTCGCGTCGAGGAAGCCCCAGAAGGTCGTGATGAAGCCCGAGACGCTCTCGGGGCTGACGTCGACCCCCTTGGCCCTGAACATCTCGTTCACCTTGTCGATGGCTTCGTCGAGCGGACCGCGCTTCGGCGAAGCTTTGCCGGCGTGCTCGCCGTCGAAGGTCGGGAGATTGATGCCCTCGCTGCTGCCCCCGCTGAGCGAGTGGTCCTCCGCGATCGCGGACGGGACGAGCTTCACACCCGAGAGCTGCACGCCCTCCAGAAAGCTGTCGTCCCGGTCGTCGCCGTCAGCGTGGAGATTGCGGCCCAGCAGCGTCGCGAGGATGGCGCGCCGGTGCAGCTCCGGATCCTGATAGTCGACGATCTGGCTGAGGAATTGCCAAGCATTGCGGTACCCGAGCACGTCAGCGCGGAATGAATCGAGCTCCTCCTTCCGCTTCTTGTCCTTCGACAGCACGGCCTGATGCCATTGACCGTTCCAGCGGCTCTTTATCGGCGACAGCGCCTTGGCGATCCCCCCGCCACCGAGAACTGAAAGAAAGGCGTCGGCGACAGCCTCCATCTCCTCGTGCGTGTAGAGACCGGACGTGTCCAGCCGCTCCCCCACGGTGATGAGTGCGTTGGGGTCGACGTCACCGTCGACGTGCGCGTCTGAGTAGTACAGCTTGAAGTCGCCTTGGATGCTCGCCGGGGTGTTGCGGAAGTCCACCACCATCGGCGCCGTCTTGCCCGGGTAGATGCGGTTCAGTCGGGAGAGCGTCTGAACAGTAGCGACGCCGGAAAGCTTCTTGTCGACGTACATTGCCATAAGTCGAGGCTCGTCGAAGCCGGTCTGGAACTTGTTTGCGACGATGAGCACGCGATAGATGCCCTCCTCGCGGAAGGCCCTGCCGACATCGCTCAAGCCGTTCACCGCGACCTCGGTGACGCTCTCGCCGTCCTCGTCGTTGAGCGACCCTGAGAACGCTGTAAGCGTGTGCAGATCGTAGCCCTTCTCGGCGATGTAGGCGTTCATCTTCCGCGACCAGCTCAGCGCCTCCATGCGCGAACTCGTCACGACCATGGCACGAGCTTGGCCGCCGAGGAGCGGCTGGACGTTGCGCCGGAAGTGCTCGACGACGACCCGCACCTTCTGCGCGATCGCGGTCGGGTGGAGCCTCGCGTAGCGGACGATGCTGGAGACTGCCTCGCCGGTGTTGACCTGAATCTCGCTCTCGGACCCCTCGCTAACGAGTGTGTTCTTCACGCGAAGGAACATGTCGTAGGTTGAGTAGTTTGTGAGGACGTCGAGGATGAACCCCTCCTCGATGGCCTGCGCCATCGTGTAGGTGTCAAAGGCCTCCCACCTGTCCCCCACCTGTGTGCCGAACAGCCGGAGTGTCTTCGCCTTCGGCGTAGCCGTCAGGGCGATGAAGGTGATATTTGCGGATGCCGCGATGGCAGAGTCCTTGGCAGCCATGAGGTCGTCGGCGCTGATCGCCTCATCGTCGTCGAAGTCGACGTCAACGAGAAGCTCTTTCAGCTGCTTGGCTGCGGAGCCCGACTGCGAGGAGTGCGCCTCGTCGGCGACGACGGCCCATTGCCTGCCGCGCAGCTCCTCGGTGTCCTCGATGAGCTCCATGACCTCAGGGAAGGTCTGCAGGGTGCACGTAATGATGTGGTCGCCGTCAATGAGCGCTTGTTTCAACTGCGGGGATTTCGCCCCGGACTTCTTCCCGACGGTGACGACTAAGCCCTTGCTCGACTGAACGAGTTTCATGTCGTCGCGGATGTTCTCGTCGAGCGCTCTGCGGTCCGTGACGACGATGATGGAGTTGAACGTCGACTTCGAAGCGGGGCTCATGTGGCGAATCAGGCGATGGCTGAGCCACGCGATTGTCTTCGTCTTGCCCGAGCCGGCGGAGTGCCAGATCAGGTAGCGTTTGCCAGGGCCATTCGCCTCGATGTCCGCGATGACGCGCTCGACAGCGCGCAGCTGGTGGAAGCGAGGGAAGATGAGGCGTCCTTCGTCCCGCTTGCCGTTCTTGCCCGGCTCGAAGAGCGCGAAGTCCTTGATAATGCGCATGAAGGTCGGCCGCGCGAGGATCTCGCGCCACAGGTAGTCGGTCGACGAGCCGGTCGCCGACGGAGGGTTGCCCGCGTGGCCGTCATCGCCTTGGTTAAAGGGCAGGAAGACCGTGTCCCCACCCTGCAGCTTGGTCGTCATGTAGACGAGGTCGTTTGACACCGCGAAGTGGACCAGCGCTCGGCTGGGAGCAAGAAGCGGCCGGCTCCTTCCTGGCTTGCGGTCCTCCTTGTACTGGCGGATCGCGTGGCTGACGGTCTGCGTGTTGTCGGTCTTGAGCTCCAGCGTGGCAACCGGCAGGCCGTTAGCCAGCAGCACGACGTCGATACTCTCGTTCGTCTTAGTGTCGAAGCGCACCTGGCGCAGGACGCGCAGTCGGACTGAGTCGGCCGCCTCGACAACCTCGGTCAGGTTCGGGTTCGCCGGCGGGAAGGTCATCATCGGGCCGAACTTCGCCGTGGGACGGCCGATTTGGGCATAGGAGAAACCCTTGCGCAACACGCCGAGCAGGCCACCGACCGGGTGACCGGTCGTCGGGTCCATCCGCGTCGCCTTGGCCAGCTCCTTGGAAACGTGCTCAAGGAGCTTGCGCTCCGCGTCCGCCTTCTGCTGGCCGGCCAGGTCGCCAGCGACAGCCTTTTCGTACTCGTCCGGGTACTGAGCGGCCATCCAGTGCAGCGCGTCGGCAGGCACCATCGCGAGACCGGCGTCCCAGCCGGTCGGCTTTCCCTCGTTCTCGTACAGCCAGCCGCGCTCGGCCAGCTCCTCGCAGATGTTGTTCTCGAGCTCGTGCTCCATCAACTGCGCGTGGCTCATGCAACATCCTTCCGCCCGGTCACGACGTCGGTAATAAGCGCGGCGCGACGCTCGAGGAGCAGGGATTCCAGCTGTGCGACTTTGGCGAGCATGGCGTCGATCCGCGCCGTGGTCTCGTCGAGTTCCCCGGTCACTCGGCCGAGCTCGTCTGACGCGGCCATCGGAATCGACAGCGCCATGAGGTCCCGGACGTTGATCCGCGGGGTGCGCACTTTGCTCTGGTCCGCAGCACCGATGCCTCGCAGCCACTGAGACATCTCGTCGACGAACGTGGGAGATCGCATCACATACTCGGCCCAGTCCGCCGTCAATCCCTCTCGTGGACGCAAAACGGCGTAATCCGGGCTCACGAGGCCATCGATGCGAGCCTGACCCAACCCCCCTTGGAATGCGCGCATCCGATTCAGCGCGATGTCGCCTCGTCGCGCGACCTTGTACTTCGAGAGGTCCGTGCTGGCCTGCTGTCGGGAAGTCGACTCCTCGCGGCGCTGAACACCGTGATGGATGGAGACAGAGAGCAGCGGAAGGCCCTGGTACCGCTGCTCCGCCCGCTCATCGACCTCATCCATGAGCCACTGCAGCCTGCGGGTCTCGAAGCCTCGTGCGTAGACGGACGACCAAGCGGCCCCTCGGCGCTCCCGGAGTTTCACGGCGAGGTCGGCGAGCCTGTCGAGCATCGCGCCGATACGTCGCGTCTCACCATCGAGGTAGTCAGCGAGAAAGGATCTCCTGGACGCCTCCGGCCAAGGAAGGCTCAACGAGCCTAACGCGCTCGTGGAGAGCTCCGTGAAGGTCGTTCCGCGGCCGGCCGTCTCGAGCGCTTTGCGGGCACCGACGAGCCCGTACGCGAGGTAGCGGAGATCCCTCCGATCAACTGGGATGATGGCCTTGCACCCCTGATTGAATGCGACCTCACGCAGGGCAATCCCGATATGGCCGATGGGTGCGCGGCACGAGAGCAGGACGGCGTCGCGGACGACCGACGAGTCGGCCGCGCCCTCGCTCGTGAGCGACCTCTCCCACGCAGAGATGCGCGCCCCATCGAGGCCGTTCAGGTCTGGAGGGGTCACGAATGGAAGGTCCCCGCCCCAGTTCGAGTCGTCGGACCGCGGAGTGCCACCGCTGACTATGCGGCCAATGAACTTAAGCGGCACTGTTTTCACGTCCGCCGAGCTCACTTCTCGCTCACTGACTCGAACATCGTCATCAGGTCGCGCATCGCCTTCTCGACGTCCGAGTCAATGTCCGCCAACGGGCGGGGCACGTCAGGAACGTAGAAAATCCGGGTGAACGGGATCTCGGTGCCGTGCTTCGCTTTGCTCTCGTCCCACTGAGCGCCCGGCGCATGTGGCAGCACCTCGCGCGCCATGTGTTCGTCGAGGTCTTCGCTTAGAGGCACTCGTTCCATGATCTTCCAACCAGGGACGATAACGGGCTTGCCCTTTCGGTCAACCGCGAGCGGCGCGGAGTCAGCTTCCACGCCCATCGCTTTCATGGCGGCGTCGATCAACCCGACCGAATACTTCAGTCCGGCGGATTTCACGGCCAGAGGAATCGCCTTCGGCAGGTCGTTCCAAGAAGAGCCGTCGAGGGACCGCAAGACGTCGAGGTGCGCGTCCGTGATGTCTCGACGACCCCTCAGCTCGTCGACAGCGGCGTCGCTGAGCCGGGTTTCCAGTCGTGCTTGCTTGTACACCGGCACGTCGCGGAACATGAAGTCCTCCGGCGTCATCACGCGAGAGATCGCGGGGTCGGCGTACTCGAAGTCCTTGTATGCCTCGAGGAGCTTGGCTCGTCCCGTCGTGCCCACCTCACGGCGCTTCTCGCCCATGGGCTTGCGCAGTGGGGCCCATTGATCCGAGCCGTCGAGGAGCTGGACCTTGCCCCTACGGTCCGAGTCCTTGTTCGCGTCGAGGATCCAGACGTACGTGGCGATCCCAGTGCCGTAGAACATGCTCGTCGGCAGGGCGATGATCGCATCTACGAGGTCCTCCTCGAGGAGCCACTGCCTTATCGAGTTCGGACCGCTGTCGCTGTTGAACAGGGGCGATGCGTTCGAGACGACTGCGGCACGGCCCCCCTGGCCGTTCTTACCAGCCGGGCTGAGCTTCGTTGCGCAGTGCGCGAGGAAGAGCATCTGCCCGTCGGACGTGCTGGGCAGGCCATGGCTGAAGCGCGAGCCCGGCATCCCTGCCTGCCTGCGCACCGACTCCTCCTCGACTTCCCAGTCGACTCCGAACGGCGGATTCGAGAGCACGTAGTCGAAGGTCTGGTCCTCGAAGAGGTCCTCGATGAGGGTATTGCCCTTCTGGATCGCATCGGGACGACCGCCCTGGATGAGGAGATCGGCCTTGCCGAGAGCAAATGCGGCCGGCATGAGCTCCTGGCCGTACAGCGTTACGTCGACCTTCTCGTTGGTGCGCTTGAGCGCTTCCTGGGCGATAAGCAACATGCCACCGGATCCGGCAGTCGGGTCATACACCGAACGCGCAGCGTGGTCCGACGCGATCGTGTCGTCGTCGTTGGCGATCAGGACATCGACCATCAGCCGAATGGCGTCACGCGGCGTGTAGAAGTTACCAGCGGCCTTCCCCTTCTTATTGAAGGCCCGGTACATGACATCCTCGAAGATGTCGCCCATGCCCGTGTTGCTTAGCGCGCCCGGGCCTAGTTCGAGGACTGAGAAGTGCTTGACGACGGCGAGCAGGCGGTTGGCGTCAGCCAAGACCTTCGCGCGCCGGTTGAAGTCGAACGAGACCCAGACGTCCGCGATGTTATTGGAGAAGCAGTCGATGTAGCTCTTGAGCGACCTATACACGTTGTCGTCGACCGAGGCAATCGTCGCCAGGTCGAGCGGCGAGACGTTGTAGAAGCTCAGCCTGAACCTGTCCTTAACCGCGATGTCGATGAGGTGCTGCGGCATGCCCCTGAGCCCGTCGACGTACTTGATCACCTCGTCCTTAGTGTCGGCGAGCATGCATTCGAGACGACGGAGAACCGTGAACGGCAGAATATAGTCGCCGTAGTCCTCCTCCTCGACGATGTTGCGCAGGAACTTGTCGGCTGTCGACCAGACGACGCGGGCTGTCGTCTTGCTCTTGGGTCCCCCGGTCAGCTCTGCCATGCGTGCTCGTTCCTGCTCGTCGCGATTGTCGTGTATCACGGACTTTACAAGGACCTTCGGATCAGTAACGCGACATTTGGTCCTGTGTTCGGAACGTACGGCCGGTGCGGTCGTGAGCGTATTTGATCCCGGGCCGCCCCCACGTCAGCTGCGAGCATCGACGGCTGATGCTTGGGAGTCCACACGACCGACCGCAGCCCACAACGGCGCAAGGAGCCCACCACTTCTTGATGACGGGGTCGTCACGCGGGCAGACCTCACGATCATCGGGAGGTGGAGCGGATGCCTGAGTTGCTCGGAGAACCGATGCCGATTCCCATCGTGTGGGATTACCTGTCGACCGGGGACGCGTTCGACGCCTGGACGGATCTTGGGCATTGGGTCACCTGGTTGGTGCGGCGGTTCCGAATCCGGCCGCGGGAGATTCCGCCATGCTGGTATCGGCACGGCGCCGCGGTCGAAGAACTGACCGCCCTGTGGGGCTCCTACCAACTCGCCTACGGGCAAGATCAGGCCGCATCTTCTGCGGCGGAATGGCTACGGGTCCTGGCCGACACCAGGGCGCACCTGGCGGAGTGGATGTCGCGGTGCGGCTGCACCGCCACTGAGCACCGTGACGACCCGGAGGTCACTTGGGTCGACAACGGCCCTGATTTCGACCGGTTCGTCGGGGCGGACTGCGCATCCCGCAGCAAACCCGCATGGCCCGCCACCGCGGATCGGCCGGCGCCGCTATGAGCGCCGTCTCTCGGAACGCGGGTGACCCCAGCGCAGTCGCTGCTCCCCTACTGGTCGACATCGGTGAGATTGTTCCTCAAGCTCGGCACGCATACCCCGTGGAGCTTGCGCCGGGTGATCTGCTTTTCGACGCCTCCGGGGCGCAGCAGTCAATCGACAAGACGACTGTGCTGCACGACGGGAAGGTCGTCTCCGCCATGCTGACCAGCGGGCATCGGGTGTGGTTGTGGAGCGACGAACCGATCATCGCCGTCCTGCCGCGCGCGATCGCCCCATCGATCACGGTCTACGAGCGGGTGTTCGATCCGGAAGACGAGGCCGGCTGGGCGAACGGCGATCCTCGCGTCATCGACAGCGAAACCCAGACGCGGACATGGGAGCCGGATGACGGCAATCCCATCGGCTGGGCGCTCGACATCCTCAACCACAACGGCACCTTGGAGCCGCCCGCCTCGCCGCCGTTCACGGAGCGCACCTGGTATTCGGGCAGCGGCGTCGACTTCGCGCGCAGCGGCGCCACCATTGACACGTCGGCGCACCTGGCCGGGTTAACTCTCGCGGAGGTCGAGCAGATCGGCGCCCACATCACCGCCCCGCCGAAGCAGTCCACCGCCGTATCGGGTGCGTTGTCCTGCCGCGCTCCCGGCGCTTCCCGTACTCGTTCCCGCGCGGACATCTTCCGCACCAGGTAG
>ERZ778018.1464-NODE-1464-length-19141-cov-98.524154_pt1 | contig 19141 bp, 11 predicted proteins | sample MGYA00375748_ERZ778018 | MGnify/ENA primary metagenome ERZ778018 (study PRJEB29350, sample SAMN05509839) | bioreactor metagenome | biome: bioreactor; material: wastewater | place: South Africa: University of Cape Town | collected 2014-04-22 ... | reverse complement strand
CCACACGTTCTGCTCGCGTTGCGCGTAGGCGCGCGACAGGATGGCCTCATCCACGTAGGTGGTGCTCATGGTGGCGACGCGCTCGAGGAACTTACCGAGGGAGTCGACGCCTGGCAGCGGCAGGATCGAGGTGATGCGCGTGAAGGTGCGCACCACGAACTTCACGATGCCGTCCACGAGCAGTCCTACGCCGAACAAGACGGTGGTGTCCGTGAAGCGGCTCATGACCTGCTGCTTGCCGTACTCGAGCTGGCCCGTAGCTGGCCCAGTGCCCGTAGTGATGAACTCCGTCAACACCGCCGTGTGCGCGGCCCTCAACAAGTGGAACCAGTAGCGTCCCGCCAGGTTGACGATCCAGAACGCCCCGCCGAACGCGGCGATGAAGATGATGAACCCGAGCGGCGCCCACAACTTGGCGAACAACCACCCAAGCCCGAAGCAGACTCCGGCGTAGACGCCGAGCCCCAGACCAAGCACGAGGTAGCTGCCGAGCCTCACCCACACGATCGGCAGGGTCTGCATGACGAGCCTAAAGGCCTCGCCGAGGTAGATCTTGGGCATACTCTAGTCCTCTCTAGGTTCCGCGCTGGAACGGTTCAGGTTGGCAGCAGCTTAGGCGGAGCGGCGTCAACGCCCCGTCAATGACCGCTTAGCGTCAGCGTCACGGCCTTCTCGCCCGGAACGCGTACTTCCCTGAACTCCTCGACCGGCGCCACGAGGACGCGTACGTTGTAGACCCCCATCTCCAGGTCGATGGCCTCCCCGCCGACGCGCCCGCGCGCCACGAGTTCACCGGTATTAGCGTCGTACACCTCGTAGGCCGGGTTGAGCGCCTCAGCGACCGCCTCGGCGAGCGCCTCGTACGAACCGACGTCGACGTAGCTGGCGCCCACGTCGGCGGCTAGCTTCTCGAACACGGCCAACGCTTCCGGCTCGAGCCCGAGGGACACGATGGCAAGGTCAAGGCTCCCCTGCTTGCGCGCTTCCAGCACGGCCGCCGCCGGATCGCCGCCGCACGACTCCGCCCCGTCGGTTATGAGGATGACGGTGCGCGCGCCGCCGGCCTTGGACAGGTCGCCGCCAACGGCGAGCAACGAGTCCGCGAGGGGCGTCTGCGACAAGAGCTTAGGTTGGATCGCGTCGACGGCCGCCTGTGCCTTGCCGCGATCGAGTGGCGCCAGCGGCACGTCTAGGCGCGACTCGCACGATGTTGGAGTGATGTGCCCGAACGCGCGCAGCGCGAACGGGGTGCCTTCTGGCAGCACCTCGCTGACGAGCGCGGTCAGCGCGCGCTTGGCGGCCGTTATCCGCTGCTCGCCACTTGGCAACTCGCGACCCATCGAGCCACTGGCGTCGAAGATGACCTCGACAGCTGCCTGCGCGGCGCCTGGCGCCGCGCGCACCGCTAGGCTGCCCGGCCCTGGTAGGGGCTCGCTACGGACGTCGAGCGCGAGCGTGTACTGCTTCGGGCGCCGCAGGAGGCACGAGGCGCGGGAGAAGCCAGCGTCGAAGTCGCCGACACCAGCGGCCAAGGCGTAGACACCTGAGTTGACGTCGGCCCAGTCCTGCATCAGGTCCTGCGCGTAGTCGCTACCTGCCGAGCTGATCTCGAAGGTGAAGATGCGCGGGCGCACGCGCTCGAAGGCGCGCCACAACTCAGGTGTGTACTGGGGGGAGGGCGACTCCGCGTCGGTCATGAACAGTATGGCGCGGGTGCCTTCGCGGTCAGCCAACGCCTTCGTCGCCTCGAGGAGCGCGGTCTCTGACGAGCTCGAGTCAGACTTGCGATCGAACTCGACGATCGCCCGTTGCACGCGCTCAGGATCGGTCGACCAGAAAGGTAGTAGCCACCTGGGGCCAGGGTCGTCGAACGCGAGTAGCTGGGCGGCCTCCCGCTCACCGTCGAGGCCGCTAGCGAAGCTTGCCAACGAGTTGTAGGTGATGGCCTGGTAAGGGTTGACGGAGCCGCTCGTGTCCCAGCTGAACACCACCGTGCGCTTCGGCTCCCACAGGTGTAGGTAGTAGTCGCCAGGCGTCCCGAACAGCGTGAGCACCACACCGTCTCCGACACTGCGCTCGTCGAAGCCGACCCCGCGCCCGTCAGCTCCGACCACCTCGTAACGGTAGGCGATGGCAGGGTCTCCGCCAAGAGTCAGCTCGAGGTAGTTCTGCCCGGCCGGGATGGTCAGCCTGTACCAGTCCTCATCGACCGCCACTTGGACCGTGCCCGTTACCTGGCGACCGACTGTTAGTTGAGCAGCTTGCGCCAGCGAGTCGTTGCCCCCGTCGTCAGCACTCTGCGCCACGCTAGGCGGGTTCAGATACTCGAATATGGCCGTTGGCGAGTTAGCGCCCCACTCACCGAGCGCAGAGCGGTACTCGGTGTCCGGCGCGCGTTCGATCACGCGCAACACGTCCGGCGGGTAGTAGTTGCGGCCAAGGGCGCCGTCCGCACCCAACGTGGCCGCTGCCGTGAAGCGCAAGTAGCGCGCCCAGATGGGTTCACTGAAGTCGAGGGTCGCTAGGCCGGTAGCGTCGCGCTCTAGGTGCCAGTCCGCCACTGGCGCCCACGGTCCGGCCCCACCCGTCAGGCTCACCTCGACGGTCACGTCCGGGAACATGCTCGCCGGCGTGCCCTGAGCGGAAGCTTCCTCTTGCCACTCGATGCGCGTTACCTGTGCGGCGCGGTTCTCGTGGAAGCCCACTACGAACGTGAACGCTCCCGTGTCCCGCAGGTCGACGGTGCTGCCGCGACCGTCGTCCGGCGTGAGCATGGCAGCGCCATAGCTCCCGACGAACGGTTCGCTCCACGCCACGTGCCCGCCATTCTCGCGGGCGGCGAGGTTGATCTCGCCGAGTAGGCCGTCCTCGGCTGCGAGGAGCTTCCACTCCCCGAGGTAGGCGTCCTTTCTGTCGGACTGAGCGCTGACGTAAACGAGCCTCGCGTAGCGCGCCTGAACGGGTGCAGCGAACTCGAACGCCTGTTCTATGCCGGCAGCCTTGAGCACCCCTTGGTACGCGCTCGTGAAGTTCGTCCCGTCAAGTGAGGTCTCGATGCGGAAGGCCTTGAGGGAATCGGATCGCTTCGCGTCCGAGCGAGGGTCGAGGGTCGCGCCCACGAGAGTGACGGCGGCGTCGCCGGCCAAACGGTAGGTCGGCGAGTGGTCGAGCGCCAGGTAGCCGCCCGTTCCAGGGCCAACGCGCCCGTCGATGAGCACTAGGTCACGGCGCTCGTAGTTGGACTGGCCGTGGATGCCAGCGCCGAAGCTAGTGCGCAGCACGTCGAGTTTGCCGAGCATGCCGTTTGGCAGCGGCCAGTACGCGGTGGCGCCAACAGGCAGAGCTTCGCACGACAGCGCCGCCTCGATCGCCGCGCTGCTCGCACCCCCTGGGCCGGTCGCCATGACTTCGACGAGTAACGGCAGGTCGTCGCGCATGTCGCTCGGCAAGTAGGCCTTGACGGCGACGTCGCGACTCTCGCCCGCTGCTAGCGTCAGCCGCGGTTCGAGCACGACGCGCACGGCAGCGTGGCTGCTCGCCGCTGCCAACGTAAGGTCCTGCGGCGCCGTGCCGCGGTTCTCGACGTGGGCCGTGAGGTTCAGGACTTGCCCCTCGTACCAGTAGGCAGCGAGTGCATCCGCCTGCGTGCTTAGGGTTACCGCCACTTCGCTAGCGTCTCGCCGCGGCAGCAACTGGGCGGGATCTGGCTGGCTGCCGAACTCGACCGTAGCGCTGTAAAGCGAACCGCCGCTGACGCGCAGGTAGGTCTGCTCACCCGCCGGCACGGTCCAACGCCACGGCGTGCCTGCTTTGGAATCGCCGCGTTCAGTGAACGACAGGGTGCTCGACTCCGTGCGCAGGTCCGCCCCGATAGCCCGTTCGCTAGCTGTGCCCGTCAGGGTGAGCGTGACGGTCGTGGGTTCGTCGAAGACGGGCAGCCGGAAGTAGTCATCGTCGTGGTACTCACCAACGCGGCCGTCCCAACGTAGTTCGGTAGGCAGCGCGCTTGCGGTTGCCCTCGAGTCGTTCGGCTCGGCGTCCACCGGCGGCAGCAGACTACCGGCAAGGGTCATCCTGAGCTGGTAGTACCCGTCCGACTCGACAGCTGGCGCGTTCAGGTAGAACGAGTGATCGCCCGCCAGGAAGTGGCGCTCGATCCGGGTGGTGGTGTCGACTGCGTCGGCTGGGTACTCGACCCAACCGGTTTCGGAGAGGTACACGTCGATGGGCGGAGCGCCTGAGGGTGGTACGACCTCGATGATCACGTACTGGTCGTCTGCTAGGTAGAAGCGGTAGTAGTCGTCGCTGTCGCCCGTCAGGCGACCTACGTAGACTTGGCCGGGTACGACGCGCATGGCGCGACTCGGGTCATCGTTCGGCTCCAGCTCCAGCGTGCCTGCCGGCGGAGGCGGGCCCGGTTCCAGCACTGCGGCAAGGGGCGCTTCGGCGGCAGCAGCCGCCTCCGCGACCGGCGCGCCAGCGGCTGCCGGCGTCAGGGCGTTGTCGCTGGCTGGTGTCGCCTCGGCCGCGCCGACTTCCACCTCACCCAACGAGATGGCCTTGAGGGCGTACTCACCTGCGTCACCGCGCACCTCGAAGTAGTGCAAGCCTGGCATGAGCAAGAGGTCGTCGAGGCGCAGCCGGGCCGAGCCGCGTGCCTGCGCCAGCTTCTCTCCCGAAACGGTCAGCTCGGTCAAGCTCGAGACGCTCGCCCCGACCAACTGAACGCGGTAGCGCTGCGCTGCGCCCTCGATCTGTACGGAGTAGACGTCCGACTCTGAGCCAGTGAACTTGCCGCGGACCTGGCCGTTGGCGGGCAGTGGACTGGCAGACCTGGGGTAATCGTTCGGCTCCAACTCGCCACCGGTTGGCCCGGCGCCTGCCGCAAGCGCCATGCTGTACGTGACGCCGTTGGACCCTTCCACCAACAGCTGGTAACTGCCTGCCAGCAACTGCAGGCCAGTGTGGGACACACCTGGGCGCGAGTACATCAACGCGGCACCGGTCTCGTCCTTGAGGGTATAAGTCAGCTCGTCTGCCGACTCGAACGTCAGGTCGTAGAAGCCGGCGTCGGCGTCCGCTACGTCTATGCGGTAGTAATCGTCGCGGTTCTGCACCGTGGCGCGCATGTCGCTGCCTAGCGCGAACACTGTCGCCCGCGCCCAATCGTCGTTCGGCTCCACAGCCACGCCGTCGCCGCGGACTCCTTGTGACTCGAGGCGCAAGCGGACCATGCCGCTGTCACCAACCACCCTGACCGTGTAATCGCCTGCCTCCAGTCCGAGGCCAGCGAAGCTCACGCGGCCGTTGGCATCAACGCTGCCTTGCTGGATGACGCCGGACGGGCCCTCGAGCACCAGCTTGGGCGAGGAACCGTACGCAGCCCACAGGTCCAGGCCCCACACGCGCGCGGCGGCCTCCTCGTCGATGCTGACACTGACCGCCAGCTCTTCGGTTACCGGCCCGAACCAACCGAACGCACCCGCGTATTCCCTTGGGGCGCCCCCGTCGAAGCGCTCGTCGCCAGCGCCGTAGCGCAACGTCGTTACCGGCGTCACGTTGACGACGAACTCCCCGGCGGCCCCACTCGTCGCCACGCCCAAGTAGTAGCTGCCAGGCTGCACGAGGAACTCGCCAGACAGCGCCGCGCCGCCGTTCGGCGTGGTCACGCTTGAGTACTTCTCGACTTGCGTGACGTCCACGCCGTTGTCTGCGAACGTCACCTTGAAGAGCTCAACCGTGGTTACGCCGTTGCGCGGACCCTCCACGGCGAGCGTCCAGCGGTGCCTGGCGTGTTTCTCGGTGACCTCCCACCTGAACGCGTCTTGATCTCCGCTGCCAACGGTGCCCGTGAGGCAGAGGGCGCCGACCTCGTTGAAGCTAGCTGGCGCGATCATGTTCGGCCCTGCGCCCGTCAACCTCGTCGCAGTGGCCGGCGTGTCGTTCGGCTCGAGCTCATACGTGCACTGCTGCGCTAGCGCGCTGCCCATGGTGGCGATGAAGAGGCTGAACAGTACCCGTAGCAAGGCCATGCGCGCTCCTCGCGCGGTTCGCCCCCTGGGCGAGCGCGCTATCCGAGCCGGTCGACTGGCATCCATCTGCTCCTCCTTGCGCCGCTACCTTACGGCGCCGATCTTGCCGCGGCTCACCCTAGAATGCACGTCGTAGGCGCCTGGAAGCTCATTAGGCGGTCCGCCCACGTGCAGGGGCCACCTAGAGGCGTGAGCATCGCCGTGCCGAGGCCGATGTCCGACCCTACGAACATCCCGACGGAGACTCCAACTTGCACAGCTGCGGAGGCGCCAGCCAGTGCCCCGCCCACGGCGAGACCGATGCTCCCGAAGATCACCACGCCAGTAACCATGTCGCACAGACAGATGATCAGGGCGTCGCCGCTTTGGCTAGCACAGATCATGGCACCTGGAACGGCCAGGACCCCCGCGACGGTAAGGCTGATCTGCCATGGAACGAGGTACTCGAGCGCAGCGTTCCCGTGGCCGCGGCTACCTATCCCGAGCGTTGTCCCCGTAGCTGGATCGACGCGCCACCAACTGAAGGCCGTGCCGCTAGCAGCGTGGTCGCTAGCGTACACGACCACGTTGCCTGCGGCGAGGTCACGTTGCAAGGCTGGCAGTGCCGCATCCGGAGCACCGGACCCTTGTAGTTCAGCCACATCGGTCAGCACCGTCAGCGGCCCCGAGCCGTCCGCGAAGCTAGAGTAGGCGCTGTCGACCCCTTGAGCGAAACGCTCGACGTACAGGCGCTCGACCATCGTGTCCCACGCGCCGGCAAGGACGGCGTGGTTAGCGTCGCTGACGACACCAGACGGGCCAGTCGTGAGGAAACGCCGGCTGCTATGCAAGATGTCGACGCCCAACTCGCCGCCAACCGACTCACCGATCGTCAGCGCCTGCCTGATCGAGACGACCGTCGGCGCCGCACGGTAACCGGCGCCGCCCGCTACAGGCGCGACCCCCTCGAAGAGCGCCATCAGCAAGAGTTGGTCGCGGCCCTGCAGGCCGTCGACGCCGTCGATCAGACCGAGGTCCGGGTTCTGTGCCAGCCTCTCGATGGCGTCCAAGTAGCGCAGGCCCTGCTGCACCGAGTCGTCAACGAGGTAGTCGGTCGGCAACGATGCTCCCGTCACCATGAACTCCATGCTGCTCAATATGCCGTTCAGCAACACGCTCTCGTCGAGCAACTCCGCACCGCCTTGCACGCGCGCTGCGCCTCCACGGCGGTCGAAGACGTAGCGGCGTTGCCGGTTCTCGGCACCACCCGGCGCCACGTGTATGACGTCGACGAACTGGGCAGTCAACGCGAACGGCTCCATGTCTGCTGGGGCGTCGGTGCCGAGGGCGCCAAGGAGTCCGGTCGCCTGACCCATCTTGCTCGCTGCCGTCTGGAACACGCCTGCCATGGCGTTGGCCGCGTCGGCGGGCGAGAGGAGGTTGCCCATGGTGTCGAAGGCCATGGCCCCAGGCGCCAGCACTCCGTTGAGCAGCGGGACGAAGAAGGCGGTTTCCCTCAAGGTCGTCCCTAGGTCCTTGAGCGTGGCGTCCGCTGGCTGATCGAGTGGCGAGTTGGTCACCGCCAGGTTGACCCCGAACATGTTCGCGACGGGGCGCTCCCAAGGCGTCATGATGTGTTCTTCGAAGAACTCGTTCCCGCGCTTACGCTCTATGCCAACCTCCACGCGCAGGCGGTGCTGGAGGCTCTCGGGTACAGCCGACTCGATGTACTCGTATGCCACGACTAGCGGCGCTGGGAGGGCGCCGAATGCCGGGTGAATGGCGTCCCAGGCCGCGTCACCCAAGCGGTACTCCACCCAGGCGTACTCCATGGCCTCTGCCAGGAGCGCCGCGTGATCGTCGGAGGCGAGGACAACGCCGGCCGCAGCCAACGCGTCTAGTAGCGCGGCGCTGGCGGCTTGTGCCTCTAGGTACGGCGCCGTCTCCTCGAGTTCCACCGCAGCCAAGGCGCGACCGAACTCCTCCAAGTCCTCCACGCTCACGTCGGCAGCTTGCGCCACCGCCCTGACCTGGTCTGGCGACGAACGCTCAGGGGCGGCGAGCGGCTCGAGCACGCGCTCCAGCAGCCGTTCGCCGTCTGCCTCTGTCAGCGAACCAAGGGCGATGCGGGCGTCGTAGCCGGCATCCTCAAGAAGCGTAGCCAGCAAGAAGGAGAGGTCGAGCGCGTTGCCGGCGCGCGAGATGAACGTGGCTTCCGCGCCCCGCAAAAGGCCGCGGTAGAGCTCGAAGCGGTACTCGCTGGCCAGCAGCTCCCCGAGTTCTTGTGCGTCCATGAACGCGGCGTCCAGGCGCTGGGCGTCAAGGTCGATCCTGCTACTGTCGACGCCAGCCAACGCCACCTCGAGCATGTTGCGCTGGCGCGCGAGTTCCCTAACCGCCTCGCCAGTCAGTGCTCCCTGCGCTACTGCGCTCGGTGCCAGCGGCAGTGCGATGGCGATGGCAAGCACCCACGTAAGCAGGCGCCTGGCGCCCACCACGAAGTCGGCGCACGGGCCTGACCTGCGCTGGAGCTGCCTCATAGCCCGAAAGTCGCAAGCGGCAGGTACTCGCCGACGCGGTCAGCGTACGGCGCTACCAAGGTCACGTTCGCTTCTGGCACACTGGTGGTGCCTGACGCCGTGCTCTCCTCGACCTCCCCGGCCGCCAGGGCCGAGAGGTTGACGAACGCGAGCGTTCGACCAGTGGCCTGCAGGACGGCGCCACGCACCCAGGCGTACTCGTCGAGGGAGAAGTTCGCGTCGTTGAGGGCCTTCACTTGCAGCTCCTTGGCCGCCACGACTAGTCGGATGATGTCGGCGTAGGCGTCGATCACCTGGCGGATACCCGGGTTGCCGTCCTTGAGGCTGGCGTACTTCTCCTCCAACGCGCTAGCCTTGCCCTTGAGGCCGGTCATGACGCTGCCCGTTACTTGCAGGTAGCGCTCGACGTGGCTTGCCTGCAACAAACCCCCCGCCGGGACGGAGAAGGTGCGCTTGTTGCTCACCTGGCGGTCCAGTTCGGCGAGCTTAGGGAGCTCCATGCCCGCCCTGACGGTGTTGGTCAACGGCCTGATCACGTAGAAGTAGGCTGCGCCGCCGCCAACCACGAGGACGGCGGCGGCCACGATCAAGCAGCCGATCACGAACTTCTTCTTCATTGACTCTCCTCCTGGGCGTGCTTCTCTGGGGCCGCGACCTCGTCGAGGCTAGCCAAGTATTCGATAAGCGCCTCGGTGGCCTTGAAATGGTGGACCGCGCCATCGCTGGCGTCGCGCAGGGTCGCGTGCCAGTTGGCCTGCGTTCCCGGCTCGCGCCAGACCTTGAGTAAGAACCTATGACTGGTGTCGGTCACGCTGCACCTCTCGCCGCGCTACGTCATACGGCGTTGCCGCCCTTGCATACTGCGCGGCCCGGCCTCGTTGCGGCTGGGCACCCGTTGCGGTTGTGAGCAGACTAGTAGGTCCGGTGTCAACGAGGCGTCAAAGATCGGAGCACGTGCTCGCGCTACTCCAGCGGCCGGAGCCAGGCTGCAGGCTGTTCAAGCAGCGAGGCCGCCATGGCGCGAGGGAGACCAGCACCCTGTTCCTTTAGCTCGCTAACTACGGCTGGCGGCGGGGCCGGGGGCGGCCAGCTCGCTGGAGCGTCCGACTCGAGCAACCAGGCGAGGTAGCGGGCCTTCGGGCGTTCGACGATCATCACCTCGGCCTGCTCGCCTTGGGGTTGCCCGCTCGCGTGAGAGTGGCTGGGGCGTACGAGGCCAGCGTCCACGAGGCGGTCGCGCGCTTCCAGCCCCGCGCGCTTCAACGCCGCATCGGCCCCCATGAGCAATGCGAGGCGCATGCGGGCGACCCCGCGCACGAGGCGCTGGTGCGCGCTCTTCAGCTCCGCCTCGTCGACCAGGGCGAGTTGCGCCTGCGCGGTGGCGATATCGCCGGTCCAGAGCGCCAGCTCGAGCCTCAGCCACGGCGCAACGTCAGTGAGCCGCGCGGTGTCCAGGTCTAGGATCGCTTGCTCGAGCCGCGGCGTGACGCTCGGGTCGAGGCGTGCCTCGGCCGCCAATAGTTGCGCCGTGAGCGCAAGTCGCTTGCGCTCATCGCCCAAAGAAGTCGCGAGGTCAAGGCCGGCGTTCAGGGCGTCTATCGCGCCGGGCAGGTCGCCGCAGAGGCGCAAGATCTCACTGCGTTGCTCGGACACGCGCATGCTCAGGCGCCGATCCGCCAGCTCGTGCGCCAGGACCTCGACCTCAGCCATGGTGTTCCACGCGGGCCCAAGTTGACCTTGCCGGCCGTAGACGACGGCCAGGTTGATGAGCAGTTCCGCCTCGCGCCCGACCGCGTTGGCGCGCCGCGCGACGGTTATCCCCTCCCTGAAGTGACGCTCTGCGCGCGGGTAATCACCGAAGCGCTCGGCGCTGGCTGCGAGGTTGTTGAGGGTCGCGCTCACGTCGAGATGCTGCGAGTGACGTCTCGCTAGCGTCAGGGCCTCGTCGAAGTGGTGGTACGACTCGTCCAGCCGCCCGCGCATGGCGTTGATGCTGCCGAGGTTGTTGTGCGCACGGTAACGCTCGACGTCGTCAGCGCCGCTCAGGCTGGCTGCGAAGGCGGCGGCGGCTCCGTCAAGGTCGCCCGCGTAGAAGTGCGCCGCCCCGACCGCGTTCCTTGCGCGCGCGACCAGGCCGTCATCTCGTATGCGCAGCGCCGTCTTCAACGCCTTGAGTGCCTCCTCGAGCCCCTCACCCACGCGACCGCGGGCGAGCAGCAGGCGGGCGCGCCTGACGTTGCACTCTGCCAGCGCGGCGTCGCTCTGAAGTTCCCATGCCAGCCGCTCTGCCTCTTCGAGGAAGTCGGCTTGCGCAGCGAGGTTCATGCGGCTGGCCGCGTTGCGCTCGAGCAGCAGGACGGCCTCGAGGCGCAGCGCCGGTTCGGTTGGCGCCGCCCACAGCGTGAGGAACGCGAGTTCGTCGGCGGCCTGCGCTTGCGAACGCTCCACGGCCGCCTTGGCGCCTGCGAGCGCCCGGCTGGCCGCCTCCTCTCGCTCACCAGCAGCCAGGAGGTGGCGCGCCAACACGCCCTGGTCGGCGGTCACGTCGTTGCGCAGCACCGCCACGATCCGTTCACTGAGAAGGCGCCTAAGCGGGGCAGTGAGGCTAGTCAGGATGGCGGCGCGCTGCTCGGGGTTCAGTCCCAGGTGCTCGTCGATGAACCCGCGCTCAGCCAAGCGGGCGAGGTCGGCGACCAGCTCGAACGCTGGCCGCTCGAGCACGGCCGCGAGGCCGTCCACGCGCAACGCGCCGCGCGCCACGGCCACTGCCTGCAAGGCGCGGCGGTCGGAGTCGCTGAGGGCCGTCAGCGTCCCGCGCAGGCCGAGCGGTTCGCGGCGTTCTATGCGGCGCGCCAGCTCCTGCGTCTCGCCGCTCGGTTCAGCGCCGACCTCTGCCGCCAGGCGCTCACTGAACGCAGCGTAGCCCGCTAGCGCCGCGTCGGCTGACCCCGAGACGTACGCGAGGCGCATGGCGGAGCGCTGCAGTTCCTCGTCGTACGGGTCGTGCGCCTGCGCGTGCACCGTGAGCTCGAGTGCCCGCTTCACTTCCCCGAGACCCTCTAGCTGGGCGGCGCGATCGGCTAACGCGCGCCGCACCAGGCCTGCGCTACTCGCGCGCTCGCGGGCCAGCCATTCGAGGTACTCGCTCGGGAGCCGCGTCCCGAAGCCCGCCAACAACTCGGTCCCGTCAAGGCCGTCAACGAGTTCTGCCAGTTCGAGCTCGTCCGCATGTCGTAGACGGCCGACGTCGGTAACGGCGCGCACGCTGACGCGCGTCACGCCGTCATCCAGCCACTCGTCAGCGCCAGGCAGCGACCTGAGCGTGTAAAGCGCTTGGCGCACGTTCGCTAGCCGCTCGGGGCCCCACAACAGGGCGGCGAGCTCCTCGCGTTGCACGGCCCCTTGCGCGACGGCGAGGTAAGCGAGCAGCGCTGCGGCCTTGTGAGAGGTCGGCTCGACAGCCACGCCCGCGTGTGAGAAACGCACCTCCCCCCACAACCGCACTTCTAGCGGCCGTACGCTGCTCAGCCCTTCAACTTCCGTCAACCACGCACCTCGGCCCCCTGCTCCAGGAACAGTGGGGCTTCGCGTAGACCCCTCAACACCACGTGGCACGAGCGGCAGCGCGGTTCGTAGCTCTCGGCGGCGCCGACGAAGACAGTCGGGTCGTCGTAGTGCGCTGGCCGGCCATGAATGAGGCGCTGCGTGCGCGTCGCCGCCTGCCCGCAACGGCAGATGGCCGTAAGCTTCTCGACGACCTCCGCTCGGGCGATGAGTTCTGGCATGGCGCCGAACGGCTCGCCCCTGAAGTCCATGTCTAGTCCGGCCACGATCACGCGCCTGCCTGAGTCGGCTAACCGTTCGACGACGGCCACGACTTCGGCGTCGAGGAACTGCGCCTCGTCGACGGCCACCACCTGGGTCTCCTTGTTGAGGCGCGCGAGCAACTCGCCAGCACTTGCCACCAGCTCCGCTTCGAGGGTTCGGCCTGCATGCGATGCAACGGCCAACTTGGCGTAGCGATCGTCTATGGCGTGCTTGAAGACCTGCACCTTCTGCTGTGCGATCACGGCGCGAGTTACGCGCCGGATGAGCTCTTCGCTCTTACCGGAGAACATGGGACCAGCGATGACTTCTATCCAACCTCCGGAGAAACCGTGACCAAGCAACATGGGACCCATGGTATCGCCCGAGGGCGAGGTGAGGGACGGGGTGAGGTCCGGGGTGAGGCGCCGTCACGCAGCGGTCCACGTTCGCCCGAACGCGGGTGCTACGCTGCTTGGGTGGAGCGCATGCACGGTACGACTATCGTCGCAGTCAACAAGGACGGCATCACCGCCATCGCTGGCGACGGGCAAGTGACGATGGGTGAGACCATCGTCAAACGTGGCGCCGTGAAGGTCAGGGCGCTAGCGGAAGGCGACATCCTCGCGGGTTTCGCAGGCACGGTCAGTGACGCCTTCACTCTCATCGAGAAGTACGAGGGCTACCTCGACCAGTACCGCGGCAACCTGCTTAGGGCGGCAGTGGAGACGGTCAAGGAGTGGCGCACGGACCGCGCCTTACGCAACCTCGAGGCTCTCTTGATCGTGGCAGACGCGGAGCAGATCCTCACCCTCTCCGGCATGGGCGACGTCATCGCCCCCGATGACCCCGTCGCTGCCGTCGGCTCCGGCGGGCCGTACGCCCAAGCAGCGGCATTGGCGCTCTTGCGGCATACCGCGCTCAGCGCGGAGGAGATAGCGCGGGCCGCCATCGGCATAGCAGCGGAGATAGACATCTATACGAGTGGCAACGCCACCGTGCTCACGGTCGGCGGTCCCGCTGACGAGCCTGGCGCCGACGAGAGCGAGGAACCTGCGTGAGCGACGAACTGACCAGGCGCCTGACTGATCTGACGCCAGTAGAGATAGTCACGGAACTCGACCGCCACATCATCGGGCAGAACAAGGCCAAACGCATGGTGGCGGTGGCGTTGCGCAATCACTACCGCCGCAAGCGCCTCCCCGACGACGTTCAGAGCGAAGTGACACCCAAGAACATCATGCTCATCGGCCCAACCGGCGTCGGCAAGACCGAGATCGCGCGTCGCCTCGCGAAGCTAGCGCGCGCACCGTTCCTCAAGGTCGAGGCGACGAAGTTCACGGAAGTCGGTTACGTGGGCCGCGACGTCGACTCCATCGTCCGCGACCTCGTGCGCGCCTCCGCCGTCATGGTCGAGGAGGAGAAGAAGGCCGAGGTCATGGCGCAAGCGCGCCGCGAGGCCGAGGAGCGGCTCCTCGACGTGCTCATCCCCGGCGGTTCTGAAGACAGCCGCGAGCGCATGCGGCAACTGCTGCGCGCGGGCGACCTGGAGGAGCGCACGGTAGAGATCGAGGTCGCTTCCGAACAGCCGGCCAGCCTGCCGATGCCGGGCATGGAGGAGGCCGGCATCAACCTCCAGGAGATGTTCAAGCGCTTCATGCCGGAGCAGAAAGTGCGCCGCAAGGTCAGCGTGCGCGACGGGAGGCGCCTGCTCGAGAACGAGGAAGCAGAGCGTCTCATCGACCATGACGCCGTTACCCGCGAGGCGGTCGACCGCGCGGAATCGCTCGGCATCGTGTTCATCGACGAGATCGACAAGATCGCGCGCGACGACCGCATGGGAGGGTCGGACGTGTCGGGTGAGGGCGTGCAGCGCGACCTGCTGCCCATCGTCGAGGGCACCCAGGTCAACACGCGTTACGGGCCGGTGAGCACCGACCACGTGCTCTTCATCGCCGCTGGCGCCTTCACGGTCTCGAAGCCGAGCGACCTCATCCCCGAGTTGCAGGGCCGCTTCCCTATCCGCGTCGAACTCGACGAGTTGAGCGCCGGCGACTTCCAGCGCATCCTCACCCAGCCGCGCTTCGCGCTCACCAAGCAGTACACGGACTTGCTGGCCGTCGACGGCACGCATGTGCGCTTCGACGAGTCCGGCATCGTGGCGTTGGCCGAGTACGCGGAGCGCGTGAACCGCGAGGTGGAGGACATCGGCGCGCGCAGGCTGCACACCATCATCGAGACGGTGTTGGAGGACATCGCGTTCGGCACCGACTTAGGCGTCGTGGTGATCGACAAGGCCATGGTCGACAAGAAGCTCGCGGACGTGGTGTCTGACGAGGACCTCAGCCGTTACGTTCTGTAGCGCGCGTTTGTTTCACTCGTCCCAGAAGCGTAGTTGGTCGGCCTCGAAGGTCGGGTCGCTTAGCTTGGCGAAGGCCATGAGGCCGTCTAGGTCTGGCCGTTCGAGGTAGTAGCGGAAGTTCTCCAAGTAGCGCTGGACGCTCTCCGGAGGCAGCTCGAGCTTCCGAGCTTCGACGGCCGCGACCTTGGCGAGTTCACCTAGGCCGCGCCAGCGCGACTCCCTGAAGCGCTGGACCAGCCCAGCGGAGGGCTTGCGGTCGTCTGGTGCGGCCCACACCGCGAACGTGAACGGCAGCTTCGTGAGGCGGTACCAGGCCTCTCCGAGGTCCGTGACGAACAGTTCCGGACGTAGCTTGCTCGGTCCCGTCATGCCGCGTCCCTGCGGCCCATCCCCCGAAGGTGGCAGGTGCCGCAGCGCCTCACGAAGAGCTGCGTCGCCGATGAGCAGCGCGCCAGCGGCTCCGTTAGCAAGCAGCTCGTCTAGGTTGCCGCTAGTCGGAGCAAGCTCACAATCGATGCCGTCGGCAGCGAGCAGCACGCGCAGCAGCTCGACGCTGGTCGCGCTGGCGTTAGTTACCGCGATGCGTTGACCCGTGAGCTCGCGCCACGGCTTGAGGTGGAAGAGCATGACGCTGTAGACGGAGCCGAGGGTGGCGATGGAGAAGTCAGCGAGGGCACGGTACTCGTGACGGTGGCGGATGAACTCGATCGATGACACCAAGGTCAAGTCGATCTCGCGGCGCGCTAGTGCGGCGTTCAGCTCGCTCGGCACGCCGTATACGTAGCTCGTGTTCTCCGCCCCCGTGGCTGTCAGTCCCCAGTGCAGCGGGGCGACGTTGGTGTAAGACACTATGCCGAGGCGCTCGCGCCTCACGCGTAGACCTTCAGCTCGTTGTAAAGCGCGTCGCGGCGGACGGGCAGGCGGCCGGCCGTGCGCACGAGTTTGACGAGTTCCTCCTCCGTCATGCCCTTCTCCGTCACGGCGCCGCTGGCGTGCGCGATCTTCTCGTCCTTGATGGTTCCGTCGATGTCGGAGATGCCGGCAGACAACGCCACCTGGGTTAGTTCTGGCGTGATCATGATCCAGTAGCCCTTGATGTGAGGGAAGTTGTCTAGCATCAGGCGTGCGACCGCGAGGTTGCGGAGGTCGTCGACGCCGGTCGTGTGGCGCGTGCCCAGCTCGGCGGCCAACTGGTTGTTATCCGGTTGGAAGGCAAGTGGGATGAACGAGAGGAACCCGCCCGTCTCGTCTTGCTGCTGCCTGAGCCTGAGCATGTGATCGAGGCGCTCCTCGAGCGTCTCGACGTGACCGTAGAGCATGGTGGCGTTCGTCGGCAGCCCGAGTTCGTGCGCCGTGCGGTGCACCTCCAGCCAACCCTCTGCGCTTACCTTGGCCCGCGCGATGCGCTTGCGCACGCGGTCGGCGAAGATCTCGGCCCCACCACCAGGCAACGCCACCAAGCCAGCGGCCTTGAGTTGCTTCAAGACTTCGCGGTAGTCGAGGCGTGGCCGCGTGATCTTCGTGAAGTGGTGGATCTCGGCGGCCGTCCAGGCCTTGACTTGCGCTCCAGGGTAGCGCTCGGTTAGGCCACTCACGAGGTCGAGGTAGTAATCCCAGCCGCGCTTGGGGTGGTGGCCAGACGAGATGTGGATCTCAGTCAGGTCTGGGTGCCAGAAGCGGTCGACGTACTCCCAGACCTGCTCGAGGTCGTAGTCCCACACGCCCTCCTCGCCCAGCTTGCGTTGGAAACCGCAGAACGTGCAGCCTACGTAACAGACGTTCGTTTGGGAGAGACGCAGCGAGTGCACGAAGTACGCCTTGCTGCCCACCTTCTTGCGGCGCACGAGGTCGGCGAGGCGCATGACGCCAGGAACGTCGCGGGTGCGGTAGAGGACGAGGCCGTCAGCTAGGTCGAGCCGGCCGCCTGAGAGCACGATGTCGGCAATGCGTTCGAGCGCAGGGTCGCGCAGCACGAGGTCGGCCGTACCGACGTCGCTGAGTTGAGTGTTGAGCACTTCGCTCGTCATGCCACGAGTCTAACTCCGGGCGGTCGCCGCCTCAGATATGGATGGCCCGACCGTCGACGGCGAGGGCGGCTTCCTTGACGACTTCGGAGAGGGTCGGGTGGGCGTGGAACGTGCGCGCGATGTCCTCGCTGCTCGCCCCGAAGGTCATGGCGGCAACGGCTTCCGCGATCAAGTCGCCTGCGCGCGGGCCGATGATGTGCACGCCAAGCACCCGGTCGGTCGTGGCGTCCGCCAGGATCTTGACGCGGCCCTGCGTGCTGCCGATGGCGCGCGCGCGACCGTTCGCGGAGAACGGGAAGACGCCCTTGCGGTAGGCGACACCGCCGTCCTTGAGTTGATCCTCGGTCTGACCGACGCTGGCGATCTCGGGTTCCGTGTACGCCACGCCTGGGACGAGCGCGTAGTGCACGGCGCTGGCCTGACCAGCTAGGCGTTCCATGAGCACGACCCCGTCCTCCTCGGCCTTGTGCGCGAGCATCGGGCCGTGAATCAGGTCGCCGATGGCGTAAACGCCTGCGACGTTCGTGCGGAAGTCTTCGTCTACTGCCACGCGGCCGCGGTCGTCGAGGGCGACCCCGACGTCCTCTAGCCCCAGGCCGGACGTCGCCGGGCGGCGCCCTACGGCGACGAGGACCTTCTCCCCCACGACAGGTTCGCGCCCGTCGATGGCTACGCTGGCCGTGCGCTTGGCGCCCTTGCCCGTCACGCTAACGCCGGTCACGCGCGCGCCTAGCTCGAACTCCAGCCCCTGTTGCTTGAAGACGCGCAACGCCTCGCGAGCGACCTCTGAGTCCATGCCAGGCAGGATGCGGTCGAGGTACTCGACGACCGTGACCTTGGCGCCGAGGCGCGACCACACCGAGCCAAGCTCGAGCCCGATGTAGCCGGCGCCGATGACGACGAGGCTGGCAGGCACGGCGTCCCACTCGAGCGCTTCCGTGCTGCTTACGACGACTTCGGCGTCGAGCTCGACGCCCTTGAGGGTGGCCACTTCCGAGCCGGTCGCTAACACGACGTGCTCGGCTACCAACTCGGTCACGCTGCCGTCTGGCGCCGTCACGCTAACGGCGCGGTCGCCCGTCAGCTTGCCGTCGCCGAGGTAGCGGGTGACCTTGTTCTTCTTGAAGAGGTACTCGATGCCGTCGGTGTTCTGCTTGACGACGTTGGCGCGGCGCGCCTGCATGGCCGTTAGGTCTGCCCTGACACCATCGACGAGCACGCCGTGTTCGCCGAGGGTCTCTTTGGCTTCCTGGTAGCGGTGGCTCGACTCGAGGAGCGCCTTACTTGGGATGCAGCCCACGCGCAGGCAGGTGCCGCCTAGCGCCACCTCGCGCTCGACTACCGCAACGTCGAAACCGAGTTGCGCGCCGCGGATGGCGGCCACGTAACCGCCCGGCCCCGCGCCGATGATGACGACGTCGTGCTGAACTGGGGCCGCCACGGTCATACCTCCAGCAGCATGCGGGCAGGCTTCTCGATGGTGTCCTTGATGCGTTTTAGGAACGTAACCGCCTCGCGGCCGTCCACCACGCGGTGATCGTAGGTGAGCGCCAGGTACATCATCGGGCGGATCACTACCTGCCCGTCGATGGCCACTGGGCGTTCCTGGATGGTGTGCATGCCGAGCACGCCTGACTGTGGCGGGTTGACGATCGGCGTGGAAAGCAGCGAGCCGAACACGCCGCCGTTGCTGATCGTGAAGGTGCCGCCTTGCAGTTCGTCTGGGGTGATCTTGTTGGCGCTAGCGCGCTTGCCGTACTCGGCGATCACTTGCTCGACTTCCGCGAACGACAGGCGTTCCGCGTCGCGCACGACGGGCACGACGAGGCCGCGTGGCGTCGAGACGGCGACGCCGATGTCGTAGTAGTTCTTGAACACCATGTCGGTTCCGCGGATCTCGGCGTTGAGTTGCGGGACTTGCTTGAGGGCGTCGATGGCGGCCTTCACGAAGAACGACATGAACCCGAGACGCACGCCGTAGCGTTTCTCGAACGCGTCCTTGTATTCGCTGCGGAGGCTCATGACGCCAGACATGTCGACCTCGTTGAAGGTCGTGAGGAGCGCTGCCGTCTGCTGAGCGGAGACGAGGCGCTCGGCGATGCGCCTCCTAAGCAGCGTCATCGGCTTGACTTCCTCTTCGCGCTCGTAGCCGCTGGCGGGCAGCGGCTGCTCAGGTTCCGCGGCCGCCCGTTCACGGTGGGCTAAGTAGTTCTGCACGTCCTCCTTGAGGAGGCGGCCGCCGGGGCCGGTGGCTGGGACCTCATCGGCGCTTAGTCCGTTCTCGTCGATGAGTCGCTGGGCGGCAGGCATGACGCTGGTGGCGCGAACGCCAACCGGGGTCGTGGGCGCCTTGACCGCTGGCGCCGCTGGCGTCGGGGCCGGCGCTGGCGCCGCGGT
>ERZ778018.1454-NODE-1454-length-19236-cov-5.696731_pt1 | contig 19236 bp, 19 predicted proteins | sample MGYA00375748_ERZ778018 | MGnify/ENA primary metagenome ERZ778018 (study PRJEB29350, sample SAMN05509839) | bioreactor metagenome | biome: bioreactor; material: wastewater | place: South Africa: University of Cape Town | collected 2014-04-22 ... | reverse complement strand
AGAAATTCATCGCGCCGGTGACGGTGCCGACCTGCGGCCGCGCCACCGCATTCTGAATCGAGACGACGCTGACCGGGAATGTGGTGCCGAGCCCGAAGGCGAACACCGAGAGCACGCTCAGCATCGCCCACAACGGCAGCGTGACCAACATCAACAATAGCCCGGTCGCGACCGCGGTGCCGGTGCCGAGGATCGCCACGTACTTATAGCGCGGCAAGGTCGCCATCACGCGCCCGGCGGTCCATGCACCCAGCACCGAGACCGCGACCAGCGGAATCAGCGCCAGGCCGGCTTCGCTGGCGCTGAGGCCATAGACGACGAGATAATAGATCGGCAGATGCACCGTCAGCCCGACGATGGCACCGACCGCGCAGCCGCCGGCGAGAATGCCGAACGGCACCACGCTGCCGCCGAGCAGCGGTAGCGGCACGAACGGTTCATTGATGCGCCCGGCGTGCCAGATGAAGCCCACCGCCAGCAGCGCGGTCGCGCCGATCATCGCCAATGCCTCGGGCGACGACCACGCCAGCCGCGTGCCGCCCCAGGTCAGCAGCAGCGTAAAGATCACCGCGCTCGCCATCAGCAGCACGCCGCCGAGCCAATCGACCTTGCGGCGGCGGTGAAACACCGGAATGCGTTTCATGCGCGGCAGCAACAGGCCGAGCCCGGCCGCTGCCAGCGGCACGTTGATCCAGAAGATCAGCGACCAGTGCAAATGTTCGGCGAACACGCCGCCGAGCACCGGGCCGCCGATGCCGGCCGCCACCCAGACGCCGCTGAAATAGGATTGATAACGGCCGCGCTCGCGCGGTGTCACCACGTCGGAAATGATGGTCTGCACGATCGGCATGATGCCGCCGCCGCCGAGCCCCTGCACGCCGCGCGCGATGATCAGCACCGTCATGTTCGGCGCCAGCGCACACATCACCGAGCCCGCGATGAACAGGCTGAGCGACAGCACGATCATCGCCTTGCGGCCGTAGATGTCGCTGAGCGTGCCGAACACCGGCGCCACCGCGGTCGACGCCAACAGATAGGCGGTAATGATCCACGACAGGTTGGCCGCGTCGCGGAATTGCGCGCCAATGGTCGGCAGCGCCGTCGCCACGATGGTCTGGTCCAGCGCGGCCAGGAACATCGTCAGCATCAGGCTCATCAGGATGGTGCGGACCTCGCTTTGCGTCAGCGCGGCGCCCGGTGCAAGCGGCGGCGCGCCGTCGAGTTCGATCACCTCGTCGGTCAGTCGCGCTGCCTCGGTGGCGGACAAGGATCGTACCTCGCCCGCGCCGCTCGTCTGGGATTCGAACTTGCTCATGCCGGTCGCTGGAAATAGCCAGCGGCGCTACGCGCGCCGCTCATCACGCCGCGACTCATTAACGTGTTAAAGTTCGTTCGCCCAGCCACGCGGACGCATGGGTCACGCGCGGCGCTGCATACGCGATGGCGTCCGCGTGAGCGTCGTCAACGATGCGAGAGGATCGATCAGTCCGGCCGCTTCTTCAGCCGCGCGCGCTTCGGCAACAGCGCCGGCCAGCGCACGATGTGATCCTCCAGTTCCGAATCCGGAACGTCGTCCTCGGTGCCGTAGACCCGGCCGCGCACCGATACGCCCGCCTCGTGCACGGTATTCGGATCGCCGGAGATCAACGGATGCCACCAGTAGAGGTCCCGCCCCTCCGCCACCAGCTTGTAGGCGCAACTCGGCGGCAGCCAGTTAAGCGTCCGGACATTCTCCGGCGTCAGCCGCACGCAGTCCGCCACCTTGGCGGAGCGATTCGCATAATCCTTGCAGCCGCAGGTTCCGGCATCGAGCAATTTGCAGGAAACGTGGGTGAAATAGATCTTGCCGGTGTCCTCGTCCTCAAGCTTTTCGAGGCAGCAGCGCGCGCAGCCGTCGCACAGGCTCTCCCATTCGGCGTCGGACATTTCCTCCAACGTCTTGGTTTTCCAGAAGAAACCCTCTTGGGCGGAAGGCTGTGGCGGGCGGCGCGTCATCAGGTCGAGATATCCGAAGCAAGAATCCAACAACGATGTAGGGGTAGCCGGCCCCGCCGCGCAAGCCGGCATCCGCAGGACCGCCCTCCAGTCCCCCGGCAAGGTTCGTCCGGCCGTTATCCGTACCGGCGGAAAAGCCAGCGACGCCATTGGTTTATGGACCCGCCTCGGTTAGAAGATGGCCCGGCCAATCCGGACGCAAAAGCGCCACGGGATTGCCGCAAGAATCCCGGGCGAGTTTTGAGAGCGCTCAGGCCGGGCGTTCGAACGTCGCGAAGGTCAAAGGTCCTGGTGCGCCAACTGTTACCAAGCGATTGGAAGCAACGAATCCGGCATTTCCTGCTGGACTTCGACGCGCGCATCGACTCGACCGTGTTTTCGTCGGGTGCCGCCACCCGCGAACTTTACGAACGCTACTCCGCCTTCATGGACCGCTTCTATGTCGGCCGCTGGAAGCGTTGGATTTTCATCGAACCGCTATCGGAAGCCGCAACGATCGGATTGGCCGGTCTGATCCTGTTACTTGCGCTTGCCGTGCCGGCGTTTCGCGAAACCGCCGATGACAACTGGCTGAAGAAATCCGATCTCGCGGTGACCTTCCTCGATCGCTACGGCAATCCCATCGGCAGCCGCGGCATCAAGCACAACGATGCGATCCCGCTGGAAGACTTTCCCGACAACCTGATCAAGGCCACGCTCGCCACCGAAGACCGCCGCTTCTACGATCACTTCGGCATCGATGTCGCCGGCACCTTTCGCGCGCTGGTGACGAACGCACAAGCTGGCGGCGTGCGGCAAGGCGGATCGTCGATCACGCAGCAGCTTGCGAAGAACCTATTCCTCAGCAACGAGCGCACCATCGAGCGCAAGGTCAACGAAGCGTTCCTCGCGATCTGGCTCGAGACGCGACTGACCAAGAACGAAATCCTGAAGCTCTATCTCGACCGCGCCTACATGGGCGGCGGCACCTTCGGCGTCGACGGCGCGGCGCACTTCTATTTCAACAAGTCGGTACGCGACATCAATCTGGCCGAATCCGCGATGCTTGCCGGCCTGTTCAAGGCGCCGACCAAATACGCACCGCACATCAACCTGCCCGCCGCGCGTGCGCGCGCCAACGTCGTGCTCGACAACATGGTCGAAGCCGGCTTCATGACCGAAGGCCAGGTGTTCGGTGCGCGGCGCAATCCCGCCACCGCTGTCGACCGTCGCGACGAGAATTCGCCGAACTATTATCTCGACTGGGCCTTCGACGAGATGCGCAAGGTGGTCGACACCTTCCCGAAATCCTACACCGAGCGCGTGTTCGTGGTGCGCACCGCAATCGACATGCACGTGCAGCATGCCGCCGAAGCCGCCATCGAAAACCAGCTGCGCCAGTTCGGCCGCGACTATCACGCGACGCAAGCCGCAACCGTCGTTTCCGATCTCGACGGCGGCATACGTGCGATGGTCGGCGGCCGCGACTACGGCGCCAGCCAATTCAATCGCGCGGTGGATGCGATGCGCCAGCCCGGCTCATCGTTCAAACCCTATGTCTACACGACGGCGCTGCTCAACGGCTTCAAGCCCACCTCGACGATCGTTGACGGACCGGTGTGCATCGGCAACTGGTGCCCGCAGAATTACGGCCACTCCTATTCCGGCACGGTGACGCTGACGCAGGCGTTGACGCGCTCGATCAACGTCGTGCCGGTGAAACTCTCCATCGCGCTCGGTGGCAAGTCCGGTCCGAAAGCCGGCCGCGCCAAGATCATCGAAGTGGCGCGCAGGTTCGGCATCGTCACGCCGCTGCCGGATACGCCGTCGCTGCCGATCGGCGCCGACGAAGTCAACGTACTCGAACACGCGGTCGCCTATGCCGCCTTCCCCAACAAGGGCAAGGCGGTCACGCCGCACGCGATCCTCGAAGTCCGCACCGGCGCCGGCGATCTGGTGTGGCGCTGGGATCGCGACGGACCGCAGCCGCGTCAGATCATACCCGCATCGGTCGCCGCCGATATGGCGGGCATGATGAGTCACGTCGTCAGCGAAGGCACGGCACGCCGCGCCGCGCTCGACGGTATTCCGACCGCGGGCAAGACCGGCACCACCAATAACTATCGCGATGCGTGGTTCGTCGGTTACACCGGCAACTTCACTTGCGCGGTGTGGTACGGCAACGACGATTACTCGCCGACCAACCGCATGACCGGCGGCTCGCTGCCGGCGCAGACATGGCACGACATCATGGTCGCGGCGCATCAGGGCGTCGAGATCAAGCCCATCCCCGGCGTCGAAGTGCTGGCCAAGCCATCGGCGGCGAACGCGGCCGCGCTTGCGGCGCAGGACGACGATGCCAAGGCCGGCCCGCCGCCGGTTCTGACACGGCGCGGCGCGGAGATTTTGGTACGCATCGAGAAGATGCTTGATGACGCCGGCAAGACCGTCGGCAAGACCTCGTCGACGGATTCAACCAATCCGTTCACCACCGGATCGACAACGCCGGCAAACAGCGTCGCTTCAGCGGCGCCACCGGAAAATCAAACTCCGCCCCCGGCGCGCAGGAAGTGATGGAAGCGTTTGGCGTGACAACAATGATAACGGTCCAGACGTGCGCCTGATCCTGATGGCCTTGTTAATCCTGGTCCTCGCCACCGTGGCCGGCCTCGGCGCGACGTGGATGACGGCGACGCGCGGCACCGATCTCGGCACGCTGACCATCGGCGCATGGACCGCGCGCCCGCGCATCGGCACGACGGAAATCAATCCTTACGCACGCGCCTCCGTAGTCCGCAGCGGCGAGCTGCCGCTTGGCACCGGCGACGGCATCGCCTTCATCGCGAACGCCGACGACGCAAAGCGCCCACTCGACGGCCGCTGCGACGTCATCGTCAGCGGCGTCACGCCGCCGGCGCGGTTCTGGACGCTGACCTTGTACGATGCCAAGGGCCATCTGGTCGCCAACGCGTTGCAGCGTTACGGCTTCACCAGCGAGGAGATCGTGCGCAACGCCGACGGCTCCTTCGCCATTCGTCTTGCCTCGCGCGCGCGCGCCGGCAACTGGCTGCCGACCGGCGGCATCGAACGCTATCAACTGATGTTGCGTCTTTACGATACGCCGGTCGGCATCGCCACGCGCACGCAACGTGACGCACCGATGCCGGCGATCAGCACGGCGGGCTGCTCATGATCCGGTGGCTGGCGGTACTTCTCGCGGGCCTGCTGCTCGGCGGCCTCGTGCATCTGGTCAGCGTGCTGGCATTGCCACGCATCGCCTCGCAGGATGCTTATTCGCGGCTCGAGCGGATCACGCCGGTCAACGCGGTGAAAGCGCTGCCGCTTGCGGAGCCGAACAACGCGCCGATCCCGTTCATGGACCCGGCCTTCGCCACGGCGATCTGCCGTTACGATCTCTCGAGCGGCCCGATCAAGCTCGCGGTGCCGGTCAGCCAGGCCTATACGTCGGTGTCGTTCTATACCGACGGCGATGTCGCTTACTACGCAATCAACGATCGCTCGGCCGGACGCAAGGTCATCGAACTCGATCTGATGACGGAGGCGCAGCACGCGGCGCTGCCGGAAGACGAGGAAATCACCGCGGCGGACCGGCTGATCGTCGACTCGCCGACATCGACGGGCCTCATCGTGCTCAAGGCCCTCGCGGCGGACACCGGCCTGATGGCGCAGGCCCAAGCCTCGCTCGCCGCCGCAACCTGCAAAGTGCAAACCGAACCGCCGCAGAAGCCGAGCGTAACACCGCGCGCTAGCCGTTAAAGCATCACCCGCGCGTACTCAGCACACGGCCAGGCACCGGCGGCGTGACGATGGCGACGTTGGACGCCTGCGCCGCAAGCTGCTTGATCAGGCGATCCGCATCCGCCGCCGCACCATCCGGCGCGTGAACCACCAGCCGTTCCAACGCCCAGCGATAAGACGACACTCGCTGCTGCAAGCACTGTTGCACCCACTGCACGATGAGCGCGTTCTCTTCCATGCGGGCGGTCGCATCGGCACGTTCCGCCGGCGACAATTCGGAAATGTATTTCAGGCTGGCGTGTCGCTTGCGATCGAGACTGATGACGCGATCCGCGACGGGGAAGAAAGAATCAAACCGCGTCAGATCGTTGCGGACATCGTCCATCAACTGTGCGTAGCGCGATGCGTGCGAGCGATGGGGCTCGTCGAGCAGCAGCTTTCCATAAGCGGTGCGGTCGAAGACGACCTTCTCGCGCCACGGCGAGGGCATCGGCTTGTAATCGCCGACTACGGTTCTTTTCGCTGGACGGGAATGCGGCGGCTCGATCAACGGATAAGCGAGATCGCGCAACTGCCGCTCGTTGTCGGTGAGTTGGAATTGTGATGCCGGCAGGCCGACGCTTCCGGTCGCCTCGACGCCGATCCAGCGATGCATATCGTCGCTGCGGACGTCGGGGCGCGCGCGGCCGAAATCGCCGCCGCTGCAACCGCCCAATCCGATCGCAAGACACAGCAACGATAAAGCTGTTGCCTGCGTGCGCGACAACGATCGTGTCATGGAAACGAATCCGGCGGCGTTCAGGATCGTGCGCGGCGACGGCGACGGCGACCCGCCGCGGTTCCCTCGTCCGGACTGTTGCCGTTGGTTTCATCCGTTGCGCGTTCGATCCGAACCACGGGAAGGATCAGCACATCGCCCGTCGTCTCGCACCGGGCGCTATCCGCAACCGAACCGGGACGACGCGTCGCCGTTTCGACCGGAAATTGAATAACAATGCCCATCTCGCTCTCCTGCCGCCCACCAGAACAGGCTGGCCGCGTCAAGTTATTAAGGGCAGTCATGGTTAACCGCTCGTTAAAGCCCACACGCTAAAGTCGGGATTAGGTTCCCTGGTCAGCGTACACGCGAATATGACGACACCACCTCCCCTGCTTTCCGGCCTCGATGGCCTGATGTCGCTGTCGCGCCGCGAGGGCGTCGATATTCGCCCGACCTTGTTGCGGGTGTTGACCGATATCTATGTGCAGGCGCCGTCGCATACCGACGATGAAGAGCGACAGTTCGTCGAACTCACCTCACGGTTGATCGATCAGGTCGACGACGCGACGCGCGCGGCCGTTCGTGCCCGGCTCTCGATCTATCCCAAGACGCCGATCATTATCGCGGAGCAACTCGGGATTCGTTCGCGGGAGCAGGAGCAACCCGCGCCACTCGCGCGATCGATGGCGCAACCGACCGTTGAACCCGCACGCACGATCGAACCCGACAACAACGCTCCCGCGGCGTCGACTGCTCCGCTGCTGATGCTGCCGAACGACGCGGCGCAAATCAGCGAGATGTTCTTCGCCGCCGATTCCAGCAAGCGTGCGGCGATTCTGTTTCATCTGGCCGACGCGCCGCTAAAGACAGCATCGCGTATTCCGGCTCCGCGCGCGAAGCAGGCCATCCAGATCTTGGAGATGGCCGCGTTTGCGGTGGACACTGAGAACTTCGCACTGGAACTCGCTGACGTCCTGATCCTGCCCAAACGCGTAGCGACGCAGATAATCGACGATCGCGGCGGCGAACCGCTGGCTTGCGCCCTCAAGGCTCTCGACATGAGCAGCGACGCTTTTCAGCGTGTATTGCTGTTTCTCAACCCCGAGGTCGGCGCCTCGGTCACCATGGTCTATCGCTTGTCGCGCCTCTACGACCAGATCAGCGAGCGCGCCGCGCTTGTCCTGCTCGCCGCATGGCGCGGCGCGACCATGCCGGTTGCCCGTGCGAAATACCGGCCGCTGCTGCATGACGACGAGCGCCAGCGCGCACGCGCGAGCCAACCACAAGTACGCTCCGACACCCGACACGTTACGCCGGATGCCGCGCGTACGACATCGCGCCGTGCATCGGAAGATTGATCAGGCCTTGATCAGATCGAGAAAGTGACGACCGGCCTTGTCCTCGATCTCGACGATCCAGGCATCCGGATCGAACCGGATTTCCTTGGCGATCCTCTCCTCGACGACCGGCTCCGCAATCGCCTCCGGCGACGTTGGAGCGAAGACGCGATCGACCGGATGGCTGTCGTCGTAAACACTCTGCGGGGCCGGCGTAAACAGCCACGCGCGGCCATCCAGCAACGCCAGCTTGACGAGCACCGCGCCCGCTTCCTCCGCGCCACGCCGCCGCACCGCGCCAAAAATTCCTTCGGTCTGGCAACGCCGCAAATACGCGGCAACCCAGATGGCTGATTTCAATCTCATGGGATCACGATAAAAGGCCCGCCCGGCCAACGCCAGAGGCTGCGTGCCCGGTCAACAATATCGACGTCAGTTGATCGCCTGACCGGTCACGGCGCTAAGTTCGCGCACCAGCCGGTCAGAAACCTTGCCTGTAACCGGCAGCTTGCGCTCGCGCTCGAACTTCTGGATCGCAGCCTGCGTATCCGATCCGACATTGCCGGTCGGCTTCAATTGTCCGTAGCCGTACTTCGTGAGCGCGCGCTGCACATTCGCGGTGCGCCGCGTCGAGACGATGAGATCGCCAAGCGGATCGTGATGCGCGCCCGCCGGGTGCGCCGTCGCCTGCTTGACCGCAGACGCGCGCACCGCCGCGACGGGTTTAGCCGGATGCGGTGCATCGATACTTTTTGTCGTCTCCACCGAACCTGAATCGGCCGCAACCGCTTCCGCACGGCTGATCGCCGCTTCGCTGGGCCGGGGCCGCGGCAGCGGACTGGCGGACAACAGCGCCGCGGTCTCCGACGGCGCGGCAAGCGGAACGGCAACCGATTTGCCGAACATTGGCGACGGATGATGCCCAGCTTGCAGGAATAGCGCGTTGACGACGATAGCGATCACCGCGGCAAGCGCCAGCGCGGCCGCGAACGTGTCCTTCGGACTATGCAGCAAGACCCGCATCACCATCCCACGTTCCGTTTTCGGCTTCCGCTTCGCATCCACCTCGATCGAACGACGGCGGCGCCGGCTTGCGCCTCCGTCGGCTGTCATCGCTTTAGGCACTTTTCCTCACTCGATCTGTCGTCTTCAACTGTCGCGGCACCGGCGTCAGTGTCGCGATATTGTCGGTCGCCGGTGTCGGCTCCGGTTTCAGCGGCAACGCGACGGTGACCGTGGTGCCCTCATCCAGTTTGCTGTCCAACGACACCTCACCGCCATGCAAGGTCACCAGGCTCTTGACGATGGAAAGACCAAGACCGGTCCCCTCATAACGCCGCTGATAGGTCTTGCCGGCCTGGAAGAACGGATCGCCGATCCGCTTGAGATCGTCGGCCGCGATACCGACGCCGGTATCGCGAACGCGCAACATCAGCTTATCGCGCTCCATGCGGGCCGAAACCGTAACGCTGCCGCCGCGCTCCGTGAACTTGATGGCGTTCGACACCAGATTTAACACGATCTGCTTGAAGGCGCGCGGGTCGGCGACGATCGATGGCAGATCGTCCGGAGCGACGGTCACCAGATCGATGCCGTTATCCCGCGCCTTCAACGCCAGAAGATTGCAGCAGTTGATCAGGGCCGGTTGCGGAGCGAATGGCTCCGGCGCGATTTCGAATGTCCCCGATTCCATCTTCGACATATCGAGAATACCATTGACGACCGCCAGCAGATGCAGGCCGGAATCGTTGATGAGCTGGGCATATTCCTTGCGACGCGCGGCATCGATCTGCATCGTGTCTTCATGCACGATCATCTCGGAGAAGCCGATGATCGCATTGAGTGGCGTGCGCAATTCGTGGCTCATGGTGGCGAGGAAACGGCTCTTCGAGGCATCGGCACGCTCGGCAGCGGCGCGCGCAGCCTCAAGCGCATATTCCTGATTCTTGCGATCGGTCACGTCACGCATCACGGCGACGACATCGGCGTCCGGCCGCGTCGTGCCGTCCGGCGTGGTCTCAAGCGGTCGGCACCGCATCTCGATCCAGATGAATTCCGACCCGCCTAGGCGATCGTCGCCGATCGCGCGTGCGATATCGCGCCGAATGCGGAATTCGACGTCGCGCGACTGACCGCCGCGCGCGACATCGGACAGCGCCGTCAGATAAGCAGGACGATCGGCGACGTGGACACGGTCGAACAGGCCGTGCGCGACCAGTTCAGACGTCGCAACGCCAAACAGGCCTTCCGCAGCGGGAGATATGAATTCCACCGCGCCGTCGCGGCGATGACGGGAAATCACGTCGCTCATATGGCGCGCCAGCAGGCGATATCGATCTTCCTCGACATTGAGCAGGGATGCGCTGGTTTGCGTCAGCGACTGGGCGCCCAGCGCCAACCCGGCGGCATAAAGCGCGGCCGATCCGATGCCGAACCCAACGAGGGCATGGCTCGACGCGATACCGGCATATGCGGTCGGCAATAGCTGGAAGTGACTCATGCCGATCAGCGTCGCGACAGCCGCCAATGTCAGGAGCGACGCGAAGCCGACTACGCGACGAGACGCCGACAGGGCCGCCTCAAGCGGTACCGCGATCAGCCAGACCGCCGCGAAGGATTGAATTCCGCCGGTCGCCGTCGCCAGCATCATCACCAGCCCGACCAGCGCCGCCGACGACAGGACGTGCGCTGTCTCATAGCGCCCGGTGCGGGACAGGAAATAGGATAGCAGAATCGGCGCGATCAGCCACGCGACCGCCATCACTTCCACGACGCTGGGCGCGCCACGAAACGCCAGATAGACCGGAAAGGCGGCAAAGGCGGCGAAGCTGCCCAAGAGGCGCGGCGCCATGAATGCACGATGCCGCGCGCCGACTAACGCGTCGTAGCGCACGGACGGATGCAGCAATTCGTCAAGGCAGCCTTTGAAAACGGTCGATGCTGTCACAATTTCGCGCTTCGGCTTGGTCGTCTTGGCAGACGGACCGGAACGCCCCCTTTATCGTTGGGGCACCGTGTCAGACCGAACTTAAGCGAACGCTAAGGTCGCGCGCCGCAAGCGCAAACTGGGCCCCGAGACGGGATATTCGCCCGCGATCCATCCGGTATTCGGCCCGAATGGTGAACGCACGGTTTCCAATCCGAGCCCGTTATGGTTTCGAAAGTGTGGATGCGCGAAGACCGGCCCCACATTTCTTCGCTATCGCCTCAATGGAAAATTTACGGCGAATCCAATCCCTCAAATTTTCATCAAATTTTCTGACAACTGCGCCGACCGCGAACACCGGGGATTTATTCGCGGCTGTTATGAGGAAAGCAGATTGCGAGACTTAATCGCAACGGGGTGAATGAGACGACGGGGACGCAAGATGTTTTTCCTGCTTCGAATGGCATTCTGGCTCGGGCTTGTGCTCGTGCTGTTGCCGCGAGACGCCACACCGGAATCGAACAAGCTGCCGCAGGTCGGTGCAAGCGAGGCGATTTCAGCCGCGACGGCTGCCGTCTCCGATATGACGCAGTTCTGTACGCGCCAACCGGCGGCCTGCGAAGTCGGCGGCCAGGCTGCGGCCGTGATCGGCCACCGCGCTCAGGACGGCGCCCGCAAGCTCTACAAGATCATCACCGATCGGCATTCGGACCAGACGGGATCGATCGACAGCGATGCGGACAGTTCCACCCTCGCCGGTTCGTCGGCAAATACGTTGACGTCGGAGGATCTTCGCGCCGAATGGCGGTTGAACGGCCCCACCGCGATCAATTGATCGAACCGATTTATCGCGTTTTCGTGCGAATATCGCTTTAAGTCCGCCGCATCCCTATGTAATGCCATAGGCAACAATGCAGGCGACCATGACGATCGACGAGATTCGCGACAATTTCGAACTGCTGGACGAGTGGGACGACCGGTACCGGTACGTCATCGAACTCGGACGCACGCTCGAGCCGATGCCGGAGGCGGAGCATTCGGCGGAAAATAAAGTCAACGGATGCACCAGCCAGGTGTGGTTGTCACGACAGATCGACCGCAATGCCAACGGCGACGTCGTTCTCCGCTATCGCGGCGATAGCGACGCGCATATCGTGCGCGGGTTGGTCGCGATCCTGCTGACGCTTTACGGCAACCACACGCCGCAACAGATTCTCGCAACCGACGCCCTCTCGGTGTTCGACGAACTGGGCTTCCGCGAACATTTGACGCCACAACGTTCGAACGGCTTGCGCTCCATGGTGGAGCGCATCCGCAACGACGCGCGCGAAAACCTCGCCACCGCTTCCTGAGTTCAACTGCTGGTGAAAGCGGCATCGTCCGCAAGCCATGTGCGCAGGCGCGTGCTGTGGCTGCCCGCGACATCGCGCTCCAGGCCGTAATGTCGGGCGAGACGGCTGAGCGCCAGTTGCAGCACCACCTTGGCGGAGCGCGACGGCCAGCCGCGCTCGTGCTCGAGGTCTTCCAATCCGCGCAGGAAGCAACAGACATCCAGCAGCACGCCGGCGAATTCCGGCCCGCATGCAGCCAACGCCAGCCGCACCCGTTGTCGCGACGCGACGATCAGGTCAGTCATCTCGCCCGCACCGTTTCCGCCTGAGCGGCCGCCAGTCGGCGTCGTCCAGCTTGACGTCACGCGCGGCGTCAGTTGCGCACGCGTGAAATCCGCGCGCAGTTTTTTACCGGCGACGAACTGCATCGGTTCGATCATGGCGCGGCCGTCACGGCCCTTCCGCCGCGCCAGCCATGCCAGCGGACTTTCGCTGTCGTTCATCAGAACGCGAGCGACGCCGGCGTCAGTCATGATGTCATGCGGCGCAAGATCGAGATGCCGCGCCCTGAAGGCATCAATGTCGGGCGTCGATACAGTCGCGGAATCACGACGCGGATTGCCCCTGCGACGTCGCGATTGACTGGCCGTCGTCATCGCTCCGTCTCCGCCGCATGACGGGAATGCTCCAGTTCTCCCCGAAGGCCGCCTGCTCCCGCCGGCGCTCGGCGGCACGCGTGCTCCAGCGCCGTCAGGCGGCGATCGAGATCGCGGTCGTCGCGGCGATCTTCAATCACCCGGCAGGCATGTGCCACCGTCGTGCGATCGCGCTGAAACATCCGGCCAACCGCCGCGAAACTCAGGCCGAAGCACACATGTGCCAGATAGATGGCGACCTGCCGGGCAAATGCCGCCTGCGGCGCGCCGCGCGTCGGCACCAGCAAGGCGCCCTGATCAAGCCCGAAATCGCGGGCCACGCACAGCGTGATGAACCGCACAACGCGTTCGGACGGTGAGACCCGTGTGGAAGACAAGACATTCGTGCAAGCAGATCGATTCATCGGATACTTTTCCTAGGATTATTTTCTTATATCCTAGTCCAAGTTCTCAGACCGGGGATAGCGAAATGCAAAAAATTTCAAATCCCCGCGCCGGCCGCTATTTCCGCCGGCGTTGCTGCTGCCCAAGCCCCATCTTCTTGGCCAGTTGCGAGCGCGCCACCGCATAATTCGGCGCCACCATCGGATATTCCGGCGGAAGGCCCCATTTATCGCGGTATTGCTCCGGGGTCATGTTGTACTGGCTATGCAGATGGCGCTTGAGCGACTTGAAGCGCTTGCCGTCTTCCAGGCAGACTAGATACTCCGCCGTCACAGATTTCTTGACCGCCACGGCCGGCTTCGCTGGCTCGAGCGGCGTCTCGACCCGGCCGGTCGCGACGCGAACCAACGCGGCATGAATCTGGCCGATCAAAGCCGGGATTTCCGCCGCCGAGGTCGGATTGTTGCTGACATAAGCGGATACGATGTTCGCGGTCAGGTCGATGAAACTCTTGCCGGGCGTATCAACCATCAGTGTGATCTTTCCTTGGGCGGGGTCGTGAAGCCATGCGGAGATGAAGCCGTCATCTGGTCCGGTCGATATGTGCGCGCAATTGCTCGATGGACGCGAAGCGCATCATGCCTTCCGGCATCTGGGCTTCGATCGAACCGTCGGAATATAGCGAATAGGACATGCCGTCGACTGTACCGGATTTCACTACGGTCGCGACCGACGCGTCCTGTCGGGACGAGAATCGTCGATCGGCCTGCAACGGCGGCGCAAGCGCCGTGTCGCGACGTGACGCTGCTGGGTCAGCGCGCGGGGATCGCTCGATGCGCGGCCACGTATCGTTGAAACTCGGGTGAGGTTGGGATGCCCCACCGGCATCGGCAGCGAGCGGGGATTCGGCAGACGGGGTGCCGACTGGAGATTTGACGGGCGGCTCGCCGCCTTCACGCTCCTTGCGCGAGGAGGAAAACAGCAGATTGCGCCGCGCCTTCGCTGGCGGAGGAGTTGGTGGAGCGACCTCCACCTCCGGCGCGAGATTTCCACGCTCGACATCGGAATGCTCAGCGTCCTGCGGGGATACGCTGACCTCGTCATCCCGCGGATCGACAGGCGGCCGACGCGCCCCAGCCGACACCACACGATCCGAGGCCGCAGGACGAAACCGACCGCGCTCCTGCCTGCCACTCGTTGCGGCAATCGATCCGGCCGGAAGTGGCGGACCATCGATGTCTTGAACGGGGGCGTCCAAGGCACGCTCTCGCAGGCTCAGCTTAATGGCCTTGAGTTCACGGACGACGAGACCCAATCCCACCAGCAACAGCCCACTACAGACCGCGAAAGCCCCGGCAAGAATCATGGTGTTGCCGAAGCTGAATTCCTTGACCGGAATACCGAACCAGATTGCCGCGCCGCCCGCCACGACAGCAGCGACACCGGCAATCACAAGCAAAAACATATTGAACTCCACCCCCTACGCCGCTTCGGCGGCCACCGTCCGGGATCTACGATAGCTTCTTATCGCCGTCGTCGCCAACCGCAATTGATGCGGTTCCGGCACGATCCACCTCGCCTGGCGCCAGAACCTGACAGCGCGGCGGCCCTGCGGCGTTGGCGGCTTGCTGGTGATGAAACACGGGTTTACGGTTCGGCAATCACAACGGCCTGACGGAGGAAATATCATGTCGCCAGCGGAAGCACGCCTGAAGGACGTTTCGGCAACGATGACGGAGGCGGAATGGGAGCAGCGCGTCAATCTGGCGGCGTGCTATCGTCTCATCGCCTATTACGGCTGGGACGATCTGGTCGATACCCATATCTCCGCGCGGGTGCCGGGACCGGAGCATCACTTCCTTATCAATCCCTACGGATTGATGTTCGACGAGATCACTGCATCGAGTCTGGTGAAGGTCGACCTCGACGGCAATCAACTCACCGAGAGCGAATACAGCATCAATCCCGCCGGCTTCACCATCCACTCCGCCATTCATGAAGTACGCGAGGATGCCGGCTGCGTGCTGCACCTTCACACCCCGGACGGCACCGCCGTTGCGAGCTGCATGGAGGGATTGCTGCCGCTGAATCAAACGGCGCAACTCGTCACCCACGACCTCGCCTATCACGACTATGAGGGGATCGCGTTGGACCACGACGAGCGCCCGCGCCTGCAAAAAGACCTCGGCGACAAGAACCACATGCTGTTGCGCAACCACGGCACCCTGACAGTCGGCCGCTCGGTGGCGTCGGCATTCGAGCGCATGTTCCACCTGGAGCGGGCCTGCACCATGCAGGTGCGCACGCGCATGCTTGGCCCCACCGCCTATCCGGTCGAACAGGATGTCATCGACAAAAATGCGCGACTGGTGGAGAACCGCGATCGCGCTGAACTGCGGGCAACCAAGCTGGTATGGCCGCCGCTGCTGCGCAAGCTCGACCGGCTCGACCCCAGTTACAAGACCTGAGGTTTGCTGTAGAGTAGGGCCCACAAACCTCTGCACATCTCTCAAACGCCGCCCAATTCCGGGCGGCGTTTTTACGTCATGTCTTCTTTGGTATCGCCTTGGCTCACGCCTTCGGCGATTCTGCCAGCGCGGCGAGGATGCGCGCCCAGGAGCGGATGCCTTTCTGGAAGCTCTTGAGGTCGTACTTCTCGTTTGGCGAATGGATGTTGTCGTCATCGAGGCCGAAACCGACCAGCACGCTATCCAACCCCAATGCCCGCTTGAAATCGCCCACCACCGGGATTGAGCCGCCCGAGCCGATCAGTTGCGCCTCGCGTCCCCACTCCTCGGTCAGCGCGCGCTTCGCCGCGGCGAGCGGCTTCATGTTCCAGTCGAGCGACACCGCCGGCGCGCCGGAATGGTCGATAAAGTCGGCGCGGCAGTCCTTCGGCACCCGCGCCTTGACGAAGTCGCGAAATGCGGCGCGGATCTTGTCGGGGTCCTGACCGCCGACCAACCGGAACGATATCTTGGCGGTGGCGTGGGAAGCGATCACCGTCTTGGAGCCTTCGGCGGTATAACCGCCGAAGATGCCGTTGATGTCGCAGGTCGGCCGCGAGAACACCTGCTCGATCAGCAACCGGTCCTTTTCGCCGGCGGGAAGCGACAGGCCGATCGGCTTGAGGAAGGACTCCGGCGTGAAGTCGAGTGCCTTCCACTGCGCCAGAATATCCGGCGGCAAGTCCTTCACGCCATCGTAGAAACCGGGAATGGTGACGCGACCGTTGTCGTCGTGCAACCCGCCGAGAATGCGCGTCAGTACACGGATTGGATTTTGCGCGGCGCCACCGAACAACCCGGAATGCAGGTCGCGATTGGCGGCAGTGATCCGCACCTCGTCATAGACGAGACCGCGCAACGCCGTGGTGATGGCCGGCGTATTGGGGTCCCACATGCTGGTATCGCAGACCAGCGCGAAGTCGGCCTTGAGGTCGTTGCGGTTGTTCTTGAGAAAGCTGACGAGATGTTTTGAGCCGACCTCCTCCTCGCCCTCGATCAAGAAGGTGACATCGACCGGCAGCGAACCGGTCACCGCGACCCAGGCCCGGCACGCCTCGACAAAAGTCATCAACTGACCTTTGTCGTCCTGCGCGCCACGCGCGACGATGATCTTCCGGCCGTCGGCGTGATCGGTGACCACCGGCTCGAACGGAGGCGAGTGCCACAACTCTACCGGATCGACCGGCTGCACATCGTAATGCCCGTAGAACAGCACATGCGGCCGCGCGCCATCTGCCTTGCCATTCGGCTTGGCGACGATGGCCGGGTGGCCGCCGGTCGGCCGCACCTCGGCCTTGACGCCGAGCGAGGCGATATCGCCGGCGAGATAATCGGCAGCCGCTTTGCAGTCGCCGGCAAACGCCGGGTCCGCCGAGATCGACTTGATCCGCAACAGCTTGAACAGCCGCTCGAGGCTGTGATCGAAATCCGCATCGATATGGTCGAGCACCGCGGTCAGATTTGTCGCCATGATTCCGTTTGTCCTTCGCAATAATTCAGCGCCGCAGCAGGCCGCCGAGCGCACCGCGCACGATGGAGCGGCCGATCGATCCACCCAGCGAACCGCCGAGCGATTTGCCGATATTGGCGACCACGCCGCCAACCACCTTGTTGGTCACCGAGCGGGTGACGTCGCGCGCGATCACCTGCCCCGTGGTCAGCTTGCCGCGCGGCGTATTGGTGCCGAAGATCGTCCCGACGATCGAGCCGATCTGCCCGAGCACGCCGCCTTCCGAGCCATCCGCCGAGGCAGCCGTACCAGCCACACGTTTCTGCAAAACTTCATACGCGGATTCAGAATCGATCGCAGTGTCATATTTCCCCTTCACCGGACTATTCGCCAGGATGGCCTTGCGCTCCTCCGGCGTCACCGGTCCGATCCGCGCCGACGGCGGACGGATCAACACCCGCTCGACGATCGAGGGTGTTCCCTTCTTTTCAAGGAACGACACCAGCGCCTCGCCGGTCCCGAGTTCGGTGATGACCTGCGCGGTGTTCAGCTTGGGGTTAGGACGAAACGTCTGCGCCGCTGCCGCAACGGCCTTTTGGTCGCGCGGGGTGAAGGCACGCAACGCGTGCTGGACACGGTTGCCGAGTTGCGCCAGCACCTTGTCCGGGACGTCGACGGGGTTTTGCGTTACGAAATAGACGCCGACGCCCTTGGAGCGGATCAGCCGCACCACCTGCTCGATCTTTTCCATCAAGGCTTTGGGCGCGTCGTTGAACAACAGATGCGCCTCGTCGAAGAAGAACACCAGCTTCGGCTTCGGCGGATCGCCGACTTCCGGAAGCTCCTCGAACAGCTCCGACAACATCCAGAGCAGGAACGTGGCATAGAGCCGCGGGTTCTGCATCAGCTTGTCGGCGACGAGAATATTGACCATGCCGCGACCGTCGCGGTCGGTGCGCATGAAATCCTTCAACTGGAGCGCCGGCTCGCCGAAGAACTTCTCGCCGCCCTGGTTTTCCAGCACCAGAAGCTGGCGCAGGATGCTGCCCACCGACTGCTTGGAGACATTGCCGTATTGCGTCGTGAGTTGCGCGGCGTTCTCGCCGACGAAGCTGAGAATGGCGCGCAAGTCCTTCATGTCGAGCAGCAACAGGCCCTGCTCGTCCGCGACGCGAAAAGCGATGTTGAGAACGCCTTCCTGTACATCGTTGAGGTCCATCATCCGCGACAACAACAGCGGCCCCATCTCCGATACCGTGGCGCGAACCGGATGTCCCTGCTCGCCGAACACGTCCCAAAACACGGTCGAGAATTGATCCGGCTGAAAGTTCAACCCGATCTCCTTGGCACGCTTGAGGATGAAATCCTTTCCTTCGCCGACCTCGGCAATACCGGACAGGTCTCCCTTAATATCGGCGGCGAACACCGGAACGCCGGCACGCGCGAAGCCTTCCGCCATCACCTGCAACGAAACGGTTTTACCGGTTCCTGTCGCACCGGTCACAAGGCCATGACGATTGGCGAGCGCCAGCGTCAGCCAGGCCGGCTCTTCGCCCTTGCCGATGAAGATCGCTTCGCTGGTGTCTGTCGTGGTGTCGGTCGTCGGCATCGCTTGGCCTCTTCGCGCGCGCGGGGTGAGTGGCTTTACTATCCTACTGCATGTTGCGGGTCAGGTGGAACAGGCCGCACTTCGAAAGACGACAGCGCAGCGCGAGGAAATGTCGGCGACGCGACATTGTTCTCCATCGCATTGAAAATCCAAAATCTCTTCCAGTGATGAAATTTTCAACTTGCGCCAGCGTTTGCTCTTGCATTACTGCAACAGTCCTTGTGCGATTGCCACGGGACAAGAGCCGAGGCGCCTGCGCTGCTTGTGTTTCCCGTTGCAAAAGCTCACAATGGACCGACACAACAACGTGCCGATACTCAATCGGCTGGGGCGGGGCGTATGAGTCTAGACTATTTCAGCGTGACGGCAGGCGCCGAGCGCGATGTAGGGGATGCGGGTGAGATGACCCAGCACAATCTCCTCCAATCAACGATACGCCTGTACGATCGCCGCACCGGCATCGTAGTTCCACAAAATGCGACGCGGAAGCGCGTGGGAACTCGCGACGATCTCGCTTTTGTCGATGAACTTTCCGGGCCTTTC
>ERZ778018.1453-NODE-1453-length-19249-cov-5.185423_pt1 | contig 19249 bp, 5 predicted proteins | sample MGYA00375748_ERZ778018 | MGnify/ENA primary metagenome ERZ778018 (study PRJEB29350, sample SAMN05509839) | bioreactor metagenome | biome: bioreactor; material: wastewater | place: South Africa: University of Cape Town | collected 2014-04-22 ... | reverse complement strand
CCGCAGCTGCTGGTGCGGTTGCGGAACAATCTCGGCAGCGAAACGTGCGTGCACTCCGCACCGTCCACCCGCTTCTACCTGGTAGACAAGGCGAGCGGCCGGCCCTGGCTCACCCGACTCCCCTTCCCGGTCCATGTGGTCGAGCGCGTCGAGGTCTTTGACTGGATCGGACGCAGTCGCTTCGTGACGCGCTACGCGTATCATCACGGCTATTTCGATGGACAGGAACGCGAGTTTCGCGGCTTCGGAATGGTCGAGCAATGGGATACCGAGGAGCACCAGGCGACGACCGATTTCCCGGATGCCACCAATTGGGACGAGACCTCCTGGTCGCCGCCGGTGTGTACACGCAACTGGTTCCACACTGGCGCCTTTTTCGAGAATGGCTCGCTGACGCAACAGTACGGGCCGGAATACTGGGTTGAACCCGCCTTGCGGGGGCCCGATCGTGCGGCGGACCGAGCCGCGATGGAGTTGCCTGATTCGCAGCTGCCGGACAATCTGACCGCGGAGGAAACGCGCGAAGCGTACCGTGCGCTCAAGGGCGTGGCGTTGCGTACCGAGATCTATCATGAAGACGAGGATGGAACGCTCGGCAACCCGTATTCAGTGACCGCGCAAAATGTCGCGCTCCGGCTGGTCCAGTCGCGCGGCATTAACCGGCACGCCGTCTTCTTCCGGCACCCGCAGGAGCAGCTGTCGCTGCATTATGAGCGACAGGCGGACGACCCGCGCGTCTTGCATACTGTGACGCTGGAGGTCGATCCGTTCGGCAACGTGAAGCGGGCCGTTTCGGTCAACTATCCGCGCCGGGCCGGCTATCCCGAGCCGGAGCCGACACTTGCGGCCGCCTTCCGCGGGATGCTCGCCTATGATCAGACGCGTCCGCAAATCGTGGCCAGCGAACATCGCTACACGGCCGATCTGACCGACGCAGCGCAGTGGCCCGACACCCACCGGACACCGCTGCCCTCAGAGAGCATCAGCGCTGAGCTGACCGGCATCGTGCCTGCATCCCAGCGTGCCGGCATCACCAATCGCTTCAGGTTCGCTGAACTTGATGGCCATTGGCAAACGGCGTGGGACGGCAACCACGATCGCCCATTTGAGGAGCTTCCGACATCGGATATCGATGGCGCCGGGGCGTTGCCGAACGCGGTGACGCGCCGCATTGTCGAGCAAACGCGCACGCTCTACCGTCGTGACGATCTGACGGTATTGCTGGCGTTGGACGAACTCCAGCCGCAAGCGTTGCCCGGCGAGAGCTATCGCCTGGCGCTGACACCCAGTCTGGTGAGCCGGATATTCGACAATCGCCTGCCGGACGCGACGATCAGCGAAGGTGGTTATGTTCAATTGCCGGGGAGCAATGGCTGGTGGATACCGTCGGGGCGCGTCTTTTACTCGACCGATCCGAATGCAACACCGGCGGCCGAACTGGCTGAGGCACGCGCGCATTTCTATCTGACGCGCCGCGCGGTCGACTCCTTCGGCGCGGTCGCGCAGCTCGATTACGACGCACCCTACGACTTGCTGCCCACGCGCGCGACAAACCCGGTCGGCAACGTCACCAGCGCGGAGCATGACTACCGCCTGCTGCGACCATTCCGCGTGACGGACATCAATGGCAACCGCGTCGAGGTCGCCTCCGACACGCTCGGCATGGTCTCCGGTACCGCGGTGATGGGCAAAGCGAACGAGCAACTGGGCGACTCACTCGACGGCTTCGAGCCCGATCTGAACGACGCTGTTCTGCAGGCGCATTTCGCTGACCCGCTGAACGATCCGGTGTCTTTACTCGGCGGGGCGACCTCCCGCCTCGTCTACGATCTCTTCGCCTATCAGCGCACGCGCGACAACGCCCAACCCGACCCGCCCGGAGTCTACGCGATCGCACGCGAGACGCACGTCTCCGATCTGGCACCCAATGAGACGACACGTTTTCAGTACGCCTTCACCTATTCCGACGGCTTCGGCCGCGAGATTCAGCAGAAGCTGCCGGCCGAGCCGGGGCCGGTCGTCGCTGGCGGCGCGGATGTTTCGCCGCGCTGGGTCGGCTCCGGCTGGACGATTTTCGACAACAAGGGTCGTCCTGTCCGTATCTATGAGCCGTTCTTCTCGGCAACGCACCGCTTCGAGTTCGCGCGACAGGTCGGGGTGGCGACGACGACGTTCTACGATCCGCCCGGACGTGTCGTGGCGACGCTGCATCCGGACAGCAGTTGGGAGAAGGTCGAGCTGGCCGCCTGGCGCCAGGAAAGCTGGGATGTCAATGACACGATCTTGCTCGGAGATCCGCGCGACGACGCGACGGTCGGTGACTATTTCAGGCGCCTGCTCGGCGCTGCGCCGGATGCCTTCACCTCCTGGCACGATCAGCGCATCGGCGGAACCTTCGGTGCGAGTCCGGCCGACCGGGCCGCCGCGCAGGATGCGGCCCAGAAGAGCGAAGCGCACGCGAACACCACCACGGTGGTGCACTTCGATCCACGCGGCCGCGCCTGTCTGAGCGTCACTAACAACGGCGATCATCGACTACCGAGTCGTACCGCGTTGGATACCGAGGATGCGCCACTCGTCGTATTCGACGCGCTGGGACGACGCACGCTCGAATATATCCGGCGCGAGCAGAATGGCGGCCTGCATTACGTTTGCGGGTACGACCTGACCGGTTCACTCCTCTATTTAAACGGAATGGACGATGGCGAGCGACGTCGCTTCACGAACGTCGCCGGGAATCCGATCCGGCTCTGGGATGCTCGTGGACACGTCTTCCGGCTCCGTTTCGACGCGGCGCAACGTCCGACGCATCGCTTCGTCAGCGCGAATGGCGGCGCCGAGATCGTGCTGGAGCGCTCGCTCTACGGTGAAGGGCAGCCGGAGCGCAACCTCAATGGACGTCTCTTCCGGCAGTACGAATCGGGCGGCCTCGCCAGCTTCGAACGTTTCGATTTCAAGGGGAATCTGCTCGAAAGCGCCCGCCAGCTGCCACGCGACTATCGCCAGACGGTCGACTGGTCGCCGCTCATCGGTCTGATCGCGATCGCGGATCTCGATGCGGCGGCGGCGCCGTTGCTTGAGCAAGAGCGCTTCGCCGCGGCGTCGAGCTTCGACGCGCTCAACCGCCCGATGCAGTCGGTGACTCCGCATAGTGCGGCGATGACGACGAACGTCTTGCGGGCTTCCTACAACGAAGCCGGCCTCCTCGATCGCTTCGACGTCTGGCTCAACCAGGCCAACGCCCCTGCTGTCTTGCTTGACCCCGCCGGTGCCGATCTGCATGCGGTAACCGGGCTGACCTTTAATGCGCGTGGTCAGCGTATGTCGCAAACCTACGGCAATGGCGTCGTGTGTCGCTACGACTACGACCCGCTCACCTTCCGTCTCACCCGGGTGCAAACGACGCGGCCGAATTCGTTTGCCGCGAATCAGCGGCTGGTGCAGGATCTCAACTACACCTACGATCCGTCCGGTAACATCACCCGCATTCGCGACGACGCCGACACCCAGAACGTCATCTATTTCAACAACCAGCGGGTCAATCCGACCGCCGACTACACCTACGATGCCTCCTATCGCCTCATGCGAGCGACCGGGCGTGAACATCTGGGGCAGACCGGCGGGGCGCTCAATGCGCCGCAGCAGATAACAAACGACGATCGTTTCCGCGTGCGCCAGCCGCATCCGCACGACGGCAACGCCATGGCGACCTACACCGAAACGTACAACTACGACGATGCCGGGAATCTGCTCTCAATGCTCCATCACGTAGCGTCGGGCAGCTGGACGCAACGCTACGACTATGTTGAGGCGTCGCATATCGACTCCGGCGATCACGGGAATCGGCTCTCCTCGACGAGTTTGCCGGGCGATCCGGCCAACGGGCCATTTTCGGCCACCTACAGCTACGACGAGCACGGCAATATGAGCCGCATGCCGCATTTGCCGTCGATGCGCTGGGATGAGCAGGATCGGCTTGCCGCGAGTGCACGGCAGGTGGTCAACGCCGGTACACCGGAGACGACCTATTACGTCTACGACATCTCGGGGCGGCGGCTCCGTAAGTGCACCGATCGTCAGGCAGCGCAGGGCGAAACGGGGCGTCGCAAGTCCGAGCGGCTCTACCTCGGGCCGCTCGAGATCTATCGCGAGTACGCCGGTGACGGCACAACGGTGACGCTGGCACGTGAGACGCTGCAGCTCATCGCCGGGCCGGATCGCGTCGCCTTGATCGAGACGCGGACGGCCGGCAATGACGCGGCGCCGGCTCAGCTCATCCGCTACCAGCACGCAAATCATCTCGGCTCGGCGCTGCTGGAACTGGATGATCAGGCCGCTATCATCTCGTACGAAGAGTATTTCCCCTTCGGCGGCACTGCTTATCAGGCGGTGCGCAACCAGACTGATCTTCCCAAGCGCCACCGGTTCGCCGGCAAAGAGCGCGATGAAGAAAACGATCTGTACTACTTTGGTGCTCGCTATTATGCCGCCTGGCTCGGCCGGTGGACCTCCTGTGACCCGCTGGGTGCGGTCGACGGACCGAATCTGTATGTCTACGTCCGGAACAACCCGATCACGCTCGTCGATCCAAATGGACGGCAGAGTACGAATACCCAGCACAAATCGACCCATCATGCGCAGACCGGACCGCGGAAAAAGGCGGTCACGATCCCGCATACGTTCACCGGTAAGGAGACCGAAGAAGATCTTCATAAGCTGGCACAGGCCAATGGTGTCGATTTCACCGCGAAGCCGGTTTGGATCGCCAAGACGCACAGCTGGTTCGTCGGCGATTTGACGCCGTACAAGGCGCCGCCACAGGACCAGACCGATCAGCCGGAAGCGAAAGACGGACCGCCGACGGGAGCTCCGCCGCCACCGGACACGCCGCCTCCGCCGCACGGCGATCCGCCGCAAGCCCGAACTCCCGGCGCGAAAACCGGCCCCAAGGCGCAGCAGGGAGGCGGAACGAAGACCGGCGACGGTGAGGGCAGCGGCGGCCCCGACATGTCCGATACCGAGCGGGGCTTCTTCCGCGGCTTGCTGAAAGGGATCGTGACAGGCATCGTTGCCGGCCTCGTCATTGGCGCGATGATCGCTTCGGGCGGCACGCTCGCCATCATCGGTGGTGCGCTGGCGGTCGGCGGCGCCTTCATGGGTGGCTTGACAATCGGTCAGGTGATCACCGGTGAGACGATCACCGGCCGCAAGCTGACCGACGAAGAACGCGCCGAAATGGGCGGAGAACTGCTCGGTGGGGTCGTCGGCGGAGCCGTCGGTGGGAGCGCGGGTGGTCGACTTGTCACCCCCGATCCGGTCGTCGTTGATCCGACCGTGCCGGAAATCGCTCCGGCTCCGCGGCGCGGCGTATATATCCCGCGCGATGCCGATGGCAACCCCGTTCCACTCCGCCAGCAGACGGTACGCGGCCAGGACATTCCGTTGCCCGATCCCAACGCGCAGGGGCCGCATACTACGCTGGGCGGGAAGGTCTCGTCGGAAACCGGCGAAACGTACCGCCAGTCGGCGACCTTCCCCGGCGAAACCTGGCCGAAAGCGGCCGGTGAGGATGTCCCTTGGAGTCGAGTTGACTGGACCGATCATGGCCGGCCGGATGTGCATCCGAATCCACACCATCATGAGTTCACCTGGGATCCAGTGCAAAAGCAGTGGATGTCCGGCCCGGCGAAGCCATTCCACGGGCATTAGGTGCGCCAGCAAGACGTCTTGACCTTCATCGATCGCACGGGAGGGAATGAGGATGGATCTGCAAGGACGCAATCTCACGATCGACATGACCGGCGACGATGTTCGGCTGCTTCAGCAGGAGCTGGCGCGACTCGGGTTCGTCGCCTCCGAAGACGAACGCCAGCACGCCCTCTTCGGCCCATCGACGCGCGACGCGGTGCTCGAGTTCCAGAAGTCGCAGCAGGTCGATACCAACGGGATTGTTGATACCGGCACCGTGCAACTGATCAACCGCGAAGTCGCCGCCGTCAGCTTCAACGTTCAGGGGATGGTCTTCAGCCCCGATCGTGTCGGAGTCGGCGGCTTACGTATCGAGATCGTTGACAAGAATATTGGTGACGATGTCACGCTGGCGACGGTGAGCACCGACGAGCGCGGCGACTACGATGCCAGCTTCTCGATCATCGACCTGCGCCGAAAGGGCAAGCGGCAGCCGGATTTGCAAGCGCGTGTCTTGACCGCTGATGGGACGTTCCTGGCGGCATCGGACATCCACTACAACGCCACGCCGGACGAGCAGCTCATAGTCAGCCTGCCGCCGGACTCCAGGGCGTTGCCGAGCGAGCACGAAACGCTGATGACCGCGATTTCCTCGCGGTATGGCGGAAAACTCGGGGATCTCAAGCAGTCGGACGGCCGCCAGGACATTACCTACCTGGCGAACAAGACGGGCTGGGACGCACGAGCCGTGGCGATGGCCTCGCTCGCCGCTCAGTTCGCGGCCACCTCGGACGGCGCCGGGCTGCAATCCGAGCACTACTACGCGCTCTTCCGGGCCGGTCTGCCCGCCAACGCCGACGCCCTTTATCAGACCGATCCGCAGGTCGCCGGGCGGATCTGGAAGCAGGCGATTGAGCAGGGCGTCATCCCCGAGAAGCTTGGCGACGGGATCGATGACGCCGTGAACGCTTTTCAGAAGGTGAGCGCCACTCATGCGCTCGATACACCGCCGGTGAGCGGCGGCGCGACGCTCAAGGAGATGCTGCAACTCTCGCTCGGTGACGACGTGCAACGGCAGCAGCAGTTCGCCGAACTCCAGACCCAGTTCCGGGCTGACACGGCCAAACTCTGGGAAGCGACAACGCAGGCGTTCGGTGCCGAGACGACGAAGCAGCTGCAACTCGACGGCCAGCTCGGATATCTGACGAACAACAATGCACCGTTGATTTCCAATCTGAAGGCGGCCGAACAGCAGCCGCTCGGCTCCACGCTCGATCTGGCGCGGCGCGGATACTATCAGGCCGACAAGTGGACTGGCCTGATCGGCGATAACGTGCCGGATCAGATTCCGGGTGCCGACAAGGCCGAGAAGCAGGCGAACTACGCCGATTTGCTGGCGACGCAGATTCGCTTGAGTTATCCGACGGCGGTTGTCAGTGGACTGGTACAGAGCCAGGCAGTCACGCTGAATGTCGCCGATGACGTGCACAGCGGGGTCGTTCAGTTCCTTGATCAACAGCAAGGGAAGTTCGAGATCGGCATGCAACCGGTTGAGCAGTATCTGCAGCGTAACCAGCTCAGAGCCCAGATTCCCGAGCCGGTTACGACACAGCTCAAGCGTTTGCAGCGCGTCTATCAGATCACGCCGGATGATCAGGCGCTCACCGGTCTTCTCAAGCACGATCTCGATTCCGCTTACAAAGTCGTGCGCTACGACCAGGACGAATTTGTCAACGCCTTCAAGGATGATCTGGGGGGTGAACAGGCAGCCAGGCTCACCTACGCCAAGTCGTTGCAAGTCCACAATGCCGTGCTCAATATCGCCACCAGCTACCTGACGCTGAGTAACGCTCCGTTGCTCGGCCAGAACAAGATGGCGTTGGTCGTCGATCCGACGCCCGGCGGTGCCCTGGCGCAGACGCAGCCCGGCACCGATGTCATCGCCTATCCGACGCTTGAAGGACTCTTCGGCTCGATGGATTTCTGCACCTGCGACGAGTGCCGCTCCATTCTCAGCCCCGCCGCCTATCTGGTCGATCTCCTGATGTTCATCGACCGCGCCGACAATGAGAAAGAGAATCCGCAGGATGTGCTGCTCGAACGACGCCCCGATTTGCAGCACCTGCCGCTCACCTGCGAGAACACGAATACGCCCCTCCCCTACATCGATCTCGTCAACGAAACGCTCGAATACTTCATCACGAATGGCCTGTCACTCGCCAACTACGCTGGACACAACACCGACGACAGCGCCAGTGATGTCGAGTTGCGCGCCAATCCAGAGTTCGTCATGGATGCCGCCTACGATCTGTTGCGCACCGCGAGCTTCCCGGCGCCACTCCCCTTCCATCGCGAACTGGAGACGGTGCGCCGGATGCTGGCGGCGTCCGAGGTCGATCTGGCGGATGCGATGGAGCGACTGCGCGTCGATGACGCCATCGAACGGCCGGACGACGCGAGCTACGGATGGCGCGACATTCTCATGGAGCGGGCGAGGCTGTCGCGCGCCGAATACGCGCTGCTGACCGATCGGACGAAATCGCTGCAAACGCTCTTCGGCTTTCCGGATGCGACTTCGGATGCCGACCTGCTCGACGCGCTCACCAACCTCAAGGCGCTCGCGCGTCGCATCGGCGTGACGTACGAAGAGATCGTCACGCTTCTGCAAACGCGCTTCATCAACCCGAACGGCATACTCATTCCGAAGCTCGAACGGCTCGGCGTGCCGTTTGCCACGCTCAAGGCGCTCAAGGACGGCACGATCTCAGAGAACGATTTCACGACTTTGCTGCCGCCCGGCCTCGACGCGACCGAATATGGCGGCGATATCCTCGCCTGGGTCAAGGACGATGCGAATTTCAGCCGAATCATGGGCCTGATTACGATCGCCAACCCGACGGCCAGTGATGATCTCTACAACTTCGATCAGCTCGAACTCCGCTATGCCAATCCCGATAACAACGCCAACAGACTGCACGCCAGCGACTTCGTGCGGCTGCTTCGCTTCGTCCGGCTCTGGAAGAAACTGGGCTGGTCGATTGAGCAGGTCGATCTGGCGCTGAGCGCGCTCTATCCGGCCGCCGATTTGCCGGCCGGCGCCGATGAGGCGGCTGATTTGCAGCATCTGGACAGCGGCTTTCTCACCTTTCTGCCGCGGCTCGGCGTACTGCTCACGGTAATGGATGCGCTCAAGGTGACGGCGAAGAAGAACCTCTCGCAGCTGCTTGCCTGCTGGGCGCCGATCGATACCTATGGCAATGATGCGCTCTACCGGCAGATGTTCCTCAGCCCGGCGCTGCTCAAGCAGGATCCAGTCTTTGCCGAGGATGGCTACGGCAACGTGTTGCAAGACAACAATCAGAAGCTATTGCCCCACGCCGATGCCTTGCGCGGTGCTTTCAATCTCACCAGTGACGATCTCAATCTGATCGTGACGGCGCTCGGCTTCGATGCCAACACTCCATTGACGTTGGAGAACATCAGCGCGATCTACCGGCGTGGCTGGCTGGCGCGTGCGTTGCGCCTGAGCGTGACCGAACTGCTGGCGTTCACCAGGATGACCGGGTTCGATTCCTTTGCACCGCTCGACCCGCCCGATCCGCCGATCTCGCGGCTCCTACGCTTCATCGAAGAGGTGCGTGGTGCGGGATTGCGACCCGTTGTGCCGCTCTATCTCATCTGGAACCAGGATCTGAGCGGCAAGTCCGCCCCCGATCTGCTGCGGGTTGTCACCGATTTCGCGCGTACGCTGCGGACCGGTTTCGCGATCATCGAAAGCGAATTCGCGCTCGTCGCCGATCCGAACGGCGACATCGCGCGGGCGCGCATGGCGCTCGTCTACGGTGATACGGCGACCGATTTCTTCTTTGGTCTGCTCAACGACACCTTGACGGTTGACGTGCCCTACAGCCATAACGCCGATGCGCTGGGACAGCCGATCATCGACGCGGGCGGCGGACGCATCGCCTATGACAACTTCCGCAAGCGGCTCAGCTACACCGGCGTCTTGACGACCGACATCCGCGATGCATTGACCGGTGTGGCCGGCGTCTCGAACGACTTCAAGACGGCGGTTGGCGCCCTCTACGACGCCGATCAGGCGGTGACACAGCCGTTCTTCACGCATTACCCCGAGCTGCTGCCGCTCTACAGCGCCTATGTTGCTTCCAACGATCCGCCGGCCACGAAGCGCACCGCGCTGCTCGCCAACTTCCTGCCGTCCCTCAAGCGGCTGCGCAAAGCGCAACATGCGCTCGCGGCGATCAGTGCCGCCACGCGTACCGATCCCGCCTTCGCGCAGGCGCTGCTCAATGACGCGTCGCTCCTCCATGCCGCTGGTGACGCCGGGCAACCGGCCCTGGCTGACCTGACTGGCATGGAGGCACCGGGCCTGACGGTCGACTTCTTCTGGAGCGATACGATCACCGCCAATGCGGACAGCCGTGTCGATGCGGAGCCGAATCTTGCCTACGCCGCTGGCAGCGCAACGTCGCTACCGGCCAATCCTGCGGCGGGCAACGCCATCTCCGGTCGCTGGTCCGGTTATCTCGAAGTGCCGCAAAACGGCGACTACAACCTGGCGATCGAGACGGACGCGAGCGCCACCGTCACCCTGACGATCGACGGCAAGAACATCCCGCTGGCGGCCAACAACAGCGTCTGGAGCAATCAGAGCGCGGTCACACTGAAAGCCGGTGCGCTGCATTCGATCACACTGACGGTCGAAAAGGTGACCAATATGATGATCGTCCGCTGGGAGACGACCGGCAGCGGCTGGGATGTCGTGCCGCCCGCCGCGCTCTATCCCGAGGCGACGGTCGACCGATTGGAAGCGGTCTACCTTCGCTTCCTCAAAGCGACGGCCCTGGCCGGCGCGCTGAAGCTGACGGCGAATGAGCTTGCCTACCTGGCCGCCGATGCTGACCTTCAGGTCGGTGGTGCGCCATGGCTGAACGGCCTGCCGGTCGACGGTACGCCGGATGCTCCGATCACAACGGCGCTACGCGATCTGTTCATCGCGCTCCTCACGTTTGCGCGAGTCAAACAGGCGCTCTCGCCCGATGATGAGCGCCTACTGGCGGTGCTGCCAGACCCGACCGCGACCGTGTCGAACGGTGATAGCCTGCTTCTGACGTTGACCGGCTGGGAGAGCGCCTCGCTCGATGCACTGCTCGGGCGCTTCGGCAAGACGCGTGCCGACCTGCGGCACCTCGAGGTGTTGCGGCGCGTGTCTGACGCCTATGCGCTCGTCACGGCCTTGCACATCCCGGCGACCACACTGATTGACGCTACCGGCAATGAGCCGGATGCCGCGGTTGTGCGCGATCTGCAGTCCGCGCTGCGCGCCCGCTACGATCAGACCGGTTGGCTCGATGTATTGCAGCCGATCAACGATGATCTCCGTAGTCTGCGTCGCGATGCGCTCGTCGCCCACGTCCTTCAGCAGTTCAGCCAGAAGCCGGATACGAGCCAGATCGACACGCCGGATAAGCTCTTCGAGTACTTCCTCATGGATGTCGAGATGGACCCATGCATGCAGACCTCGCGCGTGCGGCACGCGCTCTCCTCGGTGCAGCTTTTCATCGAACGCTGCCTGCTCAATCTCGAACCGCGAGTCTCGCCCGCTTCGATCCGGGCCGATCTCTGGGAGTGGATGAAGCGGTACCGCGTCTGGGAGGCGAATCGCAAAGTTTTCCTCTGGCCGGAGAACTGGCTCGAACCGGAGCTGCGTGACGACCAGTCACCGATCTTCAAGGAGACGATGAGCGAACTCCTGCAGAGCGACATCACCGAGGAAACGGCCGCCGTCGCCCTGCTCAACTACCTCTCCAAACTGGAGGAGATCGCGAAGCTGGAGCCGTGCGGCATCTATTATGTCGAGGGGGACCCGGGTACGGCCGACGGCATCGTCCATGTCGTTGCCAGAACGGCCGGTGCCAAGCGGAAGTATTTCTACCGGCGTCGGGAGTACGGTTACTGGACGCCGTGGGAGCAGATCAAGCTCGATATCGAAGATAACCCGGTGCTGCCGGTCGTCTGGCAGGATCGTCTCCTCCTCTTCTGGCTGCGTATCCAACAAAAGGCACCGATCAATCCGGCGGGCATGCCGACCAGTTCGAGCGTCTCGGGTGAATTGGCGGCCATTCACCTGGCCGATGTCAAATCGGATGCCGCCAAGGACGCCAAATCGAAGGCGAAACTGACGGTCGAGGCGATTCTCTGCTTCAGCGAGTACTACAACGGCAAGTGGCAGCCGACCAAAACGTCCGATCCCGACCGTCCGACGACGCTCGGGACCGATTTCGCTCCGAGCGGCGACAACGCCTTCGACCGCTCGCAGTTGCTGATGAGTGTGGCCGGAGAGGGCGACGCGCTGCGCGTCAGCTTTTCCGGCTCGGGCGGGTCGTCGTTCCTCGTCTACAACACGCACAGCGCGCCGGTCCGCGCCGAGGACGCCGGCTTCTTCCTCTTCCCGTTCGGACCATACCGATCGTTGGATACTTCAAGCGACACGTTATCGGTCACCTACAGCAACGGCATCTGGTTCTTCCCGGTCGGCGGGTCGAACGCGAATCAGCCGATCCAGCGGAATGTGCTCAAGAACGCGATCGGCGACCGCGCGCTTGGGCCGCACCAGCCGCTCAGCTTCCCGCTTGTGTGGGACGCACCGTTCTTCTACAGCGATAGTCGTCATGTCTTCTACGTATCGACCGAGGAACAGCTCGTTACGGTCGGGAGCTTCGGCGGGTTCGGTGCCGGAGATGTCGTCGCGACGCCGCCGGTGCTCGATATTCCGCCGCTGGTGCAGCAGGAACCGCAGTTCGATCCACGCCCGCACGTCATCGATCCGATCGCGACCGGCGGCGGCGTCTTCGATCCCGGTCCGGTCGAACGCTTCGTCAGCGAAGATGCCTACATTCGCACGGCCATCGCCAGCACCGCCAGCGTCCGTTTCGGCGATCAGGAGATCGGTCCGGCTGGAGTCATCCTCGATCAGCAGATGGTCCGCCGCTAGGCATTATTGAGAAGGGGAGACGTGCCATGGTGAAGCTCGCGTCGCAGGTGGGATTTCATTACCGAGATGACATCGTCAAGCTCGGACCGTTCCTGACCTGGAAACAGGAGACGCAATTTACCTACACCTTCGAGAATTTCTTTCATCCATACACCGGTGAGCTGATCGCGCAACTCAACCGCAAGTCGTTGCCAGGGCTTCTCGATCCGAACTATCACCAGAGCCTGACGAAGGAGTTCTTCGCCGATTTCTATCAGCTCCTGCCGAGTCAGACGGTCAAGACCAATAGCTTCCCCAAACAGATCGATGTGCGGAACGGCGGGCCGTACGCGAACTACAACTGGGAGCTGCTCTTTCACATCCCGCTGACGATCGCGACGCACCTGAGCAAGAACCAGCGATTCGCCGAGGCGCAGCGCTGGTTCCACTATATCTTCGATCCGACCTGCAATGACACCGCGATTCCGCCGCCGCAACGTTACTGGAAGTTTCTGCGCTTCCGGCAAGAGACTGATGTGCAGCAGATTACCGACCTGCTGGCACTCCTCAGCAAGCCGGACGCCGAATGCACACCCGACGAACTCGATCTGAAAGCGAGTGTCTTAAATGGGTATGAGGCGATTCGCAACAAGCCGTTCCAGCCCCACGCGGTGGCGCGCACGCGCACGATCGCCTACCAGTATTCGGTTGTCATGAAATACCTTGATAATTTGATCGCCTGGGGCGACAGCCTTTTCATGCAGGACACGATCGAGTCGATCAACGAAGCGACGCAGCGCTACGTGCTGGCCGCCAACCTGCTTGGACCGCGCCCGGAGCAGATTCCGCCGCGCGGCACGACGCAGCCGAAGACCTTCGCGCAACTGAAGGCGGCCGGCCTCGATGCGATGGGGAATGCGCTGGTCGACCTGGAAGGCCAGTTCCCCTTCAACCTGGCGCTCCCCTCGACGACGCAAGACGGCGCGTCTGACGAGGGCGGGCCGCTCTTCGGAATCGGCCGCTCGCTCTATTTCTGCATTCCGCGCAACGAGAAGCTGCTCAGCTACTGGGATATCGTGGCCGACCGACTTTTCAAGATCCGTCACTGTATGAATATCGCCGGTGTCGTGCGGCAGCTGGCGCTCTTCGATCCGCCGCTCGATCCCGGCATGTTGGTGAAAGCGGCGGCGGCCGGCATCGATATCGGCAGCATTATCAACGGTCTGAACCAGCCGAGCAGTCCGGTTCGCTCGGCCGTCGTCGTGCAGAAGGCGCTGGAACTCTGCGCCGAAGTGCGGAACATGGGCAACGCCCTGCTGGCCGCGATCGAGAAGGGCGATAGTGAACACCTCGCTCTGATGCGGCAGGCGAACGAGATCAAGCTGCAACAGCTCGTGCAGGATTCGCTCTTCCTGCAATGGAAGCAGGCGGAACAGCAAACCGAGGCGCTGCTGCGCACGCGCGCCATGACGCTCGAACGTTACCGCTACTACCAGCGCCTGCTCGGCAGCACGCCGGACAGCAGCGTCGCGCCCGATACCTTCACCCTCGATCGGCGCGAGTTGACCGAGGAGAACTGGGACGACACCTATGCCGCGCTCGTCGATGAATACGACAAGGCGATCGAGACGCTCGCCTTTAGCCAGCTCAAGCTCGCCGGCGATTCCCCGTCGGCGCAATCCGGAGCGACGGGCAGTGGCCAGCTCTTCCTCAACACGAACGAAGATGCTGAGCTGAACACACATCTGCCGGCCGCACGTGATTTTCGGCTCGCAGCCAATATCTCCAACACCCTGGCCGGTGTGCTGACGTTCATTCCCGAGATCAACCTTGACCTCCACTTCTGGGGTGTTGGCGCGCATTCTAAAGTGGCCGGCGGCAGCAAGATTTCCGATGCCGCCAAGATCGCGGCGGAGATTCTCCAGACGATCGCGACCTGGGAGCAGGATCAGGCGGGGATGGCAGCGCGCACCGCCGGTTACGAACGACGCGCCGACGAATGGTTCCTGCAGAATAATCTGGCGGCGCGCGAGCTGATGCAGATCGGCCGCCAGATCATCACCTCGCTCGTCGCCGAGCAGGTCGCCTACCACAACTACCTGAACGCGCAGACGACGATTACCCAGGCGCAAGAGGTCGACGACTTCCTGCACCAGAAGTTCACCAATGAAGAGTTGCACGGCTGGATGCAGGGCGAAATCTCGCGCCTCTACTACCAGTACTACCGTTTCGCCTTCGACACGGCACGCAAGGCAGAGCGCACGGTCAAACAAGAGTTGATGCGGCCGGAACTCGACGGCACCTCGTACATCCAGTTCAACTATTGGGATGGCGGTCGCAAGGGACTCCTCTCCGGCGAAGCGCTCTTCCTCGACACGAAGCGACTGGAACTCGCCTACCATGATATCAACACGCGCGAGTTCGAACTGACGCGCAACATCTCGCTGCGCCAGCTCGACCCGCTTGCCCTTCTCCGCCTCAAGGTGACCGGCAAGTGTCAGATCACGATACCGGAATGGCTCTATGATCGTGACTGCCCCGGTCATTACATGCGCCGGATCAAGAATGTCTCGGTCACGATCCCCTCGGTCGTCGGCCCGTACACGAGCGTTAACTGCACACTAACGTTGCTACGCAGCAGCGTACGCACCTCGCCGCTGCTCCAGGACGGCAGCTACGCCCGCAAGGACAACGAAGACGACCGCTTTGCCGACTACTACGGGTCGGTGCAGCAGATCGTCACCAGCGGCGCGGTCAACGACAGCGGCTTGTTCGAGACGAACCTGCGCGATGAGCGTTTTCTGCCCTTCGAAGGCTCGGGTGCCATCAGCACCTGGAGCCTCGAACTGCCGGCCGATTTCCGTCCGTTCGATTATCAGACGATCTCGGATGTCATCCTGCAGGTGCGCTACACGGCGCGCCAGGGCGGTGCGGCCCTCGGCGGTCAGGCAACGACCGAACTACGAGACCTGCTCGCCGTCGCCAACGAATCGGGCCTGGCGCTCCTCTACAGCCTACGGCACGACTTCCCGACCGAATGGTCGAGCTTCGTCAACGGCGCGGGCGATCTGGGGCTGCATGTGCGTAAAGACGACTTCCCGTACATGATGCAGGGAGAGACGCTGGCGCTCGATGGACTCGATCTGTACGCCCAGAACGGCGCCAAGCTCGTGTCGCGTGCCGTTGCCGCCGATCTCGATGCCCTCGCCACCAGTCTCAATGATGCTCCGCACGCCTTCGACGTCAGCATTCCCGAAGATGCGTCCGTTCTGAAGCGCGATGCGGCGACGCAGGCGTTCCTGGTGGTGCGCTACCGGCTGGCTGGATAGACCAGCCAAGTTGAGCTACCGTTTTGCGGACGGCAGCAGGAGGGCCCGGTGTCATCCTGCCGTCGCCGCGCTCTGCGGCGATGCGAACAGGAGATGCAGCCATCGCATCAGGATCTCGTTGCTGTCTTTCTAAACCATAGCGAGGAGTGCTTGCTCGCGGGGCGTCTGGCGACGTGCCCCGGCGAGAACGCAGCGGGGAAGCGGGAGGGAGATCCTTCGCTGCGGCTCAGGATGACAGGGAACGGAGGGGCGTCGTCGTGGGCTGCTTTGCGGGTGTGTCAGCCGCGCTGGGCTCAGTGTACGCCTCGTGGATTTCCTCAGGGAGACGTGTCGTGCGCGCTCTGACTGGCGGCGAGCGCACGTAGCAATTTCGCGCTGTGCTCGTCGGCGGGGAAGAACGTTTCGATCGCGATTTCGTCGAGCGTGACGTCCCGCGCGGCGCCGAAGACCGTCAATGCGTGGTGTAGTGCGAGGTCGCCATAGTCGGTCGCCAACACGATCGGCATCACGAAGTCGTTGTCCGGAAGGGTGTCGTCTCGTTGGGTCTGATTCGCGGGGGCCGGATAAGACTCCAGTTCCTTGAGGAGTTCGGCGAGCCCGGCGGCGGCGGTGCGCTCCAGTTGGCGACGAACGCGCCGCAGGGTCGCGGTACGCCATTGTTGGTAGTTGCGCACCTGCCGCGCCATCCCCTCCGGATGGAGCAGCGCCCGTAGCACGTTGACCGGTGGCGTGAGAAATCGCTCGTCCAGTCCCGCGAGGAAGGCCTGCATCGATCGATTGCTGGCGATCAGCTCCCAACGAACGTTGACTGCCATCGCCGGATGCGGCTCATGGCCGGTGAGCACGGCATCGACGGCGGCCCGCGCGACGCCCAGGTCGGCGAGCGGACGTTCGGCATAGACCGGTGCGAAGCCGGCGCTCAGATAGAGGTCGTTGCGCTCCCGCAGTGGTACGTCGAGTTCGTCGCAGAGCCGCTCGATCATCTCGCGACTTGGATTGGCCCGCCCCGTCTCGATAAAGCTCAGGTGTCGCGCGGACAAACCGGCGGCGAGCGAGACATCGAGTTGTGAGCGCCGGCGGCGTTCGCGCCAACCGCGTACTAATTCTCCAACCGGTGCTTGCTTCACCATCATGCGTGTAGTCTGCCACTGCCGAATGACCTGGGGCCATTACTTCCGAGGTAATCGACGGGCCTCCACCTTGCCGCTACGCTCGTTGCAGTGGAACGTTCGGATTGATGATCTCACCTAGGAGGACACGAATGACTGAGCAGACAGTTCCTTTGACCGCCGATACCGTTGAGCGCTACGTGCGTTTCTGGAATCGGGCAACCACCGAGCAGCGTCACTCCGACGACGAGATCTTCGCCAGCGATGTCGTCTACATCGCTCCCATCGGCGTGCTGACGGGCACCGAGGCGCTCGCGGGGTTCGCGGCGCAGTTCGGCGGGCATGTTGGCGCCTACGAACTCCGGCCGCGGACGCAGCCCGATGTCCACCATGACCGTGCTCGGCTGCAATGGGAACTCCGGGTCGGCGATGCGTCGTTTGCCGAGGGAACGGATGTGCTAACGACCGACAGCGATGGGCGGATTCAATCGATCGCGACATTCCTCGATCGTGCTCCGGACGGCTTCAACCTCCAGGCGCACGAATAACACGCGCGTTCGCAAACGAGGCGCGGTGGGCCGGTAGCGCGGCTGACACCGCGTCAAGCGCCGCGCGAACACAACGCCATCGACCAAGGTTCCGCCTCCCCTGAACCGCACAATATGTGTGTCGAATGCCAGACGTTTCAGACTGGTGCTCGGCACACGGTTCCCCTTCTCTCGCCCATCGCTTGCGGCCCGCTCCGGGTCTTGACTTCCTCGCTGGAGCCGGTCTTATCTCACCCATTCCAGTCTGTGACCTATCTTGACCTAAGCGTACGGACATGATATCGTGTCTGAGAGTCAACATGGGGCAAGAGAGGAGCGCCTGGCTTGGGCGAGCAGCGGCTCATTCCATTGCGAGAAGCACGCGAACGGTTCGGCATCAGCAAGGCGACGATGGCACGGCTGGTTAAGGAGCGTCGCTTCGCCGTCTATGAGAACCCGCTCGACCGGCGCCAGAAGTTGGTGGATCTGGATGAACTCACCAACGCCGTTCGTCCGCGCCCGGCGGGCTCGGATGGCGTTGATGCCGGTAAATCGTCGTAGTCATGGCTGCATGAGGCGAAAGGACTGAGGGGAAGCGTTATGGATCCCTCCCGCATCAGGCTTGAAGATGATCGGTTTGGCCTCATCGGCGCGGCGTTCCGTCCCGGCAATCGTGCGGTTTACGCCGGGCGCAAGGGCGACGATCACGTCTGGTCGATCAGCATCATTGTCGGACCGGACGACGACATTCAGACGGTCGAGATCGACGATCACGGCGCCAAATCATCGCGTATGTTGTCGAGCGGTGAACGCTTCGAAGGGCTCGATATCCTGGCCGCGCCGGGCGCTGAGGCCTCGATCATTGCCGGCACATTCACGCTGATGGGGATGGAACTGACCGCCGTTGACCAGGGCACGACGCGCGATTTCGCCGAAACCCTGCGGGCTGCGGCCGACGACCATAGCTGGCGCCTGCCCCTGCGGGTCATTGGTCATCCACGCGATCTGCAGCTCTCAGCCCAGGGGCGCGACATTTTACGCGAAACCGCCGCGACCCTCGAACGTGACGGCACGGCAACGACGTCGCTGGCGGCCGCCCGCCGCTTAGAGCTATCCGAACAGGCACTTGATTCGATTCGGCGGCGCATTTCGCGCACATCGTTGCAGGCGTATCGGATGCACGGCCGCTGGTACGTCGTGCTTGATAATCTCGCTCGTTCGCGCACAACGCCCTCGGCCGTCGAAGAGGCTCCGGAAGAGACCGAAGGGCCGGTCACCGCTGAAGCCGCCGTAGAACCGGTATCGTCCGTCGTGGAGGTGCAGTCTGACCTGGGTGGCTCACCGACCGAAGATGATTTGGCCGCGTTCGCCGAGCCGGAAGTGGTCGAGCCGGAAGCACCGGTCGTTGAAGCATCCGAACCGGAGCAGCCGGCCGAACCGAGCGTCGAGTACGTCGAGGAAGAACCTGAGGGTGCAGCCGCTGAGCCGGTTGCCACTGCCGAGACCTGCACAACGGAATCGGTCGAATCTGAGCCGGACGAGACAGCAGCCGAACCGGATGTGACTGTCGAGCCGGAGATCGAAGGCGCCGAGACAGCAGCC
>ERZ778018.1452-NODE-1452-length-19261-cov-10.808549_pt1 | contig 19261 bp, 11 predicted proteins | sample MGYA00375748_ERZ778018 | MGnify/ENA primary metagenome ERZ778018 (study PRJEB29350, sample SAMN05509839) | bioreactor metagenome | biome: bioreactor; material: wastewater | place: South Africa: University of Cape Town | collected 2014-04-22 ... | reverse complement strand
GCCTTCCCCCCTCGCGGGGGAAGGTGGCCCGAAGGGCCGGATGAGGGGGGGGCGACCCAGACGCCGTCGACGTCCAGGGTTTCCCGGACGGGCTTCCGCGAATTCCAACGGTCGTCTCGCGCGTCGTCCCCCTCATCTGACGCCTTGGAACGCTGCCGAAACAACTTGTCGAATCCATGGGACGAAGATGGGAACCACGGAGTCACCGAGAGCACGGAGAGAGAGGCCGAGGAGAGGTTCGCCCGTCTTCAACCTTTTAATCTAAAAATTTTCAATTCTCGATTTCTTCTCCGTGTCCTCCGTGACTCCGTGGTTCAATTCCCGAAGGTTGTTTCGGCACCGTTCCTCGGCGTCTGTCTTCCCCCCGCAAGGGGGGGAAGACCGTGATGGTCACCCTTTGGGACGGACTCTTACTTCGGCTCGCCCTTTTCGATCGGGGAGTCGTCGGCGTCGCCCCATTCCGACCATCCCAGGTAGTAATTGCGCGTCGGGTGTCCGAGCCGTTCCAGGACGAAGGCGTCGACCGAGGCCCGACCGCCGCTCTGGCAGTGCGCGACGGTCGCGTCGTCCGGTTTGATTCCGGCGGACGCGAACACCTCGCGGAGCTGGTCCAGGGGGAGGAACCGTCCGTCGTCGTCGACCAGTCGGGTCCATTCGACGGAACACGCGCCCGGGATTCGGCCGCCGCGCCTGGCGCGCGCGTCCTCTCCCGTGTGTTCGGGTTTGCTCCGAGCGTCGACGACGCGCGCGTCATGGGAGTCGAGCAGTCCCAGGACGTCCTCGCGGGTCGCGAGTCGGTCCTTGCGCATCGCGATCTTGAACGGCCTCGCCTCGGGCCTGGAGGGTTCGTCCGAGGTCGGCCGGCCCTCCGACTTCCAGAGGGGGAAGCCGCCGTCGACCAGCGCGACGCGCTCGACGCCCAGATAGGTCAGCAGCCACCAGACGCGGGAGGCGTCCAACTGGCTGTTGGCGTCGTAGACGACGACCTGGGAATCGGGCTCGATCCCCAACTCGGCGATCCAGTCGGCCCAGGCGTCGGGATCCTGGAGCGCGCCGGGCTTCAGGGAGAGCGCCTTCGTCTTCTGGGGGTCGACCCGGACGGCGCCGGGGACGTGGGCCTTTTCGTACTCGACCTTCGAGCGGACGTCGAGGAGCCGCAACCTCGGGTCGTCCAGCCGGTTTTGGAGCGCGTCGAACGAGAGCAGGACGGCGGCGCCGGTCGGGGCGAGCAGGCGTCGGGCGCGCTTCGCCGACCTGGTCTTCGCCGGATCGAGGAGGGCGGCCCAGGCGTTTTCGTCGAGGTCGTCGGGCTTGAGGCGGCCGGCCTCCAGCGCGTCGACGACGGCCTCGCGGCGGTCGGCGTCGCGGACCAGCGCGGTCGTCGCGAACGCCTTGTTGCCGGGGGTGAGCCGGCCCAGGCATTCCAGAAGCGCGGGGACGACCTTGGGCGAGGGGACGTCCGAAAGCGCGCAGACGGCCCCCTGGTGCAGTTCGGGGTCGACCCCCTCGGCCAGATAGCGGACGAGTTGCTCGCCGTGGGCCTCCCAGGGGGCGACGCCCAGCATGCGGAGGGCGTCGTAGCGCGTCCCCTTGCGGACGTGCTCGTCGTCGGCCATTTTCGAGGCCAGCTCGACGGCCCGCATCCCCCGGGCCTTCAGGTCGGCGTCGTCGCCGACGATCTCGGCGAACCGCGCGCCGGGCATCGCGCCGCTCATGCTGACGCCGTTGACCAGGCCGCCGCCGAGGACCACGGCTTGCCAGTCCCGCAGCTTGGCGTCGGGCGCGTCGGCGGGGAGGGAGACGTCGAGGATCCGGCGGAGTTCGTCGGCGTCGTCGCGTTTGCCGGCGGCGATGGCGACGCGCCAGATCCAGGGGATGCGGCGGTATTGCTCGGCCTCGTCGGCGGCGTCCAGGCCGTTGGCGAGGGCGGCGATCAGGTCGGCCGAGCGGTCGGGGGACGCGGCGAGCAGTTCGGATCGTCGGTCCTCGGCGGTCTTGGGATCGAGAATGGCTCGCGCGGCGTCCTCGGGCGACGGCGGGTCGTCGGCCTTGACGGCGGCGGGCGCGATCGTTCCCGACCGGGCCTCGCCGGGGGTCAGGATGATGGCGCGGACGTCGGCGAGCGCGTGGTCGACGGGGCCGTCGGGCCGCATCTCGATGCGGTGGACGACCTGGTCGAAGACCTCGTGGGTCAGGGGGACGCGTTTGTACTTGTCCCAGCCGCCGGTCCCCTTGATGACGCCGCGATAGGTCTGGCGGCCCAGCGTCAGGGTGAAGGCGTTGCCGGCGGCGGAGTCGTCGCAGGCGTATTCCAGTTCGACGTCGAAGGTGGAGCGGTGGTTGACCTGGAAGCTCCAGGCGGCGTGGTCGGCCGGAAAGCGCCAGTAGCCGAGGTTGCCGAACTCGCCCTCGAAGACCAGGCTCGGGCCGTAGATCTCGGCGTTTTCGGCGGTGAGGCGGATGACGCCGTCGGCGTCGGGTTGGACGGTCGCCGGCTCGTTCCCCTCCTGGGCCTTGGGGCGGGTCGGGCCGTGGGCCAGGAAGGCGACGACGTCGGCGACGTCGGCGACGGAAAGGTCGTTCTCCAGGCCCTCGGGCATGAGCGACCGGCCGGACGACGCCAGTTCGTCCAGGTCGTCGCGGAGGACGACGTCGGTGGCGCCGTCCTGGCGCTTCAGGGTGATGGAGCTGGCGGTCTCGGCGGCGATCAGGCCGGAGAACGTGCGGCCGTCGTCGGTGGCGGCGTCGTAGGCGACGTAGCGGGCGTCGACCTCGCGGTTGGGGTCGAGGATCGCGGTGAGCAGCGCGTCGGCGGAAAGGTCCGTGAGCGCCGCCAGGTCGGGGCCGACCTCGACGCCGAGGTCGCCCACCTTGTGGCAGTTGGCGCAGGCGCGCCGGAAGACCTCGTGGCCGCGGGCGGCGTCCCCCTTGGCGGTCTTGACCTCCTCGTAGCGGGCCAGGACGTCGCCGCGGGAACCGATGGCGAGGGTCTCGAAGGCTTTCCCGGCGCGGTCGCGGAGGGCTTCCGAGCCGGACTTGAGGAGCCGCTCGCGGTGCCCGGCGGTGACCTGCGACGGCTTGACCCGGCCGGCCTCGACGGCGGCCAGCAGCGCGGCGGCGGTCTCCTCGCGGGCGATCAGGGCGTCGAGCGCCTCGGTCTGGGCGGCGGGGGCGAGGCGGGACCAGCGGGAGAGGAGGGCGTCGGCGGCCTTCGCGTCGCCCATCCGGGCCAGGGCGGCGATGGCCGCGGTCTGGACGTCGCCGGGCTCGGCGGGGTCGAGGCGGTCGGCGAGGACGTCGCGGTCGGCGTCGCGGGTCGCCTTCGAGCGTCCCAGCAGACGGACGGCGGCGACCCGGTCGGCGCCGGGGGCCTCGGCGTCGGCGGCGATCGCGCGGCCGGCCTCGGCCAGCTTCCGCGCCGCGGGTTCGTCGGCCAGGGCCGCGTCCTTGGCGGCGTCCAGAAGCTCGGCGGTCGCGCCCAGCCGCCAGCCCGCGGGCTTTTCGTCGTCGCCGGCGATCAGCGCGAGCGTCGCGGCCAGGCCGTCGCGGTCCAGGGTGCCGGCGACGGTCGCCAGGAGCGGCTCGATCAGGGTCGACGGCGGCCCGTCGGGGCCGGATTCGGCGACCAGACGCTCCAACACCGCCCGGGCGTGGGGCGTGGCGGAGCTGAGGACCGCGGCGCGGAGCCAGGCGTCCCCGCCGTCGCGGACGGCGATCGCGCCCAGGGCCTCGCCGGCCTCCGGCGCGGGCCATTCGCCCAGGCTCAACGCAACCTGATAGCGGACGCGGACGTCCGGATCGTCGGCCAGCTTGAGGAAGGCCCTGGCGACGGCCGGGCTGGCCGCCAGCCAGGGTTCGGCGACCCGCGCGGCCTCGCGGCGGACGCCGGGGTGGGCGTCGGCCAGCGCGTCGCACAGGACGTCCGTGGTCAAAAGCCCCAGCACCTCCAGGGCGGCGACGGCCTGGCCGCGGGCGGCGGGAGACTGGCTTTCCCGCGCGATCCTGGCGAGCGGGGCCTTGGCGGCGGGGTCGCGACGGTGGTCCAGCAGGCGCTGGACGGTGTCGCGGACGGTGCCGTTGGGGGTGTCGAGGGCCGCGGCGAGTTCGGCCGTCGTCATGGCGTCGAGGTTGGCGACCGGCCGGAGCGGGCGGCCTTCCGGGACGACGCGGTAGATCCGGCCGGTGTCGGCGCCGGCGCGGACGTCGACCGTCTTGAGGGCGCCGGGGCTGATCCAGCGGGGGTGTTCGATGACGAAGCGGTGCATGTCCACGACCCACAGGGCGCCGTCGGGGCCGGTGCGGGCCTGGACGGGGCGGAACCAGGAGTCGGTGGAGGCGAGGAACTCGCTGTTCCGTTCGTCGTCGGCGCGGCGGCCGGCGAAGGTCGCGCCGCTGGGCTCCAGGACCATCCGGCGGACGAGGTTGTGGACGTTGCAGCAGGTGAAGCCGTCGCCGAAGTATTCCTCGCCCAAAAGCGGGTCGCGCAGGACCGTCGGCCCGCACGCGCTGGTGACGCGGTTGGCGCTGTGGGGTTCGTTGTAGCGGGTGAGGGTGCGGCTGGCGGGGAAGAGGCGGTTGGGGTCGGCGTCCCCCTTGGGGTGGACGGCCGGGGCGGGGGACGGGGCGCGGGGGTTGCGGCGGACGTAGTGGTCGGGGAGGGGATAATGCTGGATCAGGACGCTGTTGTTGCCGCCGAACTGGTTCCCCCAGTCGTCGTGGGTCCGGCCTTGCTGGGTGAGGCCGGAGGCGGGCTCGAACTCGCCGGTGTCGGGCTTGAAGCGGAAGTCGCGACCGCCGACGTCGATCTCCTTGCCGTTGACCGCGCCGCGGATCCGGCCGCCGATGAGGCCGTTGGCGCCGTAGACCCAGCCGTCGGCGTTGTAGAGCAGGCCGTTGACGCGGGCCTGGTAGTTCTCGGTGGCGAACCCTTCGTAGAGCGTCTTGACGGCGTCGGCCTTGCCGTCGCCGTCGGTGTCCTTGGCGTAGAGGATCCGGGGCGCGGCGCAGATCAGGACGCCCTCGCGCCAGAGGAGCAGGCCGGTGGGGAAGGGGAGGCCGTCGATGAAGGTGGTGGCGGTGTCGTAGCGGCCGTCGCCGTCGCGGTCCTCCAGGACCTTGACGCGGCCGCCGGGCTTGTACTCGCCGTCCATGCCGGCGGGGTAGTCGAGCATCTCGCAGACCCAGAGCTTGCCGTCGGGGCCGAACTCGACGGCCACGGGGCTCTCGATCAGCGGCTCGGAGGCGACCAGCTCCACCTTCAACCCGGGCTTGGTCCGGATCGTCTTGAGCGACTCCTCCGGCCCCAGGGCCGGAGGATGGTCGTCGTCGTTGCGGGCGGCCGGCTCGGCGGCGGCCGGCGGCGCGAAGCCGTCGCCCACGGCGCGATGGACCGCGTCCATGATGATCTGTTCAACTCCAGGCGCGAGCCTGGTCGGCTGGGAGTAGTAGACCATCGCCCCGCCCCCCTCGTAGCCGCCTTCCTTGAGGATCCGCTCCGACGGGATGTAGCAGGGCGCGTCGTTGGCGTAGGCCGTGACCCAGACGCGCTTGGCGTCGAACTCCTTCTTGATCCGAAGGACGTAGTCGACGACGACCTCGCCGGGGAGGAAGATCATCGCCAGGTCGTCGTCGAACCTCCAGGCCTGGGCCGAATAGGGAAGCGTGGCAGGCAGCTTGCCGTCGCGCTTCAGCCGCGCGAGCTGGACCGAGGCGTTGTAGCCCGGCGGGCCGCCGGCGGCGATCAGCCTCTCCAACTCGGCCTCGTCGGGGAGGGCGTCGAAGGGAAGCTCGCAGCGGACCAGGCTGGCGGCGGGAGGGCCGGAAAGGGGCTTCCACGGGCCGCGCATCAGTCGGGCGACCTCGTCGGCCAGGGAGCGGCCGTGGGTCTCGGCGTCGCCGGGGTTCTGGCGGGGCTTGGGGTTGGCGTCGCCGGCGCAGCCGAGCAAGGTCATCGCCACGCAGCCGGGGTTGTCGGCCTCGATGCCGCGCTGGGCGGCGCCGGCCCAGTCGCCGTCGACCTTGTTGACGTCCGGGCTGGCGGTGGTGTTGTGGCAGGCGTAGTTGGTCAGGACCGCGCGGACCTCGCCGTCGGGCGACTCGGCCTTCATGACCGCGAGCGAGTGATCGACGGGCCCGCCGGGGGTCCGGCGGTTGGCGGCGAAGCCGACTTGCCCCTCGGTCCAGGAGAGTTTCGCCGGCGCGCGGTCGGCCAGGGCGGCCAGGGCGACCTTCTCCAGCTTGTCGGTCACGTCGCGGGTGTAGGCGTCGATCCTGTCCTGCTGGTCGGGCGGGACCTTCATGCCGAAGATGTTGTCGGCGACCCCCGCCAGCACCGGCGCGTAGTGGGAGTGCGACGCCCCCACGGCGAACCGCTCGCGGGGAAGTCCGGCCTTCTCCTTCAGCCGCGCGGCGACGTCCTCCACCATGGACGCCGGGACGCCCAGGGCGTCGATGGAGACCACGACGACCGGCCCTTGCGCGTCCGAGCCGATCGCCAGCGCCTTGGCGAAGATCGGGTGGTCGACGCCGACCGACTCGGTCTTGCGGGCGAGGTAGCCGTGGAGCCGGATCGGGCCGGGCGGAGTGACGTCGACGCTGGCCGCGCCGACGTCGACCTCTTGCGCCCGCGACGGCGCGGACCCGGCCGCGATCGCGATCGCGAGGCCGGCGACCAGACGGAGGGAAACGCTGGGGAGGTTTCTCATTGGGCCTTGCTCTTCTTGCGCGCCTTCGGGAGGCGTCGACCATGGAGGGTCGAAGGTGAGGGAATGCTCCGAATCCGGGTCGACCCCGGCGTCCGGCGGGCCGGCGTCGTCGGGGGATCGCCCTTCGTCGTCGCTTGACTCGCGGCGACCGCCCGGGACGGCCCATCGGCGTCGAGGCGGTCGCGAGGCGGGATGGGTCGCTCGTTCGCGACCGGGGTCCGGGGTCGCGGCGGGGGGGGCGCGCCGAGCGGCCCCCGCGCCCTCGCGGAACGCGCGACCCGGGCGGGGCGGGTCACTTCGCGGCCGCGGCCTCGTCGGTCTTCGGCTTGTCCTTGGGGAGTTCGAAGTCCATCGCGCCCCCCTTGCCGGCGATCTCGGCGTCGAAGGCGTACTCGCCCGCGATGACGACGGGGCCCGCCTTCTTCTTCTTCGGGGCGGGTTTGCTGACGCTGGCGATCATCGAGGCCATGTACGGGTCGTTGGCGAAGGCCTCGTCGGTGGAGGCGGCGATCTCGGGGGGGAGTTCGCCGGCGGCGCGGTTGATGACGATGTGGTACTTGCCCGGCACGGCGCCGTTGCGCTCGTCGGAGACCAGGCGGTAGCGGCCCTCGGCGTCGGTGATCCCCTCGCCGGCGAGCATGGGGTCGTTGCCCGGGAGGGGGCTGAAGAGGACCGCGGCGTGGACGACGGGCTGGCCGTCCTGCGTCACCGTCCCCGTGACGGTCACGAGGTCGGGGCCCGGCTCGCCGCAGCCGACGACGACCGCGGCCGCGGCCAGGGCGGCGGCGAGGGGAACGAGTGATCGGCTCTGAAACATCGCGGGCTCCTGGCGGACGGACGCCCGCGCGGGTTCGTCCGCGCGGGCGGGTCGAGGGTGGGTGTCGGCGTCGGCGTCAATAGGAGTCGGCGCTGATGACCTCGGCGTTGCCGACGGTGTTGAGGGCGTACCAGGTCGGGAAGCTGATGGAGTTCTTGATGAACCTCACGCTGCCGTCGCCGAAGGCGATGTTGACGCCGCCGGAGTGCCGGCTGCTGGTCGTCCAGGCGTAGCCCAGCCGCTTGGGGTTGGGGTTCGCCTGGCCCAGCCCGGCCGCGGCGTTGGGCAGGTAGACCATCCAGTAGGCGTTGTAGGTGTCGGTGAGCGCCGGGTTGTTGTTGAAACAGAGGGCGTGGGTGGACGTCCAGATGCCCTGTCCCCAGAACGCGCCGAACTGGGGGATGATCTTCTCCTGCTTGGACTCGTGGATCATGGTGGTGTTGGACAGGCCGTCGGTGACGGTGGCGATCCTGGTGGCGAGGTCGAAGCCGGTGAACATGCCGCCGTTGGCCGGGACCGCGCCGCCCAGGCCGGCGGCGTTCTGATACCAGTAGGACGTGGACGGCAGGAGGTAGTTGCCGCGGGACGGCCTGTAGCCGTTGTACGCCCCGGCGGTGGTGGACGGCGTCGTGAGAATGGTCGCGATCGGGGCGTCGGACGGGCAGAAGAAGGTCGCCACCGTCGCGGTCGTGACCGTGGTGTTGGCCATGTAGGAGGTCGGGCCGCCGACCATGGTGAGGTTGGGGCTGGCGTTGGTGGCCGGGGCCGAGGGGAGGCTGAAGTTGTAGGCGTTGGCCATCGTCCCCCCCTCCAGGAAGGGGAGGATCATCACGAAGGCGGTGGTGTTGAGCACCAACCCCTGGCCGCCGGGGTCGTTGGGGGGCATGGCGCCGGCCGTGGCCGAGGCGATCTTCGACGGCGGGAACGAGCCGTTGGCCGACTCGTAGTTGTGCATCGCCAGCCCCATCTGCTTCAGGTTGTTGACGCACTGGCTGCGGCGGGCCGCCTCGCGCGCCGCCTGCACGGCGGGCAACAAAAGCGCGATCAGCACCGCGATGATGGCGATGACGACCAACAGTTCGATCAACGTGAAACCGCGACGTCGCGACATGGACGGTCTCCTCATCGGAATCGATGGTGAAGGTGAAAGGGATCGGATCCGCGACGCCGCGACGCGCGAAGACGCGTCCGGGGCCGCCGTTCGATTAGTTCGCCCGGTTCATCGCGCGGCGCGTGACACGACTTTTCGAAGACGTCGAAACCTCTGAAGCGGCCGACGGATGCGGCGCGCGGGCCGCTCAGGCGGCCGGGCCCGGGTCGACGCGGCGGGGCGGCTCGCCGAGCAGGTCCTTGAGCCTCCTGAGGACGCGCGACTTGGACTGCCGCACCGCGGCCGGCGAAACCCCCATCTCGTCGGCGACCGCCGCCGGCGCGACCCCCTCGACGGCGGCGCGCCAAAAGGCGCGCCAGGTGCGCTCCTCGAACTCGCCCCGGGCGGTCTCCAGGGCGTCGCGGTACAGCTCGCCGATCAGGGCGCGCTCCTCCTCGTCGGGGACGGGGGGGAGGGGGACGTTCTCCAGGAAGTCGGTCCCGCCGACGCCGCGGGGACCGCGCCTCCTGAGATGGGAAAGCGCCTTGTGGCGGGCGACGCCGTGAAGCCAGCCGCGGAAGGAGTCGCCCCGGCGGTCGCGGCGGAACCCGGCCAGACCGACGGCGACGGCCTGGAAGACGTCCTGCGCCACGTCGTCCACGTCCTCGGATCGCACCCCCCAGCCCCGGATCCAGTAGCGGAGCAACGGCGAGTACAGATCCAGAAGCCGCCGCCACCCGTCCGCCTCGCGGCGGCGGACGCTCTCCAGGAGGGTCAGCGACGTCTCCCCGGCGTCGACGTCGACGCGGCGACCGAAGCGGGAGGGGACCGGCGGGCGATCCATCGGAACGTCCTCCGGAACGGGTGGTCGCGCGCATCCCCGCGCGGGCCGCGTTACCATGGTGGATGGCGGTCGAGCCGAACCGACCTTCCCCGTCATGATAAGGGAGTCCGTCGTGGACCCGCAACCAGGTTCGCCCCCATGCCCGGACGACGACACCTTGCGGGCCTTCGCGCTGGGCGATCTCGACGTCGAGGAAATCGACGCCGTTCGCGGCCACCTCGACGCCTGCCCCTCGTGCGAGCGTCGCGCGGAAGTCCTGGACGCCCGTACCGACCACGTCCTTGAGGAACTCCGCCGATCGTTGGCGGACGAATCCGAGACGCCCCGCGAGAAGGGCCCGCCGGTCGTCCCCGGCTACGTCGTCGAGGGGCCGCCGATCGGCGTCGGCGCCACGGGACTGATCTACAGGGCCAGGCACGTCAAGCTCGGCCGGCCGGTGGCGCTTAAGATGATCGCCCGCCGCGGCGGCGACGTCGCCCGCCTCTTCGAGATCGAGGCCCGCGCGGTCGCCCAGCTCCAACATCCCAACATCGTCCAGATCCACGACATCGGCGGCAACGGCGGCCGTCCGTTCCTGGCGCTGGAGCTGGTCGACGGCGGCTCGCTGGAAGATCGGATGACCGGCGAGCCGTGGCCCCCGCGGGAGGCGGTCGCGACGATCCTGACCCTGGCCGAGGCGGTCGACCACGCCCACCGTCACGGGATCGTCCACTGCGATCTGAAGCCGTCGAACGTCCTGACGACCCGCGAGGGCGTCCTCAAGATCGCCGACTTCGGCGTCGCCAAGTGGACCGAGTCCGACGGCTACTGGGGAATCCGGGGAGGCCGGCGCGGGACCCCCCGCTACATGGCGCCGGAACAGGCCGGGGAGCCGGGCGAGGTGGGGCCCGCGACCGACGTCTACAGCCTGGGGACGATCCTCTACGAGATGCTCGCCGGCCGCGTCCCCCATCCCGGCGCGACCGCCGCGGAGACCCTGCGGTCGCTTCGCGAGATCGAGCCGCCGCCGCCGAGCCGGTTCGCGCCCGACGTCCCGCCCGACCTGGACCGGCTGACGCTCCGCTGCCTTCGCAAGCGGCCGGAAGACCGCTACGGCGACGCTCGGGAACTGGCCGGGGACCTGCGGCGGTTCCTGGCCGGTTCGCCGCTTCGGGTCGGGGCCGCCCGGGGAAAGCTCCCGGCCGTCGCCCTGGCCGCGGCGGCGACCGTGGCCCTGGCCTGGTCCCTCGCGGGCCCGCCGCCGCCCGCTCCGCTCGCCGTCGGCAAGCCGGACGGCGGCTGGCGTCCCCGGTCGAATCCGAACTGGGACGATCCCGCGCTGAGCGCCAAGACGGTGTTCCAGGACGACGGCACGATCCGCCTGGGGGCGGCGTCGGCGACGGTCTCGGGGCCGTCGCTGAAGTTCGAGGGCTCGTTCGGCAACCTCGGCTACTGGCGCCACCGCGAGGACCGGGCCGCCTGGAGGTTCCTCATCGAGCCGGCCGCCGCCGCCCGCTACGTCCTGGTCCTGGAATACTCCAACCGCGACGGCGGGGCCGGCAACCGCTACGAGGTCCGACTCGACGGCCGGAGCTTCACCCGCGTCGCCGAGGGGACCGAGGGTTGGTCGGACTACCGCGTCTTCCCGATCGCCGACGTCGACCTGGACGCCGGCTTCCACGCGATCGAGATCCGCCCCGTCGAGCCGTTGCGTAACGCCCTCTTCGACCTTCGCGCCGTCGTCCTCGTTCGAATCGGACCCTGACCGATCGGGACGCCCGCGCCGCCGGCTTTCAAGCGAGTCCGGCGACGGCCGGAGGCGATTCTCCAGGAAAATCCCGAGAAACCTGAAACGCCTCGCCCCTCGCCGCGGACCCTACCGGAGAACGACGATCCCGCTTTTTGGCATTCCGGATTCGGTCCTCAAGGAAGACCGGGAGAACGCGCCGATCCTCGCGGTCGAATTCGCGCGCGCGCCGCATCGACGACCCGGATGATCGCGGGGCGCTGGGAAACGACTTCGAAAACGACGAGCGAAGTGCTTTGTCGAAAACCACCGTGAGCAAGCACGCCCCCCCCTTCTCCCCTCGTGGGAGAAGGTGCCCCGAAGGGGCGGATGAGGGGGGCGCGATCGAAATCCCCGGACTTCAAGGTCATGGCCGGACGCGGGATGCGACGCCGGTCGACCCCTCATCCGGCCTTCGGCCACCTTCTCCCACAAGGGGAGAAGGGATGTTTGTCATCATCCGGTGTTTAGGTTTTCGACAGAGCACGAGCGAAGCCAAATCATGATACGTCTCAAGTCGTTTGATATAATATGTTTGCGGCGAGTTTTCGGGAAACGGGGCGCGAACGAACGAACCCGCGCGGGGTCGCGTCGGCGCGGTCGTTGCCTGGGGCGCGACGGCGTGGGAGACTGGGGGGCGTCGGGATCCTCCAGCCGATCGAACCTTCGGGAGCCTCCATCGTGATGAGACGTTGGTCCGTCCTGTCCGCCTTCGTGGTCGTCGGGCTCGTCGCGACGCCCGCGACGCGGGCGCAATCGCCGGCCGAGTTCGCCCAGACGGCCGCTTACGTCGCGACGCTTCAGAACCCCGACGGCGGCTTCGCCCCCGCGCCGGGGCGGCCGTCGGGGTTGGCGCCCACCAGCGCCGCGCTACGGATCATGAGGTACGTCGGCGGCTCGGTCCCCGACGTCTTGAAGTGCGTCGAGTACGTTCGCTCCTGTCGCGCCGGCGGCGGCTTCGCGCCCGCTCCGGGGGGCCAGCCCGACTCGCTGACGACCTCGATCGGCCTGCTCGCCGTCGGCGAATTGAAGATCGCCGACAAGGAGTTGGTCGACGCCGCGGTCGCCTTTTTCCACGACCACGCCAGGGAGGACGAGCAGGTCCGCATGGCGGTGGCGGGGCTGGAGGCGGTCGACGGCAAGTCGGACGACCTGCCGCGGTGGCTGGACGTGATCCGCAAGCAGGCCAACCCCGACGGCTCCTACCCCGAAGGGCCCGGCCGGGCGTTCGCGGCCGGCACGGTGGCCGCGACCGTCCTCCGCGCCGGGGAGACGCTGGCCAACCGCGAGGCGGCCGTCGAGGCGATCAAGACGGGCCAGCGAGCCGACGGCGGATGGTCCAAGGGCGACGGCCCCTCCGACCTCGCCGCGTCCTACCGCGTGATGCGCGCCCTGTTCCTGCTCAAGGAGCGGCCCGACCTCGAACGTCTGCGGGCGTTCATCGCCAGTTGCCGGAAGGCCGACGGCCTCTACGCCGTCACCCCCGACGGCCAGGGGAGCCTGGGGGCGACCTATTACGCCTCGATCATGACCTACTGGTCGCGCCTGCTCGACGGCCAGCCCCCGATCGTCGAGACGGCCGGCTTCGAACCCCTGTTCAACGGCCGCGACCTCGACGGCTGGGAGGGGGACGAGTCGATCTGGTCCGTCCGCGACGGCGTGATCGTCGGCAAGTCCGGGAAGCTCGACCACAACGTCTTCCTGGCGACGAAGGAGTCGTACCGGGACTTCGTCCTCTCGGTGACGTTCCGCGTCGTCGACGGCAAGGGGAACAGCGGCGTGCAGCTTCGGAGCGCCCACGTCCCCGGCGGCGAGATGTCCGGCTATCAGGCCGACGTCGGCGAGGGCTACTGGGGGAGCCTCTACGACGAGTCGCGCCGCAACAAGACGCTCGTCGACGCCTTGCCCGCGGCGCTGGAGCGGCTCCATAAGTCGGACTGGAACCATTATGTGATCCGATGTTTCGGTAATCACATCACGATCATGCTCAACGGGGCCGTCTCGGTCGACTACCGCGAGACCGACGACGCGATCGCTCGTGACGGCCTGATCGCGCTTCAGGTCCACGCCGGCGATCCGATGGAGGTTCAATTCAAGGATGTGCTGATCCAGCGCGTCCCCTCGCCCGACCGGGAGGCCGGCGACGCGGCGGGCTTCCACGTCCGCGAGGTGGAGACGCCGCAAGGCCCCCGCGCCTACACCGTGTACGTCCCCGAGGAGTTCGACCGCTCGCGACGCTACCCGGCGATCCTGTTCCTCCACGGCGCCGGCGAGCGCGGCGACGACGGGATCACGCCGTCGCAGGTGGGAATGGGGCCGGCGATCGTCCAGCGCGGCGGGGCGGCGGCGGTCGTCGTCTTCCCCCAGGCCCGCAAGACCTGGCAAGCCGGCTCGGAGGACGCCGACGCCGCCCTCAAGGCGCTTGACGACGTGATCAAGGAATACGACGTCGATCCCGACCGGGTGACGCTCACCGGGTTGTCGATGGGAGGCATGGGGACCTGGAGCGTCGCCGCGGCCAACCCCGGCAAGTTCGCCGCCTTGGTCCCGGTCTGCGGTCCCGGCCGGGTCGAGGACGTGGCCAAATACAAGGACGTCCCGATCCGCGCCTTCGTCGGCGACGCCGACTCGCCCCGGCTCCACCTGGGGATGCGGGCGATGATCCAGGCCCTCCGCGCCGCGGGGGCGGAACCGGGCTACACCGAGTATCGGAGCGTCGGCCACAACAGTTGGGACCGCGCCTACAACGATCCGGAGACCATCGACTGGATGCTCTCCAGGAAACGTCCCTGAGCGCGGGCCGAGCCGATAATGTTCGGCACGACTTGCATATGTGACGGCCAAGAGTGCCGTCCCCCCTTCTCCCCTTGTGGGAGAAGGCGCCCCGAAGGGGCGGATGAGGGGGGGCGCGGCCGGAAGCCCTGGAAGCGACTCCCCCTCATCCGGCCTTCGGCCATCTCCCACAAGGGGAGAAGGGATGTCTGGCGTTGGCTCCCAGGGATGTCGAATCTCGTGCCGAACGGTAGTGGAGGCCGAGCCGCTGGACGAACCGCGGCGTCAGGGATTGACCTCGCGGCCCGTCCAGCGGCCCTGGGCGTCGATCTCATGGATCCACCGGCGCCGGGGGTCGCCCTCCAGCGCCAGATGATCGACCGCGACGGCGGAGAGCGTCATCAGCAAGAAGTTCCCGAGCGGGGTCGAGCGATCCGGCGCGGCGTCGGGGAAGCACGCGGCCGGGTCGCGAGGCTCCCCGGGCGTCGGCCAGGCGAAGCGCGTCCGCGCCTCGTCGGTCAACGCGGTCCAGACCTCGTCGCGGACGCGACGGAGCGCCGGGTCGGCCGCGTCGGGACCGACGAGGGCGACGAGGCCGGCGATTCGGAATTGCTCGCGGGTGATCGGGAAGTACCAGCAGATCTCGGCTCGGGGGTCGGCCTCGAGCTGGGCGCGCTTGGCGTCGCGGGCGTCGGTCGCGAACGCCAGCGCGCGGGGGTCGTCCAGGAACCTTCGAAAGACGACCGTGCGGGCCGCCGGCCTCCCGTCGGGCCCGATGGTGGCGAGTTGGACGAGCCGCGCGTCCGGATGCTCGCGATTGCGATGCAAGGCCAGGTCGAGCGAGGGGCGCCAGAGTTCCGCGGACATGGGGCGTCCCCTTTCGCGGGGCGAGGATCGGATCAGACGGGGGACCAGCCCTCGGCCGCGGCCGCGCCCGCGGCCGGCTCGGAACCGGCCTTGAGCGCGTCTTGCACCACGGTCTCCAGGACGTTGATGTATTCGAGGAAGCGGTCCCGCCCCTCGACGGTGACTCGGCAGAGGGTTTGGGGGCGCTTCTTGTGGAAGCCCTTCCAGATCTCGACGAAGCCGGCCTCGTGGAGAATCTGGAGGTGGCGGCTGAGGTTGCCGTCGGTGAGCTGGCAAAGGTCCTTGAGGTCGCCGAAGACCAGCCCCCGCGAGTGCGTCACCAGGGACGTCATGATCCCCAGCCGCGCCTTCTCGTGAAAGATCCGCTCCAGGCCGTCGTAGGCGAAGCGGCCGGCCGGCTCGTCGACGTGGGACTCAGGCCGCGTCATGGGGGCGCTCCAGACTGCGGTAGAGCAGGGCGGCGGCCAGGAACTGCCCCGCGGCGAAGGGGACCGCCATCGCCAGGGGGTGCAGCGACCACTCCTCCTGGGCGAAGGCCAGGGTCGCCGCGCCGGCGATCGCGTAAAAGACCGCCACCGCCGCCATCGACCGCGGCAGCAGTCGCGAGGTCGCGAAGATCCCCAGGCTGTAGAACATCTGCCAGAGACCCGGCAGCAGCCAGACCAGCGACGGCGACGCGCGGACCAGCACCAGCGTCGTCAGGCCGCCGACCGCCAGGCAAGGCGCGAACTGCTCGATCACCAGCGCCGTCTGCTCCCGGCCCAGCGACGAACCGGCCTTGCGGGCGCGAACCGTCATCTCCAGCACCGCCGACGCCCCGCTGACCGCCGCGGCGCCGATCCAAAGCGCCAGGTACGCCCGGCACTGCCGCGCCGGGTCGGGCACGGCGACCGTCTGGATCGCCGCCGCGGCCAGGGCGACGACGCCCGAGAAGGCCGCCGGGACCGCCCGATATCCCCGGAACACCTCGGTCCGCGCCATCTGGGCGCGGATCTCGGTGATTTGCACCAGCGCTTCCTTGAGTTCCATGCGGGCCCTTCCGCGGGTCGTCGTCCTAAAAGGGTTCGATCGTCCGCGCTCTCGACGCTTGGCATCATAAAGCGGCGCGGCCCGCGCGGCAAGGGCCGTCGCGGGTCGCGCCTCGGGGGTCACTCGGAGCCGAGGTTCTCGAAGAGGTAGAGCCCGCTCTTGCCGGGGCAGATCAGGTCGAGGTCGCCGTCGCCGTCGACGTCGACGGCGGTCAGTTGCAGCCCGGTGCCGGCGGTGCCGGCGGGGAAGTCGCGCAGGGCCAGCCGGTCCCGTCCATTCTCGGGGGCGTTCTTGGCGGGCTCGCCCTGGAAGATCACGTGCTTCCTCCAGGCGCCGGCCTCCTTGTCGAACTCGTACCAGGCGATCAGGGAGCCGTCGGTGGCGCCCGGCTCGGTCTCGTGGGCGTAGACGCGCTTGCCGGTGATCAGTTCCTCCTCGCCGTCACCGTCGACGTCGGCCCAGAGTTGGGTGTGGACGGAGGCGACGGACTCGTCGATGGGGGCCTTGGTCCAAGCGGCCTTGCCGTCGTCGCCCTTGGACTGCTTGGCCCAGTAGAGGCCGTAGTCGTGGCCCATGCCCCAGACGAGGTCGGCGAGACCGTCGCCGTCCACGTCGCGGGCGACGATCTGGATGCCGGTGGCGCCCAGGTCCCAGTCGGGATGCCAGGTCCAGGTGTCGTTGGCGGGGTCGGCGGGGGCCTCGAACCAGCCCTTGGGGGTGAGGATGTCGGTGCGGCCGTCGAGGTTGACGTCGCCGGAGCCGACGCCGTGGCCGGCGGCCGCGGTCCCCAGGTCGTGTTTCTTGAACTCGATACCCTTGCCGTCGGCCTTCTTGGCGACCTCGTACCAGACGACGACGTTGGTGGCGTTGGGCAGGAGGTCGGGCACGCCGTCGCCGGAAAGGTCCACGGCGGCCGCGGCCTCGCTGGAGCCCGGTTCGTCGATCCGGCGGTAGGTCCACTCGGCGCCGACTTCGCCGGGGTTCTCGACCCAGCCGACGTCCTTGCCGAAGTAGGAGACGGTCACGAAGTCCATGTCGCCGTCGCCGTCGACGTCCAGGGGCATGACGGCGAAGTCGTTGTAGTACGTCCCTTGCCGCGGGACGTCGCGGATCGCGTGCTTCTTCCAGTCCGGCGCCTGGTACCAGAAGCCTCCCGATACGACGTCGAGCTTGCCGTCGCCGTCGACGTCCATGGCTCCGGCGGCCTCGAACTCGCTTTGGCCGTTGATCGTATGCTGCTTCCACTTCGGTTCGCCGGCGGCGGCCGGCCACGAGAACCCCGCGACCAGCGCGGCGGCGATGAGCGTCCGTTTCATGCGTGTCTCCCTGGCGTCGTCGTCGTTGGGGAAGGGGGGGTCAGACGGTGGGCAGGACCCACGGCTTGCGGTATTCCTTGGTCAGGAACTGGTTGGCGTCGGGGTGGTTGGTGATCTTCTCGGCGGCGGGGTCCCAGACCAGCTTCTCGCCGGTCCAGAGCGAGATGTTGCCCAACTCGCCGATGGTCGAGAGCCGGTGGCCGTACTCGAAGTTGCAGGAGCAGGTCGCGCGGGAGCGGATGGCGTCGATCCATTCGCGGTGGTGTCCCGGCGAGCGGGGGAGGGTCCGGGGGATGGCGGCCTCGTCGATGGTCTTGCCCTTGTCCGGGAAGATCTCGTGGTCGTTGTAGTGGGTGACCAGAGTCCCCTCGGTCCCCTGGAACATCACGCCGGCGGGACGGCCGTCGAAGCCGTGGTCGTTGACGTCGATCTGGCTCCAGGACAGGACGAAGCGGTCGTCCCCCTTCTCGTACTCGTAGGCGACCTCCAGGGTGTCGGGGGTCTCGGCGTCGTCGCCGGATGCGTACCGGCCGCCGGTCGCCGACACGGAGCGGGGGGCGTCGACCTCCATCGCCCAGTGGACCAGGTCGATCAGGTGGCAGCAGAAGTCGGTGAGCATGCCGCCGCCGTAGTCCCAGTAATACCGCCAGTTGAAGGTGAAGCGGTTGGGGTTGAAGGGCCGCTCGGGGGCGGGGCCCAGCCAGAAGTCGTAGTCGCAGCCGGCGGGGGGGGTCGTGTCGGCGGGATGGCCCAGCGACTCGCGCGACGCGGCCATCCAGGCGCGGGTCTTGGTGATCTTCCCCAGGGCGCCGGACTGGACGATCTCCACGACCCGGTGGTAGTTCTCGCCGGCGTGGATCAGGTTCCCCATCTGGGTGACGCGCTTGTGCTTGGCGGCGGCGTTGGCCACGGCGCGACCCTCGGCGACGCGATGGGTGAGCGGCTTCTCGCAGTAGACGTCCTTTTCGGCCTGGCAGGCCATGATCGTGGGGATCGCGTGCCAGTGGTCGGGGGTCGCGATCACGACCGCGTCCACGTCCTTGCGGTCCAGGACCTTGCGGAAATCGCCGTAGACGTCGGGCTTGCCGCCGACCGCCTCCTTGGCGCGGAGGGCGTGAGGCTCGTACACGTCGCAGACCGCCGCGACCCGGACGTCGGGGAACGTCTTGAAGATGTTCAAGAGCCCCGTGCCCATCCCGCCGACGCCGATGAACCCCAAGGTCACCGCCTCGTTCGCCGAGTACGACGGGTCGTTCTCCGGCGGGGCTTCTTGCGCCCTCGCGCCCCGGCCGATCCCCGCCGTCGCGGCCGTGAACGCCGAATACGCCAACAACTCCCGCCTCGTCCAACGTTCCGTCATCGCGGATCCTCCCGGATCGGCCGGCCCTCGCAACCGCTTCGGGACCGGATCTCGAAGCCTTTCCTGCTTCGTACCAGACCCCCGCGCGCTTCACAAGGACCCAGCGATTCCGAATCGTTTCGGACTTGACCGCGAAACCATCGACGCGCGCCGGATGCATGACAAAACGCGGGGCCGTCCGGAGGATCGAACGGTCGACCGCGCCGATCCGCGCTCTTGAGCTGCGGAAAACGAGCTCGACCCCGGGACGGAAAAGGGGTCGGGGGGCGGAAAGGCCCCGGACGCGATCTTGGTCGCGTCCGGGGCCTTCGAGGGTTCCGGCGATCGACTCCGAATCCGCGGGTCAGGCGTACTCGCGGTCGGTGACGATGCCCGGCTGGGGGATGGGGTACTTGCCGTTGGGGAGGGTTTGCAACGGCGCGGCGCTGGTCATGGTCAGTTTGTCGATGTCGGGGGCGAACTCGTGGGGACAGTTGAGGATGTCGTCGTAGGTGACGACCTCGCCGGTGTGGGCGGCCATGCGGCCCATCGAGGTGACGAGGCTGGCCTGGACGCCGCGGTCGACCTCGTTGTAGGGGCTGTCGTTGCGGACGGCCTCGACCAGGTCGTCCCATTCCATCTGGTAGGGGTTGGGCTCGGGCTGGGGGACGGCCCAGATCAGGTCCTTCTTGGAGTTGAGCTTCTGGCCCTTGTAGAT
>ERZ778018.1450-NODE-1450-length-19309-cov-9.122156_pt1 | contig 19309 bp, 12 predicted proteins | sample MGYA00375748_ERZ778018 | MGnify/ENA primary metagenome ERZ778018 (study PRJEB29350, sample SAMN05509839) | bioreactor metagenome | biome: bioreactor; material: wastewater | place: South Africa: University of Cape Town | collected 2014-04-22 ... | reverse complement strand
GGTCGATCTGTCGAAGCGGATGTTCCACGACTTCTACGGAGTCGACGTCTGGGCCGACGGCTACGTGCAGCAGCGATTCCAGTTCTCCCAGGTCGACCCCCGGCTTCCAAAGCTACCGACCCGTCTGGCCGTCGAGCTGCTGCCGGGTGAAGAGACGCTCGGCGGGACGGTCGTGGACGAAGACGGTCGGCCGGTCGCCGGGGTGAAGGTTCGGATCTGGGGCCACCTCGGCGAGAAGAAGGAGAAGACTGAGCTGGCCTACATGGTCGACGCGACCACCGACGCGGAAGGCCGTTGGCGTTCCCGGTGTTTCCGCGCGATGAAGTTCGCCTACCTCTATCTGTCGCATCCCGACTATCTGGTCGACGATGACGCGCCCGAGCGTCGCCACGGCACTGCCGATCCGTCCGGCAAGCTCGAACCGGGCGTGCGGACGATGGCTTCGGTCCGCGATTTCTCCGACGTCCAGGTCCTCAAGAAGGGCGTCGCGGTTTCCGGGACGGTCGTCGACGGGCAGGGCCGGCCGATCCCGAACGCCGAGGTCGCCTGGTTCCGGACCGAGCACGAGGCGATGCTCCAGAATCATCCGTCGAAGACGACGACCGACGCCCAGGGCGGCTTTCGGTTTCCTCACGCCCGCCCCGGCCGCCTGACCTTGCTCGCCAAGGCTTCGGGCCACGCGCCGGGATTGAAGCGGGTCGACGCCGAGCCGGGCGCGCAGCCGGTCGCGATCGAGCTCGGCGCGGCTCACGCCCTCTCCGGCCGCGTGATCGACTCGAAGGGGAAGCCGATCCCGGACGTCTTCGTCGACTTTGACGCCTGGCGCGGGGTCCGGGCGCTCCGCGTCTTCCGGAAGTCCGACGCCGACGGTCGGTTCCTCTGGAGCGACGCGCCCCCCGACGCCGTCCTCGTCAACGCCAGCCGCTCCGGGTTCCGATCCGTGAGCATGAGGCCCGTATCCCCGGAGGATGGGGAGATCCTCCTGGAGTTGAACCGCGCCCTCTCGATCAGGGGCGCGATTCGCGACGCCGAGACCAACGAGCCTATCAATCAGGTTCGACTTGAAGTCGGCGTTCCGGACCCGAAGACCGGCGCGGTCACATGGGCCGAGGATCGGAAGGTCTTCGCATTCCAGGGCCGCTTGCAGGCCGATATCGACGCCGACGAGGCGCGCGAGTTCCGCCTGCGATACACCGCGAGCGGCTACGCGCCGACCGAGTCGCGCACCTTCCTCAGCGACGAGGGGCAGATCGAGTACGACGTCAAGCTCGCCAAGGTGAAGCCCGACGCGGAGAACGCGCGCTCGGGCGTCGTGCTCCGCCCCGACGGCAAACCGCTCGAAGGGGCCGACGTGACCGTGACCTATCTGTCCACCGGGCAGGACCGCCTTCCGACCGCTTACGTCGAGGACGGCAAGCTCCGTCCGAACCAGGACCAGCCCGCGGTGAAGACCGACGCCCAGGGGCGATTCCGAGTCGTTTTCTCCCACGACCCGAAGGAGAGCCGCTCCGCCCTGGTGGTCGTGCATCCCGACCACTTCGCTCAGGTCTCATTCGCCGCGTTCGAGGCGGATTCGACGATCAAGGCGCAGCCCTGGGGCCGCATCGAGGGGACGGCGCGAATCGGCGGCAAGGCGGCCTCGGGCGCCGCGATCAGGTACGGCAGCGAGCGCCTGGCCTCGTTGGGGCCCCATGCGTTCTTCGGAGGGGGGGCCACGGCCGACGACCAGGGGCGGTTCGTCGTGCCCTTCGCCGCGGCCGGCGACGCCCGCGTCTCTCTGGAAAACGACGGAGACTGGTGCACCGGCTCGCTCGTGGAGGTCAAGGCCGGGGCGACCACGCGGGCCGACGTCGGCGGCGTGGGGCGGCCCGTGATCGCCCGAATCGCCGCGCCCGAAGGAGGAGGCCCGGACGCGGACCATATCTTGAATTCGACGTTCTCGGTCGACAACGACCTCCAGCCCGTCCCCTATCCGAAAGACGTCCTCGGCGACCACGACAAGTCGAACGCGTGGCTCAGGCAGTGGTGGGATTCGCCGGAGGGGCGCGCCTACCGCCGCGACCACTGGTTCAACATCATGAGGCGAAAACTCCTGCCGGACGGCACGATCCGGGTGGACGACGTCCCTCCGGGCTCGTACCGCCTTCGCCTCTCCTACAGCGCCGATCCGATTCGGGGCGTCGGTAGTGTGGGGGACAGGATCGAGTACGCGACGAAGCAGTTCACGATCCCCGAGGGGCGGAGCGACGAGCCGGTCGACCTGGGCGAGCTGCGGCCCGCGCCCAAGGCCGCGCTGAAGATCGGCGGCGTCGCGCCCGCGTTCGACGTCGAATCGCTCGGCGGCGGCCGGATCAAGTTGGAGGATTTCAAGGGCAAGTACGTCCTGATCGACTTCTGGGCGACCTGGTGCGGCCCCTGCATCGCCGAGATCCCGGAACTGAAGAAGCTCCACGACCGGTTCGGCAAGGACGAGCGGTTCGCCATGCTCGGCCTCAGCCTCGACGTCGGCAAGGACGCGCCGCGCAAGCTCGCGGCCGAGAAGGGAATCGCATGGCCCCAGGGGTTCGTCGGCGATTGGCCCAAGGGAGGAGTCCAGGAATCCTACCACGTCGAGGCCGTCCCGACGCTGTTCCTGATCGCCCCCGACGGCACGGTGAAGGCCCAAAACCTGCGGGGCGAGGCGATCGAGGCGGCCGTCGCGCAGGCCCTGTCATCGCCTTGATTCCGCCAGTCGATCCGATCAACTCATAACGATTCGCCGGCCGGCAGCAGGTCGTCGACGGCCGCGCGGCCCACGTCGCGGCCGTCGAGCGTGATCGGGATCGAATCGCCGCGCCGGTGGTCGATGCGGGATCGATAGCCGCTCCCCGCGTCGGGATCGCTGTAGACTTCAACGAGACCGTCGACGAGGTTGACGATCCAGTAGACCGGAATTCCGCCCGAGGCGTAGAGCCGGCCCATGACGTCCCGATCGACGGCGAGGCTCGAATCGGCGATCTCGACGACCAGGCCGAGGTCGCGGCCCGTCACGTCGCGCTCCGCGTAGTCGGCGATCCCCCCGCGCACGATCGCCAGGTCGGGCTCCGGCTTGCTCCAGTCGGACGCGACGATCGGGTCTGCCTTCGCCACGTGCCAGCCCTGGGGGACGATCCGCAGGAGGGCCGCGAGCCCCATTCTGCCCGCTTGAACGTGGGGGCGGCCACGACCTGTTTTGACGATCAAAAATCCATCGATCAACTCGACGTCATCGGATTCGCCAATCGTCCCGTTCTCGATCATCCGGTCGTACTGCGCGACGGAGAGTCGCGACAGCCGCGGCGCCAGGTGCGGGCTGATCGTGAGCGGCGAGGGTGTGAAGGCATTGGATCGAGCTAAAGCCATGGCATATGTGAAAATCAGGCTATATTGATGATGCGATGATCGATCGAGGCCCCCCCGCCCTTGGGCGGTTCGAAGTCGAAGACGCCGAGGCCGAGCCGGGCGGCGAGCGCGATGTGCTGGGGCTGGCGAAAGTCGAAGCCTTCCGTCTTGAGCGGGTCGAGCCCCAGCCTGCCGCAGGCGCCGACGGGGGGAAGGCCCTTCTCCTTCCGCTTGGCGTCGATGGCGCGCCAGAGGACGTGGTCCATGGCGACCGGGTCGGTCGCGAACAGGAGCGCGTTGTTCTCCCAGGTCCACTCCAGGCGCGAGCCGCCGGGGCCCCCCTGGTAGACTCCCCTGACGCCGTCCATGATCTGCAGGACGCACTTCTTGCGGATGATCGGGTGGGCGACGACCTGGGGGATGAACTGGTTGCAGACGTTGGCGTCGGGCGAGCTGTGCGTCCGGCAGACGTTGTTGACCAGGCCGTGGCTCATGTTCTTGAGCGCGCCGGTCACGCCGGCCGAGCCGTGGTCCTTGAGCACCGGCAGCAGCACGATCTTGTTCACCCGCCGGGTGACGAGCAAGCCCAGATGCGACCGCCGGGTGCGGTCGTCCCGGGGGTCCTCGCCCTTGCCGACGAGTTCCATCACGACGAACTCGTCCGGGTCGTATCCGGTGACGTGGTCGAGGTTGGGGTTCTTGAGGTCGTCGACCCCCTTGAGGTCCGTCTGATGGTTGTTGTACTCGACGCCCAGGCCGGCCCAGGCGACCCCCTCGGGCAGCGCCTCGTGCATCCTGGCGCCGACGAACTCGTCGCGGTAGCGCTCGAACGCGACGACGTCTTTGGTCCTCACGCCCGCCGCCTTCAGGCCCTCGATCACCTCGAGCATCAGCTCGCTCGACGAGTTGGCCAGCGGGTTGCCGACGGGGTTCATCTTGATCCCCACGACGTCGCCGGGTTCGAAGAAGCTCCGCCACGCCCCGACGGCGTCGTCGGCGCCGGTCAACTCCTTCATGCCCCGGCCCACGGCCGCGCCGATCGCCTCGCGGTCCTTGACACCGTTGCGGATCATGTCCGGCTTGCGGACCTCGACGACCCGGCCGGGGTAGGGGCCGGGGATTCCCCACTTCTCGTCGACCGCCGGCTTGCCGGCCGCCGCTCGCGGCTCTTGCGCGGAGACGACGAGCGACGGCAACCCCGCCTGAGCGGCGACCGCCGCGGTCACGCCCAAAAACCGTCGCCGCTTCAGTCCGCCGCAGGGATAAGTCGACGCCATGGGACGAATCTCCGTATGCACGGTTAACGGATCGACCGCATCTCAGCCGCGCGTTTGAGAGTACGATGTAGGCGTCGATCAATCAACCGAGTTCGAAGTGATCGGCCGCAATCGCCGTGGGACGGGTTCACAAGCAAGCAAGGCGACCTTGATGGAAGGAGCAGGCCGGATGCGTCGGACGTTGGCGTTCTTGGGTTGGGTGGTCGCGGTGTACGTGGGGGCGTTGCACGCGGAGGAGGCGCCCTCGGCCGTCGACGTCGCATTCAAGGCGGCTTGCGACGGGTCGGAACAGCGATATGTATTGATCGTTCCGCCGGGGTTCGCCGCTGATCGCCCGCATGACGTCTTGATCGCGTTGCACGGGCACGGCTCGGACCGCTGGCAGTTCGCCCTCGACGCGCGGGACGAGTGCCGCGCCGCTCGGGATTTCGCGGTTCGCCATGCGATGCTGTTCGTCGCCCCCGACTACCGGGCCAAGACCTCGTGGATGGGTCCGAAGGCCGAAGCCGACCTGGTGCAGATCATCGGCGATCTCAGGCGGACACGTCACGTTTCGCGCGTCTTCGTCTGCGGCGGTTCGATGGGGGGGGCCTCCGCGTTGACGTTCGCCGCGATCCACCCCGAGTTGGTAGACGGCGTCGCCGCCATGAACGGACTGGCCAATCATCTGGAATACGACCAGTTCCAGGACGCGATCGCCGAGTCGTTCGGCGGGCCGAAGGCGAGCCTCGTCGAGGAGTACAAGAAGAGGAGCGCCGAATACTGGCCCGAGCGGCTCACCATGCCCGTCGGCCTGACGACCGGGGGCCGGGATGCGACCGTCCCGCCCGACAGCGTGCAACGCCTCGCGGCCGTGCTCAAGCGACTCAACCGACCGGTTCTGTTGATCCATCGGGACTCCGGCGGCCATTCGACCACCTACGACGATGCAACCGTGATCCTCGAGTACATGCTCCGAAGCGCGAAGCCTTCGCCTGGTTGAGCCGAGGTGGGTCGCATCAGCCTCCCCCGTTCGTCGCGAGGTCTGGATTCACCCGATTTGAAGATTTGCGCGGGGGGGTGGTCGAAAAATGCTCAAGCTGGAGGCTGGGCTGCCAAAAGGGCGAGCGGAACGCGGGGGTGAGGCTTTATCGCCACATCCGGACGACTCGATGGGTTCGCGGGCGGATTTGTCGGTCGCTCCGCATGGTTTTCGACTATAATGAGAGTGGCTCCGCGTCGTTCGCCGCGATCGGGCCGGAGATCGACGACGACTTTTTCTTCATTTCGCTCGCGCGGTACGCGGATTGCTAACTTCCTTTCTCAGTTCCTGTCTTGTCGACTTTTGCCTGCTCATCTGACCTTCCTCCAACGGAGGCGACCATGAGTGCGAAGAAGCGTCGTAAGCATTATGGAATCCGTCGAGAGTCGCGCCGCACCCGGGGCTGGACTCGGTGGTTTCAAGAAGGGCTGTTCGAGTCCGAGGGGACCGGCGGCATCCGCTTACGCACCGTCCTGTGGGGGCAGAAATAAGTTCTCTCTTTGAATTGGTGGAGTGCCGATATCCAGGCCCCTGGGCCTCCCTTCTCAACCTTGGACCTTTCTCCAATCTCTAAAAGACGCGGCCGTTCGGGGGTCATTCGTTCGTGACCTCCGAGCGGCCGTCTCGTTTTCGGGATGGGCGAGCCGCAAGTCGGGCTCGCCGCCATCGTTCGTTTCGCGGGGGGCGGGCCGGGTCAGGCCAGGATCGCCCCGACCGGGTTCTGCTCCTCGACGCCGGTGAGCCGCATGTCGAGGCCCTGGTGCTTGAAGGTCAGGCGGCGGTGGTCGATCCCCATGATGTGGAGGATCGTGGCGTTCAGGTCGTGGATGTGGACCGGGTCCTTGACGACGTTGTAGCTGAACTCGTCGGTCTCGCCGTGGACCACGCCCGGCTTGATTCCCGCGCCGGCGAACCAGATGGGGAAGCATTTGGGATGGTGGTCGCGACCGTAGTTGTCGCGAGAAAGCGCCCCCTGACAGTACACCGTGCGACCGAATTCCCCCCCCCAGACGACCAGGGTGTCTTCGAGCATGCCGCGCTGCTTGAGGTCGGCGACCAGCGCGTGGGTCGCCTGGTCGACGTCCTTGCACTGGCGGGGCAGGTCGCCGGCCATGTTGCCGTGCTGGTCCCAGCCGCGATGGAAGATCTGCACGAACCGGACGTCGCGCTCGGCCAGCCGACGGGCCAGCAGCGCGCACCGGGCGAAGCTGCCCGGCTTGTGGACGTCGGGGCCGTACAGGTCGAGGACGTGCTTGGGCTCGTTGGAGACGTCGGCCAGCTCGGGGACCGACGTCTGCATCCGGAACGCCATCTCGTACTGGCTGATTCGGGCCTGGGTCTCGGGGTCGGCGAACGAGTCGTATTCCTTGTGGTTGAGCCGGTTGATCGCGTCGAGCGTGCGGCGGCGCACCGTCTTGTCGACCCCCGAGGGGTTCGACAGGAAGAGGACCGGATCGCCGGTCGACCGGAGCGCGACCCCCTGATACTTGCTGGGCAGGAACCCCGCGCTCCAGAGCCGGTTGTAGAGCGCCTGGGCGTCGGTCTGGCTGGACCACGACGCGGTCATCACGACGAACGCCGGCAGGTTCTGGTTCATGGCGCCCAGCCCGTAGCTGAGCCACGAGCCGAGGCTGGCGCGGCCGGGGAGCTGGTTGCCGGTGCAGATGTAGGTGACGGCCGGGTCGTGGTTGATCGCCTCGGTCCAGGTCGTCTGGATCAGCGCGATCTCGTCGACGATCTTGGCCGTGTGGGGGAGCAGTTCGCTGACCCACATGCCGCTTTGGCCGTGACGGGCGAACTTGTACTTCGAGGGCGCGACCGGGAAGCGGGCCTGGCCGCTGGTCATGGTGGTCAGGCGCTGGCCGTTGCGGATCGATTCGGGGAGGTCCGTGTCGAACAGGGCGTCCATCTTCGGCTTGTAGTCGAAGAGGTCCAGTTGCGACGGCCCGCCGTTCATGTGCAGGTAGATGGCGCGTTTGGCGGTGGGGGGGAAGTGGGGCAGACCGGCGAGGCCGCCCGTCGCGCTCGGGAGCTTGGCGGAGGCGTCGGCGCCGGGGAAGGCCATCGCCTCGCGGGCCAGCATCTCGGCGAGGGCCGCCGCCCCCAGGCTCAGCACTCCGGAACGGCCGAAGAAGCTGCGCCGGGTCTCGACCTGGGCGTGTTCGCGAATCGGATCCATCGGTATGCCTCCGGGGGACGCGGGGTTCAGCCCTTGGTGAGGACCTCGTCGAGGTTGAGGATCACGTTGCCGATCATGGTCCACGCGGCCAGCTCGCGGGGCTCGATCGCCGGGTCGGGGCTGGAGGCGCCGATCTCGATCAGGGCCTTGGCCTGGTCGGGCTTGTCGGCGTAGTGGGCGGCGAAGTCGTCGAGCGCGGCGGTCAGCTCGGCCAGTTCCGACGCCTTGGGCGCGCGGCCGACGGCGAGGCGGAACATCCGGGTCAGCCGGCCGTCGGCGGTCGAGCCCCCCTCGCGAAGCGCGCGCTGGGCGAGGGCGCGGGACGCCTCGACGTACTGGTCCTCGTTGAGCAGGAGCAACGCCTGCAAGGGGGTGTTGGTCCGCTCGCGGCGGACGGTGCAGGACTCGCGGCTGGGGGCGTCGAGCGTGGTCATCTGGGGGGGCGGCGAGGTCCGCTTCCAGAAGGTGTAGACGCTGCGGCGGTGGACCTTCCCGGCGCCCTCGTCGGCCTTGAAGTTCTTGGTGTTGCTGTCGCCGTAGGCCACGGCCTCCCACAGCCCCGACGGCTGGGGCGGCTTGACGCTCGCGCCTCCCAACTCCTCGACGAGCACGCCGCCGACGTAAAGCGCCTGGTCGCGAAGGGTCTCGGCGTCGAGCCGGAATCGCGGGCCGCGGGTCAAGAGCCGGTCGTCGGGATCCTTGGCGAGGGCCTCGGGCGACGCCTTGGTGGACTGGCGGTAGGCGGAGGACGACACCAGCCGCTTCATCATCGCCTTGACGTCCCAGCCCTCCTCCTGGAAGGTCGCGGCCAGCCAGTCGAGCAACTCGGGATGGCTGGGGCGTTCGCCCTGGGTGCCGAAGTCCTCCGACGTCTTGACGATCCCCGCGCCGAAGACCTGCTGCCAGAAGCGGTTGACGGCCACCCGGGCGGTCAGGGGGTTTTCGGGCATGACCAGCCACCGGGCCAGGCCCAGGCGGTCGGCGGGGGCGTCGGAGGGCATCGGCGGCAGGAACGCCGGCACGGCGCGGGTCACCCGGTCGGTGGGCTGGTCGTACTCGCCGCGGTGGAGGACGAACGCCGGCTTCGGCTCGCCCGGACGCTCGCGGAAGATCAGCGTGGTGGAGAGTTCGCCGTCGAGCTTCCTCCGCGCCTCCTCGGCCTTGGCGAGTTCGTCGCGGGCCTTCGTAACGGCCTCGTCGGTCTGGGACCAGCCGGCGGTCAGGAACAGGTCGATCAACCTCCGGCGCTCCTCGACGCTCCGCTGGTCGCGGGGCTTGGCGATGATCGCCTTGACGTCCTCGGCCAGGCCGGCGCCGCCGTCGGCCTTGCGGTCGCGGATCCAGGCGGTGAGGTTGGGGTAGGCCCGGCCTTCCTGGGCGGTCCCGGTCCGCAGGCCGCTCGCGTCGAAATGGGCGACGCCGTCGTACAGGGTGAAGGCCCAGCCCTCGATCCGGGTTCCGGGGGCGATCTCCAACTTGGCGGTCGGCACTTCCAGGCGGACCCACTCGCCCCGGGCGGGGAGGTCGCCGATGCGAAGACGTTCCACGCCGCCGTCCTTGCCGAACCCGACCAGGTTCTCGCCCCAGTACGCGCGACGGGCCCACTGGCCGCCGATCTTCCACTGGAGCATCACCTCGCGGGGAGGGTTGGCGGGGTCGAGATGGACGTGGGCGAACAGAACGTCGCCCGCGCCCGTCTTGAGCTTGGGCCCGGTCGTCTCGATGACGTTCTGGGTCAGGCCGGCGGCCTGGACCCGCAGCGAGCGCCGGCCGGACTTGACGGGACGGTCGGCCGCCGCGTCGACGAACTCGCCGGCCTCCCTGCTCGTCGCGCCCGCCGGCGGGCCGTCGTCGATCCAGACGTAGTCCTCGGGAACCACGTCCTCGGACAGCCCCTCGTCGATCCCGGGGTCGTAACTCGCGGCGAGCCGCTTGACCTCCGCGTCGAGCCCGGCCTTCGACTCGACGATTTTCGCGTCCATCGCCTTGATTCGCTCGGTCTGCTCGTCGGTCGGCGTGACCAGGAACGGCTGCCAGCGCGAGGCGTTGCCGTCCATCGCGGGGCCGTCGATGTTGTTGAAGAAGGCGAAGAACTGATAATATTCCTTCTGGGTGATGGGATCGAACTTGTGGTCGTGGCAGCGGGCGCAGCCGACGCTCATCCCCAAAAAGACGGTGCCGTCGGTGTCGACCTGGTCGGTGACGTTGCGGGTGTAGACCTCCTCGACGATCGAGCCCCCCTCGGCGGTGGAGACGTGGCAGCGGTTGAACCCGGTGGCGATCAACTGATCGGTGGAGGGGTTCGGCAGCAGGTCGCCGGCGAGCTGCTCGACGACGAACTCGTCGAACGGCTTGTTCGCGTTGAAGGCGCGGATGACCCACTCGCGGTAGGGCCACATCTCGCGGAAGTTGTCCAGGTGCAGGCCGTGGGTGTCGCCGTAGCGAGCGGCGTCCAGCCAGTAGCGGGCCATGTGCTCGCCGTAGCGGGGGGAGTCCAGCAGGCGGTCGACGGCCTTCTCGTAGGCCGCGCCGAGCCCGACGGCGTCGACCGCGGCGAGGAAGCCGTCGACCTCGGCGATCGTCGGCGGCAGGCCGGTCAGGTCGAGCGTGACCCGGCGCAACAGCGCCGTCGGCTCGGCCTCGGGGGAGGGCTTCAAGCCCTCCTCCTCCATGCGCGCGAGCAGGAACGAGTCGACCGGCCCGCGCGACCAGGAGGCGTCCTCGGTCCTGGGGGGCTCCACCTTCGCCACCGGCTCGAACGCCCAGTGGCCGCCCCAGGGCGCCCCCTCGGCGACCCAGCGCTTCAGGACGTCGATCTCCTCGGCGGTGAGTTTCTTCCCCGACTTCGGCGGGGGCATGACCATCTCGTCGTCGTCGACCTCGACGCGGAAGATCAGGCCGCTATCCTCCAGGTTCCCCGGCACGACCGCCGCGTCGCCCGATTCGAGCGTCTCAAGTACCCCCTCGTGAGTGTCCAGCCGCAGGCCGGCCTCGCGCTTCTGGGCGTCGAAGCCGTGGCAGACGAAACAGTTCTCCGAGAGGATCGGTCGGACGTCGCGGCCGAAGTCGACCTTGGCCTTGGTCGACGGAGCCTCCTCCGCGAGGGCCGCGACCGAGAAAAGCGCCGCGGCCAGGGCGGTCGCCGCGAGGGTTGGACGACTAAGATCCATGAGGAGGGCCTCCGCGGGGCGGGATGGATCGGCGGGACGACGGCGGGTTCAACACCCCTTTAATCTACCATCGCCCCGGCTCGCCGGGAAGGCGCTTGCCGAGGCGCGCGGTCTCCCGCGCGCCGGCGTCGAACGTCCTTCCCCCCTTGAGGCGTCCTGTCGAAAACCGGGGACGCCGGGAAATTGGAACCACGGAAAACACGGAAAACACGGAAAGATCCGGAGGAGACGGCACTCGCCGATGATGGGAATCATGGGTTCGGGAACGAGGATCGGGCTTTTTCTTTCGGGCTCGTTCCGCGTCTCCCGCGGTTCCTGGATTTCCGGCCGGGGTTAGGTTCTCGACAGAGCGCCCTTGAGGGAGAGGGCGGGGATGGTTCCAGCTTACGCCTTCAGCGCGGCGATGGCGTTCTCCGTCCGCTTTAGAATGTCGTCGACCTGCTCGGTGGACTCGTAGCCGATGATGAAGGCGTCGACGGTCCCCAGGCCCAGGACGTACTTGAGCGAGGCGTCGATGCGGGCGGGATCCTTGATGCGGCCCTCGCCGAGGATCTTCATGCCGATGACGCCCTTGCCGGCGGCGTGCATCTCCTCCAGGACCGAGGCGACCTCGTCGGGCTTCTGGTCGTCCATCACCAGCCCCTCGGGGTTGATCCGGGCCAGGTCGACCTCGACGAACGGCAGCTTGGCGGAGGTCCGCAGCGGGTCCATGCCGTGGCAACTGGTGCCGTGGGCGCGGATCAGGCCGGCCTCCTTGGACTTCATCAACTCCTCCATCGCCCCCGTGTGATCGGCGTCCCAGCCCGACTTGGTCATGCAGTGCAGCAGCAGGACGTCGATGTAGTCCACCCCCAGCTCCAGCCGGTAGCGCTGGAGGTGGTCGCGGGCGGTGACCGCGTTGGTGGCGTGGGTCTTGGTCTGGATGACGTACTGGTCGCGGGGGACGCCCTTGAGCGCCTCGCGAAGATAGACGTGGGAGCCGTACTGGTCGGCGACGTCGAAGAGGGTGATCCCGTGGTCGAGGCAGTGGCGGACCAGCTTGGTGAAGCCCTTGACTCCCAGCTTGGTCTGGTTGCTGGACTGGCCGCCGCCGATCATCCCGGTCCCCAGGCCCATCAGCGAGGTCTCGATCCCCGTCTTGCCCAGGACCACGCGCGCCTGGGGCGAGGCCGGCAAGGCGTTTCTGGCGACGGCGGCGCCGGCGTTCCCGGAGGCGGCGGCGACGGCGGCGGCGGCGGCCGAGGTGGCGAGGAAGTCGCGGCGGTTGAGGGCGGGCGTCATCGTGCGGTTCTCCTCGTTCGTTTCCAGACCGATCAAGCCGGACCCGTCGCGATCCCGTTCACCCCGCGCGCCAATGCCGGATATCCCTTCTCCCCTTGTGGGAGAAGGTGGCCGAAGGCCGGATGAGGGGTTCCCCTCCCAAGGCTTCCGACCGCGCCACCCCTCATCCGCCCCTTCGGGGCGCCTTCTCCCACAAGGGGAGAAGGGGGGATGTCGTTCTGGATCGCCACGCGGACAAGTCGCGGTGAACGGTATCGGGCCCGACGGCGGATTCCGACCGCCGACGTAAGGCGTCGATTCTATCCCGAGCCGGCCGATGCTACCATGAGAAAGTCAAACATCCTGGAAACGGCGGAGGAGGCGGGCGTGTTCACCGGGTTGGTCGAGGCGACGGGGCGGATCGAGTCCGCGAGCGTCGAGGACGGCGGCAAGCGGTTCGCCCTGCGCTGGGAGGGGCTCGCCGGCCCCCTGGCGATCGGCGAGAGCGTGGCCGTCGACGGCTGCTGCCTGACCGTCGTCGCCGCGAGGGCCGACCGCTTCGAGGTCCAGGCGGGGCCCGAAACCCTGGATCGGACCACCCTGGGCGCGCGCGAGCCCGGCGACGCGGTCAACCTGGAGCGCGCCCTTCGCGTCGGCGACCGCCTGGGAGGGCACTTCGTCCAGGGGCACGTCGACGCCACGGCCGTCCTCCGCGAGCGCCGCCGCGAGGGGGAGTTCGAGTTCTTCGCCTTCGACGTCGATCCGGCATGGACGGACCTGATGGTCGAGAAGGGGTCGATCGCCGTCGATGGCGCGAGCTTGACGCTGACGGACGTCGAGCCTTCGGGATTCTCGGTCATGCTGATCCCCCAGACGCTCTCGGCGACCACGCTGGGGGCGCGGAAGCCCGGCGACCGCGTCAACGTGGAAACGGACGTCCTGGCCAAACACGTCCAAAAACTGCTGGGCCGGGCGCGCTGACTCATGTCGAATCAACACCCTTCCCCCCTCGCGGGGGAAGGTGGCCCGAAGGGCCGGATGAGGGGGAGAACAAGCGAGAACGCCGTGGGAATCCCAAGCCGGTCGGTCGGGCTTTCTCGAATGACGACGCCACTTTCGCTTGTCACCCCCCTCATCTGACCGCTTCGCGGTCTGTCTTCCCCCGCGAGGGGGGAAGACCTTTCGCTCCCAGACGCCCCCCGAGATCCATGGAACGCCAAACGCAATCGTATCTTCGGAAGCTGTTCGGCCACCGAGGGCTCTCGCCGCGGCATCGGCTGGGGCAGAACTTCCTGGTCGACCTGAACATCCACGACCTGATCGTGGAGACGGCGGCCGTCGCCCCCGGCGACGTGGTGCTGGAGGTCGGCCCCGGCGCGGGGGCGTTGACGGCGCTGATGGCCTCGCGCGGCGCGCGGGTGCTGGCCGTGGAGGTCGATCCCGGCATGGCCGCCCTGGCGACCGAGGCCATCGGCGCCTATCCCAACGCCCGGCTGCTGAACGTGGACGTCCTGGCCTCCAAGCACGCGATCCAGCCCGAGGTGCTGGAGATGCTGGCCCGCGGCCGCGAGGGTCGACCGTACAAGCTGGTGGCGAACCTGCCGTACCAGATCGCCACGCCGCTGATCGTCAACCTGCTGGTCGACGACGCCGTCCGCCCCGAGTTGATCGTCGTCACGATCCAGAAGGAACTGGCCGAGCGGATGACGGCCGAGGCCGGCGGCTCGGAATACGGGGCGCTGTCGGTGATCGTCCAGGCGCTCGCCGAGGTCGAGATCGCGCGGGTGTTGCCGCCGTCGGTCTTCTGGCCGCGGCCGAAGGTCGATTCGGCGGTCGTCGCGATCCGTCCCGACCCGGAGAGGCGCGCGGCCGTGGGCGATCTGCCGTGGTTCCACCGGATCGTCCGCGGCGTCTTCCTCCACCGCCGCAAGGCCCTTCGGGTCGTGCTGGCGAGGCTCGCCCCCGAGGGGATCGACAAGCCCGCCGTCGACGCCTTGCTGGAATCGCTGGGGATCGCGGGCTCCCTCCGCGCCGAGGCGCTGGACGTCCCCCGCTGGATCGACCTGGCCGCCGCCCTCAAACAAGCCTGGGGCGACGCGAAGCCGGCCGAACCGGACGCCGACGAGCGTTGACGCCGTCGGATCGCGGCCCGGCGCGGGGAGGGACGCGGCTCAGCGGCCGACGGCGCCGGGGATGACCGGGCCGGCCTTGGGCTGGTAGGCGTTGTAGTCGTGGCCCAGAAGCGCGGCGAGGGTCGCGGCGATCTGGTTCTGGTTCGCGTGGCCCAGCGAGGCGTCACCCTTGGCCGGGGTGTCCGGGCCCAGGACGCCGATCCAGATCCGCTCGGCGCCGTCGACCTTCGCGCCGTGGTTCTTCCAGCCGACCGGGGCGTCGCCGCGGCCGTGGTCGACGGTGACGATCAAGGTGGTCTGGTCCTTGTACTCGGGCATCGCCTGGAGGGTCTTCCAGAGTTGGCCGGCGTACTCGTCGAAGCTATGGGCGGCGTCGAGGTACTGGTCGTATTTGCCGCCGTGGGCGTAGCCGTCGGTCTCGCCCAGGCCGATGAACGTCACCCGGGGCTTCTCCGCCTTGATGTGCTTCAAGGCCGCGTAGAAGGTGTAGCCGTCGCGATGCTTCCGGTCCAGGATCCGGCGCAGGTCGGGGTCGGTCTCGGCGACGGCCTCCTCAGGGGAGGGCTTCCAGCCGGCGACGACCTTCATCCCGGCGCGCTCGGCGTTGAGGATGAACGGGAAGGCGTCCCAGGTGCCGAAGCCGACGACCTTCCCCTGGAACTCCGGCTTGGCGTTGAGCCACTCGAAGACGGTGACGTTGGGATTGGGGATCTTGTCGTTGCTGTCGATCCGGGGATCGCCGAAGCCGGTGAAGACCTCGTTGTAGCCGGGGTAGGAGAACTTCATGGCGTTGGTGACCACCGACTCCTCGCCGACGTCGCCGTGGAGCCGCCCTTGCTTGGCGATCACGTCGGTGACGAACGGCAGGAGGGCCTCGCGGCGGGCCTGGGGGGTGTCGCGGTCGTACTTGGCCTTCAAGGCCGCGACGTCCTTGACGCCGCCGTCCTTCTCGTTCAAAAGGGCCTGGTCGGCGCCGGTGAAGACCTCCTGCCAGCGCAGGCCGTCGGACATCATCACCACGACGTTGCGGGTCTTGGTCTTGGAACTCGGGGCGTCCCCGGCGCGGGCCTGATCGGCCGCCATGGCCAGGGCCGCCAGCGCGACGGCGAGACGAATCGGCTTCAACTTCATCGTGAAAAGATCTCTCGGAGTGAAGTCGGTGGAGGACGGAAGGCCGCGCGACGCGGCGGGCCGCGATGTTGAACGTTCATTGAAACCGACCCGGCGGGCCGGATCAACGAGCCGCCCCGAGATCTCAAGGCCGAACCGCCTTATAATCGGCGGACGGCTTCGAGACGGACGAGGCCCCCGGCGGAGGAGAGATTCAATCATGAACAAGAGAACGTTCATCAAGCTCTCGGGCGCGATCCTGGGCGGCGCCGCCGGCGGGCGGGTCCTCGGGGGCGAGCCCCCCGCGCCGGGGGCGCTCGTCAACTGGGCCGGCAATTACCGCTACGGCGTCGATGACCTGACCGCCCTCGACACGGTCGAGCGGGTCCGCGCGTTCGTTCGGACGCGCGACTCGATGAGGACGCTCGGCACCCGCCACTGCTTCAACGGCGTCGCCGACAGCTCCCACGCGCTTCTGTCCCTCAAGGCGATGGACCGCGTCGAGCCGCCGGACCCGAAGGCGTCCGCCGTGACGGTCGCGGCGGGCGTGACCTACGGCGCGCTCGGGCCGTTCCTCCACGAACGGGGATTCGCCCTGCACAACCTGGCGTCGCTCCCGCACATCTCCGTCGTCGGCGCCTGCGCCACCGCGACCCACGGCTCGGGCGTCAAGAACGGCAACCTGTCGACGGCGGTCTCGGGGATGGAACTGGTCACGGCCGACGGCGGCCTGATCACCCTTTCCCGCGCCAAGGACGGCGACGACTTCCGCGCCGCGGCGGTCCACCTGGGGGCGCTCGGCGTCGTCACCAAGATCACCCTCGACGTCCAACCCACCTTCGACGCGATCCAGGAAGTCTACGAGGACCTGCCGGCCAAACAACTCGCGGACCACTTCGAGACCGTCATGGCGGCCGGCTACAGCGTGAGCCTGTTCACCGACTGGCGGAACGAACGAATCTCCGAGGTCTGGGTCAAGTCCCGCGTCGGCGAGCCGACCACCGACCTGACCCGCTTCGGCGCGAAACGCGCGACCCGGAACCTGCACCCGATCGCCGAACTCTCCGCGGAGAACTGCACCGAGCAAATGGGCGTCCCCGGCCCCTGGCACGACCGCCTGCCCCACTTCCGCATGGGGTTCACCCCCAGCCGCGGCGAAGAGCTGCAATCCGAATACTTCGTCGCCCGCGACGACGCCGTCGAGGCCATGCTGGCCGTCGAACGCCTCCGCGACCGCGTGAGCCCCCACCTGTTCATCTCGGAAATCCGAACGATCGCCGCCGACGACCTGTGGCTCAGCCCCGCCTTCCAACGCCCAAGCGCCACCATCCACTTCACCTGGAAACCCGAATGGGACGCCGTCCGCCGACTCCTGCCGGTCATCGAGAAGGAACTCTCCCCGTTCAAGCCCCGCCCCCATTGGGGAAAGTTGTTCACCCTCGCCCCGGCGACCATCCGATCCGGCTACGAACGGCTCGACGACTTCAAGGCCCTGGTCGCCAAACACGACCCCCGCGGCAAGTTCCGCAACGAATTCCTGTCCAAGATCCTCTACGACTGACCCCCATCGACCACGGACGACCGACGCGCGCCGCGCCGGACTCCCCGTTTTTCTTACTGGACTCCGCCAACCCGATCGTCTAAAATCCGCGTTGGCCCGCTGAACGCCGTCGGGGCGCGATCGCCCTAGACCGCATCGTCGGCCAGGAAACTCGGGACCTCCTCGTCGACCACCACCGCGAGTTCGAGGCCCCTCTTCGGCATGGCGGCTTGATCGCGCCCTCCCGCGCCCGATCCTCGGACGGATCGACCGCGGCGGCGCTGGAACCCTGCTCCAATCCAGGACTTGCGACGCGCGCCCAGGCCCCGGCGCGAGCCGGCCCAGGCGTCCCTCCACCCGCCTCCGATTTTTCACAGGTTTTTTTGCGAAAAACCGCCTGCGCCCCTTGATCGACTCCGGTCGCCTCGATATACTCCACTGAGTCGAAACTGAATCTCAGTTTCAAACACTTCGCGACGCCGATGTGGTGCGGAGTCGCGAAGCCCCTCCCGGGGGCGGTCGGCGCCGTCTGGCGTTCGGTCGTTTCCGCCTCATTTCCCAACGACCGTCCTGGTCGACGACGGCCCCGGATGAGACAAGGCATCCGGGGCCGCCGTCCTTTTCGAACCCAGCCGCTTCCGGTACGGTGTAGAATCGGCGTCGCGGACGTCACGCCGATCCTTCCCCCTTGCCTGGAGGGCGCCGATGCGCTTGTTCCGATGCCTCGCCACGTTGGCCGCGGTGGTCTTGACGATCTCGGCCGCGAGGGCCGCCGATCGTCCCAACGTCGTGTTCATCCTGGCGGACGACCTGGGGATCAACGACCTGGGCTGTTACGGCCGCGCGGAGCACGCCACGCCCCGGATCGACGACCTGGCGGCGCGGGGGGCGCGGTTCACGTCGGCATATAGCGGGTTGTCGATCTGCTCGGCGTCGCGCGCGGCCTTGATGACGGGCAAGTCGCCGTCGCGGCTGCATCTCACGACGTTCCTCCCCGGCCGTCCCGACGCTCGCTCGCAGATGCTCTTGCATCCGGAGATCGTTCAGAACCTACCGTCGTCGGAGGTGACGCTCGCGGAGCGGTTCAAGGCCCTGGGCTACGCCACGGCGATCACCGGCAAGTGGCACCTGGGGAACGCCCCCGGCTCGAAGCCGACCGACCAGGGCTTCGACGAGGCGTTCCTGCCGCCGGGCGCCTCCAGGCCCTCGGCCGACGAGGGGGGCAAAAGCGAGTACGCCATCACTAAAAAGGCGATCGACTTCATCGACCGTCACAAGGACGAGCCGTTCTTCCTGTACGTCGCCCACTTCACGCCGCACATCGTCCTGGCCGCCAAGCCCGAATTGATCGAGAAGAACCGCGACGCCTTCCATCCCACCTACGCCGCGATGATGGAGACCCTCGACGACGTCGTCGGCATGGTCCTCGACGCGATCGACCGCAACGGCCTGACGGAAAACACGATCGTCGTCTTCACCTCCGACAACGGCGGCCTCCACGTCCTGGAGGGGGGCGCCGTCCCGACCCACGCCACCCCCTTCCGCGCCGGCAAGGGATACCTCTACGAAGGGGGCCTGCGCGTCCCCTTGATCGTCGCCTGGCCCGGCCGCGTCCCCGCGGCGGTGATCGACGACCCGACGATCAACGAGGACTTCACCCCGACGCTCATGGAACTCTGCGGCGGCCCCGCGCCCGTCGAGCCGGGGCTTGAGGGGGTCAGCATCGCCCGGTTGCTTCAGGGAGGCGCCCCGCCCTCGCCGCGGTCGTTCGCGTTCCACTTCCCGCACTACACCAACCAGGGGAGCCGTCCCGCCGGATCGCTCCGCGAGGGGGACTGGAAACTGATCGAGAACTACGAGGACGGCCGCTTGGAGCTGTACGACCTCGCCGCCGACCCCGGCGAACGCCACGACCTCGCCGCCGAGCAACCCAAGCGCGCCGGCGAGATGAGGGCGATCCTCGATCTCTGGCGGACGACCTCCGACGTCCAGTTCAACGCGCCGAACCCCGACTTCGACCCGGCCATGGCCAAGCCGATCTACCGCGACTTCGACGCCTCCGCCGTCCGCCCCCTCGCCACCGCCGCCGAGACCGCCGAACTCATGCGCCCCTGGCGCGACCTGATGAACGCCGCCGTGGCCAAACCGAAGCCCAAGCCGGCCGAGCGTCCCTGAAATCGAACGTCCTTCTCCCCTTGAGGGAGAACGGTGAGCGTCACATAAGTTGGTGAGACAGGCGTTCAGTTTGCGGAGACATCCC
>ERZ778018.1448-NODE-1448-length-19358-cov-4.724343_pt1 | contig 19358 bp, 14 predicted proteins | sample MGYA00375748_ERZ778018 | MGnify/ENA primary metagenome ERZ778018 (study PRJEB29350, sample SAMN05509839) | bioreactor metagenome | biome: bioreactor; material: wastewater | place: South Africa: University of Cape Town | collected 2014-04-22 ... | reverse complement strand
CGAAGGATCTCCTCCTCGTGGACCTGCAACATAATTGCCGGGGCGAGTCAAAAGAGATCCTTCGCTTCGGCTCAGGATGACAATGGGGCGTATTCTGATCTATGTCCGCTGTGCGCCCTGCGCCTCTGTGTGAGGCAGTTCGCTGTGGCCGCCGCGCAGCAAGAGCAGAGCAAGCGGGATGATCAAGATGATGGAAAAGATCGCGCTGGTGAAGAAGATCGACGTCTTCGCTACCGATTGATAGAGCGGAGTGAACCAGAGCGGGCAGACGGCCAGCGCCAGGAAACGGGCACTCCCGAAGAGCGATGAGGCGGTACCGCGATGGCTTGGAGCGAGATTGACGGCCAACGTCGCCAGCCCGGTCCAGGCGACAATACTCGTCGCGCCCAGCAGGAAACTCCCAACGGCGTAGACCGGCCACGACGGCGCGAGGCCCATGATGACGAGCGACAGCGCGACGCCGATCATGCTCGAGGCGACGCCGCGAAAGACCCCGAAGCGTTCGATCAGATAGCCGGAAAAGGGGCCGAACAGCACTCCGGCAAGTCCATAGCTCGCCAGAATCAGGCCGGCTGATGCGACACTCAGTCCCCATCGTTCACCGAGATAGTCGGCGAAGAGATAGTTCGGACCGCGAATAGCGTTGCTGGCGATGAACGACAGCAGCGCCAGCAGGATCATTTGCACGCCAAGCGCGGCGGCCATTGAGCGCAGATCGGCGCGCAGGCTTTTCCCGCGATGGCTCGGCGGCACGGCTTCACCATGCCGTCGGAACCAGAGCAAAATCCAGGCAAGCAACAGAAAGTTGGTGAGCCCGAAGACGAGATACGGCAGGCGCCAACTGACGTCACCGAGCAGCCCACCAAACAGCGGCGCCAGCATCGTACCCGAAAGATTGGCGGTATTCAAAAATCCCATCGTGCGGCTCAGTCGTGGCCCCGGCACGATATCACCCAGCGTCGCCATCAGGAGCGGCGAGGTGAAGGCGTTCGTCGCGCCCTGTAAGACCTGCACCAGCAGAAAGATTTGGAAGTTCGGCGACAGTCCGGCAAGGATTGTGGCGATGCCGAACCCGCCGAAGCCGATGATCAGCGAGGTTCGTCGCGAGGTGAGATCGGAAATGCCACCGGAGACGAGCTGCACCACGGCGTACGGCAGCATGTACGCCGGCACGGCCAGCGACAGCACCGCGCGATCGACGCCGAAGGCGCCCATCAGCACGGCGAAGAGCACCGGCACGACGCCGCCACCCATCGGGCCGCTCAGCCCACCGAGATAGAACGGCAGGAGCTGCCAGGTGGAGAAGCCGGGCATCCGCTCGACCGGCGCCGGCCGTACCTCGGCTACGACCCGCCGCCATTCGTGCCGACGAAGGCGTCGTAGACGACCTTCGAGAGCTTCGCCAGCAACTCGGTCGCCGCCACGCCACTTTCGGCGCGCTTCGACATCAGCGCAATGCCGTAGGTTGTATCGCCCGCGTAGACGATGCCGATATCGTTCCGCACGCCCATGACCGAACCGGTCTTATGGGCGACCTGCACCCCAAACGGAAGCAGCGCCGGAATCCGCTCAGAAAACTTCTGGCGCTTCAGGATGTCGATAACGGCGTCACGGGATGATGCGCTCAGACCTTCTCCTTTATGGATCGTCTCGACCAGATGCAGGAGGTCGTTCGGCGTCGAGATGTCGTTATCGGACGTCTCCTTGAGCGCGTTGCTCTCCCAGGGCGATTCAACTTCGTCGAGCCGGCGCTTCAGTTCCTCATAGGTGAGCGATGGATCGGTCGGATCAAGGTTCTGCAGACCGGCCAGGATCTCCCAGCAGCCAAGCGGCAGATGCGTCTGCGTCAGGCCCAGACGTTTCAGCGTTTCGGCGACCGGACCGCGCCCGATCAGGTCGTAGATGATGTCGGTTCCGGCGTTATCGCTGACGACGATCATCAGCGTCGCGATATCTTTGATGGTCAGCACCGCGCCGGCGTCGAGATCCTGCAAAACACCGGAGCCGGGCACGCGCTGGCGGTCCTCGAAGGTGATGCGCATGGCTGGATCGATAATCCCCTGATCGACCTGGCGATAGAGTTCATAGAGGAGTGCCGTCTTGAACGTGCTGGCGGTCGGGAAGATGGTGTCGGCGTTATAACGAATCTCCGCGCCGCTGCCAAAATCTTTGGCAGCCAGGCCAACGACACCGTCGAATGGCTCAACGAGCGCGCGAATCTGTTCCATAACTCCGGCCGGCTCGGCGTTCATCGTGTATCCTTCTCCTCAGTCCATCACCATTTTTCGCAGCGTCACGGTAGCACGGTCGGGAAGCCGCCGCAATCACGGAACAGGCGCGCTCTTGACAGGCGCCGCGCAGACTGGGATACTCTCAGCGTTGTCTTATAATATGTGCTGTATACATCCCCGCACGGCCCTGGTGAATCACGCATAACCGAACTGCGTCAGGCCAGTTCTCAGAAGACGTCTCGACGTGACGCGATCGTCGCGTTCGCGTGCTGTCGTTTCGACAGAGAGAGAGGAGATACGATGAGTCTCGACCGATCGCTTGGTTGGATTTCCGCGACCCTGGACCGCCGTACATTGCTACGGCGCACGATCGTAGGCGCCGGACTTACCGCCGTCTCCGCCTCGTTACTCGCCGCCTGTGGTGGCGATTCAGACAGTGACACCCCAGCCGCAGCCGCGAGCTCGGCCGCATCGACCAGCAGCAGTTCGGCCGGCACCGCCGCCAGCGGCACATCGGCGGCCGGCGGTACATCAACGACCGCCAGCCCATCGTCCAGCGCCGACGTCACACCGGCTGCTTCAGCCGCCAGCAGCGGCAAGACGCCGAAAAAGGGCGGGTCGCTGAAGATCCCGGTCAACACCAACGTCACACCTTGGCCGCCAATTGGCCAGATTCAGAACCTGCTTGTCAACAAGTCGCTCTTCAACGGTCTGGTGCGCTTCAGCGCGGAGGACTGGTCACCACAGCCCGATCTCGCCGAGAAGTGGGAAATTTCCAGCGACAAGCTGACCTGGACCTTCACCCTCCGTCAGGGCGTTACGTGGCACGATGGCAAGCCGTTCACGGCGGATGACGTCGTCTGGTCGCTCAAGATGTACGCCGACCCGAAGGTCAACAGCATTCTGCTCGGCAACCTGAAGCCGCTGACCGCGATCGAAGCGGCTGATCAGTACACGGTCAAGCTGACAAGCGCGGAGCCCTATTCGTCGCTGCCGGAGCTGCTCTGCTATCTCACCTTCATGCTGCCCAAGCACCTACTGGAGAATGAGACGTTCGATCGGAGCAACTACCCGCAGTCGTTCATCCAGAAGCCGATCGGCACTGGGCCGTTCAAATTCGGCGAGCATCAACCAGGCGATCACTTCACGGTCGTCGCGAATGAGGATTACTACGAGGGACGCCCCTACGTCGATCAGGTGATCTATCGCATCGTCAAGGATCAGAACTCGACGATTTCGCAGGTCAAGACGGGCGAGCTCGATGTCGCCTGGCCGTCCGTCGCGCAACTGCCGGGGCTGGAAGGCAGCTCTAACATTCGCATCGCCGAGCAGGGCTTGATGGACTTTCGTTTCTTCTCCGGCTATCAGAAGAACCCGAAGTTCGGCCCCTGGTTCAGCGACAAGCGCGTGCGTGTCGCGATGGCCCATGCCATCGATGCCAACGGCATCATTCAGCAGGTAACCAAGGGGAAGGGCAAGCGGAGCAACGGACCGATCCCACCGGCCCTCAAGAACTGGTATTTCCCCGACCTGCCGACGTACGAGTACGATCCGGATACGGCCCAGAAGCTGCTCATGGACTTCGGCTTTACGAAGGGTTCCGATGGAATCCTCGAGAAGGACGGTCAGAAGTTCAGCTTCATCATGAATTCTGATACCGGACAGCCGGAGCGTGAGCAAACCGCGCTGATCCTGCAGCAGAACTTCAAGGACATCGGGATCGACGCCAAGTATCAGGGAATCGAATTCGCGGAGTTGCAGAAAGCGTATCGCGTCGATCACGACTTCGAGTCGATGGCCTACTATTACGTCACACCGGCCACGCCCGACCTGCACTCCTACTGGCAGACGAACGGCTCGACGAACGAGTGGGGCTATTCGAACACCGAGGTCGATCAGCTCTTCCTCGATGGGCTGGCCGAGTTCGATCCCGACAAGCGCAAGGCGATCTACAAGCAGCTGTATACGATTCTCGCCGAGGAGCAGGCGGTAAACTATATCTATCACCCGACCGAACTCCAGGCGATCTCGAAGAAGCTGCAAGACTGGCCGGATACCGACTACCGCGATGCGATGCTCTACCTGAACAAGGTGTGGATCGAATAAGCCCACGGAAGATGGGACAACGTCATGGGACAGTACGTTGTTGGCCGGCTCGCGCAATCGGTAGTGCTGCTCATCTTCGTGAGCATTCTGACATTTGGCTTGATTCATGTGGCCCCCGGCGGGCCGGCAGTTCTGCTGGCCCCCGGGATGTCCAGTACGCAGATCGCCGAAGCGCAAAAGAGCCTCGGACTGGATGATCCGCTGCCGGTTCAGTACGTGCGCTGGCTCGGCCATCTCGTCCACGGCGACCTCGGCAAGTCGTACAGTCAGGGGTTGAACGTCACGACGTTGATCTCCAAGCGTCTCTCCGTGACGCTGCAACTCTTGTTCGCGGCGCTGGCGCTGTCGGCCGTCTTTGGCATCCTGATCGGCGTCGTCTCGGCGATGCACCGCAATTCGCTGATCGATCACCTCGCCACCGGATTCTCGTTCTTCGGCATGTCGGTGCCGACCTTCTGGCTCGGTCTGATGCTGATCATCCTCTTCTCGATCAAGCTGCATGTGCTCCCCTCGTCCGGCGCGCAAACGCTGGGTGAACCACTCACCGTGACCGATCGGCTGGAGCACCTGCTGATGCCGGCCATCGTGCTGGCGGTCGCCAACCTGGCGCAGATCGCGCGCTATACCCGTTCGAGCATGATCGAGGTGTTGCAAGCCGACTACCTGCGCACCGCCCGCGCCAAGGGTCTGCGCGAGAACAGCGTTATCTGGCGGCACGCGTTGCGCAACGCCATGATCCCGGTCATCACTGTTATCGCGCTCGGCATCCCGCGCATGGTCGGCGGTGCCGCCATCACCGAGAGCGTCTTCGCCTGGCCCGGGATGGGCCAGCTGGCGGTCGACTCCGCGCTGCAACGCGACTACCCGACGATCATGGGGATCACCATGATGGTTTCGGTCGTCGTGATTCTGACGAATTTCCTGACCGACCTCAGCTATCTGCTGATCGACCCACGCGTCAAGCTCAACCGAGGATAGGGAAGCGTGTCGACGACCGGAATCGCCGAGCAAGAACATGAAAAAGAGCAGCGAGCAAGCCGAGCGGTGATCGGTGAGCGATCGAAGCGGCCCGGTGTCATCCGCCGCTTCGCCGACAATCGCTTCGCGCTCGTCTCGGCGATCTTCTTGATCGTCGTCATGGTCGCGGCGCTGCTGGCGCCGATCATCGCACCCTACGACCCGACACGTATCACGATCGGCGCGGAACTCCAGGGGCCATCACTCAAGCATCTGCTCGGGACCGATCCGAACGGTCGCGACGTTTTCACGCGTATTCTCTACGGCGCGCGCATCTCGCTCTCGATCGGCATCATCGCGATGCTCATCTCGGTCTTTGTCGGCACATCGCTCGGCGCGGTCTCCGGCTACTTCAGCGGCTGGGTCGATTCGCTGGCGATGCGTCTGACCGATGCGATGCTCGCCATTCCGGTCTTCTTCCTGCTGCTGGCCGTTCTCGCCTCACTCGGCCCGACCGTGCCGACCATCGTGATCGCCATCGGACTGACGAGCTGGATGACGACCGCGCGCGTGGTACGCAGCGAGGTGCTGCGTGCCGTCAACCTCGATTACGTCCTTGCCGCCGAGCTGCTCGGCGCCAGTCGTGGTCGGGTGATCGTGCGTCACCTGTTGCCGCAGGCGCTCCCCTCGATGCTCGTCGCCTCGACGCTCGGCGTCGCCCAGGCGATCCTCATCGCCTCCGCCCTCAGCTACCTCGGCGTCGGCGTACAGCCACCAACCGCCAGCTGGGGCAACATGCTCAGCAACGCCCAGAGCTACGTCTTCTCCGAGCCGATGCTCGCCATCTGGCCCGGTCTCATGATCCTCTTTACCGTCCTCGCCTTCAACTTCATCGGCGACGCGCTAAGAGATGCCCTGAGCCCGTATCAGAATTAGGGGGGCGACGGCCGCTCCCGCCGCTCAGTTGCCTCGTGTACGGGGATCGAGGAAGTCGCGCAGGCCGTCGCCGACCAGATTGAAGCCGAGGACGGTGAAGGCCAGGGCGAGGCCGGGGAAGGTAATGTACCACCAGGCGCTCTGGAAATAGGCGCGCGCATCGTTGATCATGGCGCCCCATTCCGGCGACGGTGGCTGTGCGCCGAGGCCAATGAAGGAAAGGCTGGCGGTCGCCAGAATCGCGTAGCCGATATCGAGCGTTACCTGCACGATCACCGGAGAGATTGCGTTCGGCATCACATGCCGGAAGAGCAGGCGCCAGTTCGAGCAGCCGCACGAACGCGCGGACTCGATGTATTCGCGCGTGCGCACGGTCAGCACCTGGCCGCGAACCAACCGGGCATACCATGGCCAATAAACGGCGGAAAGTGCAATGACGGTGTTGCGCAGGCTTGGGCCAAGCGAGGCCGAAATCGCGATAGCGAGCACAAGGAACGGGAAGGCCAGGAAGAGATCAGTGAAGCGCATGAGGATGTCGTCGATGAAGCCGCCGAAGAAGCCGGATATTCCGCCAATCAACACGCCGAGCGTGACCGCGATCGTCAGGACGATCGCCGCGACACCGAGTGAGATGCGCGCGCCGCTCATGACACGACTGAGCACGTCGCGCCCGAGACTATCGGTCCCGAACGGATGACTAAGGGACGGGCCTTGCAACTGGTCGTAAATCGCCGGCTTGAGTGGATTGTGCGGCGCGAGCGTCGGGCCGAGCAGGCTGTCGAAGAGGAAGAGCGCGATCAAGAACACGCCCAACACATTGAGCCATTTGCCGCCGAAAAACTGGTGCAGCCCGCGCTTGAAGCGTTCGCCGCGACTATCCGGCAGCGCGAGTCGCCCGTTGAACAGTTTCTCGCGCGCGGCAATCGGATCGATCGACTCGGTCGTTGAAGGTGTCGTCATGAGTAGGAGATCCTTGGGTCGAGAATCAAATAGGAGATATCGACCAGCAGATTCATGAAGACGTAGATGAACCCGATGATCAGCGTCACCGCCATGATCGCGTTGTAGTCGAATTGCGTGACCCCGGTTATCGCGTATCGGCCGATACCGGGCCAGGAGAAGATGATCTCAACCAGAATATCGCCGGAGAGGAGCACGCCGATCTGCATGCCGATAACCGTGACCGTCGGCAACAAGGCGTTGCGCAGCGCGTGTCGCATCACCGTCGCGCGCTCACTGAGTCCTTTCGAGCGCGCCGTGCGGATGTAATCGAGGCCAAGCGTCTCCAGCATCCCGGCGCGAACCATACGGGTGATTACCGGCAGCACCCCGAAGCCGAGCACGAAGGCGGGCATGACCAGATGTTCCAGCGCCGTCCAGAAGAGCGGTAAGTTACCAGTGATGAGCGCGTCGATGGTATAGAGATGCGTGATGGAACGCGGCGGCGCGGTATTTATCGGCAGCCGCTGGCCGTCGGGCAGCCAGCCCAGCTTGGCGAAGAAGAGGAACTGGCACATGAGGGCCAACCAGAAGACCGGAATCGCCAGCCCGGAAACCGAGATGACGCGACCGAAATAGTCGATGATCGTGTTCGGTTTCAACGCCGACACGATGCCGAGCGGGATGCCGACCACCAGCGAAAAGAGGAGCGCGGTCAACGAGAGTTCAGCGGTCGCCGGGAAGTAACGCCCCAGGTCGGTTCGCACCGGCCGTAACGTCGAGAGCGACGTGCCGAAGTCAAGGGTGAAGATCCCCTTCATGTACTTGACGTACTGGACATAGACCGGCTGGTCAAGGCCGTACTGATGGCGGATAAGCTTCACTGTGTCGGCGCTGGCGCGCGGCCCGGCAATAAGCCGAGCCGGATCGGCCGGCACGATGTGCGATAACGTGAACGTGATGATCGACAGTCCGATGAGCACGAAGATCACCGAGATCAACCGCTTCACCAGTAACTGTGCGAGCATGGCTCGACCTCACCTTCTTTCGTCTCCGGGTTCACGATGCGCCCGCGCGCGGCCGCGAACCCGGAGCTGTTCGGTTGGTCGCTCTCCGATCTACTTCACCTTGTACATGTTGTAGAAGTAGTATGAGTTCAGATAGATCGGGTTCCACTCGAACCCACGGACCTTCGCGTTCATGATCGTGTACCACTGAATCGTGCCCCAGAAGATCGCGGGCGGGTCGAGTTCGGTCATGATGTTCTGGGCTTCCGCCAGCAGCTTGTTATAGTCCGCGTCCGAGACGCCTGGCGCGACGGTCTCGAGGATCTGGTCGAGCCGCGGATTGTTGTAATAGCCGACGTTTGACCCAGCGCTCCCCGCCGACTTGGAGTAAAAGTTCGGGTAGATCTCGTTGTAGCCATCGTTGTAATCCGGCCACCAACCCCAGTCACCGAAGATGTCGGGGCGCTGGGCCGGCGGAGAATCGCCGTAGGCCAGGTTCGTTTCGGCCGAGCGCTCGACTTCGCGAATATCCAGGTCGAAGCCGATCTGCTGCAAATTCGCCTGCATCAACGTCGCGACCGACTTGGTTCCGTCGTCGCCGGAGGCAAGCATCCAGCTGAATTTTTCACCCGGCTTGAACTGCTTGCTGATCAGCTGCTTCGCCTTGTCGAGGTCGGTCTTGTAGATAAAGACGTTCTTGTCGTAGCCACGCGTCGTCGGTGTCAGCGGGCCGTTGGTTTCTGTGACCAGTCCCTTATACACGCCGTTGCGCACATCATCATAGGGGAAGGCATAGCAAAAGCCCTTGCGAACGTCCGGATCTTTCAAGCGATCACCGGCGTTCAAGGTCGACCAGTTGACATTGGTCGAGGGATAGGCGATCACCTGGAGCGCTTTGTTCTGCTTCAGCTCGTCGACCGCCTTCGGTGTCAGGGCGTTGGTCAGCGCATCGACGGAGCCGCCGACGATCAGCTGCTGGCGAGTCGCCGTGTCTTCAACGACGCGGAAGATGATTTGGTCGAAGTGGTTACCGTCCCAGCCGCGGTAATAGTCCTTGAACTGCTTGAGCACGATTTGCTCTTGCGGGTTCACTTGATCGGCGATGTAGGGGCCGGTGCCGACCATATTCTGAACAAACCATTGATGCGCCCATGGGTCTTGATCGGTCTTGTGCTTGTCGACCGCGTCGGGGCTCACGATGAACGGGCCATACTCCGAGGCGACCGCCGCCTCGAAGATCGGGTTTGCGGTCTTGAGCTTGAACTTGACGGTCTTGGCATCCGGCGCGGTGATGTCGGTATCCGGATTTTCGACGAAGCGGCCGATCACGTCGTGCGGGCCGAGCCCCATCTTGAGCATGCGCTGAAACGATTTGACGACAGCCGCGGCATCACAGACTGTCCCGTCGTGGAACTTGATGTTGTCAAAGAGCGTAAAGGTCCACTCGGTACCATCCGAACTCGGCCCCCACTCTTTGGCCAGCATCGGCTGATATTCAAACGTACTGTTTCCTTTGAGCATAATCAGCATCTCGTAGACGCCGAAGAAGACGCAGCTGGCCTGGTTGTCGTATGCGGACTGCGGATCGAGATCGGCCGTCGCACCCGGGAATACGATGGTGAACGTCCCACCATTTACCGGTGTACCACCGGTTGGCGCGTTCGACACTGCTCCAGAGAAAGCTGCTGGCGAACCGGAGGCGCTTGCAGCCGTGGTTGTCGACGACGATGAGGACGAGCCGGAGCCGGCGGTTGAGCCCGACGCGGCGGAAGTGCTGGAGCCACTCTGTGAGGTGGCTGTGGAGGATGACGACCCCTTGCCGCATGCGGCAAGGACCCAGCCAATGGTTGAGAACGAGAGTCCTAGAGCAAGTCCGCGCGTGATGATATCCCGTCGCGTGAGTCGATGAGACATCGCGTCGGCGATGAGCCGAACCGCTCGCATATCGTTGTCCGGCATGTCTGCGATCTCCTTGCTGCCAAATCGGCAGAATCAGAACCACAATTGTCCAGGACAGTGACGTACTGAATCGGCGTCGTGCCGATTCCATTTATCTTGGTTCGTATTCTCTTTGTACGTTACTTTCCGGCCACCCGCTTGTCAAGATGCTGCGCTTCTTCTTGTTTCTGATTCTGCCGTCAATCGAGGTTATCGGATTCCGTATCGTCGGTCTTGTTTTTAAATACCGTATGATTGCCGAATCGGCATCCAGCCGGGGTAAATCGCGCCCATCGGGGTTGCCATTTCAAAGTCGTCTGAAGATTGCGTCGACCAATCTTCGGTCGACTTGAGCGCGAAATGACCGCGATCCAACGCCAAGTCGGGAGAAACGAGCAAAAGATCCGATTTACCGCCAATTTGCTGAGATTTGGGCACAAATCAGCCGAAAATAGCGTGCCGGGGGGCTTGATTCGGCCATTCGAGGACGTGTTAGTATGTGGTGAGCGGCAACGTGTAATCGAGGGCGTGGCTCTGTCGATGTCGACGTTGCTCTGGGACAGGGCGTTTGTCAAAGGAGGGTTCTCATGGGTGACGTCGCGAAGACCTCGGCTGCGACCCCGGTGCTCGAACAAGAGGCGCTCGATCACGTATGGATCCATACGACCGAATGGATCCGCCTGGCAGAACAGGACGGGCTTCACGTCTTCGATCATGCCCATGGCAGCACGCTGGTCGATATTCACGGCAACGAATATCTTGATGGGATCTCGGGCCTCTGGGTTGTCAACGCCGGCCACGGACGACAGGAGATCGGCGACGCGATGGCCGAGCAGGCCGGCAAGCTCGCCTACGCCTCCAGTGCGTCGTATACCACCGTGCCGGCCGTTCAGCTGGCGAACAAGCTCGCCTCGATTCTTCCGGGCGACCTGAATCGAATCTATTTCTGCTCCGGCGGCTCCGAAGCGGTCGAGAGCGCGATCAAGATCGCCAAGCAGGTACAGGCGATGCGCGGCTTCCCCAAGCGCTACAAGGTCATCGCCCGTCGTGGCAGCTACCACGGCATGACGATGGGTGCGCTCAGCCTCACCGCCAGTCGCAACGAGACGTACTTCGGCCCCTTCGTCTACGGTGTCTATCACACCCCGTCGCCGAACCACTATCGCAACGACTTCGGCCTCGAAGGCGAAGCGGGCGATATTATGTGCGCTAATTATGTCGAGCAAGAGATCATCAACCAGGGGCCGGAAACGGTCGCGGCCGTCATCGGCGAGCCGATCTCATCGGCCAACGGCCTGCATGTGCCGTCGCCGAAGTACTGGCAGCGCCTGCGTGAGATCTGCGACAAGCATGGCGTGCTCTTGATTATGGACGAAGTGATCAACGGCTTCGGCCGCACCGGCAAGATGTTCGCCACCGAGCACTTCGGTATGCAGCCCGACATGATCACGATGGCGAAGGGACTCTCGTCCGGCTACGCGCCGATCGCCGGTGTCGCGGTCAGTGACCGCGTCTTCGACGTCTTCAAGGACAAGAAGGAAGTGGCGCTCGGTCACCTGCTCACCTTCGGTGGTCAGGCTGTGGCCTGCGCTGCCGCACTCAAGAACCTCGAGATCTTCGAGCGCGAAGGTCTGGTGCAGCAGAGCGCCGAGAAGGGCGACTACCTCTTCGAGCGGCTTGAAGGACTGCGCAGCCATCCGACCGTCGGCGACGTGCGCGGCCTCGGACTCTTCTGTGCTGTCGAACTCGTGCAGAACAAAGCCACCAAGGCCAAGTGGACCAAGGAATCCGGCTTCACCAGCAAAGTCGACGAGCGGATCAATAAGAAGGGGATGCTCACCCGCACCTGGGATGTGCTGCATGTCGCCCCGCCGCTCACGACCAGCAAAGAGGAACTCGATCGGATCGTCCAGATCATCGACGAGAGCCTCAGCGAGACGGAATCGGATTTCGCTGACCAGGTCGGCAAGTAGCCGGATAACCCGGTCTCAGATCGAAATGAGGGTGGAGCCAACTGGCTTCGCCCTCTCTTGCTTGCCACGGACTCGGCCGCGGTTAAGAGGGACGAAGCTAATCGGCTTCGCCAGTCCCGCCCATCCAACCACGCTCGTGATACCACGATCCCGGTGCCGTACGGTATGCGTAATTGAATGAGGATGGGACGGGGAAGGAGGCGGCAATGGACGTCGGTTCGGATCGGATTATCAATGTCGTCACCGAGAACGTCGAAATCGCGCGTAGTAAGCCCGGCCAGGCACCGCTCCTCGCCTATCTCGCGCATCCAACCGGTGAGGAGCGCCACCCGGCTATCATCATCATCCATGAGATTTTCGGCCTGAACGACAACATTCGCGAGATCGCTCGCCGCTTTGCCGCGGAGGGATATGCTGCCCTAGCCGTCGATCTCTTTTCCGGAGGCGATAACCGGAGAATCTGCATCATTCGCGTCATGTCCGCGCTCGCACTCCGGCCCCTGAAGAGCCGCGCAATTGGAGATTTACGCCGGGCGATCGACTGGATACAGCTGCGCCCAGAGGTTGACGCCGGTCGGATCGGCGCGATCGGCTTTTGCTTTGGTGGTGGGTACGCACTGGCGTTGGCCTGTATCGAGCCTGACCTGGGCGCGTCCTCCGTCTTCTACGGTACAAACATCCGGTTGCTAAGATCCGTCGCTCGCGCCTGCCCAATCGTCGGCTCCTACCCTGGCAGCGACTTCACCTCGCGCTCCGGACGAAGACTGGACATCGCTCTCGACCGCTACGACATACCTCATGACATCAAGATCTACCCGGGAGCCCGGCATGCCTTCTTCAACAACACGCTGGAAAGCTACGACCCGGATTCCGCCGCCGATTCCTGGCAACGCACGCTCACCTTCTTCGCGGAATATCTGGGGCAGGCTTGTGTCGCGTAACGGGCAGCGCTCCCGGCCGGCAACTACTGAAACTCTCGCCAGGTCGGCACTCGTGGATCGTTCGGAGCCAGCCAACCACGGCGCTGCAACGCAGCGGCGGTTAAACGCCCCAACTCGACCTCGTACGGAGTGCCCGCAAACTCGGGGTGGTATTCGAGGCGAGCATGCTCGAAGTACTGCACGGTATTGATCTGGCCGGTATCCGGATTACGCTCCTGGAACTCCTCGCTGATGGGATACCCAAACACCGATAACCCGCCATGCTGCTGCCAGAAGGTGCGAAAGCCATAGGCCAGCGAATGGCCGGTTTCGCCGAAACAGTTACGGTCCGGCGACGGATGACATCCAGACAGTGGTCGGAACGGAAGTTCGTCCTGTCGCCCGCTGGTCGACTCTTGTCCAACCAGCGTTCCCTCGACCTCAAAGGGCGTTCCTTCGAATTCGGGATGGTACTCAAGGCTGCCGCGCTCGAAGTCCTGCACGAGTAGCCATCGGCCCTGCTGATCTTGCCGGGCATAGGGTCGCGTCAAGGGGTAGCCAAGGATCGCAAGCCCTCCCCGCGCACGCCAGGCGCTCAAGAAGCGACCCGACAGCGTGTGCCCGGTCTGCGGGAACGATAGAATGCCGGGTTCGGTCGGCGCGCTGGGCAATCCGTCGCGTGGATAGTTCTTGAAGGCATTGTAGTAGACGGGTTTGGGGGCGAAACGCGTCGTGGGCGTGAGCTCACGCTTGCCGGACGCATCCGGTACGATTTCCATCAATCCGTAGCTGTTGACGGGATCGCTGGACCAGTCGTGGAGCATGTGCAGGTGAGCGAAGGCGATGTACGGCTGCTGCCGCATCCAGTCGAGCGATTGAACGAGATTGCGCGCGTCAGTCGCCGGATCATTGCTCCAGCCATACTCGGTGATCCAGAGCTTCATGTTCGGAAAGCCGCGGTCGATCGCGAGCTGATGCAACGCCTCGATACGATCGAAACGAATTGGCATGATCTGGCCATCGGATCCGGTGACCTGATCGAGGTTGTACGGGTGGTAGGCGATGGCATCCCAGGGCTGGTGGCCAACTCCATACCAGATGTCGCTCACGTTCCAGAGCCAGTCAATGTACGGTGTGCCGGAGAGACTGGAGATCGCGACCTGGATCTCGGGGTTGATGCGGTGGGCGGTATCGTAGAAGACGCGCAGATTCCGCAGGTAGGTATCACTTCCGAGGTAGGTCCAGACGTCCGGTTCGTTCCAAAACTCCCAGTACTCGATCCAGGAATAGCGCGTCAGCGCGGCTTCCGCCGCCCGAGCGTAGGCGGCCTGCATGTCGTCTCGTAGTTTGCAGGTGGTCACTTCCTCGCCGCTTCCCTGCGCGCAATGCTCGGGATCGGTCGAGGCCCAGGCCGGGATCGTATTGAAGTCGGCGACGATGATGATCTGTCGTTTGGCCAACTCACCAAAGACACGGTCGTAGAGCGACCAGTCGTAGGTTCCCTCAACCGGTTCAAAGGTCTTCCAGTCGATGCTGAGACGAACCGTCGTTACGTGCAGGTCGTCCAGGGCAGCGTAGAGTTGGTCACCATACGGATCGAGATACCAGGCGTGCGCCGCGATGCCGAAAAGGTTCGGGTTGCCGCTCGTCGGTGTTTGCGCGGCAGCCGGTTTCGGCGCAGGCAGGGTCCAGGCAAGCAATACGAGGATGGCCAGCAGCGGACGAAACGTCATCCTCAATGATGCCGCGCGATTGTCTCTGAATATCGTGGTTACCTCACCCTCACAGTCGGAGGGACCGAGACAGGGGAATCACACCGCAAGCCGTGCGTGCGATACCTAGCGCGCCCCACATCAACAACAGGAGCGCTACCTTTCTGGTCTCAGCCGACGGGCCGGAACGATTCCGTTGCGTTCGCTGTTCAACTCCGGACGCACTGACTAGATCGCATCGAACTACCGCTTCAGCGGATCAAATCCGTCCGCTGTCGGGTTATTCCAGCGACTTTCTTCAATCAGGGAGCCATCCCTCGACAATTCAACATCGTGCCACACGCTTCGAACGCACGAACGAGAGGGATAACGATGTCATCGGCGGTTGCACCATCCGATTGAACGAACGCACATCCCGCACGTGCCGGTCACGATCCTACAACGAACAAGGGCCGGACCATCACCAGATTGGCTGAAGAGCTTTGTCTGACTTCGTCGTTTAAGCGCATGGAGACGGCGAGGAGTTCGATTGGGGAGTTCAATGTGGTTTACCGGCACATCACGCGGGATGAACGCCGTCGCTCGGATACGACGGCGTGTGAACCAACTTCGTACTCGTTCCGACGCGTCGTTTCTTGCCATTGTCGTTCAAGAACGGGGTAGGTGTATCGAGGAGTTCGAGTAGATCGCAGCCGGTTGGGTTCGTCGCGGTTGACATGGGCAAGGTTCTCAGCGAATCCACGAGCGGGGATCGAGGGCGTCGCGCAGGCCGTCGCCGACAAAATTGAAGGCGAGTACCGTCAAGGCAATGAAGAGACCGGGGTAGAAGCCGATCCACCACGCCTCGTTGTCGCGCATCTGGACGAACGCGATCTGCAGCATGTTGCCCCATGACGCCGTCGGCGGCTGAATCCCGAAGCCGAGGAAGGAGAGGGTCGACTCCGTCAGAATTGCGGCCGGGATGCTGAGCGTGGCCGCGACGATGATCGGGCTGATCGCGTTCGGCAGCAGGTGCCGGAAGATGATCGACGGCTTCGAGGCGCCGATCGCTCGCGCCGCGATGGCGAAATCGCGCGTGCGCAACGTGAGAAACTCTCCCCGCACCAAGCGAGAAACATTCATCCAGCCGATCACCCCGATGACGATGGCGATGACGGTCGCAGACGGGCGGCTAAACCCGACGAGCATCCCCATCAGAAAGAGGAGCGGTGGAAAGGCGAGCAGCATATCGGCCAGGCGCATGATCAGCATATCGGTCCAGCGGCCGGCATAGCCCGCGACCGCACCAAGCACCGTCCCAACGCCGATCGCCACGCCGGTCGCCAGGAAACCGACGGTGAGCGACACACGGGAGCCGACAACGAGGCGCGACAACCAGTCGCGTCCCAACTGATCGGTTCCCATCGGGTGTTCGATGCTCGGTCCGGCTGGTCGGCCGAACTTCGCCAGCGTCAGGTCCGTCGCGTCCGGATCGTAGGGGGTAATCCAGGGCGCCAGGATCGCGACGGCGAAGAGGAGCACGAGGAAAATCCCACTCGCGAAGGCCAGGCGGTGACGGCGAAAGCGTCGCCAGAACAGTGTGCGCGGGCTGGCAACCGTCGTGGTGATGCCACGCTCCCAGCTGGCGAGGTCAACTCGTTGAACTTCGACAGTCATCGCACGCACCTCTCGTCCGGCTCAGTCGAACCGCACACGCGGATCGACCACCGCGTAGAGGATGTCCGACAATAATGTTCCGATGAGGATCAACGTCGCCGACAGAAGCACGATCGCCATGACCGTTGGATAATCGCGCTGCGTCAACGACGCGACCGCCAGCTGGCCCATCCCTGGCCAGGAGAAGATGTTTTCGACGACAACCGAGCCTTCGACCATGATGACCAGTACATAGCCGAGCAGCGTGATGATCGGGATCAGCGAATTGCGCCAGGCATGTTTCAGGATCACGATGCGCTCGGAGAGCCCTTTCGCTCGCGCGGTGCGCACATAGTCCTGCGGCATCACTTCGAGCATCGAAGCACGCTGGTAGCGCATGTAGCCGGCCACGCCCGCCACGGTGATCGAGATGACCGGCAGCACGTAGTGCAACGCCGAATCTTTGAAATGCGCCCAGAAGCCGGGACCGACATAGGCGCTGTGCATCCCATTGACCGGAAACCAGCCGATCTTCACCGAGAGGAAGTAGAGCAGCATCAGCCCGAGCCAGAACTGGGGGATCGAGATGCCGACGAAGTTGAAGGTAGTAAGCAGGTAATCGGTCAACGAGTACTGCTTGACGGCTGAGATGATACCGAGCGGAATCGCGATCAGAAGCGTCAACAGCAGCGACACCCCCGCCAGCTTCATCGTGTTGGGTAAGCGCTGCTTGATGATTGTCGAGACTGGCTGATTCATGCGCGTCGAGGTCCCGAAGTCGCCGCGCGCCACCAGCTTCAGCCAGTCGAGATACTGCAGATAGACTGGCCGGTTGAGTCCGAGCTGTTCACGCAGGCGCTCGCGATCCGCCAGCGTCATGGTTTTGCCGCTGTCGCGCGATTCAGCAAGCATCGCCCCAACCGGATCGCCGGGTGCCCGCTTGAGCATGGCAAAGCAGATAATCGAGACGCCGAGTAGCAGCGGGAGCATCCACAAGAGCCGGCGCACGATGTAAGCGGTCATTGAGCATCCTCACCCGCGAGTCGCGTTCGCTCCGTCGCTAGGCTTGCTTGAAGATCTTTTCCGGGAAGGCCCGCTGATACCAGCGGAAGCTCGGCGTATCGGCCGGGATACCGCCAAGCTTCTTGCTGACGACCCAGCCATCGACCGCGCAGTAGAGCGGCAACGCCGGCAGCGCCTTGAGCCGTGCGACATCCAGTTGGTGATAGACATCCTCACGAGCGGCCTGATCAACGGTTGTTCGCCCTTGCTCGATGAGCTTGTCGATATCAGGATCCTGGAACCACATGTAGTCGTCACCCGGCGGAACGTTCTTCGAATCGAGTTCACTGTAGACATCGGGATCCTGCTCGAAGGGATGCGGCCATTCCTGAACTTCCATTGCCCGGTCTTCCGGCTTCCCGTTCGGGTCGTGCCACATCCCCTCCAGCGTCGTGTACTCCAGCACGCTCGGCGTGACTTCGATGCCGATCTGCTTGAGCGACTCCTGGATAATCACCTGGTCATTCATGTATTCGGTGAATCCAGAGTAGGTGAGGAGCGTGAACGAGAGCTTTTGCCCATCCTTCTCGCGGATACCATCTCCGCCCGGTTTCCAGCCGGCGTCGTCGAGCAGCTTCTTGGCCGCCTCGACGTCGAACGGGTATTCCTTCTGATAGTCGACCTCTTTGTAGTTGTTGTATTTGTCGAGCGGTCCGGTGGTGGCGTACTGGTTGTTGGCGATCAGCCCCCGCCCCTTGGTCACCGTGTCGGTGAGCGTCTTCTTGTCAATCGCCTGCGCGATCGCCTTGCGTACGGTCATGTCCTTCAGGATCGGATGTTTGTGGTTGAAGGCGAGCGTGATCGGCGTGTAGTAGACGTAGTTGTGGAGCACGAAATCCGGACTCTTTTCATAGCGTGGCTGCATCTCCGGCGGGGTGAACATCATATCGAGATCGCCTTTGTCCAGCGCGGCAGCCCCGGCGTCGGTATTCGCCATGAAAAAGTTTGTCCAGCCGTCGGCAGCCGGCTTGCCCATGAAGTAGTCGTCGTTCCGCTCGTACTTGATGTACTGATCCGGCTGCCATTCCACGAGCTTGTAGGGTCCGGTGCCGACCGGCTGTTTGTTGAACGGGTCGGTGTTGATATCGCTCGACTTTTCGAGGATATGCTTCGGGATGATGGCGATCTGCGAGAGCCCGTAGAGAAACGGAGCGTACGGCTCGGTCAGCGTGATCTTGACCGTCCGGTCGTCCGGCGCCTCCCAGGTGACGAACTTGTCGCCGACCTGCAGGCGCGATGCGTAGTTCGTCTTGGTGTTCTCGTCCTTGATCTTGTCGAAGGTGAAGAGGACATCGGCCGACGTGAACGGCTCGCCGTCGTGCCACTTTGCCTCAACCAGGGTCAGCGTGAGTGTCAAGGAGTCGTCGCTGTATTTCCATTCTTTGGCGAGATCGGGAATCTGATTTCCCTTGTCGTCGTACTTCACGAGCTTGTTGAAGACGAGCCATTCGGTCCAGTACTCGCTCTGATCGATGATCGGGTTACCGATGCCTTTATCGCCCAGGGTTGTATTCGCGTTGACGATGCCGCCACCGGTGCTGCCCGACGCCGCCGTACCGGCGCCCGCGCTCGTCGCGGCTGCGGCGCCGGCGCTCGTCGCGGCCGCGGTGCCACCAGCCGCGGTCGGCGTGTTGTCGGAACTGTTCCCGCAGGCCACCAATACCGCCGCGATCGCGGGGGCGGTCAGCCCGAGCGCGACGGCCCGCCGCAGGATCGCGCGACGTGTGTAGTGTCGAGAGGTTGCCTCCTGGATGAGAGAACGCACGAGCAGATCGTCCATGACCGTCTCCTCCTCCGTAGATGTGCGTACGCATGTGACAACGAAGCGTGAGCGCGCAATAACATCAATTTCGGGTGAAGCGGCAAGTAGGAACTTCTCGATTACGCGTTGTCGGTTGGTGCGGCATCTCCTTCCGCCGGCTTGGTGGGCATCGAACCAAGC
>ERZ778018.1442-NODE-1442-length-19449-cov-5.537486_pt1 | contig 19449 bp, 7 predicted proteins | sample MGYA00375748_ERZ778018 | MGnify/ENA primary metagenome ERZ778018 (study PRJEB29350, sample SAMN05509839) | bioreactor metagenome | biome: bioreactor; material: wastewater | place: South Africa: University of Cape Town | collected 2014-04-22 ... | reverse complement strand
TTTTTTTTTTTTTAAAAATTTAAAGAAATGCACAGCAAAAGTATTTTTAAGAGCTAATTTATAATTATAATGATCAAAATAATTATACATAGATCTTTGTAAATGTGCAAACATCATATCATTCAAATGTAATGGACGTTTTTCTATCGTCGTTGATTTTTTCATCACTGTTTCACCTATAAATTTAAATATATTAGTCATATGACTTAAATATAAATAAGCAAATTCAAATGATCTTGAAAAAAGCTGATCATTAACCCTACTACGAGCAAGTGGTGCTACTTCGGATTCATGTTCAATTATCTCACGACGTATAAATTCTCTTACTGTCAACTTAACATTATCCGTACTATTTTGTTTACGATGTGATAATATACGTAATAAAGTTTGTCCATTTTCACTAGAAGATAATTTAAGAAATAATTGACGAAACAAAAGTTTTTGCTTATATTTACGTTGCTCTGTTAAACTAGATAAATGTAAAAAAAAAAAAGGTGTTGTATTCGTTTTTAATAAAGGTGCGAATGCCATCATATGAGGACGATTATGCGCACCATATTTAGCACGTATAGAATGCCATAATAATCTATTTACACCACCTATATTTTGTTTATATGCACTTCTATAACCATTTTTTGTCTCTTTATAAATATTCTGATACCATTTTAAATATAATCTATACCAATTTTTAGCAAAACCATCATAACCTTTATATGGTTTTTTTGAGTAAAGCATAGCATGAGTAATATCTCCAGGCAATCGTTGAGCCTTTCCATCCCAAAATGAAGCATTTATTGGATAACTAGTCCAAAAAGGAACTATAAGTTCATTTGATTGTATATATTGAATACCTCTTATAAATCGTCTATATTTAAATATTAAATACGAACTTCCACCTACTAATGTAGAGACGTTAAGTTGTTTTCTTTCTAACTGTGGATATATATATGAATCTACTAGAAAAGAATTCGTAGACGAAAAACTTAGTTGAGGTTCTCTCATTAACTCATTAAGTTGTAATATAAAAATATCGGGGAAATAATAAAAGATAAGTTCAAATTGGAATATATAAATATAATAAAATAACATAATAACTAAACCAACATAAACATATAAATTATATTCTAACCAATAAAAGTACAAGATAGACATTTTCCTTGGTTTTTTATTAATTAATTTTTTATATTTACTCACTAGATATATAAAACCATAAAATTTTACAACTTTATAAACATCTTCATACAACCAAGTACTAAATTTTTTATATAAAATACTATATTCTATTTTATTCAAAAATGAATAAACACGAGAATATAGAACGTTTAATTCTTTATATATAAATATATATATATTAAATATATAACTTAGAATTTGTCTACTTTTTTTAATTAATATATATATTTTTTTTAAACTCAAAATAAAAATCCTATATTTTAAAGAAAAATTAATCAATTTTTCTTTAAAATATAAACCGATAACACATACAGTCAAACACTCTAATTGATTCCATTTCTTTTTTTTTAAAAAATTATTATTTAATAATTTAAATATTTTAAATAGATGTTTATTATAAAACATCGTCTCATTTTTTAGTTCCTTTCTTTTCTTTTTTTTACATTTTATTAAAAACAAGTATATTAACTCTTCATTTTTTACTATAAATAAGTATATTCTTTTTAAAAAACTAATTAATTTTTCTATTATTCTATAAAATTTATCCATTATATTATATTATATTATATTACTATTACTATTACTATATATAGAATCGAAATTAGATTTCGACTCTTCTTCAAATTCACATATCCAAAAATAAGATTCAAACTCAATTATTAGTGGCATAATAAACAACCAATAAAAAAAATAAAAAAAAGTTAAAAATTGACCTATTTCTACAAAAGGAAATTCTGCCGGTCTACTTCCAATCCAACCTAATAACAAACAATTTACTAAAAAAAACCAAAATAAATATCGTGATAAAGGTCGAAAATCTAATGATTTAACTTCAGATTCAATAATAAAAGGCAATAATGCCAATACTACGATAGAGAAAACCATAGTTAAAACACCCAATAATTTATCTGGTATTGATCGCAGTATAGCATAAAAAGGTAAAAAATACCATTCTGGAACTATATGTGTTGGTGTAACCATTGGATTCGCCGGTATATAATTATCTGTATGTCCTAAAAGATTTGGCATAAAAAATAAAAAAACAGAAAAAAAAATTAAAAAAAGAATTAAACCAAATAAATCTTTATAAATATAATAAGGATACATTGTTATATGATCTACATGTTTAAATTCTACACCTAAAGGATTATTAGACCCATTCTCATGTAAAAAAATCAAATGAACAAAAACCAAACCTAATATTATAAATGGAAATAAATAATGCAAACTGAAAAAACGATTCAATGTTGCATTATCTACAGCATAACCACCCCATAACCAAATAACTATTGAATTACCTATTACAGGTACTGCTGAAACTAAATTTGTAATAACAGTAGCAGCCCAAAAACTCATTTGACCCCAAGGTAACACATAACCTAAAAATGCAGTTAATATCATTAATAATAATATAATCACACCTACTATCCATAATAATTCTCGTGGAGAAGAATATGATGTATAATATAATCCTCTAAAAGTATGTATATACACTACTATAAAAAACATTGATGCACCATTTGCATGTATATAACGTAATAACCACCCTAATTGTACATCACGCATTATATGTTCTACACTATAAAAAGCAATAGATTGTTCTGGCGCATAATGCATTGCTAATAATATACCTGTGATAATTTGAATCAACAAGCAAAATAGCGAATACACCCCAAAATTCCACATATATGACAAATTAATTGGAGCAGGATAACTAAAAAAAAAATTATATAAATTATCAAATATAAAAATTTTTCTAATTACTCTCATACTATTATGCCTAAAAAATAATATTCAATAAAAAATAATATTCAATCTACATGAATACTTCGGCACTTCGGCTCACACCTCGTGCCTTTCCTTAATAGATATTCAATTCATATACACATCATATTTATATCATATATATATATAACATAATATACATACATATTAAATCTTAAATCCCCGACCCCTTTAACAAAAATAAATAAATAAATAAATAAATAAATAAATAAATAAATAAATAAATAAATAAAACGAGAGCAACGGGACTCGAACCCGCATCACATAGCTCGACAAGCTAGTATTTTACCAAATTAAACCATGCTCATATTTTAATACAGCAAGACTTGAACTTACATCACATAAAATAACAAACAATATTTTTTATAATACTATTTATTAAATTAGTATTTTACCAAATTAAACCATGTATCCTTTAAAATAAAAATCATTTTATTTTTTAATATCTATCTATTATTTATTATTTGTGAAGTTCTTCGTATTTCTCGAGCCATCCCAGATCCAGGCATTATATGTTCGTTAGCTGTTTCCCGATCAAGTTCAAGATAATCAACATCAACACCCCAATAAGATGATCCATAAAAACCTAAATCCGGCACTAAATATTGTAAAAAGTACGTATTCAAAGCTCCAGATACCAACGCATTTGAACCAAGTTCCATTTTTCCTGTAGTTAAGGTATATTTAAAAGCTTCTCTAAAGGACGACCCACATGAGGTGATTGGACTAATAAATTATATGGATACAATACAGGCTCATTAACTTGAAAATTAGTATTATGCAAATCAAACATACGATTATTAGTTTCTTGCCAATCAAGTTCAATATTATAAGGCGGGGTAAAAAATTGATTTACTGTAAAATAACGAACATCATAATTATCCATATTATAAGGTTTATTTGATTTATAAATTCTACCACTAGGTCCTTGATATTGAGATAACTTTACTCTTGTTGGTCTACCCAAAGGATTAACATTTTCATAAGGCCAATCTATTGGAGCATATAATCGTTCTTCCATTAAAGTTAATATATCTAACTTGTAATAACGTGCTGTTTTATTTACCTCCAAGCCACCTTTTTCTGCAGGAACCCAACGCATGCTTGTTACAATGTGAGGTAAAGAATTAACATTTTCATCTAAAGCTTTATCCCAATACATAAAAATAGCACGATCTTCAACTACAGTCCAAGTACGCGCATAAAACATAAAAAAATTATTAACAGTTGGTTTATACTCACCCCACATATTTAATTTCATACTATTCATTGTTGATGCGTGATATAGATACTTAAATTTAGCAACCTTTTCTGGAGAAAAACCAAAATTATACATATAATAATACGCATAAGAATAACCGAAGAATGGAATTACACTATAAAATTCAGTTAAAAAAAATTTTAAATGCAACATACTTGTTTGCATAAACGTTAAATGAAATAAATAATAATTATATGTAAAAAAATTCATCTTATTGGAAAAAACTAAACTATAATTTTTAAAAAAAAAATCAAGCTGAGAATCCCCTAAAAATGAACTAAAGAAAAGCGAAACCGATTCCCTATATGTTAAAGGCAACATTAAAAACATATAATTAAATGGATTCGATTCAGTCCAAAATTTAGAACCCAATTTCCATAAAGGTGAAATTGTATTAACAACACTTTCAAATGTTTTAGATAATATATCTAATGTTGCTCCACTCCAAAGTTTATAAAAACGTACTAATCCATTTTTCGTTTCATATAAATCAAGACCATAATCTCTAACTATTGCTGCATTTAACAATCTTAAATATTTACGAATCCAAGCAAAATTCTCTAAATACGATGTATATATCCAATCAAATTGACGATGTATCCAATCATCATGAACACTCCATCCACGATATGTTTGAACCCAAACATATTCATAATTTGCTTTATGAATAAACCGTTTGTAAAAAACCGGACCATATAAAAGACCTTCTTTTTTAAAAAGATCAAAAGTCGTCCCAACACCCCACAAAGGTACTGAAAAAAGATCAATTGAATTAATAAATGCTGAAAAATACCAACAAACCGCAACCATCAATAAAAACCAATACCTAATAGACCAAACAATATCCGCTATTTTTAATGGATATAATAAAAATAAAAAACTAATAAAAAATAAAATACTTTGTAATGCAAACATACTTCTATAATTTGCACGTAAACTCGAATAATGTTCTATATAATATATTATATTATCATAATGATCAAAAAAAAATATAACTAAAAAATAAATTATAAATACCTTAATTAAAATTAATACAATAATTTTTAATAGCTTAAAACAAAAAACAATAAATCGCTTTAAAATTTGCTTATAATAAAATATTACTTCCGATTTTGATGTTATAAACTTAAAAAAACCAAATTTTTTTAAAAAAAAAATAAATTTATAAAAACAATACGAATTTAAATAACCAAAACTATAACGTACAATTTCAAAAAAAAATATATAAATTAAATTAAAATAATATAAAACTATAAATAAAAATTCTATTTTATTTAAAAAAAATAATACAAACGAAAACCATAAATTATATATTAAATGTAATAACAATTTAATATGTATAACTATAAAATTTAAAGAACCAAAAAAACAAAATAAACAAACTTCTATAAACAAACAAAAACATTTAAATAATGTTTTAATAAATAAAAATACATTAAGAAAAAAAGCAATATAAATAAAATTTATTAATCTTATAAGTAAAACAAAAAAAAAATCGCGTAAAAAATACAAATTCATATGTAATTTTGCTGTTAACGATGTCGCTTGATGATACAATAAAGAAAATTCTCCATCATTAGTGAAATATCTATTATCTACATCTAATAAATAACTATTGAAACCTAAAGAATCAAAAACTGTAGAAGCAACAAAATGATCATCATCACTATAACCATCATATTCATCTGTTTCTCTTAAAATATACATATCAAAAAAAGGTTCCGGAAAATACATACCAAAAAAAACTTTATCCATAGGTTCTGCAGGTTCGTAATCTAAAACAAATTCATAATATGCATATGTCATCCACTCTACAAACGAAGCAGGAAATAATTGAGTTTCATAACTAAACTCTTCATAATGTTTTAAATTCATATAAAAATTTACATGATATAATACAGAATCTATAAATAAAATAAAACATACTAATATAAATTGAAAAAAAAAACCATAATAATAAACACCTGAAAATGAAAAAAAACGATAATTAAATTTAAAAGACTCAAAATAATCCATATCTAAACAAAAATTACGAAATTTTTTATAAAATATCGAAATTCTATCCCGTTTTGATAATTTAGATGTTTGTAAAAAATTTAAACCATCATATAAATCCATCGTTTTATCTTGAGCATATTCTTTAACAGGTCCTATTACATAATAATTAGGTAATGCAAGATAATATTCATTCATTAATACTGTATTTAAAGTTAATACTTTTAATGAAAAAAAAAAATAATCAAAATAAAACCTAAATAAAAAATCATCTAAAACCGTAAAATTATATTCATATTGAATACCCATATAAGAAAAAACATTAATCATATTTTTCTGCATTAATTCAAAAGGTGAATCTGACGAAGCCACATAAATTTGAGCATCCAACATACGACTATAATCTTTAAAAATATCATCATATTCCAAATGTAAATGTGCAGGATATTCTTCATTCGTTATAACTGTATTATCTAAATTTTTATGAATTACTTCATAATCATCTACTTCATAAATATAATCATCATCCTCTAAAACTTTTTCTGGCGATTTCAAAAAATTATTAATATTAATATTTTGATGTTGTTTTAAAGGTGATAATAAAAACGAATCTAAATATCGAAAAAAACGTGGATTAATCAATTTTAAATTTATATCATTTAATGTAGATGTTTCAACTGTTGAATAAAAATATAACTTTTGATCTTGTATATAAGATAGTTCTAATACATCTATATATTCTACATAAAAATCTAAATCTAAATACGCAGTTAAAAAACTATTTTCACTATAATATTCTGGATAAGTAAACATTTTAATACCATAAAAATATTCATAATCATCAGGATCTACAGTTGTTATAGGTCTATATCCACGAAACTTATAATCATTAGTATATTTAAAATGGTTTTTCGATAAAGTCGGATTAAACATAGAAAATCTATTATAAAGATATCTATTTGTAGATAAATAACTTAAATTTTCATTCAAATGAAAAAAATAAACATCCCATAAAGTTATAGTTTCGTCATAAAAATTTTCCATAAAATAACTTAAATATGCATTTTTCATATTACCAAAAGAACCAAAAATATTAAAATCATTATACCCATAAAATAAGACTATTTCATATAAATATAATAAACTATAATACACAATACACTCTAAATCATATTCATAAAAAAATATACATGATGTATATTCAATTAAACCTACAGATAAATAATAATTATACTCAAACATAACTAATCTCGCATCAAATATTGGTAACGAACCATAAAAATCTTCCGGATCTTTTGAACTTATCATATCATCTGTAGGATATAATAAAGACCACACATCTTCGTACATACTTAATACATAATTATACTCATCTAAATATAAATAATCATCAAAAATATCTAATTCTGGGAATTCTGAAAGCCGATTTTCCAGATTTTCTATATCTAAATTCTTATCTGAAGCACTTACCCATCTATTTTTAGGAGGTTTATATCCTGATAAATCAATCAACTTCTCATCTATAGCCATTTTATATAATTCGTGAAAACTTATAGTTGGATCAAAAAAATATCTATAATCATCTTCAGCTCCCTTATTAAATGCACGCGCTTTTGGTAATTCAATTTCTTTAAAAAACGCATTTACATGAGAATATAAAGGCACTTTTTTTAATGATTTATTATACAATAATTCAAAAATAACATTATCCTTATTATATAATACTTCAAAAATTATTTGATCTAATTGATAACCTAAATTAAATAATTTATCTTTTAACAAAATAGTTACATCATTTTCTGTTTTTCTATTTAAATTTCCTAAATAAACTAATATAGATTTAAGATCCATATTAACATCATCAAAATTTATAGAAGTTAATGTATTTTTATAATTAAAAAATACATTTGAATTATCAAAAATATTTTTTTTATTTGATAATAATTTTGATTGATTTTCTTCATATGTTAATAAAGTACTATGAAATATATCTTTTAAAAAAAAATCATAACTAAAAGACTTTTTAAATAAAACTATACTAAATAAATCAAAAAATGTATTATTATAAAAAACTAAAAAATCTTTTTTTGTAAAAAAAAAATCTTTATATAAAAAATTTACAACAGGATTTTTTTTTATATTATTTAACTTATTTTTATCTACAGATATAAATTCTTTTAAAGGCTCTTTAAATAAAGACAAAGGATAAAGTAACTTTGGTGTTAAATCTAAGCCTTTAATTGATGTTTTATTAAACATTTTCTGTAAAAAACCCTTATATATAATATTATAATCAAACTTAGATAAATATGTTTTATAAAAACTTAAATAAAAAAAAAAAAAAAAACCTATATGCATTTCTTTTGTTAAATTTTTTAAAAAAATTAATTCTTCATTAGTCCATTTTACAATATCTTCTACCTGATTGTTACGTAAAAGTTCCACCATTTTCACATAATCAATAAACATATCATTATGACCTAAAAGACCTTTTATATTTTCTTCTTTATAAAACATATTATTCCTTAATTTAATAAAATAACTTTCTAAAATAGAAAAATACAAACTATACTTATAAAAATAATAACCTTCAGAAGTTGCTACATTAATTATATTAGTAATAAAAGACGCTTTTACTATTAGTTTATTTAATAATAATCTATGTAATGTAAAATTAAACGATTTATTTAAAATATATACTTTTTTACTTTTAAATATTTTTTTTAAATTTAAAAATTCTCTATTTATATAAATATTTATATAAACTAATTTATTAAAAAAAATATTATACATATACACACCTAAACTAAAATAATAATCTAACGTATAAACATTTTTAATTATTTCTATATTTTTTTCTTTTTTAAATGAGACTACTTTTTTAGTTATTTCTTTTAATTTTAAAGTTTTAAACCATGCAATTTTCTCCGCATCCAAAATAGAAAAAAAATATACAACAAATTCTATAAAAAAATACAAAAAAAAAAATAAACAATTAATTATTACTAAACATAAAGCTCTTAAACTATAAAAAACAAGAACATTAAATACTACAAATATTCTTCTAAAAAAAACATATATATCTACTTTATATTTAATCAACTTATATAAATAATATATAAATAAATATATAAAAACAAAAACACATAATAATATATTATTATAAATGATCAGAAAAAAAGATATAAGATATTTATATATAATATACGTATAAAATATATTTATATAATAACTAACATAAATATATATATTTTTAAAAGGAAAAAAACATTTATACAAAATAAAATCAACATATAAATATATATTTCCCAATATATCCAATACACTATAAAATATTAACAAACAATATTCATATATATTTATATTTGAAACTAAAAACTCATAAGCCAATGGTTCTACAGAAGGGACTTGAATCATATAAACATTACAACCTATTAAAAAGTGTAAACAATAATCATAAATAAAAAAAACTCTCATATAATCATAAAAAAAAAAATTTACTATTTTATCATATAACAAAGGTAGTTGCATCAACCACTCTTTTTTTAAAAAAATTAATGAAAAAGCATATTTAACTAAATACCAAAAAACTTCTGCAATCATTAAAAAACTATGTAAAAAAAAACCATAAGGTAGATTTTTACATGGATAAGGACATGGAAAATCTTCTGCATTACACCTATTAATATAAAACATTGCATCATGATCATAAAAATAACCTGCAACCCAATAAATCCAATTCATATAAAATACCCCATACCATTGATAAGCCCAAAAAAATAACCAATCATCTAAACTATTAAAAAATCTATTAGCATAAAATCCTTTATTATATGTTAAAAAATTCCATTTAATACAATTCCATAAACCCACATCTGAAACAACAAAAAAAAATTTACATACAAAATACATTTCAATTTTACTTAATGATAAAATAAGAAAACTATAAAAATATAGAATTTCATCTACTATACCATATTGAATAAATAACCATACCATATAAATCTTAATATAATATTCAAACCAATAATAAAATGTCATATAAAAAACCCAAACTAAATACGTTGTATAAAAATAATGAAAAAAAGTAACCAAACTAGCTATAAAATAACGAAAAATACCTAAATTAATACTATATTTAAATATATACGAATCAAAAAAAAAACCATCAAATAAATCAAAAATTAAAAACATTTGAAAATAATACCATTGATTAATAACCCAATGATAATAAAACCCCTCTAAAGGATAATCCCACCATTGCTCTACAACAACAACATCATAAATATTTGCTGAATATAAATCTATGTCCCAATTCCATTTTTTAGATGTAATCATTCTACTTAATAAAATACCCATATCCATAAAATTTATAGCCTTCAAAGCATAAAACTCTTCAACAGTAGTATCACTTAAATAACACATTACAACCATTCCATAATGCTCTCCTGCTAAGGTTAATGACACGAAATACAAATCAAATAAATTAAAATAAAAATTCCAATAATAATAATAAAAACTAATTATATATATATATATATATTGAAAATAAATACTTGAATATATATATATATAATAAAAATCATATAAAAATACTAATAAAAAATTAATCAAATAAATCAACAATAACACATTTTTCAATATAAGATTCAAAACCAATCTTGCAAAATCACCATCTAAAAAACAAAAAAAGAAAAAATTATAAAAATCTTTAATTGACAAAAAGATGTCCGAATAATTAAAAAAATCTCCTAAAAATAAATCAAAGTATAAATTGGCATAAATAAAATACTCAAAAAAAACAAAAACTATCATTATTTTTATAAACAATAATAATGTTAATGATATGCCATAGGTTGAACGCTGTCCGTACAAATACGTATAATACAAATAAAATAATATTTCAAAATATAAATATATTACACCTAGATTAATACCTACATGCAATGGCAATTGAATTATCCACATTTTCTACTTTCCCCCCCACCGTATTGGTTATTTTTATAAAAAAATAAACTAAAAAAATATATAATAACAAGTATAAAATGAATTATGAAAAAATCAAAAATAAATAAATAAACTAAAAAAACTATCAAAAATAATATATATATAAATATATAAACATATAAATAATTACTATAAATCGAAGTATACAAATACGATAACTTAAAAAAAAAATAATATACACCACGTACACCAAATACTTCAAATAAATTTTTATCTAATTTTTTAAAGGTTATAAAATACGAAAAATTAAATACTGATAAAACAAAATTACTATTATAATTAAAATCTATAAACCATTTATTAGATAAAAACGAATAAATTTTTCTAAATTTAAAATTATAATATCTAAAATAATCTACATTTAAATAACCTATAAACAAACCAACTAAACTAAAAAACAAAGGTAATAATTTTAAAAAAAAAAAAATAAATTCATAATCAAATAAAAAATTATAAGAATAATCTTTTAACAATATTAATGAAAAATTAAAAGCACCAAAACCAACAAAAAAATCCCGAAATAAAAAACCACTAAATAAACTCAATAAAGCCAATATAAAAAATATAATTAATAAAACAAAATCCCCTTCATGAACATTAATATAAACTTTAAAAAATCCTTTAGGCTTATCAAAAAAAACCATTATTAATAACCTACTTGAATAAAAAGCTGTAAAAAATGCAGCAAATAAAATAAAAAAAAAAAAAAAAAAAAAAAAAAAATAAAAAAAAAAAAAAAAAAATTCTAAAATTAAATCTTTAGAATAAAATCCAGACAAAAAAGGTAAACCTAACAACGCATATGAAGCTAATAATACTGAAAAATATGTAAAAGGCATCATTTTTGATAAACCACCCATCTTACGCATATCTTGCTCATCCATCAAACTATGAATAATTACACCAGCTGCTAAAAATAAAAGCGCTTTAAAAAATGCATGATTAAATAAATGAAATAAAGCTAAATCATAACGACTTAAACCACAAGCTAAAACCATATAACCTAATTGACTTGTTGTAGAAAATGCAATAACTTTTTTTATATCAAATTGAACAATAGCAACCAAACTACCAAATAACGCTGTCAGACCACCAAAAACTACTAACAACCAAGTATTACAAGACAACTCAAAAATGTAAGATAAACGTATTACTAAAAATACACCTGCTGTTACCATTGTTGCAGCATGAATTAAAGCTGAAACGGGAGTTGGACCTTCCATTGCATCTGGTAACCATGTATGTAATCCTAATTGAGCAGATTTACCTATCACCGCTATTAATAAAAAAAATACTAATAAACTACATAAATGAAGATCCATAAAAAAAAAATTAAAATACACATACTTATACGTTTCTAAAACACTATAAATAGGATAAAACTCAAAAGTTTTAAATAGATAATAGTATATAGACATAAATATTAAAAAACTTGAATCTCCTATTCTATTTACTAACATTGCCTTTATTGAAGCTTTATTTGCTTGAATCCTTGTAAACCAAAAATTTATTAAAAAATACGAACAAATACCTACACCTTCCCAACCAAAAAACATTTGTATAAAATTAAAACTTGTTACTAATAATAACATACAAAACGTAAACAATGATAACAATGATAAAAATCTAATAAGATGTGGATCATATCGCATATAAAAAAAAGAATAAATATGAACTAAAAATGATATCATTAAAACAACAAATAACATTACTAAAGTTATATGATCTACAAATAAAGACCATGTTAAATAACTATATCCAATATCAAAAAAATACAAATTAGTTTGAACCAACACATAAGATGAATCTATTAACATTAAAGCATACTCATATAATAAAAACATATTGCAGATAAATTGAAAAAAAAAAATAACTAATACACCATAAATTCCTAATATAGGTCCTAAAAGAAATAGCAATAAAAAAAATAATAACGATGAAAATACTATAATAAATAACATTTTTATTAAGTTTTTAACGAAATCAAAAAATTAATATCTAACGAACCACGTAAACGATAATGTATTACCAAAATAGCCAATCCAATCGCCGATTCTGAAGCAGCAACCATTAAAATAAATAACGAAAAATATTGACCAAATAAATCATCATACAACGCTGAATAAGTCACAAAATTCAAACCGACAGCAAATAATATTATTTCAACAGACATTAATATCACTAGCATGTTCGGCCTGACGACCAACATTCCCCACAAACCGACCATTATTAATATAATAACTACGGTTGCTAAAGAATAAACCAACATTTAGAAAATATACAATACTTTAACAAACTCTTTAAAAACTATTAAATATATAAATTTTCTTAACCATTAATAAACAAATTACATCACTATAATAAAATTCTTAAGTTAACTAACAATATAATCTATATTGATATAAAAAAAAGAAAAAAAAATAACCTTAACATTTAGATTTATTCAATGTTTATGTCTTTATACATAGCTACTAAACTTACCAAACTATGATAGCTTAAACACCATTAGTATATTCATTTCAATCCTTTCGTACTAAAAATGAAATTTTTATTCTTTTTTAATTAACAGTAGATAGGGACCGAACTGTCTCACGACGTTCTAAACCCAGCTCACGTACCGTTTTAATTGACGAACAGTCAAACCCTTGAAACCTGCTGCAGCTTCAGGAGACGATGAGCCGACATCGAGGTGCCAAACAATTCCGTCGATAAGGACTCTCAGGAATTATCAGCCTGTTATCCCTAGCGTACCTTTTATCCGTTAATCGGTAACTCTTCCGTACGACATTACCGGATCATTATAACCAACATTTATATAAATAATTTATATAAAATTTCTGCTCGACCCGCCAGTCTTACAGTTAAGCAGTATTTAAACTATTACATCTTAAAGATACTCCATTGTATCTTAAAACTGCCTTTGTGCATCTCCGTTACTCTTTAGGAGACAGCCGCCCCAGCTAAACTAACCATCTTAAAATTATCCCTTTTGTTATACTTATTAAAAGAAATTTACCAATTAATAATTACTATTTCAAGAACGTCTTCAAAATTAACTAACGTTAAGTTATCATAAACCTCATAATTATCCTACTTATTAATATAAAATAAAAATCATTCAAAGACTCTAGTAAAGGTGCATAGGGTCTTTCCGTCTTGCTGTTTTAATTCGCATCTGCACGAAAAATTAAATTTCACTGAAATGATACTGGAGACAGTTAGGAGGTCGTTACACCATTCATGCAGGTCGGAAATTACCCGACAAGGGACTTCGCTACCTTTGAACCGTCAGAGTTACAGCTGCCGTTTACTGAAGCTTATAACCTAAGCGTATAACTATAGATTTTTCACGTATCAGCACCGGGCAGATGTCAGACCCTATACATCACATTTAAGTTTTGCAGAGTCCTGTGTTTTTAATAAACAGTCGCCCCCTACAATTCTGTATCATTAACTATATATATATATATTATTATATTAATATAATTAATATCTCATCTCCCGAAGTTACGAGATTAATTTGCCGAATTCCTTCAATATCATTCTTTCAAACCTTAGTATACTCTACTCATCTATCTGTGGTGATTTTAATACGATTATTAACTAATATTTACTAGTTATTAAATATAGTTCTTTCTAGGAAGAAATCCTAAATATATTTTCTAAGTATCTAAAAAATATATTTAAGAAAATTTATAATAAAACTAACTATAGTTAATACTAATTAAAAAACTTATAATTTAATATTAAATTATAAATTATTTATAAACTAAATCAAGAAGTTATCATCGGTAGCTCGTTTTATCTATAATTTACCTTTTATAAATAATCATTTAATCAGAATTATATATAATTATAAATTTATATTCATATATAATTTACCTATAGTTTTACATTTACAAATTATACATTTATTAATTTTTTCAACATTTCTGTTAAATTAATATTAATAATTCATATATCATTATATTATAAATCTTATATTTCTTCGTCACCAATATTTATATAATTTCTTATAAATTTTATCTTTTTTCTGAAAAATAAAATTTATAATATTTAATTTTATAAATTTATACCTATCTTCTATAAATTTTATTAATAGAATTAAGGATCGACTAACCCTTCAAAGTAAATCTTCATAAAGGAAATCTATAGATTTTCGGTCATAATAATTTCCATATTATTTTAAGTTACTCATACTAACATCCGCAATTTTGATTTCTCGATCTATTTTTAAAAATAAACTTCATAAAAATACAAAACGTTCTACTACCATAAAAAATACAAAATTTCAATTTTAAATTTAAGTTTCATTTATTATCATATCTATTATATATATATTAGTGAGCTATTACGCTTTCTTTAATGGATGGCTGCTTCCAAGCCCACCACCTAATAGTTTTAATATAATACATATTTATACACACTATAAAATAAATTAAAAATTTTAATTATTGTTCTGGGCTATTTCCCTCTCGAATATAGATCTTCGCACCTACATTCCCATTGTTATAACATTTTTTTCTAAAATTTAACGTTTCAGTAATTCCAATAACTTAAACTTAAGCCCTGAAATTATCAAGCTCTACCTTTAGAAAATTAAACTATATATATAAATAGATCTTTATTATTCATAAATCTATGGATTATATATATATATTATAACACTTTACTTAAATAAATTTCGTAGAAAACCAGCTATCACCAAGTTTGATTAGCCTTTCACCCCTAATCACATTTTATCCCAATATTTTGCAACATATACGGGTGCAGTCCTTCATTAAACTTATCATTTAACTTCAACTTAAACATGATTAGCTCACTTGGTTTCGGGTCTAATAAAAATAACTTTATTTTTTTTCAAAACGCCTACATATATCTACTTAAGCTTGCTATTTCTATTAACTCGCTAGTCCATGATGCAAAAGGTACATTCAAAAACTATTATTTTTGAATTTTTTAAGTATCCAATTTCAATACTTTTTCAATCTTCTTAAAAGAAGCTATTTTCAAAATTCCTTCACAGTACTCATTCACTATCGATTATTTTATATAATTTTAGACATAAAGTACGGTTCTTTAATAATAATAAAACAATATAGCATAAACCATTCTATTTAATTTTACAAACAAAATTTTATTAAAGTTATATATACTCTTTTCTTTTAAAAATTTATTTAAATAAAATTTTAAATCTTTTAAACATTCGCTCACCACTACTAATTTAATCACTATTGTAATCTTATTATAAAAATATTACTAAGATGTTTCATTTCATATTTTCTTATAATTAAATTTTTTTTAACTTACTATTAAACTATTTATTTAATATTATTAATATTTTTGTATATAACCCAAGTCTAATATAAAATATCTATTCATCCATTAAATACTTTTAATAATTTTTAAAAAAATAAACATTAGGGTTTGACCGGACTCGAACCGACATCTTCCTGACTAACAATCAAATGCTCTACCAATTAAGCTACAAACTACAATAATAACGATGCAGAGAATCGAACTCTGATCAACGGTTTAAAAGACCGCTGCTTTACCTTTAAGCTACATCAAACAAATAAAACTAACAGACAACGAGTGGAATTGAACCACTACCTATGGGTAATGAGCCCATTGAACTACCGTTATTCGACGTTGCTATTTATTATTAATACTATTTGAATATACATCTAATAGGACTCGAACCCATATTACAACCGTTATGAGCGGTGCGTTTTAACCATTAAACTATAGAATATACATCTATATAGATAAATAAATAAAATATTTCAATTTATATAATTAGTGACAATCGGAGTTGAACCGATACCTTTTAGAAAAGAATAGATTCTAAATCTACCGTGTCTACCAATTCCACCATGTCTATTACTAATATATTATAAACTAATAAATACCCCAACTACCCCAAACATAAACACAAGCAAATAAAAATAACCAAACTGCATCTACAAAATGCCAATACCAAGCAGCACAATCAAAACCTACATGATGCACTCTTGTAAAATGCCCATATAAAGCTCGAACAAAACAAACAAAAATAAAAATACTACCTATTAAAACATGAATACCATGAAAACCTGTTAACATATAAAAAGTTGATCCATATATACCATCTGCTATTGTAAAAGTTGCATGAACATATTCATATAATTGTATAACTGTAAAAATAAATCCACATACTAAAGTGTATACAAAATATTCAAACACTTTTACTGCGTTTCCACTTTTCAAATACATATGACAAATTGTTATATAAACACCAGACAATAACAACAAACATGTATTTAAAAATGGCAATTTCCAAGGATCTATAGGAGTAATTCCCACAGGAGGCCATACACAACCTATTTCAATATCAGGCGCTAAACTAGAATGAAAAAACGCCCAGAAAAAACCAAAAAAAAACATTATTTCAGTAATTACAAATAATGCAAAACCAAACTTTAAATTTTTCTGTACAATTTTTGTATGCATACCTTCAAAAGTACCTTCTCGTATTACATCTCTAAACCATAATGACATAATAAATATTAAACCTAATAAACCTGAAATTAAATAATACAAGCCATTAGCAAATGTATGAAAATACATAATAGCACCCAAAACCATAGCAAAAGCATTTAACGCTGTTAAAAATGGCCATGGACTTTGTGTTACCATATGATAAAAGTGACGCTGTCCTAATTTATTCATATAATCCAAATAATCATTTTTATCAAAAACGCTCAAGTTCATTTAATTTTAAAATCTATTTATAAAAATATAAAAAATAAACTAATAACTTATTAAAATAACACTAAAGGCAAACCAGAAAACAAATATAAAAAAACTGAATTAAATAAAAATAATGAAAATGATAAAGGTAAAAATACTTTCCAACCTAAACGCATTAACTGATCATATCTATATCGTGGAAAAGAAGCCCGAACCCACACAAAAAAAAATAAAATAAATAAAACTTTAAATACAAAAATAAAAACACCAAAAAAATTATACCAAAGACATTGTAAAGAAAAAAAACTCCATCCTCCTAAAAATAATGTCACACATAAACAAGACATAAATATTATATTTGCATATTCTCCTATAAAAAATAATGCAAATCCTGCCGATGAATATTCTACATTATAACCTGACACCAATTCAGCTTCTGCTTCAGGCAAATCAAATGGTGGACGATTAGTTTCCGCTAACATACTTATCATAAATAAAATAAAAGAGGGGAAATACAAAAAAATAAACCAAACACAATTTTCTTGAAAAATTACAATATCTGTTAAATTTAAAGAACCTACTGGCAATATTATAGACATTAAAATTAAACCAATTGAAACTTCATAAGAAATCATTTGCGCAGATGAACGTAAACCTCCTAAAAACGCATACCTAGAATTACTAGACCACCCCGCTATAACAATACCATAAACACCTAAAGATGATACAGCAAATACATATAACAAACCTATATTCAAATCAACCAAAACAAAGCCATAACCAAAAGGCACTACTACCCAACTTATTAAACTTAAAGTAAATGTTATTATAGGAGCACAAAAGAATAATAATTTATTCGCTGTAGAAGGTATTACTGTTTCTTTTATAATTAATTTCAAAGCATCTGCAAACGGTTGTAATAAACCCCATATACCTACAATATTTGGACCTTTCCTACGTTGAATACCTCCTAAAATTTTACGCTCTAATAATGTTAAAAAAGCCACAGCCAATAATATAGGAATAATTAATATAATATATTTTACAACAAATAAAAACATTCTTTTATAGAAAAAAAATAAAATAAATAAAGGGAAAGAAGGGATTTGAACCCTTATCTAATGTTTTGGAAACATCCATTTTTGCCAATTAAACTACTTTCATAAGATACATTTTTTATAAATCATTATAATAATTTACTTTATTATTTACATTTTCTGCTAAATTCAATACTTTACTTAATCTTAAAATATTCGAATTTAAATAAAGATTATGATGTACATACAAAAAAAAACTATTAATCACACAATAAAGTCCTATAAAATTTTTATTAAATACAAATAAATCATAATATGCATCATTTGACATAAATATATTTAAAAAATAACTAAGATTTAAATTATTACTTATATAATATTGATATGAATCTATTTTAAAATAACTATCAACTAAAAAAATATTTATATATTTTTTTTTTATAAAATTATTATATTTAA
>ERZ778018.1438-NODE-1438-length-19517-cov-4.770476_pt1 | contig 19517 bp, 16 predicted proteins | sample MGYA00375748_ERZ778018 | MGnify/ENA primary metagenome ERZ778018 (study PRJEB29350, sample SAMN05509839) | bioreactor metagenome | biome: bioreactor; material: wastewater | place: South Africa: University of Cape Town | collected 2014-04-22 ... | reverse complement strand
CCGGCTTCGTCTACTACGTCATCAATCAGGTGATCGGTGGCGGCTTCTCACGCTCGATGAGCGACCAGGTGCTGGCGGGTACGCCGGTCGACCCGAGCGATCTGCAGCCGGGCGATCTCGTCTTCCAGCAGAACACCTATCAGTGGGGGCTGTCGCATGCCGGAATCTACATCGGCAACGGTCAGTTCATCAACGCCGAGAACGAGGGAACCGGTGTCGCAATCAGCGACCTCTGGGACAATTACTGGGGGCCGCGCTTCCTGACAGCCCGCCGCATTTCGGGCTGATCACGACGGGTTAATCACCTCGTCGATGTCAGGTGAACCGGGCGGTGCGAATCGCGCATCGCCCGGTTTCGCATCGCTCGCCGTGCAGACGAACGCGCGGTAGAAGGCGCGATTCTCCGGCCGGTAGTCCGTGCGTGGCTCAAACGTCGCCTCGATCGGCTGCATTTCGAGCACATCGAGCAAGCCAAGCCGCCGCCAGCCGGGCAGCCTGCCGCTCCGGCTAAAGCCGCCGCGCTGGTAGAAATCGACAAACCCGCGCTCGTTACTCCCGATGTAGACCGCGTGCGGCTCGACCTCACGCCACTGCCCCTCCGGGTCCTCCCGTGCGCGCAGCGTCACCACACGATGCGCCCGAATCATCTCGCACAACCGGTCAGACAGCTCCACAGACGCCTCCTTTACCGAAACGCGCGTTTCGTCCGGTTATCGCAAATTTGCTGCCGAGAAGGGAGTCGTTACGATGACGAGATGTTCAGGTTGCGGTGCAGAGAAGAGAGGGAACTGTGGTCGCTGCCTTGCTGCCTCCGCTCAGACTGAAGCAGGGGTGCGGACATCACTCCGTCGTTGGCGTGATGTCCGCGTGTTCGTTGGCAAACACTCGTTGTCAGACGCACTGCCCGCCCTGGCACTGGAGGTAGCCACAGTCGACCGGCGTATGCACGCACCCGAGTTGCGGGTCGCACGTATCAACCGTGCACGGATCACCGTCATCGCAGTCGACCGGCGTGTGCACACAGCCCGTTTGCGTATCGCACGTATCGATCGTGCAGATATTGCCATCGTCGCAATTGATCGGCTCATGCACGCACCCACGCACTGGGTCGCAGGTATCGACCGTGCAGGCGTTGTTGTCACTACAGTCAACCGGCTCGTGGACGCAGCCGAGATCCGGGTCGCACGTATCGATCGTGCACGGATTGCCGTCGTCACAGTTGATCGGCGTGTAGAGGCACTCTCCGGTGTTGTGATCGCAGGTGTCGGTCGTGCAGGCATTGGAATCGTCACAGGCGGTTACACACTGACCGTCGACGCATTGCTCGCAGGAGGCACACGCATGACCACAGGTGCCGCAGTTTTCGTGGTTGTTGCCCAGGTCGACGCATTCCCCGCCACAAAAATCCCACGATGGATCGCGCCGGTGATCGAGGTTGCAGAGAATCCAGCGCATGATCAACGACCGCTCGTCCGTCCCGGACGAACTCGATATCGGTCCACGAGCAAGCGCGACGCCACCGGTGGAGACGCCGAGCAGTCCGCCCGCGGCGCCCGCGATCAGCCCTTTCAGCACCGCACGACGGGACCGGCTCCGCGACAGACGACGGGTAAGTTCATCAAACCGCTGCTGATCCATGTGAACCCCCTTAACCGTGAACCGGTCCCCAAAATGGGTGCACACTGTCACCGCGACGGTGAAATGCTGCGTATACGTACAGCGACGATGTGAATATAGAACTCCATCTCTACGCTGTCAACAACGCTCGAACCGGCAACTGCGCGAAGTACCTTCCGCTACACCATCGCGACGGTGGCCGCACATGCTACGCTTCCCGCACGCCCGGCTGGTGCCGGTGTTGTGGGCTGTTCTGGGTGGAGGAGTGAGCATGGAGCGGACGACGTATCTCGATCTGCTGGCGAGCGGGCTGGCCGGGATCGATGCCTGGAATGCGCGATTCGGCGCGTTCGAGGCCGATGAGACGTTGCAGGTGCCGGGCGAGAAGATCGCGAAGGTTCTCGTTGAACTGAACGAGCGGCTGCACGACAACTATCCCTTCGGGCATCCGCGTTATGCCGGGCAGATGCTCAAGCCCGCCCATCCCATCGCCGAACTCGCCTATGCCATCGCCATGCAGATCAATCCGAATAATCACGCGCTCGACGGCGGACCAGCCAGCTCACAGATGGAGAAGGAGGTCGTCGCCGATCTCGCCCGCATGTTCGGCTACGGCGAGACGTTCCTCGGCCACCTGACCAGCAGCGGTACGATCGCCAATCTGGAAGCGCTCTGGATCGCTCGCTCGATGCATCCGGATAAAGGCATCGCCGCCAGCGACCAGGCGCATTACACGCACGGTCGGATGGCCGGCGTGGTCGGCATGTCGTTTCGCGCGATTCCAACCGATGCGCACGGGCGAATGGATTTGAACGCGCTGGAAGACGCACTCCGCTCGGGCGAGATCGGTACCGTTGTCGCCACGGCCGGCACAACCGGCCTCGGTTCGGTCGATCCGATCCACGAGATCATTCCGTTGGCACGGCGCTATGGCGCACGGGTGCACGTCGATGCCGCCTACGGCGGCTTTTTTACGCTGGTCGCACGGCAAGCGGAACCAGCGATCGACCCGGCGCCGTTTCTGGCGATCGCCGAATCAGATAGCGTCGTCGTCGATCCACACAAGCACGGCTTGCAGCCATACGGCTGCGGCTCGGTGCTCTTTCGCGATCCGGCCGTCGGGCGCTTCTACGTGCATAACTCGCCGTACACCTACTTCACATCGAGGGACCTGCATCTCGGCGAGATCAGTATTGAATGCTCCCGCGCCGGAGCGGCTGCCGTTGCCACCTGGGCTACCTTCAAGTGTTTTCCACTCGAACCGGATCGTGGACTCGGGCCGATCCTCGCCAAGGGACGGCGCGCCGCGCTCGCCTGGGCCGAACTGCTCACGGATGACGAACGATTTCGGCTGGTTGTCGCGCCGGAGCTGGACATTCTCAACTTCTACCCACTGCCGGCGGGCGGTGCGGTCAACGCCAGCGCGATCTCGGCGCTCACCGAACAGGTCTACCAACGCACCATGGACGATCTGGACGACCCGGTCTTCCTCGCGATGTTCGTCGCCACACGCGAACTGCTCGCTCGCCGTGACCCACACATCGTCTGGGACGAGCCAGCCGTTACCGTCCTGCGCAGCGTCCTGATGAAACCGGAACACCTCGCCCGGGTGCCGAAGCTGCACGCGGCGGTCGTGCGGCAGCTTGGGCCGAACACGGCGACACCATGAAACTCCTGAAAACTAATTGATCCTGGGCATCGCTCTCGCTATGATGGAGACATTCACCGGTAACTGAACGCGGTCCTCATCCGGGTTGCACCATCGACTCATCCTGTGATAGAGAGGGAGCGCGAATATGCTTGGCGAAAAACTCGGTGACGAGCAGGGCGAGGTCACCGGTATGCGTGTATTGCCGTCTGGACTTCACGGCCCCCAGGTCGAGGTCTCGTTTCGAGCAAACGGCATGTTCCTCGGCCAGCAAGGGACGGATGTGGGGACATACACCTCGATAACACGTCCTGACGGGACGATGGTTGGCGACGGACAGGGTGTGGTGATGACCAGCGACGGCGCCAGCGCCACCTGGACCGCCCTCGGTGCGGGGCGGTTCACCGGCAACGGCTCCGCGGCAAGTTGGCGTGGAGCGCTCATCTACCAGACGATGTCCCAATCGTTGGCCAAGCTCAATGGCATCGCCGTCGTCTTTGAATTCGATGTCGACGAGAACGGCAAGACCACCGGCGGTATCTGGGAATGGAAGTAGACGTATTTCGCGATTGATTGACGGCGTGCCGGTGACGCCGATACCCGAAAGGAACCGCGGCTTCTGAGCGAACGGTATGCCCGCACTGACGAACCGGCCGTGGCATCTGCCACGGCCGGTGCTGCTCGTTACGGCTTCGCTGATGTGGTCCTTACGGCATGTACTCCGTCGCCACGTTGTCGAAGACGATGTTGCCGGGGGCGTCGGAGCCGCCACCCGCTTCCAGACCAATCGTCCCCTTCTGGATCGTCGCATCGTCAAACGAGGCGACCTGCTGGCCATTGATGCTGAACGTGATCGTCGTGCCAATGACGGACATTTGGAGCGTGTTTGCCTGCCCCGCCTTGATCGCGGGCGACGAGGTCGGCTGCACCAGCGCGGTGTACTGATCGTTCACTTCAACACCGCACGCGTACTGACCGCCGTTATTGATGAAGCAGTCATAGAACGTCCACTTGTTGTCGCTCGACGCCGTGAAGCGGAGCGCCAGACCGGCATAGCCGGCGGTTACCGTGACATCGGCCGCCATCGCCTGATCGCCCGCGTTCGGTACCGAGCTCGGCCGGTACACGTTGTACAGGCTCGGCTGCTTGAAGACGACGTTGTAGGTGCCATTGGCGATCGTGACCGTCGCGCTGTCGCTATCGCCGCTATACCAATCGCCGGTGTCGCTGGCGAAGTCCCAGGAGGCGTCGACCGGCGTGCCGCCCGAGCCAGTGCTGGTCGTCGCCGTGGCGCTGCCGCTCGAACCGCCAATCGGCTCACTGTTGATCACCTTCACCTGGGCAGTCGAGTTATCCTGACCGATCGTCACCTCGCCCTCAAGCAACTGCTGCTCGGTCGAGGTGATGTTGAGGAACTGAACCTTCAGGCCATCCCCGTCCTTATGCGAGCGGAGGATCTTGCAGACATCTGCCTTGGAACCGACGTTCAGGCCTTCGAGTTGGGTCAGGAGGAAGGCCGGCTGCACGCCGGCCGCCGAGGCCGGGCTCTTACTCGCCACCGCTTCGACAACCATACCCGCATCGGTTCCGAAGTAGTCGGAGTAGTTGTTCGGGCCGAGGTTCATGCCGAGCCAGAGCCGATTGTGGCCCTTCTGGAGATCGGGGATGACCTGCTGGGCCTGGTCGATGCTGATCGCGAAGTTGATGTTCGTCGCTACGGTCGGATCGACACCGAGTGTGTTGATGCCGATGACCTGACCAAAGCGATTGACGAGCGGTCCACCGGAGTTGCCGGGATTGATCGCGGCATCGGTCTGAATCAGGCTCTCGTACGGATCGAGCGGCTGATCGAGCTTGGAGATAATGCCGCGCGTGATCGTCACATCGGTGCCGATCTCTGAGCCGAGCGGATAGCCGATCGCGGCCACGTCTTCGCCGACTTTTTCGCTCTCGCTATTTCCGAAGACGGCCGGTTGCAGACCCTGAACATCGTCGACCTTGATGACCGCCAGGTCATCGCAGCTCGACACACCGACGAACTGTGCCGGGCGCTCGCGGTTCGAGCCGGAGGCGGCGACGGTCAGCGCGGCGGCACCATCGACGACGTGCGCGTTCGTCAGAATGTAGCCGTCGGCCGACATCACGATGCCGGTGCCCGAACCATATCCTTCATCGGAAACAGCGGTCGCCGGGAAATCGGCCCGGACCATCACCGTCGAAGGGGTCAGCTTCTGCACGACCTCTTCCCAGGAGAGCTCAACCGGTGCCGTTGGCGTGGCCGGAGCTGGGGTGGCCGCTGTCGTCGCGACGGCGACAGTCGCGGCGCTGGTGCCAGCCGCGGTCGTGGAACTGGCGGTGGTCGTGCTCTTGGACGATCCGCCGCCACAGGCCGAAAATACCATTACCGAAATTAATACGACACAGGCGATCAACCGTGTCTTCACGCCTCGTCTGCCTTTCTCTGACGCTCCGGCCGGCTCTCCCGCGCGGCTCGCGGAGCCTCCGGGCGGATCACCTCAACGCGTCGCGAGACCAAATCGATCCGCGAAACGACGAACATTCATCAAACTGGTGCGGTACTTCGATACACGAAGTCGCCGGCTCGCGTTCAACTCACACGGCCCGCCCACCGGCGTTCCATTGAGCCGTTCCCAGGATCACACTACGATCTGTCGGAACGTGCGTCGGCGATTGCTCTGTCTTTACGAAAGATCTATCGATTGTGCGGCACGGTGACGAGATTCTCCCCCGGGCTCGTCCCCTCCTCTCCCGGTATGACCGTCGCGCCTTCTTCATCGCGCTGCGCTTCGGCCCATGCAAAATGCACGGTCGCATTGTATCGTGCTGAGCGGTCCTCAGAAAAACGGAGGATATGCTCATCGCGTGGTCGATTCGCGAACATCCGCACGGCTTTTGCCGCGCAAGCAACCTCCACGAAGCTGTCATTATGTCACAAACGAGTACGATCGTACTCAACGCGACACCGGCTGTCAACACAAATCGATCGCGGCTTGGGGACTGTGCCGTGCGTCGAACTGTAGCGAGATCCGCCGGACTATACGACCGGCCAGATCTGGCGTGGGCGGCGGGCGGCGGCCTCGGCGAGATCGCGGTCTTTGGCGAGTTCTCCGGCAATCTCGGCCGAGACGATGATGATCGTCGATTCGAGATGCACGAAAACGAGGAAGGCGACGATCCCGCCGATCGCGCCGTAGACCTGCTGGTAGCTGCTGAAGTTGGCGACGTAGAGCGCGAAGCCGATTTTCACCAATTCAAAGCCGAGCGCGGCCAGCAGCGCACCGATCGTCCGATCGCGCCGATCGATCTGCCGGTTCGGTACGACCCGATAGATTATCATGAAAACGCCGAATGAGAGGACGAACGGCAGGAGAAAGAAGACGACCGCCCAGCCGAGGTTGACCAGCCAGCCATGGAAGATGTCGGACGACACGGCGCGGATGATACCAAGCGCGGCGGTCGCCCCAATCGAGAGCAGCACCAGTAGTCCGACGCCGAGGATGCTCAGCATGTCGACCAACCGGCCGGCAATGAACGGGCGCGCGTTCGGAATGTCGAACGCGAGGTTGAGCGCCCGGCGCAGTACGGTGAAGAGATTGCTGGCCGTCCAAATCGTGCCGATGAAGCCCAACACGGTGAGTAGTCCTACCCGAGCAGCCGAGATCGAAACGACGTTCTGGATATCGTCGCGATAGCCGGCGCTCGGTGGAACCTGACTGAGGATCGCAGTGATTACCCGCGTCTGCACCTCGGTTCCCCGCGCAACGAAGCCGAAGACAGCGGCGACGAAGACGAGCATGGGAACGAGCGAAAAGATCGCATAGTAGGAGATCGCCGCCGCGTAAATCGAGCCGCGCTGCTCGCTGAAATCCGACAGTGCACGATACAGGACGTCGACCGCGTAGATCCGTCGCACTCGCTTGACGCGCCGCTCGAAAGACACACTTCCTCCACCGGCCGGCATCAACCATTCATCCGCTGTTCGTACTATTCTTCCATGCCTGCCGTAAATGAGTTTCGTCAAGACGAATCATTCGATTTCCCCGTGACTAAGTGCGGGTACGCGGACTACAGTTAATGAACTCACCAGATCGGTGAGCGGCCATTGCGCACTCAGTTGCGAAACGACATGCAGAACGCACAGGCACGACCATCCGCTCAGATCAGTCCCGGCAATGCACGAATGCAGCGGACGCGCGGCATCCAGCGCGTGCTCGTCGGCGTGCTGGTTCTCAATGTTGTCGTCGCCGTCGCCAAGCTCGGCTACGGGTTGTACACCAATAGTCTGAGCATGACGGCCGACGGCCTTAACTCGCTGCTCGATGGCGTCTCGAACGTCGTCGGCCTGGTCGGCCTGGCCGTGGCCGCACGACCACCTGACCCCAATCATCCATATGGCCATCGTCGCTTCGAGACGCTGACCTCGCTGGCGATCGCGCTCTTCATGCTGCTGGCGCTCTTTGAGATCGTACAGGGTTCGATCGCGCGTCTGCGCCATGATGTCACGCCCGAGGTGACCGTGATCAGTTTCGTGGTGATGCTCAGCACGCTGGCCGTCAATATCGGCGTCACGACCTGGGAACGCCGCGCGGCGACTCGGCTCTCCAGTTCAATCCTGCTGGCCGATGCCCGGCATACCGGCAGTGACGTCTTCGTCACACTTTCGGTGATCGGCGGGCTGATCTTGGTGCAGTTCGGCCTCACCTGGGCCGATGTCGTGCTGGCGCTGGTCGTCGCGGCCGTGATCGCCTGGAGCGCCTGGCAGATCGTGCGCGAGGCAGCACTCTCGCTCTCCGATGAAGCGGTTGCCTCCACCGAGCAGATCGAACAGGCGGCACGCTCCATCGCCGGGGTACGCGGCATCCACAATATCCGCACACGTGGTGGCGAGGGGATGATCTGGGTCGACCTGCACATTCAGGTTGATCCGAACATGTCGGTCGATGAGGCACACGACATTTCCAGTGCGGTCGCCGCCCGTATCGAGGCGGACATCGGCACGACGTCCGACGTCACGGTGCACATCGAGCCCGCCGACCCGACCCACCTCCGTCCCGAACGTGGCTACAACCCTGAGGAAGGTTAATGCGCCGGGCCAGGCCGTTACGCCTGGTTGTGTCGTGCTACTCCTCCTCTCGGTCGCCTTGCTGGTATTGCAGCAATCAGTGGTCTCCCAGAGCGTTCTCCCGGCTGATGTGCTCGGAGATCGCTGTCCTCCGCTCCCGCAAAACCTCGGCGCGCTCGATGCGTCCGGATCTTGGGCTATCCGGCCGCGACTCGGTAACGCGACGCCATCAACCTACTCGGCGCAGGGCGCACGCAACTACGTTGAGCGTCACGGCGCATAGATGTGGGAGATCAAGATTCCGCGCAGCACGTCCGTCCGCTTCATGAGCGCGCGATCGGCGTGTATCGAGACCGATCGGCCGACCGGACGACGCGCTGGTCTGCCTCGCCACCCTTCATGGTGAGTTTGCCGCGCTCGGCCCACCACACGTCGGTACCACCGGCAATACCGAATACCTCGTCTTCGACGCAACCACGGGTAACCTGATCGGCATTATCCGGTCGGGGCAGTGAAGCGCGGGATATGTCGTACGATCGCAAGTCCACCAGCGCGCGATACTGAAATACTATTCACCAAACTGATCTCTGTTGCTAGACTGGGCGGGGGGATCGGGTTGATTCTACCTCCTGGCGCGACAGTGTACGACCCCGAACCAGGCCGGGATATGTTGCCTTTTCATCTGTGAGGAGTGATGAAAAGCCAGCATCGGGCTACGCCGCGAATGGGGCCGGCGATTCCGCGTACCTGTAATGTCGGTTGGCACAAATCAAACCTTATATCCACACGTTCCCATCGTATGCCGGCGCGGTCAACGTCGACCCCTCGCCGTACGATGCAGTTCGATCAATCGCCAAAGGAGAAAGGTTTATGGAGAACCGACCAGCCGCGTTGTCCAGCCGCTGGAGAGCGAGATTCTCACAACTTGCGCGACGACGCGCATTCCGCGCCGCTGCGGTCGCGAGCGTTCTGATCCTGGCACTGGCCACGAATGCATTTGCCAGCATTCCGGATCATTCCAACGTCTTCCATGGCTGCGTGCAGTCGGGGAATATGCCGCTTCCCAACAAGGGCAGCCTGCGGCTCATTGATACAGCACGCGGCGAACACTGCAATCAGTTCGAATCCCCGGTCAGCTGGTCTGAAAATGGCATGACCGGCCCAACCGGTGCCACCGGGGCCACCGGCCCGATCGGTGCGACCGGCGCAACAGGGCTTGAAGGCGCCACCGGACCGACCGGGCCCTCTGGGTTGGTCGGTGAAACCGGAGCCACCGGACCCACCGGTCCCGCTGGAGCGATCGGCGAAACAGGGGCAACCGGGCCGACCGGGCCAGCCGGAGCCGATGGCGCGGCAGGGCAGATCGGTCCAGCGGGACCATCTGGCCCGACCGGCCCGACCGGGCCGGCTGGGGCCGACGGGGTCAATGGCGCGGCGGGCCCGAGCGGGCCTTCGGGGCCAACCGGAGCGACCGGTGCAACCGGCCCTGCGGGCGGAATTCAAGAATATGCCTATCTCTACAACACGGGGGCACAACTGCTCACCTTGAGCGGCCCGGTCGCGTTTGATACGAACGGCCCGATCTCGTCGGGGATCTCCCATTTGCCTGCCTCTAGTGAGGTCATCTTCAGCACAGCTGGAACGTACAAGGTGAGCTATACGCTCGCTGGGTCCCCGCTTCTAGCTGCGCCGTCAATAGCGCTCTCGCTCAACGGTGTACCAGTGGCTGGGACACAGTACGCTTCAACCCTCGTTGGTGCTGATGTGTCCGGCGAAGCGATGATCACCGTCAGTGCCGGTGACGTGCTGACCGTCATCAATACTTCGCTGCTCGCGACCTCGTTGCCAGCAACCGCTCCCACCGTCAACGCATCGTTGATCATCGAAATGGTCAACGACTAGCGGTAGGAAAGCCAAGCCGAGCCGCGAGATGATCATCTCGCGGCTCGTGGCTCACCGCATCTACACTCGCCCGGAGCGGTGAGTCAGGCGCGCGGTGATCTGACCGAGCCAGCCGGTGCTTTCCACTCGCACCGGCAACCGCACTACCGCGACCGTCCCCTCGCCAACGCGACTACTGAGCGTTAGATGTCCACCGTGCGCCTCGACCAGCGATTTCGCGATCGATAGGCCAAGTCCGGCACCACCGGCGGCACTCGAACGCGTGCGGGCGGCATCGCCGCGAAAAAAGCGATCGAAGACGCGCGAAAGCTGCTCAGCCGGAATCCCCTCGCCGGTATCGCGTACCTCGACCAGGGCTTCGCCTCCCTGGTGCTCAACGCGAAGCGTAATTGAGCCACCGGACTGGGTGTGCTTGAGTGCATTGTCGATCAGGATGAGAAGTACCTGCTGCAACCGATCGGGGTCGGCTTCCAACAACACCGGAGCACGAGCAGAACCGGTCGGAGTCAATGTGACGTTGACATGCCGAGCCCGAGCCAGGGGCATGACGCGCTGAACGACTTCGGCAACCAGTGGTAGAAGATCGAGCGGCGCGACCGCAAGCACCAGTTCTTTGAGATCCGAGCGCGCGAGCGTGAGCAGATCGTCCACCAGCCGCTGGAGGCGACCGATCTCTTGCCGAACGTCATCAAAGAGTTCATTGTTGGCATTCAGCGGTTCAGAACGATGTTGATCGAGCAGCTCGGTCGCGGAACTCACCACTGTCAACGGAGTGCGTAACTCGTGCGACGCATCGGCAATGAAATCCTGTTGCCGGCGGAAGGCGGTTTCGATCGGCACGAGCGCCCGGCCGGAAAGAAACCAGGCACCCGCCAACGAGAGCAGAACGCCGAACACGCCACCCAGTGACAGCCCCAGAGCCGCGCGGTTGAGTGCGCGTTGTTCGGATACCAGACTCTGTCCAACGATTACGACGGCTCCGGCCGCGCCGCGTTCGCGATCTGGCCGTGCGAAGAGGCGAGTCGCGCCACCAGCCAGGGTGATCGTCGCAAAACGTGGTTCGGGGGTTCGTGACAGCGTCGCCGGGATCCGTGACAGTTCAACCTGCTGCGGGTTCGCCGCGACCGTTCCATCGGAACTGAAGACGACGTAGAAGAGTGATCCGCGGTAGCCATGATAGTCATCATAATCGCCAGATCCGGCCGGACGATAGAGCGACTGCGAAAGGTCAACATCGTGGCTCATCAGGTTCCGGTCAACCTCGGCGGTTAGACTGCGGGCCAGCAAAACGTAGACGGCCACACCGACCACGACCAAGATCGACGACAGCACCAGGAGATTCCAGGCAAGAAGCTGCCGGCGAGTCCTTGTGAACACGACACCCCTCAGGCGCGAATCAGATAGCCGGCTCCACGCACGGTCCGAATCAATGGACGCGCGAAGTCGCGATCCAGCTTTTCGCGCAGATAATGGATATACATCTCGACGACATTGTCGGTTACGCCGGAGTCATAGCCCCAAACGTGATTAATCAACTGCTCCTTGGTCAACACCTGATTCGGATGGCGCATCAGGAACGTCAGCAGCGCGAATTCGCGACCGGTCAACTCGATCGACTGGCCGGCGCGACTGACGCTATGACTGCTCGTGTCGAGCAACAAATCGCCGACCTGTAAGACGTTGGTCTCGCCATTTCCAAATCTGCGCAGGAGTGCCCGAACGCGAGCGAGTAGCTCCACCAGCGAGAATGGCTTGCTGAGGTAGTCGTCCGCTCCGGCATCGAGCCCGCGCACACGATCAGGAACCGCATCACGTGCCGTCAGCATCAGAATCGGCGTGCGTACCTGGTGCTGTCGGAGCGCCCGGCAAACGCTCAACCCGTCCATGCCGGGTAAAAGGATATCGAGCAGGATGAGATCGAAGGCCTCGGTGACGCCACGCATCAACGCTTCGGGTCCGTTCGAAACCGTATCGACCCGGTATCCATCGTCGACCAGCGCCCGAGTAACCACTCGCGCGACCCCGGGATCATCCTCGACAAGAAGGAGATACATCAGACGTTCCATCCAGCGATACCGAAGCATCCCAATTGCCGTGATTGTATGTCGTGTCGCCAACGTGATCGGATGACCAGGTCTCAGATTCTCAGCAAGTTCTAATCTTCGCTCCGTATGCTCGCACTCGGTGAGCGGGCCGATCCGGGCGCGAGACCGTACCAGGAAGACGGAGGCCGGTGGGCACTCATAGCACTGGCGCGCCGTTGCTGATGTGATCATGAGATCTTTGCAAGGGGTATCCGATGTCAACACGTCGTCAGCTGCCGTTTGGGCTCAGTAAGCTCCGGCGCATTCACTTCATTCGTCTGGGCGTTGCACTGATCGTTCTCGTTATCGCGATTCAGTTCATTCCCTTCGGTCATGCGCATAGCAATCCCCCGGTCACCCAGGAACCGAACTGGAATAGCCCGCAGACCCGCGAACTCGCCGTCGCCGCCTGCTATGACTGTCACAGCAACCAGACCAACTGGCGCTGGTATACGAATATTGCCCCCATATCCTGGCTCACCCAGGCCGACGTCAACGGCGGCCGCAACAATCTCAACTTCTCGGAGTGGGATCAACATCCGGAAAGAACGCAACGAATCGTGCGAGCAATCCAGGATGGATCAATGCCGCCGGCCTGGTACACCCCGATGCATCCGAGCGCACGGCTCTCCTCATCTCAACAGCAGGCACTGATCAAAGGACTCGAGGCAACGTTCGGGGCATCCACGTCCTCCGCTCCGTGAGCAGCTAGCCGGACGGGAGTGCGCTGGCCATCAGGCACCCAATCGCTGCAGCTTAAGCCGCTCTCAGCGAACTTTCAGCTATTTCAAAGAGATCGGATGTACGATTTTCGTGAAACAATCGGTGCTCGATTGTAACGAGCGATAGAAGACCAAGGATGAACGTGGATGAAGAAGATCACGGTCGCATCACTGATTATCGGGGTGTTCCTGATCTTTAGTTTCGTGCAGAGCCGTTCGAATAGCGCCGCGATCACGCCCAAACCTTCGCCGGATTCGGTGACGACGGCGAGCACACCGGCACCACGGACATCGGTTCCCACCGTGACCGGTCTAGGATCCGATGATTCCGACGAGGAGGGCAGTCGGGCGGAAGCAACGACCCCGGTTACTCCGACAGCGACCGCGAGTTCGCCATCTCCGACCACCGCAGGCGGTGGGCAGTACCGAGACGGTACATACACCGGCAGCCAGGCAGATGCGCAATGGGGCTTCATCCAGGTCAAGGCCATCATATCGCAGGGCAAGATCACGGATGTGCAGTTTCTGGAGTACCCGGCCGACCGCTCACGCTCCCGGTACATCAATCAGATCGCCGACTCGGAGCTAACCAGTGAGGCGATTTCGGTACAAAGCGCCCAGGTCGATATCATCAGCGGGGCCACAGACTCCAGCGAAGCCTTCATGCAATCGCTGGCGAACGCGCTCTCGCAGGCATCCGCCTAAGCCGGTATCCCGATGAAGCAAACACGCCTGCTGATGGGCATGCCGATTACCATAGAACTCCTCGATTCGGGCATCACGATCGATCACTTGGATGCGGTATTCAATTTCTTCGAGTCGGTTGACGAACGCTTCAGCCTGTATCGGGACGGGAGCGAGATCTCTCGGATCAATCGTGGTGAGCTTCAGCCGAACGAATACAGCGACGATATGCGCACCATTTTCGGACTCTGCGCCCTCACGAAGCGACAGACCGGCGGCTATTTCGAGATCGCTCATGACGGCCGGCTCGACCCGACGGGAGTTGTCAAAGGCTGGGCGATCCAGCAAGCCGCCGCCCGCCTCCGGGCCGCCGGCCGGCGTGATTTCTATATCGATGCCGGTGGCGACATTCAGATTTCGGGAACCAGGCATGGCACGCCGTGGCACGTTGGTATTCGAAATCCCTTTCGGCGACAGGAAAACGTCAAAGTGCTGGCGCTCACCGCGTGCGGCGTCGCCACGTCCGGCACCGCGGTGCGTGGGCAGCATATTTACGACCCATTTCAGCCTGGCGTCCCACTGCTCGAGGTTGTGAGCCTCACGGTTATCGGCCCGAGCATTCTGGAAGCCGATCGCTTCGCCACCGCGGCCTTCGCCATGGGACGGCGCGGCATCCAGTTCATCGAAGCCCTACCGGGATTTGAGGGCTACCAGATCGATGCCGGCGCTCGGGCCACATACACCAGTGGCTTCGAAAGGTATGTTGTCCACGAATGATGTCTACACTTGATGCTCTGATCGATCGCGTTACGAGTTATCGTCTGGCACTTTACATTCTTCTTGGCTACGTCGCGCTCGGCGCGGTTGAGGCATACGCCGGACAGTTTTCCTTCTCGCCCGGTCAATTGCTCATCTCGGCGGCGTTTCTGGTCATCATGTGTTGGGCGGCGAATGCACTACTGGCGCAGATCTTCAACGTTCCGGCCAACCTCGAATCGGCCACAGTGACGGCACTGATCCTGGCCCTGATCCTCGATCCTGCACTGTCGATTGGCGGTTTGTCGTTCCTGGGCTGGGTCGCTATTCTGGCGATGTCCTCGAAGTACGTCCTTGCGCTCTATAACAAGCATCTCTTCAACCCAGCAGCCGTCGCCGCCGTGATCGCCGCCTTCTTCTTGAACCAATCGGCCAGTTGGTGGATCGGTACCGCTGCCATGTTGCCGGGGATCGCGTTCGGTGGCTGGCTGATCGTACGCAAAACTCGCCAGGAACAGATGGTCGTCACCTTCCTAATAACGGCAGTGGTGGTGCAAACGCTCGCCAGCCTGCACCAGAGCACACCGGTCACGACCGGGCTCCACCGGCTGCTGATCGATTCGCCGCTCATCTTCTTCGCCTGCATTATGTTGACCGAACCGTTGACCGCTCCGCCAACCAAACGGCTGAAGGCACTTTACGCACTCATCATCGGGGTCCTCTTCATCCCGCAGATTCATGTCGGCTCGCTCTACTCGACGCCGGAACTGGCGCTCGTCACCGGCAATCTCTTCTCCTACCTGGTAAGCCCAAAGAAGAAGTTCGCACTTACGTTGAAAAAAAAGACGATGCTGGCACCGGATACGATCGACTTTGCCTTCGCGCTCCCGCAACCGCTTGCCTTCACGCCCGGTCAATACATGGAATGGACGCTCGGGTTGCCGCATGCCGACCGCCGTGGAAATCGCCGGTACTTTACGCTCGCCTCGTCGCCAACCGAGCGTCTGCTGCATCTTGGGGTCAAATTTTACGAACGCGGCAGCGCCTTTAAGCAGGCGATGAGTTCTCTGGACAGAGGGACAACAGTTCTCGCCGGGCAGATCGCCGGTGATTTTACGCTTCCCGCGAATCCCAGACTGAAGCTCGCGTTCATCGCGGGCGGTATCGGCATCACCCCATTTCGGAGCATGCTCAAATATCTGATCGATACCAATCAGCGCCGCGATATCGTCCTCATCTATGCGAATCGAACGGTGGACGACATCGTCTATCGCGATGTACTCGACCTGGCCGAGCGCAAACTCGGGATCTCCGTGAAGTACACGCTGACCGATCTACCCGCCGTTCCAGCGAGATGGACAGGTGAGGTGGGTCGTGTCGATGCCGGTATGATCGCGCGCGAGATACCGGACTATCGTGACCGTATCTTTTTCCTCTCGGGTTCACCGTCGATGGTTCGTTCGAATGAACAAGCGCTGCTGTCACTGGGGGTACGCCGCCGTCAAATCAAGAGGGATTTCTTTCCGGGGCTTGTCTAGCGCAATTCGTAGATGATCCACGAGTTCCTGTAAGGGCAGCCTTCTGTGGCTGCCCTTGACACGAGGGGTTAACCGCTGCAAAAGCCGCCTAGTCCGCGGCAGTCGCCAGCTGCTGCATCATCTTGGGTGGCAGCGGATACGATCGCTTGCTGTGCGTCAACCCACAGGCGACCAACATCTCAGCCGTGCGCAGCGCGACCTGCAACGGGTTGACGACCGGCACGCCAACCGCCGCCTGCAATTCCGCCGAGCGGAACGAGAGCGTGCCGCAACCGAGCACCAGCACATCGGCGCGGTCGTTCTCAATCGTCTCGCGGCTGACGTCGATCAGCCGGCTGAAGGTCGCATCGAGATCGTTGTTGAGTTCCAGCACCGGAATGCCGATCTGACGCACCGACGCCAGCTTGGCGGCCACGCCGGTCACCAGCGCCAGATTTTCGAGCGGTCGCACGACGTTTTCCAGCACCGTTACGACGCTGAAACGATGGCCGAGATTGGCAGCCACCAGCATCGCCGTCGCGCCCGGCCCGACAACTGGAATGTTGACGACCTCACGCAAGGCATCGAGTCCCGGATCGCCGAAGCAGCCAGGCACGATCGCATCGAAACCCTCGCGCTCCAACTCCATCGCCAGTTCCATGATGCCGGGCACCGAGAGATATTCATCGTACATCGACTCGATGCTCGGCGGCCCACCGCTCGCCCGCCGCGCCACGAGCTCCACGCCGGGACTCACGAATTCCTGCAACGCCGCCTGGCGGCTCGTCGGTCCGACATAACAGATACGCATCTTACCCGCTCCTTTCTCGAGAACGTCGCGCCTGGTGTTATTGTCGCACGAGTCCCCGCCGCAAGCACGAACCCACATGCGAACAACGGAACCGGCATCGTCGCCGCAGCGTCGGATGCGATATGCAAGGCGAGTAGCTTGGGTAAAAGCAGGTTGTCGAGCACCCACGAATTGACCTTTGACCTTCCGTTTTCTCCCACTCTGTGTTATGTATCTCCAAGCTGAATACACCATCCAGGCTCAAATATTATGTATAGTATTAATAGTCTCCGGCGCTGAAACGGAGCGCGCTGGTGTGTGAATGATGCCCTGTCCAATGGAAATGCGAGCAGGTTGATGTGGCCGGCAGCGATGGCACGAGGGCAGGATCAGGATCGACGAAGTTCCCAACGGACCGTCTCTTGTCTGTGTCACATGAGAGAGCCAGCGGGAAGATTGCCCAAGCCAAGATAGTTGCCTTCGTCGCAGCACAGTAGGGGCACACGCTTTCAATATCCAGAACCTAGGAGGAATCACTTATGAACGGCCGACCGACCGGCAGCGCTCGCCGGTGGCGTCACAACGCCTCACGCTTTGCACGCAAGCGCGGCTTTATCGCCGTTACCGTCGCAAGCATTTTGGTACTTGGACTGGCGACGAATGCCTTCGCCAGCATACCGGACCAAAATCAGGTATTCCATGCTTGCATTTCGCGCTCGATCATATCGATGCCTTGGGTAGGCAACGTGCGACTGATTGATTCCGACAGAGGTCAAACATGCGGCCGAAACGAAACACCGATTACCTGGAGCGAGAACGGCATCGCGGGGCCGACCGGGCCGCAGGGGCCAGCAGGAGCGATGGGCCCGTCAGGACCCCAGGGACCATCAGGACCAGCAGGGACGATGGGTCCGTCAGGGCCGCAGGGCCCGGCGGGACCATCGGGACCAGCGGGGGCGATGGGTCCGTCAGGGCCGCAGGGGCCAGCGGGAGCCGCAGGGGCTGATGGCCCGTCAGGGCCACAGGGGCCGGCAGGTAATGGCCTCGCGCAGTACGCCTATATCTACAACTTTGCACCGCTACCCGTACTGCCCGGCAGCGCGTTCATATTCGACGAGACCACTCTGATAACGCCAGGCATTACGCACGAGTCGTTTACTTCTGATATCACTTTGGGCGTTGCGGGGACGTATAAGGTGTCGTTCGTGGTTGCTGCTAGTGAAGGCCAGGAGCAAATCGGGCTCGCTATCAATGGAGTCGTTCAAACACAAACCATTTATGGTTCTGCAGGACAAACGTTCGGGCAAGCTATGCTTACCTTCAACGTGGGGGACGTGCTTACGCTGGTAAATACCGGCACCACGGCCACCTCACCCATCCAGCTTCCAAACTCAATGAATGCTTCACTGACGATCGAGCAGATTAGTCCGAACGTGCCTGGTCCCGGGATCTAGTTGTCGATCGGGGCGCGAGTCGCACGCTAACCCCGTTCGAAACGGCCGTGGCGCTGACGCCACGGCCGTTTTCATCCTTGCGGCCTACCGCTGGCAGAACAGGACCGTCACTCCACCACTCAGTAACACCGCATGAGGTGCCACCTAAGATCCAGATAACACAGACCGGCGTATCTCCGTGGGAAATACGACATCCGAACGACCCAGTTAAGCTCGCCCGCATATCGCTCCACGGCGAATACGGATCGACGGCGCACGTCGATCAACGCCTGACTACCCAGCCGTGGCTGCTTCCACCACCTCACGAGCGTTCTGCAGCGCCCAGACGAGGCGATTCTGGCCGCGCGTCAGATGCGCCTTCAGCACACCACGCCGCGCCACATCGTTCTTGGCGGTCGGCATCGACAGCGCTGGCGCCAGATCGGGCAGCGGCGGTACGTTGAGCGCCGGGTCATGGAAGAACGGCTCCATGCGGCTGAAGTTGACCGGCACCAGAATGCGCGCCAGCCGTCGCTGCGCGAAGTTGAAGCGCTCGGCCGCTTCGCCGCTTGGAGAACTGGCGTAGAGCCGCTTCAGCGATTCTTCCAGCGCGTCGAGCGCCGCCCGCGCCGGAGCGAAATCGAACTGATCGCCGGTCGCTTCCTGATACTTGGCCAGCGTCGCCCGGAAATCAGCCGTCGTGCAGGTCCAGTCGAACGGATAAAGCGGCGCGTTGAGGGTCCGCAGCAGCGACGCACCATACATGCGCATATCGCGCAGCAGGTTGTCTTTGTCGGCGATGTCCATCAGATCATCTTCGGTATGCCACTGGATATTGGCGCCACCGCCGCCGACCGCGTAGTAGCCCTTCTCGTCGCGCAGTTCCTGCGACATCGTCGAGCTGAGCATGTAGAACGAAGTGATCCCGATGCCGTTGAACGAATAGTCACCGGCGCGCACCGGCCGCTCGGTTTGCGGCGTGATACCGGTCGTCTCACGAATCACCGTGTCGACAAACGGCTCCGTCTCGCTCATCGCCGTCAGTTCGTTGTAGGTATTGACCCAGCGGCAGCCGGGCGAATCGCAGTTGACTTGCGCCACACAGTTGTTGGCCAGATCGATGGCGAAGTGATCGGCGAACCAGGTGGAACCGGCGTAGCGACCGTGCGAGTGGCCCGACCACCAGCCGATGCGCAGACCACGTCGCAGTTGGTCGCGTTGTTCCCAGAAGACGCGCGCCAGCTCCAACATCGTCGCGTCACCGGTGGCGTTATCGCCGAT
>ERZ778018.1436-NODE-1436-length-19539-cov-10.961353_pt1 | contig 19539 bp, 18 predicted proteins | sample MGYA00375748_ERZ778018 | MGnify/ENA primary metagenome ERZ778018 (study PRJEB29350, sample SAMN05509839) | bioreactor metagenome | biome: bioreactor; material: wastewater | place: South Africa: University of Cape Town | collected 2014-04-22 ... | reverse complement strand
CCCCCGCCGTGGCGGCCGCGGCGACGACGGCGGTCGCGGCGCCGGCCGCCACCGTCGCCACGCTATCCAACCAGTCCCTGTCGTTGCCGAGCAGCGGCACCCGCACGCGCGTCCGGGTCCGAGGGCCGGGGCTGCTCGCCTCGGGGATGGCTCGACTCGGCGAGCGGATGGTCCAACTCGGTCGGACGCGGATCGAGACGATCCAGGAGACCACGCTGGAGGCTCCCGCTCCCCAGGCCCCTGGAATCGGAACCACGACGATCTCCACGACCTCCGCCAGTCCGGTCGTGCCGCCGCCGTCGAGCGTGGCGGTGCCGATCCAGCAGATGCTCCCGCCGCGGCAGCCGGCCGCGCCGCAGGCCCCGGCGATTCCGGCGGTCCCGCCGGGGCCGACGCCGACCCCCCAGGCGCCGTCCCAGCCGACGCCGTCGCCGCAGAGCGGACCTTCGGGGCACTTTCATCATTGAATCGATCGCCCGCGGCGCGACGGCGGCCGCGGGCGTCAGTCCCGGTCGCCCCGAAGGCCGGGCTCCTTCTGAAAGAACCTCTCCAGGGTTCCGGAGCGGATCAGCCGCTCCAGGGTGAGCCTGGGGAGCTTGACCGTTCCGGTCGGAGCCGGGTCGGGCTCGGCCGCGGGAGCCGTCGCGGGCGCGGGCGTCCCCTCCGCGTCGGGGACGCCCGCCGAGGGGGGAGGGCCCTTCAGCGGCGCGTGACCGGCCGCGAGGGCCGCTCGGGCCGCGGGCTGCTGCTCGAAGGGGACGCAGTCGATGATCGTCCCTTCCGCGTCTTGATACGAGGAGACCGGCTCGACCCCCTCGTAGTAGCGCGTCAGAAAGTCCCGCATCCGTTCGAGTTCGGCGGCGGGATCGACCCCGGCCCGACCCGCCGCCGCCGCGTGGGCGCGCAACCGTTCCTCGAAGGCCGCCGCGGGGGCGTGGGCGATCCGTCTTAGATAGTCGCGCAGGGGCTCGACGTCGGGCATGGGCGGCTCCCGGATCAGAGTGGGCCGTCGGGACCGCCGAAGAAGACGTAGCTTCCCCAGGCCGAGTTGGTGCTGGAGCCGGCGAGCGAGCGGTAGGGGTCGGCGATGCCCCGGTCGCTAAAATTGGTCTCGAACTGGATGAGGGTCGTGTAGCTCATGGGCTTGCCGATCGCCGTCTGGACGGAGATCTCCTTCTGGAACGCCACCGTGCCGAAGCCGTCGGCCGCCGGATCCGAGGGGGCCACGCCGCTCCCCATCGGCCCGGTGCCGGGTTCCGGGGCTTGCGCGGCGACCTCGCCGCCGAACTGAAGAACTTCGGCCGAGTTGGCGAGGAAGGTCGGCGCGTAGAGGTGGGCGGGGAAGTATCCCACCCCCTTCAGGGCGGTCTTCGCGGGGCCGCAGTAGAGGATCCAGTTCCCCTTGTCGTCGCGCTGCCACTGCGTGTAAAAGCCCTTCTGGGGGCCGCCCGGAGTGCTGAGGCTGTCGAAGCCGCCGGCCGCCGCGTTGACGACGTATTCGGGGTCGGGGAACGTGATGAAGCCCTCGCCGAACTGGTTGACGCCGTAGCCCGACCGCGAGGCCCCCCGGGGCGAGCGCGTGCCGTAGCCGTCGGGGTTGAAGTAGACGAACAGGACCGGCAGCTTCATCCCGCCGTACATCCCCGGCTGGACCATCCAACCCGATTCGACCGTGTCCGGATAGCCCCCCGCCGGCGACAAGCCCATGATCCAGCACTGCGACAGGTTCATGGTCCCCGGCGCCGGGTCCCGCCCCCAGAGGTTCAGGTACGTCGTGCAGCCGACGTAGCCCCCCGAGACGGTCTCCGCCTGCGCCCCCGCGTGGCGATGCACGAACCCATCGACGCCCGGCCCCAGCGCGGGCTCGGGCGCCGCGACCAGGGGCGCGGCGGCCTTCTCGAAAAACCTCGAGAACCTGCCGAGCCGCGCCAACTGCGCCAGCGTCACCCGACGAACCGGGACCGTCCCCCCGGGCGCGGCGACGACGTTGCCGAACGGGTCGGTCTCGCCGCGACTCAAGGGCGGCTCGACGGGGACGACGTCCAGGAACGACGACCGTCCGGAGGTCGGCGGCGGTTCGACGAACCCCGCCGCCGGCGGCGGCCCGGCCAGCAGCGCGTGACCGGCCGCCCGCGCCGAGATCGCCGTCTGCTGCTCCTCATAGCCGATGCAATCGACGAAGTTCCCCCCGGCGTCCAGGAAGGTGTGCCGGCTCCTGGCCTTCTCGTACCGTTTGAGAATGAACGCCTTCATCCTGGCGAACTCGGGTTCGAACTCGCCCGACTTGATCCCCTGGACCGCCTCCTCGATGGCCGTGATCCCGCGGTCCACCTTCGACAGCTTGGACGCCACGATCGGCGGCAGGTCGGCCGCCCTCAGCGCCGCCCTGATCGCGTCCACGAACTGTCCGGGTTGGGCGGCGCCGACGCGGTCGACGAACTCGTTGAGCGAGACGAAATCAGCCATGGGACCAACCTCTCCTCCCAGGTCACCCCGTATGCTCGGACCCCATTCCTTGGATTGATGGAATCCGTCGCGATCCAACCGCCTCCACGATTGGATCGCGACGAAAAGGATTTTTCAATGAAAAACTCGAAATTTTCCGAATCCCGGCCGCCGTCGGGTCGTCGTCAAGGCGTCGGGGCCTGGGGCGGAATGGGGGCGAGGTTGGGCGTCGGCTCTGGAGCGTCCGACGTGCGGGGGTCGCCCTCCGCCGCGGCGGCGCCCGCGCCGCCGACTTGCTGAACCGCCTTGGCCTGGATCTGGACCGCCTGGACGTTCGGGAACGAGAGCGTCACCGGCCCCTGGAAGACGAACGACGGGGCGGCCGCCCCGTTGCCGTTGCCGGCCGCCGCGCCGCCGTCGCCGGCGACCTCGCCGCCGTCGCCCGCGCCGCCCCCGCCGAACCGTTGCTTGACGACCTGGTCGACCAGATCGTCCAGGACGTTTTGGTCCTTCGGACTGGGGACCAGGAAGCCCAGGCCCACCTGGTTCATTTCGGCCCGGAGGAGGCCCAGACCGACCTGTCGCAACGTGGTCTTCAGAGTGTCCCGATCCAGGTTATTGTTGGCCGCGAAGTCGCGCAATCCCTTAATGAGACGGTCTTTGAGGCCACCCGCCGCGCCGGCCCGGGCCCCGGCCGGCGGGGTGGCGGCGGCCGCGGGATTCAACGGAACGGCGGCCGCGGGCGGGGGCTCGTTCAGGAGCGACGGCGCCGTCATGGGAGCGGTCGCCGCGTGTGGGACGCTCGCATAGTAATAATAGGCGACGGGGGCCGCCGCCGGGGCCGCCACGGCCGGCGAGGCCGCCACGGGCTGCACGAAGTTGAACGCCATGGGCACGCTCGCCGCTCCCAGCGTCGGGGCCTGGGTCAGCGTCGCCGCCTGGACCGGCGCGGCCACGCTGTAAACCAGCGGCGTCGCCGCTGGCATGAACGCCACGGGGGCCGTCGTCGTGGCCGTCGTGGAGCGCCACCAGAAATGGTCGCCCGCGAAGGCGACGGACGGCGCGGCGATGAATAATCCGAGAGCCAGACTCGCGCGACTGGTGCTGTTCATCGGGGATGGACTCCTGGCCGGGATCCATCCCGCTGAGGGGACCGGCCCTCGCCTCCCGCGAGGGATCGCGCCGCCTTCGCGCCCCGCGAAACGCGCGGAGCGTCGGACGACGCTCGACCAAGTATAGCTAACCGCCTTGACCGAAGGATGGAATTCCGGCCGTCACGTCTCGAACCGCCCCGACGCTCATGCCCCCGCGGAGCGCGAAGGGCTGAAAAGGGGTGGATCGTCCGGTCCTCGGCACGCCGTCGATGGCGTTGGATGCGTTCGATCCCTCCCAGATCGGACAGCCGCGCCTCCGCGCCGACGTCTCGGGCTCGTTTACAAAGCCGCGACGGTCGATCGGTGATATGGTGTCGAGCGGTCTTCGGTCTCTTCGCCCATGCTCCGCCCGCGCGACCTGGCAGCAAGAAGATCGAGGCCCGACCGGGCGGGGTCCGGTCGCGCGACCACAACCACGAAAAGAGGGATCTTCAATGGCGGGCCGTCTCCTCCATCGCCGAACGACGGGCGTCGTCCTGGTCGCCTCCCTGGCGATCGTCGTCACTCACTCGACAAGGGCGGGCGAACTTTTCCACCGCAAGACGACCAAGTACGAGTTGGTCCGCGGCTACGTCCTCGCCCCGTCCTCGACCGCGACGGTCACGACCACTCCGGCCCCGGCCCCGGCCCCGGCCCCGGGCGTCGTGCCGAGCCTCGCGCCGGCGTCGCCTCAGGCGGCCCCGTCCAAGCAGGCGCCTCTGGCCGCCCCCCAGGCTCCCTCGCCGCAAATGGCCGCGCCACTCGCCCAACCCCAGGCGGTCGCCGCCCCGGTCGCGCCACAGGCGCAGATGGTCGCCGTCCCGGTTCAACAGCAGGCGCAGATGGTCGCGGTCCCGGTCGCGCCGCAGGCGCAGATGGTGGCCGCCCCGGTTCAACAGCAGGTGCAGATGGTCGCGGTCCCGGTCGCGCCGCAGGTGCAGATGGTGGCCGCCCCGGTTCAACAGCAGGTGCAGATGGTCCCGGTCGCGCCGCAGGTGCAGATGGTGGCCGCCCCCGTCGCGCCGCAGGTGCAGATGGTGGCCGCCCCCGTCGCGCCGCAGGTGCAGATGGTCGCCGCCCCGGTTCAACAGGTCCAGGTGACGACCGCTCCGGCGGCGGTGGCGACGCCCGTCGACTTCCTGGTCCCGGTCAAGCATCCCTGGCTTTCGCATTTCCTCAAGTGATCGTCCTCGATCCGGGTCCGCGGGCTTTCTTTCCCGGTTCGAATCGCCGTCATCGTCGTCGGGTCGGGTAAAATCGCGGCTTCGGGGTCTGGACGCGAGGCCCCGAGGATCGAACCCCGAGGAGACGGCGATGCGGAATTCGTGGACGCGGGCGGTGTCGGCGGCGGTCGGATTGGTTTTCGCGGCGACGTCGGCGACGGCGTTCGAGGAGCCCTGGGCGTTCGCCCGGTGGAAGCCCGTCGGCGACGCCCCCGTCTTCGCCGGCACCGCCGAGGGGACCTGGGACCGCCGCATCCGAGAGCGCGGGTTCATCCTCCCGGATGGCGGCGGCTTCACTCTCTGGTACACGGGCTTCGACGGCGATCGGCCCTTGAAGCTCGCGCTGGGCCGGGCCGTCTCCGACGACGGCGTCTTCTGGCGACGAGACGAGCGCAACCCCGTCTTCGCCGACGCCTGGACCGAGGACGTCTTCGTCGCCAGGACCGACGACGGCTACCAGATGTTCGCCGAGGGCCGCGGCGACGTCGCCCACCGGCTGACCTCCCCCGACGGCGTCCGCTGGGTCGACCACGGCGCGCTGGACGTCCGCAAGACCGACGGCTCCCCCGTCGGGCCCGGCCCGCTGGGGACCCCCTCGGCGGTGCTGAAAGACGACGTCTGGCACCTGCTTTACGAGCGCGGCGACCTGGGCGTCTGGCTGGCGACCAGCCGCGACATGAAGGTCTGGACCAACGTCCGCGACGAGCCCGTGCTCGCCCGGGGCCCGGAACCGTTCGACCGCGCCCAGATCGCGCTCAATCAGGTGGTCCTCCGCGACGGCTGGTACTACGGCTTCTACCACGCCCTGGCCGATCCCGCCGTCCGCGACTGGACGACCAACCTGGCCCGCTCGCGCGATTTGATCCACTGGGAGAAGAGCCCGGACAACCCGATCATCGGCGGCAACCGCTCAAGCGCCGTGCTCGTGACGACGCCCCATGGGGACCGCCTCTACACGATGCACCCGGACGTCCGGTTGTTCGAGCCCGCCGGGGACTGACGGCCCGCCGCCTCCTCCAGGCCGCGGCGTCGCGGGAGCGGATCGCCTCGCCGCTCGTTCGTCGGCGTCGCGATTTTGACTTGACTTGTAAATTCGCGCCGCGGCCGTCAAGACCTCGGTCGTGAATCGGCGTCGGCGCGGCCGCGCGACCGTCGCAATCGGATTTGTTTCGCGCCGTTCGGGAATTTAGCGCTCGATCCCGTCTTTGGCGCGCCGCTTGCCATAAGGGTGATCACTTCCGACGCCGGCCGTCGTCGCTCGCTCGACCTCGCGGCCCCGCCGAACGCCTCGCAACCGACGACCATCCTCCGGCCCCCTTCGTTCGTTTGAATCCCGACCGCCTCGGTTCGCCGAGATCGGGCCGCGCCCTTCCTTGCTCGCGGGAAGGTCGCGGCGGCCGAGGCGCTCGCGGCACGCCCATAGAGTCTTCATCCGAAGAAAGGCAAGAAACGATGCCCCAGGTCCGTTCCCCCTGGCTCGCGGCGCTTCTCTTTTTCACCGTCGCCCCCGTCGCCTCCGCCGAGGACGCCTCCTCCTCCAGCCTGCTGTCACGGCTCTTTCATCGCGATCATCAGACCGCCGCGGTTCATCAACACGTCCCCGCCCGGCAGGCGGTCGCCCCGGCTTATCAATATGATTACACCCTCGCCCAGGTCCAGCCGGCCGCGCCGACTTATGAGTACGCCTACGCCCAGCCGACCGAGGCCGGCCGTCAGGCCGGCGGCGACCCTTACGGCTTCGCGAGGGTCCTGAATCGGATTCGCGCCGCCGCCGGACTGCGACCGCTGGCTTACGATCCGTCGCTGTCGTCGTGGGCGCGGCGGAACAACGTCATGCAGAGCATTCGGGGCATTGGCCATTACGTCAATCCCGGCGCCGCCCAGAATAGCGCGTACAACTACGGCGACGCCGAGTCCGTGGCCGCCGGTTGGATGAACTCGCCGGGGCACCGCGAGAACATGCTCTCGCCGACGGCCACCAGCTTCGGCGTCGCCTTCGGCCCCGGACCCTACTGGACCATGAACACTCGCTGATCCTTCAGGGGATCTCCAGCGCCGCCCATCCCTCCGGTTCCAATTCCAGGTCGAGCCGGCCCCGCGCCAGGCGGCCGCTCGACCTTGAACCGATTCGCGGCCCTCGCCGGTCTTGACGACGTCCGGCGCGATCGTGGCCTTTCGAGGCTCGGACGAATCGTTGAAGACGGTCAAATGGCGGACGCCGAACCGCTCGACCCACGCGCGGTCGTCGCTCGATCGGCCATGGCGAGACCCCGACGGGTTGCTTCCACCCGATCCGACCCCACGACGGGCCGAACCCGGGCCTGTCCGTCTTCGCGCGCCGTCGCGCCCGAATGAACCAGCCGGCCGTCACGGATCTCGGGTCGTGATTCCCGGTCGCCAGGAACGATGCCGAAACAACCTCTCGCGAACGACCATGTTCTAGACCTCCGAGAGGATCATCCACGGATTTCTCAGATTAACGCCGATTCGGATCGGAAGATTTCTGCAATCTGTGTCAATCTGCGAAATCTGTGGATGACCTTCTTCCTGGTCGTTCGCGAGAGGTTGTTTCGGCATCGTTCCATGCGACGGGACTCGACAGTCAGTCGGCCCGACCGACCGGGGGCGCGCCAGCCGATCGCGATCGCCGGAGTCCGTTTCCCGAAATCCGGCCTTCCCCGCAAGCCCGAGTCGAAATAATAGAAAGGAAGGGGCGTCATCACCGGGCCGCGCATTCATGAAATTCCGGCGCTTCGGGCAGATTAGATGGTATGGAGAGCCTGGGATTCCGATCCTAGAGGCTAAACGTCCCCGTGACTGGGCGGGTATCGACGTCGAGTCTGGAACCGTCGGCCTGGAGGTTTGGTGGGATGAGTGCTACCGATGTCGCGCGACCGTCGTTCGACGACGCCGTTTTGCAGAAGCGGCTCCGAGAGCTGCGGCGGCCGGATGATTACACGAACCTCCTGTATCTGGCGCGCGAGTACGCGTGCCTGATCCTGGCGATCGGCGGGGCGGTGGTCTTCGCCGAGTCGCGACGGGGGTGGGGGCTCTCCTGGTGGTGGAACGTCCCGGTCTTCAGTCTGGCGATCGTCTTCATCGGGGCCTTGCAGCACCGGCTGGCCGGTTTGGGGCATGAGTCGTCGCACTATTCGTTCCTGAGAAACCGAGTGGCCAACGACCTGGTCGCCGACGTCTTCTGCATGTTCCCGATTTTGACCTCGGTGCATTACTACCGCGTCTTCCACATGGCGCACCATCAATACACGAACGACCCGGAGAAGGATCCCGACCTCCTGAACCTGGGTCGGGGCAAGCGGGCCTTCGACTTCCCGATGACCCGCGAGCGCTTCATCAGGCTGGTCTACTTCTGCTTCGTCATCGCCCCCTTGCGGTTCGTCGAGTACCAGTTCGAGTACATGACGGTGAACACCTTCGGCAAGGGGAAGAGCGTCTACACCGGCACGGCGAAGGCCCGCGACCTGAGCGTCTTCATCCCCAGACTCTCCACGATCCTGGGCGTCCTCTACATCCTGGGGATCAACGCCTTGTTCTTCGCGCTGACCTCCTCCGGCCGGGCCGCGTGGGTGATCCCCGCGGCGTTGGCGGCGGGCGTGCTGGGGACGATCGTCGCCTACGCGCTGCCGGCCCGGTTCGTGTTCCGCTCGCCGTTCCGCCAGGCGTTTTCCGAGCGGTTCTCGGGCTCGACCCGCCTCTGGTTCTTCACGATCGTCCTGGCGGCCCTGGCGATGACGCGCGCGTACACCGACGGCGGCTCGCCGCGATACGTGATTCTGCTTTGGCTGTTGCCCCTGATCACGACGTTCCCGTTCTTCATGTTCCTGCGCGACGTCTACCAGCACTCCAACGCCGACGCCGGCCGGCTGACCAACTCGCGGGTCTTCTTCACCGACCCGTTCACGCACTGGGCCGTCTTCATCTACGGCCAGGACATGCACATCCCCCACCACCTCTTCCCGACCGTCCCCCACTACCGCCTTCCCGCCTTGCACGAGTTGCTGAAGGAGCACAACGAGACCTACCGCAAGTTCGTCGTCGAATGCCACGGCACCTTCCGCGGCGGTCACGACCATCCCACCATCCTCCAGGAGATGACCAAGGACTTCCCCCCGCTGTTGTCCCTGGCGATGGAACCCCACTGACCGCTCGAATCAATCGGAGGGTCCGCGGCTTGACGTCTCGGGCCCCCCGCGTCCCAATGGAAGGCGAGATCCCATTTGGAAGCACGAGGGAGGACTCGCCCATGGCCACGGTCGCCGAGAAGCGCCCCCGCGCCGTCCCCGAGCCCGAGCGCGAACCGCAACCCGTCCTCGCCGTCCCGCCCGACGTCCGCCTGATCGTCGGCCCCGACGACTTCGCGAAGCTCTGCGCCGCGAACCGGGACATGCGGCTGGAGCTGGAGGCCGACGGAGGCTTGATCGTGATGTCGCCGGCTTCATCCGACGGAGGAGGACGGGAATTGGAATTGGGGTCCCAACTCAACGTCTGGAACAAGACCGCGAGGCTGGGCAAGGCGTTCGGCCCGTCGTCCGGCTTCACGTTCCCCGACGGCTCGGTGCGCGCGCCGGACGCCTCCTGGATCCGCAACGAGGTCTGGGCCGCGGTCGATCGCCGCGAGCGCCGCAAGTTCGCCCGAGTCGTCCTGGACTTCGCCGCCGAGGTCCGCTCGCCGTCGAACACCCTCGCCGAGTTGCGGGCCAAGATGGCCTCCTACGTCGCCAACGGCGTCCGGCTGGCCTGGCTGATCGACCCGGAGACCAGGACGGTCGAGGTTTACCGCCCCGGCCGCGACGTGGAGCGCATGGCGTCGCCGAAGACCCTCTCCGGCGAGGACGTGCTGCCGGGCTTCACGCTCGACCTCGCCGAGATCTTCGAGGATTGACCGCGTCGCCCGACTCTTGATTGAACCGACGGAGCAACCCCCGCCATGTCCTCGCGGATCGGCGACGATCGCATCGTCGCGCGTTACGTCGACTACCTCGGCTCGCGCCGGTTCGATCCGGTGCTGGTCAAGGTGGCCGGCCGGCCCTGGGGCCATATCGTCATGGCCCTGCTGACGGTCTCGACGGTCGTGCTCGTCCCGGTCGCCGCGTGCCACGGCGTCAAGATGCTGACGCATCGCAAGCGCCGGCGCAAGGCGATGATCGCCAAACCGATCCAGACGTATCCCTTGATGGTCAACCGGGCGTTAACCAGCGTTCCCGGCTCGGTCGCGCCGGGGATGGTGATCGGGTCGTTCCAGCCGCGACTGGCCCAGAACGACGAATACTGGGGCGACCTGATGATGAAGCTCGCGCTGCTGGACGCCGACGATCTGGAAACGCCCGAGGAGAAGGGCGCGGCGAGGTGGCTGGCGGACGAGACCTACGTCGAGTCCCGCCGTCTTCGCCTGCCGCCCAGCCTGACCGGCGGCCACGAGGTGTACGCCTTCCACCTCAAGATCGTCGGCGACCACTTCCGCGGCGGGCTCGTCGATGGCCCGTCGATCCCTTGCGTCGCCGCGCCGGGGCCCGTCGGCGCGATCCAGCACGTCCCCTGGTGGATCGCCCTGGGCGACGCTCCCTCCGCTTGACGACCGGGCGCGAAACCGGCCAGATTGGAGTCGTGGCCGCGCGAAGAGTCCTCGACACGCCCAAAGGGAGGGACCAACCATGGCGACGACCGTCGAGAAGCGCCCCCGCGCCGTCCCCGAACGCGAACCGCAACCCGTCCTCGCCGTCCCGCCCGACGTCCGCCTGATCGTCGGCCCCGACGACTTCGCGAAGCTCTGCGTCGCGAACCCCATCTTGCAACTGGAGCGCGAGGCCGACGGAGGCTTGATCGTCATGGCGCCGGCATCACCTGACGGGGGCGGACGGGAGTTGCAGTTGTCGGTCGAACTCGAAATCTGGAACCGGACGGCCAAACTGGGTAAGGCGTTCAGCCCGTCGGCGGGCTTCACGCTCCCCGACGGCTCGATCCGCGCCCCGGACGCCTCGTGGATTCGGCACGAAGTCTGGGACGCGGTCGACGGGGACGAGCGCCTGAAGTTCGCGCGCGTCGTACCCGACTTCGCCGCCGAGATCCGTTCGCCGTCGAACACCCTCGCCGAGTTGCGGGCCAAGATGGCGTCCTACATCGCCAACGGCGTCCGCCTGGCCTGGCTAATCGACCCGTTGACCAGGACGGCGGAGATCCACCGTCCCGGCCGCGACGTGGAGACGCTCGCCGCGCCGAAGACCCTCTCCGGCGAGGACGTGCTGCCGGGCTTCACGCTCGACCTCGCCAGGATCTTCGAGGATTGAACCGATCCGGCGAAGGGAGGAAGCAATGACTTCGGCCACGATCGAACGAACGGGCGCGAGGGCCGTCGAACCGTCGCCGGCGCTGCGGGTTCCGCCCGACGTCCGCCTGATCGTCGACGCCGACGGCTTCGCCAGGCTCTGCGCCGCGAACCGGGACATGCGGCTGGAGCTGGAGGCCGACGGAGGCTTGATCGTGATGTCGCCGGCCTCGCCCGACAGCGGTGAACGAGAATCGGAACTGGGATTCCAACTCGTCGCCTGGAGCAAGGCGGCCAAGTTGGGGAGGGTGTTCAGTCCGTCGTCCGGCTTTACGTTCCCCGACGGCTCGGTGCGCGCCCCGGACGCCTCGTGGATTCGCAACGAGGCGTGGGCCGCGGTCGACCGCCGCGAGCGCCGCAAGTTCGCCCGCGTCGTCCCCGACTTCGTCGCCGAGGTCCGCTCGCAGTCAGATTCCTTGGAGAAGCTGCGGGCCAAGATGGCGGCGTACATCGCCAACGGCGTCCGCCTCGCCTGGCTGATCGACCCGATGACCAAGACGGTGGAGATCCACCGCCCCGGCCGCGACGTGGAGACGCTGACCGCGCCCAAGAACCTCTCGGGCGAGGACGTGCTGCCGGGCTTCACGCTCGACCTCGCCGAGATCTTCGAGGACTGACCGCGGCCTGAACGTCCACGCATGAACATGGTAGGCTGGGTCGAGACCCAGCCCGGGCGAGCCGACGCATCCTCCGGACCCAGTCTCGATCCAGCCTGCAAGCCTCCCCGTTCCGACGGCCGCCGAATTGACCACTCGATTTATGAAAACGAAACCATAATTGCAAAACAGGCGACCATCGCCGCCAAGGCCAGGCCGAAGCCGAAAGCCGCCGCGCCGGCGATCACCCCCACCATGGTCGTCCGGCGACGGGGACGCTCGACCAGCCCCAGGGTCACGGCCAGCCCGCCCCCTAGAATCATGCCTATTGCGGCAAGTCCCCAGAAAATCCCAATGACCACCTCGCTCTCGGCCTTGATCCCGATGAGCCAGCCGAGCGGGCAGATGATCCAGCCGGCCGCGGCGACCAATCCCAGGATCGCCGGCGCGTTCGCCCCCCTCGCGTCCGGCGCGGCGGCGGTCGTCGGCGCGACGCGGCGATGGGGCGTCGGCCGCTCCTCGGCGTCGTGAACGGGCGCCTCGTCGTCCAGGTAGGCTTCCGGCGGGTCCAGGAGGGACAGGATCGCCAAGACGTCCTCGCGGGAGGGCTCGGCGTCGGGGCCGCGGCGCTCGCGCAGGAGTTCGTCGATCCGGGACTCCACCTCGCCCACCACGTCCAGCCGCTCGGCCCGCGAGAGCCGGCCGAGCAATGCTCGGTCGATCGCGTCGAGACGGGCGTCGATCAAGGTTCGCGTCGCGTTCGTCGTCATGGTCGTCTCCGCCGTCGTGCTCATCCTCGCGCTCCCTCCAGCAAGTCGGCCAGGCTCGCGGACACCGTCCGCCAGCTTTTCGTCATCTCCCGAAACCGCTTCTCCCCCTCCGGCGTCAGACGATAGTAGCGCCTCATCGGCCCCGACGGCGAGCGCTCGGCCCGGATCGCCAGAAAGCCGTCGCGCGCCAGCCTCGCCAGCACCGGATACACCGTGCTCTCCGTGAACTCCAACCCCTCCAACTCCCGCAGCCGCTCCACGATCCCATACCCATACGCCTCCCCGTCGACCATCGTCGCCAGGACGGCCAGCTCCACCAACCCCTTGCGCAACTGCGTCTCCCAAGGACTCATCCCGCCTCCTTCCCCCGAGCGCCTTGTCATGGTCAAGAATTCGGGTCGCCTTTGTAGGCTGGGTCGAGACCCAGCTTGGAGAAGCCTCGGCCCGCGCGGGCTGGGTCCAGACCCAGCCTACGGGATCCACTCCGAAATCAAGCCGTGACGAAGCGCTCACTACCTCGCAATACAAAGTACCGACCGCGGCGCGGCTGTCAAGACGGGAGCCTCCGGCGCGACCCGCGCATTCCTTAAGTCCGGGCCGGCTCGATGCCGAAACCAAACCGGGAAGCCCCGCGGCGGTCGCGCGGCGGACGGGCCATGCGAAGGCGAGGAAGACCCTTGAACCGTTCTCGACGCGACCCGAAGGGTCTGTTGGTCCTGGCCCTGGCGTTCGCCACGGCCGGAGGGGCCCGCGCCCAGGAGGCGGCGCCGGCGAAGGTCCACGGGACGATCACCGTCGACTTCGACACGGTGACGATCTCCGAGCTTTTGAAGCTCGTCAGCGTGGTCGAGAAGGTCGACGGCACGATCCACATCGTCTCCTCGAAGCCCGAGGACGGCCAGGGCCCGCTCCTGGTCAGCGGCGCCGGCGGGGCGATCGCCCTGACCCGCGCCGACCGTCCCGAAGCGCCCCGGGGCGTCATCGGCCCCGCCCCGCCGACCCCGCCCCCCCCCACGTCCGCTCCTCCCGCGATCCCCCCCCGCCCGCCGCTCCCGCCGATTCCCGTCCGGCCGACGGCCGCGCGAGCGTCGTCGTCCGGGTTCCCGCGACTGGCCGCGCTGGGACGGATGCTGGGGATCGGCCGCCCGCATGAACACGAACACGGTCATCAACACGTTCACGCCCCGATCCCGGCGGACCCGGAAGCCGCCAGGGTCATTCCGCTGGAGACGGCCGACGCCATGCCGCGGCCGCTCGCGCCGGGGTCGTCGACGCTCGCCCTGGACACGGGCGGGTTCCTGGGAGCGCTCGCGGAGGGCCAGTCGATGACGCTCGGCCCGATCCATTCGCCCTGGCCGAAGCCAGGGACCGAGGCGAAGCCGAAGGGAGACGGCGAGGTCTCGCGAGCCGGTGGCGAGCGGGCCGCGGTCGCCGCGCCGGTGAGTCGGCACCTCGTCGCCCAGGGGGACACGTTCCAGACGCTGGCGCGGAAGTATTACGGCGACGCCCGCTACGCCCGCGCCCTCTGGTGGGCCAACCGCGATCGCGTCGCCTGGCCCGAGGCGCTGGTGGAGGGGAAGGCGCTGGAGGTGCCGGGCGTGGGCGAGTTGGAGCCTCGGATGGTGCTGGCCGGGCCGATGCGCTCCGCGATCCCCGACCTGGAGCCGTCGGGCCCGCCGCGCGACTCCCACGCCATGCCGGCCTCGTTCACCGAGCCGGCCGTCGCGACGGCCGCGCCGGACTCCGGCGGCGTCGCCGTCCACGTCGTCCGGCCCGACGACACCCTGCGGAACATCGCCCGCGAAAAGTGCGGCGACGAACGCAAGGCCCTGGAGATCATGGCCCTCAACCGCGACGCCCTCGCCAGGGACGGCCGCCCCCGCGTCGGCCAGTGCCTGATCCTCCCCCCGCCGGCCGAGAAGCCGTGAATGCTTTTAAAATCAACGAACATAGGTATCAACGAACATAGGTAACGGCGAACATCCCTTCTCCCCTTGTGGGAGAAGGGAGGATGCAAGCCCGTTCTCGATGGTATTCGAAGAAGCGCCGCGAGGGGACAAGGAAGACATGCTCGCTCCCGCACGTCCCGAGGCCCCCTCGCCTCAAGGCGCCTCCCCGGACGGGACCGGGATGGCGACGTCCAGCCCGATCGGCTTGCCGAGGTCCGGCGCTCCGTCGGCGTCCCAGCCGATCTTCTGGGCGCGGGCGGAACGGTCGGCGTAGCCGATCGCCACGCCGGGCTTGGCGTGGTAGGCGATCCAGTCCTCGCGGCCGTCGGGCGACTTGAAGAACGAGCAGTGGCCGGGGCCGAAGACCCCCGCGGCGTCGTTCCTCTGGAAGATTGGCTCGGCGTGCTGCTTCCACGACGCCGTTCGCAGCGGGTCCGCGCCGGGGGCGATGGAGACCATGCCGAGCTTGTAGTCGGGCGTGTCGGCCGAGCAGGCGGAGTAGACCAGGAAGACGCGGTCCTCGTCGCCATGGCGGAGGGCGACGGGCCCCTCGCGGACGTGGTCGCAGCCGAAGCCGTCCACGTCCAGGTACGTCCGAGGTCCGGTCAGGGTCCACGGGTCTTTCATCTTGGCGATGTAGAGTCCCTGCCCGGACGGACTGGGCCGACCGCACCAGACGAAGTAATGCGACCCGTCGGGCATCGTCAGGACCGTGCCGTCGATGGCGTAGAACTCGTCGTTCGGGTCGGTCTGGAGCCTGGCCTTGAACGAGTACGGCCCCATCGGGTCGTCGCCGGCGGATTCCGCGACGTACATCCGGTGCGACGGCTCGCGGCCGTCGCCGGCGGTGAAGTACAGATACCATCGCGGTCCCGCGCCGTCGTCGAGCCGGTGGAACTCCGGGGCCCAGAGGTCGCGGTTCCGGCTGGGCTCGTCCTCTTTCCAGACGACCCGGTCCTCGGCGGTTTTGAGGTCCTCCAGCCGTCGCGCCTTGCGAAGCTGGACGTCCCGGCCGGTCGTCGCCGCCAGGTAGTACCAGCCGTCGTGGAAGAACAGCCAGGGGTCGGCCCCGTGCCGCTTCAAGGGGTTGTGGAACGTCGCCGGCGCCTCGGCGGACGCCGAGGCCGCGGCCAGGATAAGGACGAGGAACGGGGCGAGTCGTTTCATGGCGGCCTTTCTTTCAGGGATGCTCGCGGTCTCGAAGTCTCGCGGCCGGCGCGTGACGTCTTACTTTACGGACGGGTCGGCGTGAACGCTTCCGTCCTCGGGGAACGTAACCATGATCTCCGGAGGGTGGCGAGTGTAGTGGCGCGAGCCGGCCCTGGCTAGAAGCGACGGCCACCCAACGGGACGCATCGTCCCTCGTCGCGAGTTCAGGTTCCGCCGGCGGAGACGGGCGCCGAGACGCCGACCGGGCGCGTGGTTCGTCTTGACTCGAACCCGGGCGACGGGTTATGGTGTCTTCCCTCGCACCTGATGGTGGCTGTGGCCTAGCGGTTAAGGCGCCAGATTGTGGATCTGGATATCGCGGGTTCGAATCCCGTCAGCCACCCTGATTCGACTCTCGCCGAATCCCGGATTCAGGCGTTCGCGGGCGCGGCCTCCGAAGCCTTCGGAACGCATGCGACCCCTTCGCGTTCCGTCCGTTGATTTTAGAGCGATCTCGATCGACCGGCGACGGCCTCCGGGTCGATCGCGCGGATCTCCGCGGCGGCGCGTTCGGCGTCCTCGCGGGAGACGTCCAGGTGGGTGCAGGCGCGAAGGGTCTGGCCGCCCAGGGCCGAGACCAGCACGCCGCGCGCCTTCAAGACCGCGGCCACGTCGGCCGCGGTCCCCAACTCGGGGTCGACCGTCGCCCAGACGAGGTTCGTCTCCGTCGGGAATTCGAGCGCGAGCCCCGGCGCGGCCGCGAACGCCTCGGCCAGGATTCGGGCGTTGGCGTGGTCCTCCGCGATCCGCTCGACGTGGTTGTCGAGCGCGTGAAGCGCCGCCGCGGCGATCGCGCCGGCCTGCCGCATGCCGCCGCCGAGCAGCTTTCGCAGCCGCCGGGCCCCGGCGATCGTCTCCGCCGATCCCGCCAGGGCCGAACCCACCGGCGCGCCGAGTCCCTTGGAGAAGCAGATCGAGACCGTGTCGAACGGCTCGGCCCATCGCTCGGCCGGGACGCCGGAGGCGACGACCGCGTTGACCAGCCGCGCGCCGTCGAGGTGCAGGGCCAGGCCGCGGTCGCGCGCCCAGGCGGCGATCGCCAGAACCTCGGCGATGGGATGGACCCGGCCGCCGCCGCGGTTGTGGGTGTTCTCAAGCGTCACCAGCCGGGTGTTGGGCGTGTGCGGGTCGTCGGGGGGTCGGACGGCGTCCTCGATCTCCGCGAGCGTCAACAGTCCGCCGTCGCCGGGGAACGTCCGGGGGGTGACGCCCCAGAGCCGGGCGATCCCGCCGGCCTCCCAGACGTAGACGTGCGACGTCGCCGCGCAGATCAACTCGTCCCCCGGCCGGCAGTGAACCCCCACGGCGATCTGGTTGGCCATCGTCCCCGAGGGCGTGAACAGCGCCGACTCCTTCCCCAACCACGCCGCGGCGCGGGCCTCAAGCGCGTTGACGGTGGGGTCTTCCCGGTAGACGTCGTCGCCCACCGGGGCCTCGGCCATCGCCCGCCGCATCGCGGGAGTGGGCCTGGTCACGGTGTCGGATCGCAGGTCGATCGGCGGACGACTCATCGGCGGGCCTCTCCAGGGCGGGGATTCGGAGCGATTGGATCGCCTGATTGTTCGCTCGGGGCGTCCGCCGGGTCAATCGGTCGACGCGGCGGGGGTTCCGGCGTATCCTGGTTTCCTCCGCCTTCTCCCCTTGAGGGAGAAGGTGGCCCGGAGGGCCGGATGAGGGGTCGACCGCCGTCGCGGCTCGGCGAAGGCCCTCGGTTCGCCGGGACCTCGGAAATCGACGGCTTCCGATCGCGCCACCCCTCATCCGGCCTTCGGCCACCTTCTCCCTCAAGGGGAGAAGGGTGATCGCCGCGGCGCCGGTTCCCCGCTCAAGGACCCGCCCGCATGGGCTATCGCTCGCTGGCCGATTGCGTCGAGGACTTGCGCCGAAGCGGCCGACTGGTCGTCGTCGACCGCGAGGTCGACCCCTACCTGGAGGTCGGCGCGATCCAGCGCCGGGTTTACCGGGCGGAGGGCCCCGCCCTGCTCTTTCCGAGGGTCAAGGGGACGGCCTTCCCGATGGTCGGCAACCTGTTCGGGACCGTCGAGCGGGCGCGCTGGCTGTTTCGCGACTCCCTCGACGCCGTCGCCCGGCTGGTCGAGTTGAAGGTCGACCCCTCGGCCGCCTTCAAACGGCCCTGGCGATACCGAGGCGCGCCGCTCGCCTCGCTCCGACTGCTGCCCAGGAAGGTGCGGAAGGGGCCGATCCTGGCCCATGAAACGACCGTCTCCCGGCTGCCGGCCTTGACGTCGTGGCCCGGGGACGGCGGGCCGTTCGTGACGCTCCCCCTGGTCTACACCGAGGACCCCGACCGCCCCGGCCTGGCGCGGTCGAACCTGGGGATGTACCGCGTCCAGCTTTCCGGGAACGAGTACGAGACCGACCGCGAGGTGGGGCTGCACTACCAGATCCACCGGGGGATCGGCGTCCACCACGCCGCGGCGATCCGTCGCGGCGAGCGGCTGCGGGTCAACGTGGTCGTCGGCGGTCCTCCCGCGCTGACGGTCGCCGCGGTGATGCCGCTGCCGGAGGGGATGCCCGAGTTGGCCTTCGCCGGGGCGCTGGGAGGGCGTCGGGTGGCGATGGTCGCGCCTGGAGGCCGCCTGGCGATGCCCGCGGAGGCCGATTTCGTCATCTCCGGTTATGTCGATCCCGACGTCCGCAAGCCCGAGGGCCCCTTCGGCGACCATCTGGGCTACTACAGCCTGGCGCACGACTTCCCGGTGCTGAAGGTCGAGCGCGTGTACCACCGCGAAGGCGCGATCTGGCCGTTCACGACCGTCGGCCGACCACCGCAGGAGGACACGACCTTCGGCGCGTTGATCCACGACCTGACCGGGCCGATCATCCCCACCGTGGTCGCCGGCCTGCGCGCCGTTCACGCCGTCGACGCCGCCGGGGTCCACCCGCTGCTTTTGGCGATCGCCTCGGAGCGCTACGTCCCCTACGCGGAGGTTCGCCGGCCGCAAGAGATTTTGACGGTCGCCAACGCGATTTTGGGCCAGGGGCAGTTGTCGCTGGCGAAGTACCTGCTGATCGTCGCCGAGGAGGACGATCCGGGGCTGGACGTCCACGACGTCGCCGGCTTCCTCCGTCATCTGCTGGAACGGGTCGATTGGAGAAACGACCTGCACTTTCAGACCCGGACCACCATCGACACCCTGGACTACTCCGGCCACGGTCTCAACCAGGGGTCCAAGCTGGTGATCGCCGCCGCGGGGTCGAAGCGCCGGGGGTTGCCGACGGAGCTTCCCGCGGACTTTCGCCTTCCCGACGGCTTCCGCGATCCTCGCCTGGTACTCCCCGGCGTCCTGGCCGTGACCGCCCCCAAGTACGATCCGGAGGCGAAACGGATCGAGGCGTTCACGGAGTCGTTCGGCCCCGACGACCCGATCCGGGCGTTCCCGCTGATCGCGCTGGTGGACGACGCCGAGTTCGCGGCGCGGACGCTTCGGAACTTCCTCTGGGTCGTCTTCACCCGCTCGAACCCGGCCGCCGACGTCCACGGCGCGGACTCGTTCGTCCTCGAGAAGCACTGGGGATGCGCCGGGCCGCTCGTGATCGACGCCCGGATCAAGCCCCATCACGCGCCGCCCCTGGAGGACGACCCGGAAGTCGAGCGCCGGGTCGACGCCCTGGCCGCCCACGGCGAACCGTTGCACGGGATTTATTGACCGCGGCATGCGAAAAAACGATCTTCCCCCCTCGCGGGGGAAGACAGACGCCGAAGGCGTCAGATGAGGGGGACGACGAGACAAAGAGCCGTTGGAATTCGCGAAAGGCCCTCCGGGAAGCCCTGGACGTCGATGGCGTTCTGGCTCGCCCCCCCTCATCCGGCCCTTCGGGCCACCTTCCCCCGCGAGGCATAGGTATG
>ERZ778018.1433-NODE-1433-length-19566-cov-10.239301_pt1 | contig 19566 bp, 15 predicted proteins | sample MGYA00375748_ERZ778018 | MGnify/ENA primary metagenome ERZ778018 (study PRJEB29350, sample SAMN05509839) | bioreactor metagenome | biome: bioreactor; material: wastewater | place: South Africa: University of Cape Town | collected 2014-04-22 ... | reverse complement strand
CCTTCTCCCTCAAGGGGAGAAGGCGATGATCGTCGCGGCTCGCTCCTCGCCGCGGCCGTCTCTGAAGAAACGTCGGGGCACCGGCCCGACGGGAGAGGAGAGGGAACGGTTGACCCGAAAGGAAATTTGCATGTGTCGTTCGTTGTCGCTCGTGCTCGTCATGCTCCTTTCCTCGTCCGTCAGGGCGCAAGCCCCCGTCGACTCCCCCGCGCCCGACCCGCCGCCGGAGGCGTTGGCGTCGATCACGGCGCGGGAGATCTCCGGTCACCTGCGGTTCCTGGCGTCGGACCTGCTGCGAGGGCGCGAGGCCGGCACGGCCGACGCCCGGCTCGCCGCCGAGTATCTCGCCACCCGGTTGACGGCGTTCGGCCTTGAGCCGATGGGCGATCCCGACGGCGGCGGCCCGCGATCTTATTTCCAGCGTTTCATGCTGGAGGCGACCACGCCCGAGACCGAGGGCGCCTCCCTGACCCTGACGATCAACCAGGGACCGGCGCTGCGAAAGATCACCTGCGCGCTGGGTGCCGACTTCGTCTACGATCCCCGCGGGGTCGCCGCCGGCGAGATCGACGCCCCCGCCCTGTTCGCCGGCTCGGATCGGATCGACGATTACGACAAGCGGTACACGCGGGGCTCCTTCATCCTGGCCCACGGGGGCGACCATCGAGCGAACGCCGCCAGGGCCCGCGCGGCGCGCGAGAAAGGCGCGCTCGGCGTGATCCTGATCTCCCCGGAGGACCGTTCGACTCCCCCGCCGTCGCCGCGCGATCTGGGGTTCGGCCGGACTCGCGTCACGCTGGGTCCGGCGCCGTCCGAGATCCCGACCCTGACCCTGGCCGCGCCGATCGGCAGGGAGCTGATCGCCGCGCTCGACCTGTCCGGCCCGGAGGTCTCGCCCCCCGCCGCCCTCTCCTCGAATCTCGGCCTTCGAGTCCACTTCACCCACGCCGTCCGTCGCGAACCCCGCGAGGACCGCAACGTTCTCGGCTTCATCCCCGGCTCCGATCCCGAGAAGGCCAGGGAAATCGTCGTCTTCAGCGCCCATTACGACCACGAGGGGGTCGACGACAAGGGCCAGATCTACAATGGCGCCGACGACAACGCCAGCGGCACCAGCGGCCTGTTGGAGATCGCCCAGGCGTTCGCCGAGGCCCCCAGGCCGGCGCGAAGCGTCCTGTTCCTCTGGGTCTCCGGCGAGGAAAAGGGCCTGCTTGGCAGCAAGTGGTTCGCCGACCACCAGACCATCCCCGACGGCCACAAGATCGTGGCCGACATCAACCTCGACATGATCGGCCGCAACGACCCCGCCAGGATCGGCGCGACCCCCTCCCCCAAGCTCCCCGACTACAACACCCTGGTCGTCGACGCCGCCGAGGCGACCAAGGCCGAGGGCCTGGAGCTGGTCTTCGACACCGACCCGTTCTACGCCCGCACCGACAGCTACAACTTCGCCGCCAAGGGCGTCCCCATCGTCTTCTTCTTCGCCGGCCTCCACGAGGACTACCACAAACCGACCGACGTCGTCGAGAAAATTGACGTCGAGAAGGCCGCCCGCGTCGCCCGCGCCGCCTTCCGCCTGGGCTGGAAGGCCGCCCAGGCCCCAGACCCCCCCAAAAAGGTCGCGGACCGCCCCGACGACCACCCCTGAATCCGCCTCGCGAAATTCCGGTCGACGCGAACCCTCCGTCACGTTAAAACGTATTAAGAATTTGGCGACGGGCTCCACCACGGCCCGTCGGCCGGGTCCGCGCGAGGGTGGAGGAGTTCGACATGGGGAGGTGGCTCGTGACGCACAAACCGCATGTATCGGAACAGTATCGACTGATCGACGCCGACGGCATGGAACTGGCCCGCGCCGACACGATCGGCTACTTCAAGGGGCTGGCCGCCCATCTGAAGCTGGGCCGCTACACGATCCAGGAGGTCGAGGCCGACGTGGCGGGCCACCCCCACGTCATCCGCGAGTGGGGCACCCTGACCCACCTGAAGGACGGCGCGGTCATCATCCACGAGGGCGTCGCCGCGTCCTGACGAACCGTCCGACCGCGGGGGCCCGGCGCCGAGCCCCCGCGTCCTCACCCCAGCGCGCGGATCTGATCGAGCAGGCTCGGGTCCTGGATCTCCCGGTCGCGCGCCAGCAGGAGCACCTTGCTTAGGACCTCGGCCGTTTTGGGGTCGTCGTCGGCGAAGGGGAGGAAGATCCGGCCGCGGTGCTGGGAGTGGACCGGGACGATCACCAGCGTCCCCCCCGGCGTCATGTGGGTCGTCGCGCTCCCCAGATGGACGTCGTAAGACCCGCGCTCGCCGTCGATGAAGACGTGCGGCTCCTTGATTCGGACGTTCTCGATATTCAGGAGTGAGAGCGTCTCGCGAAGCAACGCCGCGCGCATCTCGACCGTGCCGGCCGACGCCTCCGGGTCGACCTCGCCGCGGTGGGCGACGCTGACGATCAAATCGACGTCGCGCATGACCTCGCTGAAGAGTCGGGGAGGAATCTCGGCGACCTTGAGCGCCTCGTCGTCGCCGCGGCGGGCGAAGCGGACCTTCTCCAGCGTCAGACCCTCGATCTCGGCGGGGGTGTGAAACGTCTCCATGAACTCGATCCAGGCGACGATCTTCTCGTCGTGGAACGTCCGGAAGACGCCCGCCTCCGGGGCGGTGATCCAGCCTCGCGATCCCAGAAGCGCGAGCGCCTGCCGCGGGTTCACCTGCCAGCCGGCGTAGCGACGACTGAAGGTGGCGTCGCTCGTCTCCTGGGCCGTGGGGACGTATAATTCTCGGAACACCTGTTTGAACGGCTGCACGCGCTCCGCGGCGAAGCAGTCGCGCTGCCATTGGGACCACTCGCGAGACGCCAGCAGATCGACCGGGTGGGCGAGTCGAAGCGTCTCGGCCGGCTTGATCGGCTCGACGTTCCCCGCGAGGCCGCGGAGGCCCTTGCCGCCGGCCGTCGGGTAGCCGGCGATCCCCTCGCCGAGGAAGACCAGGCGTTCCAGCATCGGCCGTAGGACGACGTTGCCCATCAGGTCGGTCAGCGACTCGGCCGTGAAGGCGTCGCCGCGGACCATCGCCTCCTCCAGCGACGTCCGCATCCGGCTCGCCGATTGCTTCAAATGCGTCTTGCGCTCGAACAACTCGGCGACGGCCCCGTCCTTCTTGACGGCGGGGGGGACGTTCTTCAGCGGCTTGTCCCCGCGCTTCACCGCGATCTCGGGGCGGCCCTCGGCGTCGATCGCCAGGGCGACGGAGACGTCGCCGACCGCGACGACGACCGGGCCGGCGGCGAGGTCGGCGGACTCCCTCCCCTCCATCGCCCATTGCAGGCGGACGGGGTCGGCGTAGCCGGCGGTCCTGGCGAGGTTCTCCCGGCCGATCCGCGCCGCCAGCTTCTCCGACGCCTGCCGCATCGAGCCGAACTGGCGGCTCGTCCGCTGGAACTCCTGGATGATCCGGTAGCGCTCCAGCACGTCCTTATCCGGCGACTTCTTGTTGAGCGGGAGTAGCCCCAGGGCGCGGACGGCGTCTTGCTTGCGCTTGTCCTTGACGTCCTTGACCAGGTCGGCGCGCTTGAGCTTGCCGAGCATGGCGTCGGCGAAGAGTTGGGCGCGCTTGTGGCCGCCGCCGGAGCTGGCGTACTTGGCGAACTCGTCGAGCCGAGCCCATCGACTCTTGCCGAGCGCCTTGTGCGTCCGGGCGAACCAGTCGCCGTCCACGGCCCCCTCGGTCAGGTCTTCGAGCGTCAGGGGGGTGTACTTGCGGACCTCGGCGTTGCGGGCCTCGCGGACCTCGGCCGCGACCCGCCACTCGGAATCCTTGGTGTGGGCGTGGAACCACCAGACGGCCTCCTCGAACGTCGGCCATCCGAGCGCCCGTTGCACCCCGCGCGCCCACTGGGGGGCGTAGAAGGCCACGGCCAGAAGCGCGTCCTCGCCGATCCCCGCGGCCTTCATCGCCCTGGCGAAGTCCTCCGGCGTCTCGTCCGGTCTGGGCCGGGTGGCCCGGATCAGGTGGCTGAAGACGGCGGATTTCGACTGGCCCGAGTCGCCCCAGGAGTAAGTCCGACGCAACTTGGGATCGCGGCCGAGCGCTTGAAGGACGTCGACCAGCGCGGCGAGCCCCCCCGCGAATTGAATGACAAGCGCCGCGTCGGTGGCGATCGTCGGGTTCTCCCCGCGCGCCAGTTCGATCTCCAGCACCCGCGCCACGGCCTTCTCGACCAGCGGGACGACCGCCTCGGGCGACTTGCCGGCGCGCAGGGCTTGGGTCGCCTCATGGAGTTCGTGGAAGTTCGTGGAATGGAGGTTGGTCGGGCGAGGCCCGAGCAGGGCGTCGAAGACGTCGTGCTCGTTGGCCCACCCCGCGGCGAACGCCGCGGCCATCTCGTCCCACGCCAGCCGGTCGCGCGAGATGGGGCCGGCGTCCGATTCCTTGCCGCCGACGCCGAACGGCTCGTCGACCCAGCGGTGAAGCTCGAACGTCCGCTTCGTATGCGCCTCGGTCCATTGCCCCTTCCGCTGGGCGATGGGCTTCAGGGCCCTATCCAGAAACGTGAATTGATTGACGTATTCGCGAAAATAGTACCAGTCGCCGTTGACGTAATCGTACTCCGTCGAGCGGTCCCGGAGCTTGTCCGCCGGGATCGCGGCCAGCGCGGTGTCGAAACCGCCGGTGACGAACCCGGCGAGGTCCGCGTCGGTCTTGTGCCAGATGAACCACTCGACGAGTTCACGGACGACGCCGGGATACTTGAGCTTGGGGGCGCCCTTCACCAGCCGCGCGACCAGTTCCTCGCTCCAGACGCTTCGATGTCTGGCGGCGAACTCGTTCGCGAGCGTCGTCGCGACGTAAGCGCGAACCGCCTCCAGACCGTCGTCGTCGCGCGCGGACTTCGGGCGCTTCTCCCAGGCGTCCCACCAGACGTCCCGCAACGGCAGGTCTTCGAGGGGTCGGGCCTTCGGCTTGCCGCCGTCGTACTCGTGGGGCGACGGGAATGCGTAGTTAATCGACCCCAGGGGTTGCGACTCGAGATCGCCGGCGTAGTCCTTGTACGTGACCGGCTCCTCCCGATACTCGTGAACGACGCCATCGAGATACTTGAGGAGTTCCACCGCCGCCGGGGACGTGAGCTTGACGCCGCGGTCCCGAGGCTTGCCCGGCGGGGTGCGCCTGGAGTCGTCCATCAGGCCGAGGGCGTCGTCGAGCGAGGGGGCCTTGACGTCGGCGAGCGTGAGCTTGTCGATGTAGACTTGTTCGTCGCGGCCCAGCGGCGCGCGGGAGTCGCGGTACGCCTCGGCGATCGCGCGGGCGCGGTCGGCGCCGCGGCCGGCCTCGCTCAGTTGGGTCAGAAGGTCGAGCCCGGCGAGTCGTCGCGGCGGGCCCTTGGCGGCGGTCAGCCGTTCGGCGGAGGCGAGGGCGTCGGCGTCGTCCAGCGACAGGACCAGCGACAGCACGCCCCGGCGCAGGTCGCTCGCCTTGCGGTCGAGCAGCGGCTCCAGCGTTTCCAGGTCGGCCGGGGCGATCTTGATCTTCCGCATCGCCTTGACGGCCGTCTCGCGGACGTCGGAGGACGGGTCTCCCACCAGCTTCACCAGCGCGGCGCGCGTCTCGGCGTCCAGCAGCTTCGGTCGTCGCGCGAGCAGGAAGGCGGTCCTGGCCCGAGCGTGAGGCGACATCGCGCCCAGGTACGGCAGCAACCGCGGGACCGGCCGGTCCTCCAGCGCGTCGACCAGCCAGTCGGCGACCTCCCGCCGCCCCCCGGCCACCTTCATCCACGGCCAGACCAGCGGCTTCGATTCGCCGCCCTTGGCCGGAAGGCGATCGTAAAGCAGCGCCAGGCGGTCGAAGAGGTCGCCCATGCCGGCGGGGATCGGCGCCCTCGCGACGTAGCCGAACTCCTCGACGAGCCTGGCCTGGCGCGCGTCGTCGTCCTCGCCCGAGTCTTCGAGAGCGGCACGCTCGCGCTGGGCGACGGCCAGCGAGGCCGCGTATACGGCCACGCGGGGGTCCGCGTCGGCCACCGCCGCCTCGATCGGTTCGTAAGCCTCGGGGACGTTCAGCATGCCGAGCATGTGAACGCCGACGAATCGATTCTCCACGGCCCGATGTCGAAGCAGCCCCGCGGCCTCGGGGACGGTCGCCGGCGCGTCGTGGAAGGCGGACGACCAGAGGGCGAGATATGCCTTTTCGGCGTCGTCGCCCGCGACGGCCGCGGCCCGCGCCCGGTCGTCGTCGAGGTAAAGCGCGAGAGAGCGCAGCGTTTCCGCGACGTATTTCGACGCGGCCGAGTCGAGTTGCAGCCCGAACCAGACGTCGAAGGCGCGGACGGTCGCGCTGAAGCGGACGAGGTTTTCGTCCTCGATCAGCCGGAGCATCCGCCGGAACGCCTCGGGCCGGGCGAAGTCGATCGACTCCAGGATCGTCTGCCTCAGCCCCTCCTGGCGCTGGGCGGCGAGCAGGAGCCGCGCGACGAACTCCCAGCAATCCGGCTTCCGAGAGCACAGGAACGCCGTGACGACGTGCCGCCCCATCTGGCCGATCTCGTGCAGTCCCGACGCGCTGTCGCGGAGGACTCGTTCCACCTCCTCGCCGCGCGATCCTCCCAGGTCGATCGCCCCGGCCAGTAGAAGCCCCAGCGCGTCGCCGCCGTAATACCTCGCGAGATGCGGCGCGTGGGCGGCCAGCCAGGGCAAGTCCTCGTCAATGCCTTCGAGGACCGTCAGCAATCCGTGCAGGAAACTGACGCGGACGTCGCGCGACAGGTCGGGCCGACCGGGTGCGCGGAAGGGTCGACGCGCGTAACCGGATTGATACGGCAGTTCCGTTTGAAGCTCCCACGCCGCTCGGAAGACGTCGGGGGCGCGAGGGAAGAGCGCCTCGCCCAGCCGGAGCAAATCGGCGTCCGGCAACCGCCGCAGCCGCGCGAGGGCCCGTTGCCACCTCGCCCACGACTCGCCAACGCTGCCGGGCTTCCCCTTCTCGTCGAACCCCAGCAACATCCCGCCGACGACCCGCGCGTCGGGACCGAGCGTCTTGAGCCGGTCCATCCGGGCCTTGATCCACGGGGCCTTCTTGCGCGCGGCCTCGATCTGCTTCTGGATCTCTTCCGGTTTAAGCATCGCCTTCAAGCTCCCGCGAGGAACGTCAAGCGGATGAACGTCAAGCGACTGTCGGGTTCGAGTCGGACGATCGCGTCGAGGTCGCGATATTCAAGGCCGTCGATGGCGACGAGGTAGAGGCCGTCGATGAACGCCTCAAGCGCCACGGCCACGGCCGATTCCACGTCGACGTCGACTTTCGGCGCGGGCCCGAGCTTGGGGTCGCGCCCCGCGGCGTCGACCTTCCCCCGCGCCGCGGCCTCGTCGATTTGCTGGGGCGAAAGCACGCGGTCGAGTCGTCGCGCCTCTTGCCGCTCCTCGAACGCGGCGACCTCCCCGCGGACGACGTGCGCGATCAACTCGCGCAGGGTGAGCGGGCCGCCGTCGCCCCGGTCGTTGGGTGGCGGGACCGAGAAGTCTTCGAAAAGCGGCCGTCGCCGCCCGATCGCCTTTCCCGTGATGGTTAACATGCGGACAGGATAGGCGGACGGTCGAACACCGTCAAGAGGCTTCCGATTCGAGCGATCCAAAATCGATCCGGCGGAACCGCCGGGGGGGTGGGACGTGAAGGGCCTTCCCCGGTGGCGGGTTGAGGCCGAGCGCGGGAGGGGTGGAGGGGGAAACGGGCGTCCGGCATCGGATCAAAGCGCGCCAGACGTTGATTCATGAGAATCGACGCTGGAGGGCGTTTATGAACCGACGCCGGAGGACGTCTAGGGATCGGGTCGGGCTCTGGGCCTTAGTATTGGTCGGCGCTGATCACTTCGCCGCCTTCGCGGGTGACCAGGGCCCGCAGGGCCACGGGGCTGACGGAGTCCTTGATGAAGCGGACGCTGCCGTCGCCCATCAGCACGTTGACGCCGCCGGGGTGGAACGAGAACAGCTCGTCGTTGGCGCCGGCGTTGTTGCCAGCCGTCCGGAGGGCGCCGGGCGGCGCCTCATAGGGCGTCTTCTCGCGATCGGGACGGAACTTGTTGTTGGGCCCGCCGCTGACGCCGAAGGCGTTGTCCGCCTCGGCCCACCTCCAGTATCGCCGTTGGCCGGTGGGGATGTTCGGCTGGGGGGTGTTGGGGAATTGCGGCCCCTTGTAGCTTTCGAGGTAAGGGGAGATGCAATAATCGTCGCGGCCGGCGTCCTCGCCGATCGCGATGGTGTTGGACAGCCCGTCCGTGACGCGGGCGATGGGCGTCATTCCCTGGGCCAGCAAGCCGTCTTGTCGCGACGCCGGGTTGCGCAGCGGCGTGGCCGTGTTCGCGTAGGCGGGTTGGGCCTGGCCCCCTGGGTCGATGTCGGTGTAGCAGGTGGGGCCGTAGTCGGTGCGGGCGAAACGGACGCCGCCGCCGTTGGGGTCCGGGACGCCGTTGTAGGCGCCGGAGTTGGGCGACGACGGGCAGACGTACATGTTCATCCGAGTGGCGACGGACGTGGCGTTGGCGCCACGCATGTCGTTGTACTCGAACGAGAAGTTGTAGGTGTTGAAGACGACGTTCTGGTCGAGGTACGGCAGTATCTTGGTGAGCGTGGCCGTGCCGTCGACGAACTGGGTGGAGGGCGGGTTGGACCCGTAGTAGGTCGACTCACCGCCGGAGGGGAACGCCCCGTGCATGCTTTCGTAGTTGTGCAGCGCGAGGCCGATCTGCTTCAAGTTGTTCGTGCACTGCATCCGACGCGCAGCCTCGCGCGCCGCCTGGACTGCGGGGAGCAGCAGGGCGATCAACACGGCGATGATCGCGATGACCACTAGCAACTCGATAAGGGTGAAGCCTTTCGAGCGATTCGGGAAAGTCTGGTTTCCCACGCGACTCTTGTCCTTCCGGAGTGGTTGGTGGTGGCTTCTTCTTCGGTGCCCACTCGATCGAGTGGATCGGGGTTCGGACGTTGAGGGTGATGGAACGCTCGTTGCCGGGCCGGCGGAACGGGGTCCGTCAGGCGGTGATGAACGGTTTTCGGTCTTCGACGCGGCGGTCCTCCTTTCAATACGACCACACGAAGCGAATGGGATGCTGAGATAAGCACCCGGTACTTCGTGTTCGCGGATTTTAACAGGCGGGGCGCCCTGGTCGTCAAGCCGACTTGCCCGTGATTTTCGAACCGGAGGCCGGCTCCCGCCCGGCCGCCGCGGGCCGGGTCGGAGGTTGAAGCGGCGCGGGCGGGGCGTATGATGGCGGCTCGGGGGCCGACGCCGCCGGACGCTCGGGCCCCGGCGTCGACGTCCCCGACCCCGCCCTCGTCCCTTGATGGAGCCGTGCCGTGAACAAACTCTTCGTTGCACTCCTCGCGCTCGCCCTCGCCGTTCCGGCGGCGGCCGAGGAGGGCTTCCGCGACGTCTTCAGCGACACGTGGGTCGCCGTCGACGGCCTGGGCCGACCGACGGCGACCGCCGCGGAGGTCGGGCCGCCGCGGAAGGACAGGACGGTCGCCGCCTTCTACTTCCTCTGGCTGGGTCGAAGCGGCGAGGACGGCCCGTTCGACATATCCAAGATCCTCAAGGCGTCCCCCAACGCCATGAACGAGCCCGAAAACCCGCTCTGGGGCCCCAAGCACTACCCCCACCACTGGGGCGAGTCGATCTTCGGCTACTATCGGAACGACGATCCGGCCGTCCTGCGCAAACACGCGCAAATGCTTTCCGACGCCGGCGTCGACGCCGTCTTCTTCGACGTCACCAACCAGCTCACCTACCCCCAAAGCTGGAAGGCCCTGGGGAAGACCTTCGACGAGATGCGCGCGCAGGGCCTGAAGGTCCCCCAGATGGCCTTCCTCACGCCGTTCTGGCAGCCTCGCAAGGTCGTCAAGGAGTTATACGAGCAACTGTACAAGCCCGGTCTTCACCCTGATCTGTGGTTCCGCTGGAAGGGCAAGCCGCTGATCCTGGCGGATCCCGACCTCCTCCGCGACGACGTCCTCAAGCGCGAGGGGACCACGACCGCCGTCCGCCTGGAGCCGGGGAAGACCCTGGGGACCGCGTTCGCCGTCGACGCGCCGTTCGCCGCGGCGTCGCTTTGCACGCCGACGTTCGACGCCCGCGGCTCGTCCGCCACGTTGACCCTCCGCCGCGGCGACGCCCGGGGCGAGGTCGTGGCGACCCGTCGCCTGGAGCACGTCCGCGACAACGCCTGGTCGGCCGTCGTCCTCGACGCCCCCGCCCCGTCCGGCGCCTATTACCTGGAACTGTCCGATCCCAAGGGGCCCATCGGAATCTGGAGGAACGACGCCGGCGAGGTCAACCTCCGCGTCAACGGCTGGGACGAGGAGACGCGGAGGATGCTCGACTTCTTCACCTTCCGACGCCCCCAGCCCGACTACTTCAAGGGGCCCACCGCCCGCGCCCAGTGGAGCTGGCTGGAGGTCCACCCGCAGCACCCGTTCCCCGACGAACACGGCGAAACCGAGCAGGTCTCCGTGGGCGTCGCCCAGAACGCCGTCGACGGCAAGCTCGGCGTCATGAGCCACCCGCGGGCGCTGGGACGCAGCTACGCGAACGGGCGCGTCCCCACGGCCGACGAGATCGATTACACCGGCAAGAACGTCGTCGAGCAGTGGAGGCGGGCGCGCGAGATCGACCCGCCGCTGGTCTTCGTCACCGGCTGGAACGAGTGGATCGCCGGTCGCTACGACGAGACGTTCCCGCTTGAGGGCTCCTCGCGCGTGACGTTCGTCGACCAGTTCGACCGCGAGCATTCCCGCGACATCGAGCCGATGAAGGGCGGCCACGGCGACGCATTCTATTATCAACTCGTCTCGGAGGTCCGCAAGTTCAAGGGCGCCCGGCCGGTCCCGCCGGTCGTCTCCAAACCGATCGCGATCGACGGCCGGTTCGACGACTGGGAGGGCGTCGGCCCCGAGTTCCGCGACACCGTTGGCGACCCGATGGACCGCGACTTCCCCGGCTGGGGCCGTAAGCTCCGCTACGAGGACCACACCGGCCGCAACGACCTGACCGCCGCCAAGGTCAGCCGCTCCGCCGACCGCGTCGCCTTCCTGCTCCAGTGCGCCGAGGCGATCGAGACGATCCCCGAAGCCCCCGGCCCGATGCTGTTCCTGGACGTCGACTCCGACCCGAAGACGGGCTGGCTGGGCTACGACTTCGTCGTCGGCCGGACCCCCGGCGGCGCGACGATCGAGCGGAACGTCGCCAACAAGTACGAATGGGCCGATCCGAAGCCCGTCGATGCCGCCGTCTCCGGCGACCGCCTGGAGTTGACCGTTCCGCTCGCCGCCCTGGGGCTGAAGCCCGGCGCGGCGACGATCGACTTCAAGTGGTTCGACGCGACCGTCGCGCCCGCCGACTGGCCCGACTTCACCCTCCACGGCGACGCCGCCCCCAACGACCGCTTCAACTACCGCGCGATCCTGGGCGACGATTGACCCTTCGCGAGCCCTCCGGAGGATCGGCGTGGTTTCCGACCGGAGGGCATGGAAGCTGCGTGCTCCTTGACGACGGCTTTCGGGGACGAATGACGCGCGACCGAACGTCGGTTTCGCGGCGATCCCGACGGCGTCGGCGGGAGCAGCGCCGTGAAACCAGCGCCTGGGGAAGCCGGCGTGATCGCTCGCGCGCCGGTTTCCCCCGATGAGGATCGGTGGGTCGAGCCCTCCTCGGCCGCGAGCGTCGAGGAGGTCGCGTCGAGAGCGGTCGCCCGGCCGTCGCCGCCGCTTCAGCGTTGCGACGGCCTCGCCGAGTTGAGGGTCGCGGCGCACGCCGGGATCCATCGGCTCGCGCATCTTCATCAGATCTTCCCCTGCCGGCTTCTCTTTCCCGACGTCGCCGCGGGCGAGCCTCCCCTTGCCGTGTGGACCGTCCTGTCGGGCGGACTTGCCGGCGGGGACCGCCTTCGGCTCAAGGTCGACGTGGGGCGTGACGCGGCCCTTTCGATCACCACCCAGGCCGCGGAGCGCGTCTATCGCTCGAACGGGCCGGACTGCGACGTCGCGACGCGCCTGACGATCGCCCCGGGAGCCTGGCTCGACTGGACGCCGCGGCCGACCATCCTCTTCGACGGCGCCCGCCTTCGGCGGCGCGCCACGATCTCGATCGCCACCGGCGGCCGGCTGCTCGCCTGCGACGGCATCGTCTTCGGTCGCGTCGCGCGCGGCGAGAGCTATCGGCGCGGCGCCCTTCTGGACCGCTGGCGGATCGACCGCGACGGCAAGCCTCTCTGGGTCGACGCGCTTCGACTCGACGACCCCGCCGCGGCGTTGGCCGCGCCGGCGGGACTCGACGGCGCGAGGGCGCTGGCGACGGCCGTCTACGTCGGCGACGACGCGCCCAAGCGCCTCGAGGACGCCCGCGCGCTTCTGGCCGACTCGGAGGAACGCGCGGGCGTCACGGTCGTCAACGGCGTGCTCCTCGCCCGCTTCATGGGCGAGACGCCCGCGGCGGTCCAGCGCGACCTGGTCCGATACCTCGGCGGCCTTCGCCGTTTGGTGGGTCCGTATTCCGAGGTCCTACCCCGCGTCGGAAACGATTGAGCGTCCCGGGTTCAGGGAGGCGGCCATGCATCTGACTCTTCGCGAGCGCATGAAGCTGGACATCAGCGTGGCGGCGATGGTCGCCCGGCGTCGGCTCGACCGCGGCGTCAAGTTGAATCACCCCGAGGCCGTCGCCCTGATCTGCGACTTCATCCTGGAGGGCGCCCGCGACGGCGCTCCCCTCCCGGACCTGATGCGCGACGGCGCGGGCGTCCTCCGCCGCGACCAGGTGATGGAGGGCGTGCCGGAGATGATCCCCGTCGTCCAGGTCGAGGCGACGTTCCCGGACGGCACGGGACTCGTCACCGTCTATCACCCGATCCGTTGAGGAGGCGCGAACGTGTCCATTCGAGAAACGATCGGCAAGGCCCTCGGCATCGGCGGCGGCGCGGGGGGGCTGGTGCCCGGCGAGGTGAAGGTCAAGGACGGGGAGATCGAGGTCAACGCCGGGCGCGAGGCCGTCGAGATCGACGTTGACAACACGGGCGACAGGACGATCATGGTCGGCTCGCATTATCACTTCTACGAGGTCAACGACGCGCTTCGGTTCGACCGCGAGCAGGCGCGCGGCCGCCGCCTCGACCTGCCCGCCGGTTCGACCGTCATCTTCGAGCCGGGGCAGACGCACCGGGTGCAACTGGTCCCCTACGCCGGCGCCCGGATCGTCCACGGCTTCCACGGCAAGATCGACGGACCCCTGGGGCCCGTTTCGTGAACGACCCCGCGACCGGATCGTCTCGGATCGGCTCGGATCGGGAGGACCAGTCATGCCGAAGAAGATCTCGCGCCAGCAGTTTCAGACGCTCTACGGCCCGACGGTCGGGGATCGGGTGCGGCTCGCCGACACCGATCTGTTCGTCGAGATCGAGGAGGACCGCACCACCTACGGCGAGGAGCTCCGCTACGGGGCCGGCCGGTTGGTCCGCGACGGCATGGGCCAGGGCCAGGCCACCCGCGCCGAGGGGGCCGTCGACTCCGTCATCACCAACGCGGTCGTCATCGACCACTGGGGGATCGTCAAGGCCGACATCGGGATCAAGGACGGGAGGATCGTCGGCATCGGCGAGGCCGGCAACCCCGACGTCCAGCCCGACGTCGAGATCGTCGTCGGCCCCGCCACCGAGGTCGTCTCCGCCGAGAACATGATCGTCACCGCCGGCGGCGTCGACGTCCACGTCCATTTCACCTCCCCCCTGATCCTCCCGGAGGCGCTCTTCGCCGGCATGACGACGATCATGGGCGGAGGCACCGGGCCGGTCCAGGGAAGCATCGCCACGCTTTGCACTCCCGGCCCCTGGCACCTCCAGCGGATGCTCCAGGCCGTCGAGGGCTTCCCCCTGAACTTCGGCCTCTTCGGCAAGGGCAACAGCTCCCGCGCGGAGGGGCTCGAGGAGCAGATCCGCGCCGGCGCCTGCGGCCTGAAGGTCCACGAGGGCTACGGCGCGACCCCCGCGGTCATCGACCGCGCCCTGGACGTCGCCGACCGCTTCGACGTGCAGGTGACGCTCCACAGCGACTCGATGAACGAATCGGGATACATCGAAACGACGATGGCCGCGTTCAAGGGACGTACGGTGCATCACTTCCACGTCGAGGGCGCCGGCGGAGGCCACGCGCCGGACGTCATCCGGGTCTGCGGCCTGGAAAACGTCCTGCCGTCCTCGACCAACCCCACCATGCCCTACGCCGCGGGCACCATGGACCAGGCCTTCGACATGCTCGTGGTGGCGCACTACCTCCGCTTCGAGTCGCCGGCGGACGTCGCCGCCGCCGAGAGCCGGCTCCGCAAGGAGACCATGGCCGCGGAGGACGTGCTCCACGACATGGGCGCGATCTCGATCATGAGCTCCGACACCCAGGCCATGGGGCGCATCGGCGAGACCATCATCAACACCTGGCAGACGGCCGACAAGATGAAGAAGCAGTTCGGCCCGCTCCCCGAGGAGAAGGGCGAGAACGACAACGTCCGGGTGAAGCGCTACATCGCCAAGTACACCGTCAACCCGGCGATCGCCCAGGGGATCAGCCGCCACGTCGGCTCCGTCGAGGTCGGCAAGCTCGCCGACCTCGTGGTCTGGGAGCCGGCGTTCTTCGGGGTCAAGCCCAAGCTCGTCATCAAGTGCGGCGCGGTCGCCGCGGCGCCCGCGGGCGACCCCAACGCCTCGATCCCCCCGCCCCAGCCCCAGGTGATGACCCCGATGTTCGCCGCCCACGGTCGGATGCTCCCCCACTGCGCGGTCACCTTCGTCAGCAAGGCCGCCCTCGACGCCGACGTCGGCCGCGCCTACGGCCTGGAACGCCCGCTCGTCGCCGTCGAACACACGCGCGGTCTGTCCAAACGCGACCTGATCCACAACGACCTGCTGCCGAAGATCGAGGTCGACCCGGAGACCTACGAGGTCCGGGCCGACGGCCGCCTCCTGACCTGCGAGCCGGCCAAGGTGACGTCGATGGCCCAGCGCTACTTCCTGTATTAATATAATACAACATCAGCATTACTGACCATCATGGATTTTTGGGTCCCGAACGAGCCTTCCCCCCTCGCGGGGGAAGACGGACCGCGAAGCGGTCGGATGAGGGGGATGACACGCGAGACGACCGTCGGGATTCGCGGAAGCCCGTCCGGGAAGCCGTGGACGTCGATGGCGGATTTACTCACCCCCCCTCATCCGGCCCTCCGGGCCACCTTCCTCCGCGAGGGGGGAAGGCCGTTATGATCGTCCCTCAAACTCCGTGACGGCCAGAAACATTCGCTCGGGCGCGACCGGACGAGGAGGCCGACGCCGATGCCGGGAACGGACGTGGAAGCCGTCGCGGACGCGGGCGCCGACGGCCGGGCGCTCTTCCGCCTGTTGTCGTGGTTCTCGCCCAATTATCCCATCGGCGCGTTCAGTTGCAGCCACGGCCTGGAGTCCGCGGTCGACGCCGGGATCGTCTCCGACCCGGCGAGCCTTGAAACGTGGATCCGGGACGTGACGCGGCGAGGCGTCGGCCGCGTGGAGACGGTCCTGCTCGCCGAGGCGTGGCGGGCCGCCGACGCCGGGGACTTCCCGGCCCTCCACGCGGTCGCCGACCTCGCCGCCGCCTGGCGTCCGACCGCGGAACTGGCGGTCGAGGGCGACACCCAGGGCGATGCGTTTTTGGCCGTCGCCGAGGCCGCCTGGCCGTCGCCGTCGCTATTCACCTTCACGACCGGCCGGGGCGACCGGCCGACGCCCCATCCGGTCGCGGTCGGCGTCGTCGCCGCGGCCCACCGAATCCCGTTGCCGCCGACCGCGACGGCCTTCCTGTTCGGCTTCGCGACGGGCCTGGTCTCCGTCGGCGTCCGCCTGGGGATCATCGGCCAGACGGGCGGCCAGCGCGTCATCGCCGCGCTCGAACCCGAAATCGCCGCGACCGCCGCCGTCGCCCTCGCCACCCCTCTCGACGAGGCCGGCGCCGCGACCCCCGTCGTCGACTGGTGCTCCATGCGCCACGAGACCCAGTACACGAGGTTGTTCCGCTCGTGAACGGACGCTGGACGATCAATCATATTCAATGATGAATTGGTCGCTATCGTCGTCGAGGTCGTCGCTCGCGCCGCCGAGGGCTCCCGCGCCGAGTTCGTAAAGATCGGAATCGCCGATCTCGCAGTACCCCCGGAGGGTGGCGACGATCTCCGCGAACCCTTCGTCGTCGATGCGGCCCAGCGCGGCGAGGGCGTCGTCGAACCGGCCGAGATGGCGAAGCGCCTCGGCCTTCATGACCAGCGCTCCGGGATCCGCGTCGTCGAGCAGGCCGAGAAGGGCCTCCAGGTTTCGGCGGCGCGCCTCGGGAGCGGCCGGCGCTTCGTCCTTCCCCGCGCCGAACCTTTTCGCGTATTCCCTTCCGCGGAACGGGTCGTTGCCCCGCCACCAGGCGAGGATTCGAGCGTCGAGAACGCGGTCGGCCCCGACCAGCCCGGCGTCGATAGCTTCCAGGTATTCGATCTCGGTCGGTTCTTCCACGCGCGGCGCGGCGGTCCACGCCGGCGGGACCGACGGCGGCCCGCCGTCCTCGTCGTCCGCCATGTGGAACGGCTCGGGAAGCTCCCCCACGGCCTTGGCCTGGTCCAGCCAGTAGAAGCCGCGACACCACCGGCAGCGGACGAACTCGGGAGGCCGCTGAAGCATCGGCGCGAACGTCTTGCCGTCGGTCCACTGCGACGCGCCGAAGGTGTTCCCCGACTCCAGCGTCCAGTGCCTCGCCAGCGTCCCGCAATGCGGACACGCGACGATCGCGTCGGGACCGAAGAGCATGGCGTCCCCCTCTAACTCACGAGTCGACGTCGCGATCCGTGCCGTCGTGTTCGACGTTCGACCTGAATCGCGAGTTCCATGATTGTCGATGTAATTCTTGTGGCGGGGCCCGCCCTTGGGCTGGCCCCGCTTGAGTGTCGGGACGGCCCGACGCCCTTCGTCGCGGGGCGCGCGGTCTTCGGCTCACTCGGCCAGCTTCAGTTCCTTGACCTTCTTGGCGACGTCGGCGGCGGCGTTGTCGGTATCGACTTGCTTGTCGACGGCCTGGATCACGCCTTGTTTGTCGATGTAGAACGTCCAGCGCTCGGCGACGGGGCGGCCCTCGTGGACGACGCCGTAGGCTTTGGCCGTCTCCTTGGACGGGTCGCCGAGGATCGGGTAGTCGGCGTTCAAGGACTCGGCGAACTTGGCGTTCTGGTCGGGGTCGTCGACGCTGGCGGTGAAGTAGGCGACGTTCAGGCCCTTCAGCGAGTCGCCGGCGTTGGCGAACGAGCGGCACTCCTTGGTGCAGCCGGGGGTGAACGCCTTGGGGAACCACGCCAACACCACGGCGCTCTTGCCCTTGTAGTCCGAAAGCGCGTGCGTCTTGCCGTCGGAACCCTTCAAGGAGAATTCCGGCGCCTTGTCCCCCGCCTTGGGCTCGGCCGCGGTCGCCGTCGTCATGGCCGCCGTCGCCAGGAGTCCCAGGGCCACCAGCGCGATTCGTCGAAGCATCGTCTTCCTCCCGCCCGCCAGGGGCGCGTCGAGTCGAGGTTCGGATTTGCGGAATTTGCCGACGCCCCCGATCATCGCGCGCCACCGCGCGCCCTTGTCAATCCTCGACCGGATCCGGGATCATGGAATCCGGGCGCTCGCGAGGGGGCGACGAGGCCCGCCACGACCAAGAGGGCCGACGTCCGATGCAATGGCGCGACAGGGTCTACGGCCCCCTTCATCTCGACGACCCCGACCTCCTGGCCCTGATCGCCACCCCCACCTTCCAGCGCCTTCGCGGCATCAAGCAGGCGGGGCCCTCGGCGATCTCGTTCCCGTTCAAGAACGTCACCCGCTTCGAGCACTCCCTTGGCGTTTTCGCGCTCTTGCGCGACCTGGGGGCCGACCGCCGCGAGCAGGTCGCCGGGCTCTTGCACGACGTGTCCCACACCGCGTTCTCCCACGCCGTCGACTTCGTGGTCGCCTCCACCGCCGAGCAAGACCACCACGAGACCCTCAAGCCCCGGTTCCTCCACCGCCCCGACGTCGCGGCGGCCCTCGACCGCCTGGGGTTCGCGCCGGAAGACTTTTACGACGACTCCCGCTACCCGCTCCTGGAACGCCCCCTCCCCTGGCTCTGCGCCGACCGCCTGGACTACTTCCTCCGCGACGGCATGGCCTGCCAGGTGGTTCGTCGCGACGACGCCAGGCGGATCCTGGGCGCCGTGACGGTGATCGACTCGACGATCGTCCTGGACGACCCCGCCGCCGCCAGGCTGGCCGTCCGACTCTTCGAGGTGATGAACCGCGACTGGTGGGCCAGCGACGTCGAGGCTTACATCTACAACGAGTTCGCCGTCGCCCTCCGCGCCGCGATCGCGGCCGGAGCCCTCGCCGAGGACGACCTCTTCTCGGGCGAGGACGACGCGGTCCTCGCCAAGCTCGACGCCGCCGGACTCCCCGAAGTGGATGCCGTATTAAGCCGAATTCGCCGCTTCGATCCGGCCTATCTTGAAGGTTACGTCCCCCGGATCGCCGCCAAGCAGCGCCGGATCGACCCGCCGGTCGCGGTCGACTCCTGGTTCCTCCCGCTCTCGGTGCTGCCCGACGAGCGCGAAATCGACGACGTTCTGAAAAACGATAAATCTCGGACGCTTGCCGACGGACTCGGTTGACGCGCGGGCCCGCTTCGGATAGCGTCTTCGCCAGTGAAGGTCGGCCGCTCGACCTCGCCCGGGTCGCAAGGATCGCACCAAGGGACATGGAATCGGCCGCGCCCGCCGGGGCGGGCCGGACCCGAACCGCACGGAGGCGCGGTATGACTCGCACGGGATGGATCCGTCTCGGGTCGACCTTTCTCGCTCTGGCGCTGGTCGCGACCCCCTCGCGAGCGGCCATGATCCGCCTCGACGTCGCGGCCACCCCCCTCCTGGACGCCGACGCCCCGCCCGCCTGGCGGGAACTCGCCCGCGACCCGCTCGACCTCGAAGGCGCTCTTGCCGGGCGACTCGCCGGAGGCGTCCGTCCATTGAACGCTTATTATAGCGGTTCGTGCCTGGATTGGAATCACGGTCTGGTTTTGTTGGACTGGACGACGAGCGACTTTTCCGAGATCCGGCCGCGGCCGATGGTGTCGGTCGGCGACGGGTCCGCGTCGTTTTCGACGTCGGTCGAGGGGCCGTCGCCGGAGCCGCCGTTGACGCTGGCGGGGTTTTTGGGCGTCGCGGCCTGGGCGGTCTTCCGCCGTCGCGCGGAGCGTCGCCCGCGACGGCCGATCCGTCGCCCCACGCCGGTTCGCGCGACCGGGACGGCGATCGTCCCGGCGCGTCGGCTCGGCGCCGAGCGATCGCTCGTTCTGCCTGCGCGGTTCGTCGTGGTTTCGACCGCGACCTTTCCCGCCTGTCGAGCCGAGACGGGGACGAAAGCCGTCGGCGTCCGCCGCCGCGGCCACGCGCGGCGGATCTCGAAAATGAATGCTCTTCCCCCCTCGCGGGGGAAGACAGACCGCGAAGCGGTCAGATGAGGGGGAC
>ERZ778018.1428-NODE-1428-length-19658-cov-25.358415_pt1 | contig 19658 bp, 16 predicted proteins | sample MGYA00375748_ERZ778018 | MGnify/ENA primary metagenome ERZ778018 (study PRJEB29350, sample SAMN05509839) | bioreactor metagenome | biome: bioreactor; material: wastewater | place: South Africa: University of Cape Town | collected 2014-04-22 ... | reverse complement strand
GAAAAACAGCCCCTGGCTGCATGACTGAGGCGACAACTAACTTGACACGCGCCGCTACGCCGAGCTGAGTGTTCCGTTCGTTTCGCCCGCCTCGGATATCCCGGGCGTTCGTCGCCTGGAATTCAGCGCCGCGATGCGTGGCGAGGACTACGACAGCTTTGGTCAGGTGACCACGCCGAAATTGGGGATGATCTACGACCCTACCGCCGACTTAACGTTCAAGACCTCCTTGGGGAAGTCGTTCAAGGCGCCGACGCTGGCCCAGCTCTATGGAAACAAGTATGCCTACCTCTGGAGCGCTTCTCGGGTAGGTGGTAGCCGAAGTCCCTCCGATGCCACCGTGCTGATGTCCTATGGCGGCAACGCCGACTTGCAGGCCGAGCGGGCACGAACCTGGACGACTTCGTTGGCCTTCCATCCAGAGGCGCTGCCGGGGTTTGATGCCGAGCTGAGCTGGTTCGACATCGACTACACCGATCGGGTGGTCTTGCCGCTCAATTATCTGCAGGCGTTGAGCAACCCGGCCTATGCGGACTACGTGGATAAGTCGCCGACGCCCGAGAAGATTCAGGAGCTTTTCGCGGTTTACGGCGGCACTTTCTACAACCTGTCCGGCACGGCCTACGATCCAAGCAAGGTGGTAGCGATCATTCGCGACCAGTACTTGAATGCTGCACGGCAGCGGATCAAGGGTCTTGATTTGTCAGGCTCGTATCGTTTCGACCTGGGTCGCGGCCAGTTGGCGGTGCGCGGATCGGCCAGTTGGCTCGAAAGCAAGCAGACAACCAGCGCCGGACAGGCCGAGCAAACACTCGCTGGTACCGTCTTCAATCCGGCCAGGCTCAACGGCCGCATCGGTGCGGTCTGGGCATCGGGGGGCTTTAGCGTATCGGGCTTCGTCAACTACACCGGCGGCGTGGCCAACCGCTTGGCGACGGGGACGGAAAAGACCGCGTCGTTCACCACGGTAGATACCACTATCAACTACGACGTCGATGAGCGTGCAGGCGCGTTCTCGGGGCTGACGCTCGGGTTGTCGGTTCAAAACCTGCTGAATCGCGCACCTCCGCTTTATACCTCGGCATTCGCGACGTACGTGCCGTACGACGCCACCAACTACTCGGCGATCGGGCGCTTTATCAGCGTCTCCGTTTCCAAGCGCTGGTAGGGCCGGGCGATGAACCTTTTCAGTCGACCGGCCCCGTGGGCGGCCGTGATAGTGCGTATGAGTATCGATCCTTCCGCCAGGAAGCATCGCCTGCATTGGGTCTCGGCGGTTGTACTTGTTTTGCTTGGCGTGTCTGTCGTCGGGCCGTTGCTCGCGGAAACGATTTCGCCGCGGCGTCTGCTGGAGGTGACCGACCTGGGCAACCCGGTAATCTCGCCAGGCGGGCGACGCGTGGCGTTCCGGGCCGAGCAAGCATCGGTCGAACGCAACACGTACGACAGCACGTGGTACGTACAGAGTTTGGATGGGGCATCTCCGCCGCTCCGTATAGCGGATGGAGGTGTGCCGTTGCGTGAATATGTCAATGGACTCGCGCTGCCATCGCCTGCTGTCTGGTCGCCGGATGGAAAGTGGATCTACTACCGCGCCCGCCTCGATGGCCGAGTCTCTGTCTGGCGTGCCGCGGCGGATGGTTCCGGGTCGCAGGCGGTAACCTCGGATCTGGCCGATGTACGGGATTTCACGCTGAGCGGTGACGGAAAAACGCTCGCCTATAGCGTCGGCGCGGCCCGGGAGGAAGTCGTCGCCGCGGAAGACTCCGAGTACGACCGCGGCATCCGGATCGACGACACGGTGAATATTGCTGCCGGGTTGTTTCGGTCGAGCAAGCTTGAGGGGCGACCGGCCACGCAGCGGTTCCTGGGAGATTGGTTCTCGACCGGGCCATTGTTGGCGAAGGTGCCGGATCGTTGGAAGGCCGTCGATCTGGCAACGATGACAACTAGGGAGCTGTCTGGATCGGAATTGCCGGTGCATCCGCTAAAGGTGGCCGACCTTTCGCCAGATCTCCCGGCGTCGCCGACCAAGCTTGCCCAGAGCACAGACGATGGACGCATTGCGGTGTTGATACCGGGAAAGAAGGAGAAGGGGCTGCTGATGAGCCGGTATATCGAGCTTGCCATGCTGCCGGACAGGCACGCTTCGCATCCGGTCAGGTGTATGGCCAAACTGTGCCGCGACAGGTACATCACGACTATCCAGTGGCGGCCAGGAAGCGATGAGGTCCTGTTCACGGCCATGAATTTCCAGAAGGGGCGTCAACAGTCGATCTATGCATGGGACGTCGTAGCGGGCAGCGTGCGGCCGATCGTGCTTTCCAACGGACTTTGCAGCGGAAGCCAGCGCTATTGGGATACGACCTTTGCGCTGTCATCCGGCACGCTGGTGTGCGTTGCAGCGGAGGCCAATCGACCACCACGCCTTGAAGCAATCGATCTGGCCAATGGCCAGCGACGGATACTGTTCGAGCCAAACAAGACGCTGGAGGCGGATATTGCAGCCACGGTGCCGGCAAGGCCGATCCGCTGGAAGGGCGCGCAGGGGCAGGAGTTCACCGGCCAGTTATTCGAGGCACGCGTCACGAGCGCCGGCCATCCGCCACCGTTGTTCGTGACGTTCTACACCTGTGATGGCTTTCTTCGCGGGGGATTGGGTGACGAATGGCCGCTTGCGACCCTGGCGGAGGATGGCATCTCGGCGCTATGCATCAATGCGATTCCGGCAGAGCTTCGGCTTGACGTCGTTGCAAATTACGACCAGGGACGCGAGGCCGTCGATAGCGTCGTGAAGTTGCTGTCCGATGAAGGGCGTATCGATCGCACCCGCGTCGGCATGGGCGGACTTAGCTATGGCAGCGAGGTAACGCTATGGACGCTGGCACATTCGGATGTAGTGAGTGCTGCTTCGGTCAGCGGCATTTCGGTGACGCCGACCTATTACCTGTTCAACAGCCTGCGGGAAGCCTTCCGTTCCAACCTTGGGCAGCAGTGGCAATTAGGCGCGCCGGGCGAAACGCCTAAACGGTGGAGGGAAATATCGCCTGCGTATCAGCTCGACAGGATCAAGGCGCCGGTCCTGTTCCAGCTGCCTGAGCAGGAATACCGAATGACCCTGGATTATGCGCTACCCCTGATGCGCGGGCATCGCGCGGACATCTACGTATTCCCGGACGAGACCCATATCAAGTTCCAGCCGCGGCATAAGCTGGCGGCGTACGAGCGTAACGTCGACTGGTTCCGCTTCTGGCTGCAGGGTCGTGAAGACCCGGATTCCGGCAAGGCTGGGCAGTACCGCATTTGGCGTGAAATGAGGAAGGCAGCAAAACATCGTTTTGGTGCAGGTTCTCACGATGGATCGTGACATTGTTGACGCGCCCAATTCTCGGCCGCACACAGGTCGAAGATGCGGAGAAACGACAGGTCTCGGGGTGCGATATCTTTGGCTAAGAAATTCGCCAATGCGGAGCGGTCTATCAGATCATGGGCGCACAGCTGCCCGTCCTCGAGAAATTCGCGCATCTTCGGTTTGTTGCGCGTATAGATGGCGGCCATGTAGCCCGTATACGAGCCCTTGCTGCGTCGATCGAGAATGCCGCGTGGCAGATGGTCGGCAAAGGCTTGGCGGGCAACGGCGCGGTTTCGGCCATCGGCAATCCACATCCAAGTAGGGACTTTCAGGCATGCCTCCATCACGGGCTGGGACAGCAGCGGGAAGTGCATGGAGTACCCCACGCCGGGAGGTGCGGTATCCCTGAATAGTTGATTCCCGATCAGGTCATGAATTTTCTCGCGATCGCCGGGCAGTGCGCCCGATGGCGCGTCCATCCAAGGATGATGATCCGATACGGTTGTCACGCAGGCTGGGCTGAGTAGCGCGCGGTCTTCTTTCCAGCCTATGCGTGGCCGACGCAGCATTTTCTTGAGAGTCAATCGGCCGGCCTTGAAGACAGTGCATCGGTGCAGGGCGGCAAGGTCTCCGATGGCAGCGATGCCTCCCATGACGCCACATTCCCTGAACGCATCGGCGGCGGGCGCGGCAGTCTTCAGGTAGCAGAAGACGGTATCGCCGCCGGCACCCGAAAAGAAGCCGTCCACGCCATATCGGGTACCTACTGCCTTCCAGACTTCGTTTAAGGAGTTCTGCGGAATCCCTATCGCAGGAATGACGGATGAGCGAGGTACGGGAAATTCGAGGTGAACATTATCGAATCCGACTTCCACCGAGAAGAGCTCCTGTCCCAGTGCCTCCGTTACCAACCGGGCGTATGGTCGCTCGTCGGTTCCGGTTACGGGCATGACCAGCGTGCAAAAGATGGCGCGCCGCAAGGCATCGCGCAGGCAAATGGCGACGACGGAGGAATCCAGTCCGCCCGATAACTCGACCACGAACCTGTTGTCTCCTCTAGATAGAGCCCTGACCACGTTGGATACGGCGGCTTGGACATCTTCGACTGCCGCACGAGGATCCCTGTGTCTGACGCCTTTCTCCACGAAGCTCCACGGTGACCACGCGGAGCTGGCTGAAACATCCCTCCCTCGACAGGTCAGCATGCTGCCTGGAAGCAATTCGCTCACGTGCTTAAGTGCCGTACGAGTCGTCTTTAGATAGGGGAAGTTGAGGCAGTGTGCGACGGCCTGCCAGTTCACCTCTCTGCGATACAGCCCCAGGTCGACCGCAAGACCGATGTCCGAAGTGATGAAACCTCCACCATCGGTCAGGGAATAGACACATGGCACAGCGCCAGAGGGGTCGCGTAGCAAGGTGATCTCCGAGCTATCGCTATGGTCGACAAGAATGGCGAGATAGTCGCCCCAGATATTCTGCAGCAGGCGTCTGGCGAGTTCGCGTGCCGAACCGTCGATATCCAGACGTTGAGAAATTGGCAGGCCGTCCTTGGTGAAAACCCGGCCGATGAGCAGGCCATGTCCAGGTGCCACGAGGGTGGGTGTATCAGCGGAGACGAAGATCTTGGCCGAGGGCGACTCAAACTTGCAGATCATTCCGGCGGTGCGCAGTGAACTGCTCAACCAGCCGTGGCCGGCGCTTGCGTTCGATCCTCCGCTGAGCAGAATGATGTAGCGGCAATTCATCAAACCATCCTGATGGGCGTATGCGCATTGGCATCGGAAAGTGTTTCATTCAAGACGATGTCGCCGGCTTGTACCCAGCAATGCGCCGCGAATGGCTCCGACGTCACGCCGAAGACGATGTTCGCCGACAGTCCCCGCCGCGAAAGGAACCGGAGCAGGGACAAGGAATCCAGAAGGCAGGTCGGCTCAATGGGCACATAGCGGCGCGCACGAGCGAATTGCCCGTTTGCCTGGAGCAGGTTTTCCTCAAGTGCGGCTGGCGCGGCCACCTCGATTGCACCTGTTCTTCTATCGCGGTACGCGCTGACTTCGTCGAGATTCGTTCTGAGAGTGCGAGTTTTCAAATGGCGATGAGTCGACCAGGTGATCGCCATGACTTCTAAGACGATAGCCGCGCTGAGCCGGCGATCCGAAATCGTGGCGGATTGCTCGATTGCGCTGCGAACCGGGTGCCGGATGCTCGCTATTGCGGCATGTGTTTTCGGCCCCGACGCCTCGACCAGTATTCGAGCGGTCGCGAGATCCTTCAATAGCGTGGAGGCGACATCTTCATGCGCCTGAAAGCCTCGCATGGCCTTCTCAAGGGGGGCGGTCAGTTTGAAGTATCGGTCTTGCGCTATGTCGAGAAAGATCAAGTGGCCGCCGACATCACAGCATGAAAGACCCTCTCTGAGCAGGTAGCCCATCGTCTGTCCCTCGGGAGTAGGGCGCGCACCATGGTGCGCGCCCCGGAGTTGTTATTCCTCGGAGATGCCGGGAACCAGCGGAAGCCCCTCTCCGCCACCCTCGGTGTTGCCAGCACTACCCTTCGTTTCGACACTGGCGATGCCCAGCTCGATGACGTTTTCCGACGTATCGTTGCGGATGTTCTCGTTCGTGTTCATCTCGATCTCCTACTCTCGCGCGTCATGGCTGTCCCATGACGCGACCAGCGTAGAAGTCGGAAAATTTGATTTTCAAATGATTTTTGCGCTGTCACCCGATGATTATTCCGGGAGCGCGACGGCCGCTCTGCAATCCCGGGCCCCTGCTTCGACGCCTCATCGGCTGGCGGCATGGCCGCGCAGTACGCGCACCGCTGAACCCGATCGCCCGAACCTGTCGCTCGTGATCGACTCGCTGGCGCTGGTCAGCTTCGGGCTGAGCTGTACGTGAGGCTCTTCGGCGCCGGTTCTGAGGCGTTCATCCACACATCGCCACCCGGCCCGTGAAGTAAACGGGCGACGTGCAAGGAAATGCCTTTTCTTTTTGTAGGTGAGTTCTTGTTTACTCGGGTAGACTCGCCCTTTTGACCCACTGCCGAAGAGCACAATCATGGCCATTAATCTCGACACGCTGTCTCCTGCCGAACTCAAGGCGCTCATCGCCAATGCCCAGTCGCAGATGCAGGCTGCCCACGCCAATCACGTCAGAGAGGTGCGGGAAAAAATCGAGCGCCTGCTGAAAAGCAGCGGCCTCACCCTGACCGACGTGTATCCGACACGTGGCGGCAAAGGCGCCAAGGGACCGAAGTCGGTTGTAGTCCCCAAGTACCGCAACCCTGCGAACGCCGCCCAGACATGGTCTGGTCGTGGCAAGCGGCCGCTGTGGTTCGTGCAAGCGCTGAAAAAGCGCGGCACCACCGTCGAGAGCCTCCTGATCGATGGCGCACCCAAGGCGGCTCCGGCGAAGGCCGTCAGGAAGGGCGCAGCCAGGAAAGCGGCGAAGACCTCTGCCAAGAAGGCGCCCTGAGGTCCAGGCGAGCCGCGTTTCGGGCGCAGATGGGAACCTGCGTCCCGGAACCCGGGCATTTTTCCAAGCCCCGAAATGCAGCGGTTTGACACCCGGTTGCCGGCCGGGCAACGCCGAAGCGGGCTACCGCCGTGGCCGCGCAACGCGGATCCGCGGGGAGAGAATGTCAGCGAGGTCTAGTGAAGGCCGTCGCGGCCTTCGCTCAGCAAGGCCACGATGCACGGGACGAGCTGCTTGCGGCGCTCGTGATAATCGCGCAGTGCGGATTTCAGGGCCGGTATGTCGCGTGTTTCCCAATTCCGGCTCAATTCCGAAAGCTCTTCGAAGCGGTTCTTGAGCAATCCCTGCGCGGCCCGGCGTATCGGCGCCAGCCGGTCGTTAGTCTGCTTCACCGCATGGTGCAGGGACCCGTGTGCTGTCGCGCGGGCGATCGCATCGAACAGCTGCCACGTCAGCTTCACCAGATCGCCATCGGCGGCCACGAGTTCCAGTTTTCCTGTCTTCTGGATCGCTGGCGCCTCGCCGATATCGCACGCCATCAGCAACAGGCGTTCCATCCAGTCGTAGAGGTTGCGCAACGCGACTTCGTTGAACAGCGGCACGTGCAGTCCATCGCGGGCATGGTCGGTGACCATGCCTTCGCCAACCAGGCGGTACAGCGCGAATCGAACCGGGGTAGGACTGATTTTGAATTCAGAGGCGAGCTTGGCCGGATCAATCCGCTGCCCGGGCGTGTAGCGTCCCGCCTGCAGGGCACGCCTGACCTGTCCATATACGAGTGCGCTCTTGGAGTCCACGGGCGGAGCCTCCCGAGCCGCTTCTAGCACGAAAAATATTACGGTGCAACGTAAGTTCTGTAGGCCAAAAGCCTCCGTCGGAGTAGGCCGAAGCGTACTTTTAAACTCCGGAAGTGAGATCTCCTAACGCAGGCATCTCATCAAGCAGATCGGGACTTGGCTTTCATATCTGATCCTTCGCGCCGGTGTTCCTCGGCCTCAACGCCATCACCGGCACCGACGCGTCGTGCGCCTCGATGTGCGAGCAGATGACGAAGATCGCCTACCAACCTGGCCGCAGGCAAAACCATGCGCTATCTGCTTGCCTACGCTGCTATGGATGACCGAATGAGGCCAACGCAGGAGGTGCAGGAGCGCCCCGGAGTCTGGTCGCAGTCCCTTGTGATCTTTCGACTAACGCCTCACGAGGGCAGGCAAATTGCCGCCGATTTCCCCGGCGAGTGGCAGGGCGCGCCCGGAGGGCCGACAACTACCCTGTTTGCCCTGCCGGGAACCCGAGTAAATTACTCGGCTCAATCTTTTTCTTGACATTCGCATATTCCTGCGTTCATCGTAAGAACATGCCTCTTTGCAATGCACGAATTTTGGGGATGAGCGGTGCAGGTACTTTTTGCAAGAGTGCCGCGGGATTGCCCTGTTTTCGTAAACGCCCGGGCCGCTTCGCAGATGCTCGCCGATCTAATAAAAGGGGTTTTATGAGGGGCCCTCCATGGAGCTCATACCTCCCTGACCAAGGGTCAGTTCCTCTCTAGCTAGCTCTCGGTTGTTGCAATCGCAGGGCCTAAGCCCGGAAGTGATTTTCTGACTGCAAGCATCTTCAGGAAGGAACCTGTGTCAATGTATCCCACTCACGTAAACCTCCGTACGTTCGCGGTCGCCTGTTTTCTTGCTGCTGCGTGTGGCGCCGCCTTTGCGGATGATGCGGTAGAAGGTACGCCCGCGAAATACAAGGACGCCCGCTCACTGGCCACCGTCAACGTGACGGCGAATGTCGGCTCGGAGGCTACTTCACTTCCCCCGGTACAGGTAACGGCTATCGCGCCGGATTTCAGCGGCGCCATTACTCTTGCCGTGCATAACATCCCGCCCCCAATCCGGGGGCGAGCCTACAAGGCGAACAATCTCGACTCCACAACCGATGTCGACAAAGACAGGAATGGTTGTGAAAACTCGGTAAGCGATCCCATTCGAATCGATTCCGGCGCCAAAGTCGAAACATTTACGGACTTTGCCCTGCCAGGGGAAATGGGATTGCGCTACGAACGGTTCTTCAATTCACAAGGGCCAGCCAATCGCAAGTGGACGAATACCTTCAGCTATTTTTTGGATGCGACATGCCAGTTCGGTGGTGATGATCCGACTACCGGGGCGTGCCGGCAGACAAAGGTCTATCGACCCGATGGATCAACCCTGCTATTTCTTGGGGTTCCTTCTGCCTATACCACGCGCACGCAGCAGGGAAGTGGCGGCATAGCCACACTTACCCATAATGCGGACGATACTTGGACGCTTTATGACGAGAACGCAAATACGCTCGAATTCGATGCGGCGGGCGGACTCAACTCCATAGTCAACCCATCAGGCATAGGCTGGACTCTTAGTGGGGACGCGGCTGGGCTTCGCGTGACTCATACTAATGGCCAATATATAACGATTGAGGTCAGTTATGACCCTGTCAATAACATAAGTGTTACCAACGTGATTGATCCGGCGGGTAATGTTTATCGTTATGAAGAAGGCGCTCATCGCAGAGTTATTTTGCCAGGAGTGCCACAAACGATTATTGACTACAAGCATGCCGGCCCTTACGCCCTTTTAGCTGAAATTGATTACAACGGCGTGCCTTACGCCTATACCACCTATGTGGGTCTCAGGGCGGTCAGCAACGAGCTGGCTGACCACACCGAAAGAACGGTCATCGATTACGGAACCGACGGTAGTGGGCATCTAAAAGCCACCATCACCAACCCCATGGGCCATACCTGGACCCAGGTTTATGCCGGCATCAACAACCAGCTTTCATCCGTGAGCCATGGCGCGTTGCCGGATTGCGGATCAACGGTGAGCAATCGCGAATACGACAGTTACGGCAATCTCTCCGCGACAATCGACAATAACAACAACATGCACACATACGTCTTCTCCTCGAACGGTCAGTTGCAGACGGAGACAGAGGCGGCCGGGACGAGTATCGCCCGAACAACCGACTACGTGTGGGATCCGGATCTTCGACTCAATCGACTGAAGAGTTTTACCGTCCGTGGGCTGAAAAGAGTTACTTATACGTATAACGACCGTAACCGCCTTGCCTCCGAAGCGATCACCAATCTCTCGAACGGCGGAACTGCGAACCAGACACTCACCACCACCTACGATTACACGCTGTACGCGAACGGTATCGTGCATACGATGACTGTGACGCATCCTTCGCCCAACAACAGCAACCAGGAGGTCTATACCTACGACACAGTGGGCAACCTAAGCACTGTGCTGAATGGGTTGGGTCAGAAAACTACTTACAGCAACTACAATGGGCTTGGTAAACCCGGGCGGGCGATCGGTCCAAACGGCGATACGGTGGATCTTGTCTACGACCCCCGCGGTCGGCTGAGCTCCAAAACCACCTATCCCAATGGCGCGGCAGCCAAATGGCTATACACCTACGACGGATTCGGTCTGCTGGCGAGCGTCACTGCACCCGACGGCGAGGTGACTACGTGGAATCGCGATGCGGAAATGCGCGTCACGGCGATGATTCGCAACGACAAGGACGGTACCTCCACGGAAACCTACGGCTACAACGCCAACAACGATGTCACCAGCAGAACGGTCAGCCGCAATGGTGTGGTGACCTATTCGACCAGCACTACGTACGACGCACTGGGGCGCCCCTATCAGGTCCACGGTAACCATGGTCAGCAGTTGACCTACAGCTACGACGGCAACAGCAACGTCCTCTCGGTGACCGATGCCGCCGACCACATCATCAGCTTCCAGTACGACGCACTCAATCGTGTCACCCAGAAAACCGAATCGGGCGGCGCCAGTCCGTCGATTCCAAGCGGCACCCCTACCCTTAGTGCGCCAGCTACCAGCATCGACGGCAGCTACACATTGAGCTGGGCTGCCGTCAGCGGAGCGACGGCCTACGAATTGCAGGAGCAAGCCAATGGCGGCAGTTGGAGTACGGTCCAGAACAATAGCGGTCTAGGATGGAGCACCAGTGGCAAGGCCAACGGCACCTACGGGTATCGAGCCCATGCCTGCAACGTTACGGGCTGCGGTTCCTGGAGCAGCTCCACTACCGTGACCGTCCTGTACCCGCCCGGCACGCCGACTCTGAGCGTGCCCGCCAGCAATAACACCGGCAGCTATACGGTCAGCTGGAGTACCGCGGCTACCGCCACCGTCTACAACCTGCGGGAGCAGGTCAACAGCAGTAGTTGGGCCACCGTGCAATCCAGTGGCGCTCTGGGCTGGGGTGCTACTGGCAAGGCCAATGGTACCTATGGCTACCAAGTACAGGCGTGCAATACCAGCGGGTGTAGTGCCTGGAGCACGATCGGATCGGTCGCGGTGCTGCTGCCGCCAGCCAGCGCGCCGAGCCTGAGCGCACCGTCCAGCAACGCAACCGGTGCCTACACCGTGAGCTGGACTAGTGTGAGCACCGCCACCAGCTACAACCTCCAGGAGCAGATCAACGGCGGTAGCTGGACCCCTGTGCAATCCAGCGGTGCCACCGATTGGGGAGCGGCTGGCAAATCCGACGGTACCTATACCTATCGTGTCCAGGCTTGCAATGGCGGTGGCTGTAGCGCATGGAGTTCGACCAGCATCACCACCGTGCTATTCCCGCCAGGCAGCCCTCCATCGGTAAGCTCGCCGGGCACCAACAGCACCGGCAGTTACACGGTAAGTTGGAGCACGATCCCGAACGCCACCAGCTACAACTTGGGGGAGCAGATCAACGGTGGCGCGTGGAGCATCGTGCAATCCAGTGACGCCACGACCTGGAGTGCCACCGGCAAAACCAATGGCACCTACGGCTATCAGGCGCAGTCGTGCAACAGTGGCGGCTGCAGCGCGTGGGGCAGCGTCAGCACTACCACTGTGCTGCATCCACCGGGCAGCGCACCGACGCTTTCCGTACCCGGGAGCAACACCACCGGCAGCTACACGGTGAGCTGGTCCGGTGTGGCCACGGCCACCAGCTACAACTTGCAACAACGGGTCAACGGCGGCAGCTGGGCGACAGTGCAGGCCAACGGTTCCACCAGCTGGTCGGCTAGCGGCCAGGGTAACGGTACCTATGAATATCAGGTGCAGGCCTGCAACGGCAGTGGCTGCGGCCCATGGAGCAGCGTCGCCTCGACAAGTGTGCTGCTGCCACCGGGCAGCGCACCGTCCCTGAGCGTTCCTGGCAGCAATGGGAGCGGCAGCTACACGGTGAGCTGGTCTAGCGTAGCGACAGCTACGAGCTACAACCTGCGGGAGCAGGTGAATGGTGGTGGTTGGACGACCGTGCTGTCGGGCGCATCCACCAGTTGGAACACCAGCGGACGTGGCAACGCGACCTACGGCTACCAGGTGCAGGCCTGCAACAGCAGCGGCTGCGGTCCATGGAGTGGCGTCGCCTCGACGACCGTGCTGTTGCCGCCAAGCAGCGCGCCATCGCTGAGTGTTCCTGGAACCAACGGAAACGGCAGCTACACCGTGAGCTGGTCCGGCGTATCAACGGCCGCCAGCTATAACTTGCAGGAACAGGTTAACGGCGGTAGCTGGACCACGGTGCAGGCCAGTGGCAACACCAGCTGGAACGCCAGTGGCAAGGGTTCCGCTACGTACGGCTATCGGGTGCAGGCCTGCAACTCTGGTGGCTGCGGACCTTGGAGCGGCACCGGCTCGATCACCGTCACCATTCCGGTACCAATCGCAATCGATGGGCAAAGCTATACGAGCAGTTCCTCGGTAGGCAGCACCGGCGGCGCTTCGGCAGCCATCGGCTTTGACATCACGGGTGGGGGCACCTGGGAGGTATTCACTGCGAACCAGCGCGTGGCCAAGACGGTCGTCAAGTCAGGCGCCGTCCCGCCCGGCGCCACAACGGTGCAATACGCCTGGACCGAAGTCGGCTTGGCCAATGGGGCCAACCTGGGGGGCGGCACGGTTACCAATGGGGCCAGCGCGCCCACCGCGGTGAGCAGCAACCCTTCGAGCAACTACTACGTTGCCATGGCCAAGAACAGCACCAACGTGGCCGGACTTACGTATCGGGTGACCGTGACGTTCTACAACGCGGCGGGTGCCAACATCTCCAGTTCCACTTGCACGATGACCGCAGTCGTCGCGGGGACGCTGTGATGGCCACCCATTTCCATCATGAGAAATGCGTCACCGCCGCGCAGCGTGGTGACACCGCCACCCGCACCCCTTCCAGGAAGAGGCCGAGCATGGAACTTGCCCTCGCCATTTCTCGCGCTCCGGCGCGACGCCAAGTTCTGCCAGTTCTGCTGCTGGCCAGCCTGCTCGGCAATCATGCTGCGTGGGCCGGTACCCCCATGGTCACGCAATACACCTACGATGCCGGCGATAACGTCACCACGGTGACCGATCCGCGCGGTTTGGTCACGGCCTACAGTTACGATGGCCTGGGTCAGCTATGGGGCGTGTCCAGTCCGGATACCGGCACCACGATCTACGCCTGGGATGCCTACGGTCGGCGCAGCAGCCTAACCCGCGCCAACGGCGTGACCACCAGCTACAGCTACGATGCTATCAACCGCCTGACCAGTGTCAGCGCTGGCGGACAGACGCAAATCCTCGCCTACGACAACTGTACGAACGGCCTGGGTCGCCTGTGTTCCGCCAGCGATGCCACTGGCGCGATGGCCTACACCTACACGCCGGAGGGTTGGATCGCGGGACGAGGTTTCTCGATCAATGGCACCACTTACTCCTTGGGCTACGGCTATGACGCCGTGGGTCATCTCGCAGCGTTGACTTATCCCGACGGCCATCAGGCGATTTACAGCTACATCAACGGTGCGGTATCCGGCATCACCTTCAAGATTGGCAGTACCCAGCTCACCGCCGCGAGTGCCGTGACTTGGCGACCGATGGACAGTGCGCTGGCCGGCTGGACGGCGAGCAACGGGCTAATCAACACGTTCAGCTACGACACGGACGGCCGGTTGACCGGTATCTATGCACCGGCGGTGGAGAACCTGGGCTTCAGCTACGACGTGGCCAACCGGCTCGTCGGGCTTAGCAATGGCATCGACGGCACCCTGAGCCAAGTCTTTGGCTACGACGACCAGTCGCGACTGGTGTCGATGTATTCGGCGAACTCCGTGGCCAGTTACGGCTACGACCCCAACGGCAACCGCATCACTACGGCGGTGAACGCCGCCATCAACAGCACCGGCTACAGCGCCACCAGCAACCAGCTCGTGAGCACCATTGGGGCCAATCCCCAGAGCTATGGCTACGACACGCTGGGCAACGTGACCACGCTGGACGGTGCCACGGCCTACCAGTACGACGCTTTCAATCGGATGGCCACAGCTGGCGGTACCAGTTACTACGTCAGTCCCGAAGGACAGCGACTGCGCAAGGCGGGCGGCGCAGGCACGACCTACTTCGCACCCGATGCCAGTGGTGTACTGCTGGCGGAATACGGCAACGGTGGCTGGATCAATTACGTGTGGCTGGGTGGTCGGCTGATCGGGCGGGAGGTGAACGGCCAGCTGGAGGCGATCGGCGGCGACCAATTGGGGCGACCGCAGGTGGTCACGAATGCATCGCAGGTGGTGGTGTGGAGTGCGCAGAACTGGCCGTTTACGCGGAACGTTGCGATAGCGAACACGGTGCCGCTGAACCTCGGCTTCCCGGGGCAGTACTACGATGCGGAGAGTGGGCTGTGGAACAACGGATTCCGGGACTACGATCCGACGTTGGGGCGGTATGTGGAGAGTGACCCGATTGGGTTGGGTGGCGGGATTAATACTTATGTCTATGTCGGCGGGAACCCAATTTCGCTCATCGATCCTCTTGGGCTTGAGTGGGTGACAATCAGATACGATTACCACGGAACCAAGAACTGGACGATGGCGCTACTAAATCGCCTCGGAACGCTTGGCACGAACGAAGTCATGTCGTTCAAGAACTGCGTTGGATGTACGCGTGACGCGGTTCAGGAATGGCAGGTCACCGAGAACGAGTGCAAGGTGGGCGATCCAGCTCCGGGGGATACACGACGGATAACGCAGACGTTCGGAGAGTTCTCTGATCCTTGGGCTGTTGGCGGAACTTCTTGGCATTGGACACCTGCCGTTCCGAACCGAGCTTCCAGGGATTGGACGCCTGCTGTACCGAATCCGACTCCCAGGAGGCCGTGATGAACTTGAAGAAGTTGGTTCGGTTGTTTGGCGTTCTGGATATCGCATTGATCGGATGGCTGGTCACATCAGCCATTTTGAGCGGGAAGATCCCGTTCTATACCGACTTGACGGAGTCATTGGCTGTTGCCAAATCTTTTGGGGGTGCGTTTTCAACACTCTTGGCTATTGCCCCTTATGTTCTTCTTGTGTCGCTAATCTTCTCGGGGGTTTTCCTACTCCGCCATAATAGGGCGGGGGCCTACTTAGCGCTCGTCCAATTTCCCTTTAGATGCACAGGGGTGATTCAGCCTTCTTTCTTCTTCATTGTGCTTGTGAAAGGGGCTGGGGCCATTTATTGGACCCAGCTCGGTGTAGTTTTAATTCTTGAGATATTCAAAGCGGCTGTGCTCATCTTGTGGCTAAGGAAGCAGCCAGCGTAGGGCGCAATAAGCGCAGCTCATTGCGCTATTTAATGGAACGGAGGTAATTAAACTTGCGTGCAAAACTTGGCTTTCGCCTACGATGACGCGGATCGCATCAGCCGGATCACCAACAGTATCGACAGCCCAACGGTATCGACAGCGGACTGACGCAAAGCTTCGGCTACGACGCGCTGTCCCGGCTGACCTCGGTCGCCTCGACCGCCAGCAACGAGAGCTCCCAGTACGACGCCAATGGCAACCGCGCGTCACAGGTCGTCAATGGTGTTTCGGGTTCTACCCCGTTTCCACGGACGGTTTGATTAAGGCTGAAAACTCCTGGTCCCACCGGGCGACTCTACGGCGCATGCGTGGGTTGTGGAACCGCTCCATGTAGTCAAACAGATCGGCCTGCGCCTCATCGCGGGTCCAGTAGCGCCGATGATGCACGCGCTCACGCTTGAGCAGTCCGAAAAAGCCCTCGCAGGCCGCGTTGTCGGCGCAGTGGCCAACCGCGCTCATGCTGTTCACCAGAGCGTTTCCGCCCAGGAACTTCTGGTACGTGCCGCCGATGAACTGGCCGCCGCGATCGGAGTGCAGGTGACCTCCGAGCTGCCTTGCCGCTGCCATACCGCCATCTGCACAGCCCGCACCACCATGTGGCAATCCTGACGGTGATGCATCGACCAGCCCACCACGAGCTTGCTGTAGAGGTCGATCACCACGCACAGATACAGCTTGCCTTCCAGCGTCGCGACCTCGGTGATGTCCGTAACCCACTTGGTCTCCGGCTCGTTGGCCTGGAAGTCCCGTTCCAGTTTGTTCTCGATCCCCATCGGCCGAGCTCCCGGCTTGCCGCCGAAGCGGCGCCGGGCCCGCCGTGGCCAGCCCTGCAGGCCCGCGCGGGCCATCAAGCGAGCCACCCGATTGACGCTGGCCGGCATATCATCATCGCCCCGGTCCTCTTGCATGCGAGGGGCACCGATCACGCCCTTGCTGTCCTCGTGGCTCTCCCGAATGCGCGCCAGCAGGTGCGCATTGGCCCGCGCACGCGGACCCGGCACGCGCCGGCCCAGGCGTAAAAGCCACTCGTGGAAACCTCAAAGCTCGAAAGGTGTCAGGGACAATTTCCGAAGGACAGCGACTGCGCAAGGCGACCGGCGCAGGCACGACCTACTTCACTTATGTTGGCGGTAATCCACTGAGCTATGTTGATACATTCGGCTTGGCTGTCGAATGCAAGCCTGTACTCAGGTTCCCCCTTCCATTCACGGGACTTAATTTTGAGGTCCAGCAATGTACGGAAAATGGCAAGATACCTAGCGCGCAGGATCCGAAAGACGCAAAAAGGATGTCGGGTAAGCAGCTGGATAAGGCTTGCGAAGCTAATGGTTACAAAAAACGCACATGATCTCAAAAGAGATTTAGGAATTAGTTCTGATCGGGATATTTTCTCTGATAGAAATGGCAATATGTATTCCGGGCCGCGTAACGGAACAGGGCCTATGGAATGGCTGAAAATTAACACGGGCGGATTTAAATAACGCTATGAAAAGTGACGTAGAATTAGATTTCCAACTATGGGCTACCTCAATCCCTCCTCGGAGGATATCTGAGCTAACGAAAATTCAACCAGATGTCCAATTCTTGAAAGGGGAGAGAAATAGCAAACTTGTTCTGCCTAGAGAGAATCTTTGGGCAATAAGATCTAAGGTCGCATCAGACAAGGTTGAAGATCATTGGGACGAACTCGAAGGCGTTTTATTTGGAGAGAAAGAAGCCCTGAGGGAGGTTGCTAGGACGGGGAGTGCAAAATTAACTATTATAATTAATAGTAAATTGAGAATTCCGTCGATCATTATTCCACCAAGAATGTCAGCTTTTGCTGCTTTTCTTGGGGCTTTTATTGAGATCGATCACATCCAACCTTAATTTAGATAATTACGCTGGAAGGATGTAGGCTATTGTTTTTATTTTGTAGGAGGGGCTTGGGATCCAGGCGAAGCGGCCGGGAAGGCGTGGCGGGTTGAGCGCACCCCGCCATGCGTGGGCGATGAGTTTACGTGCCGCGCAAAACTGGGCCCTCTCAGGGATAACTTTGGCGCCAGCGGGCCTCAAGGGACATCTACGGCAGGAAATGCGGTATCCGGAGTGCAGGTTGCTAATGCAGGTGCTAATAGGGCTGTCGGCCAAACGGGTTCTGGCATAAGTACCGCCTCGCACGCGACAACGTGGCAGCATGCGGCTGGTTCTGGACTTGGCCAAACTTTGCAGCGGATGTCGAATGGCAGGCGTTTCGGATCAACCCAGGCATCCTGGAGTTCAGCTGGACGGGTGCTTGGTCGCGCAGCTGTTGTCACAACCGCTTGGGAAGGCGGATGGGACATTGGATCAATGATCTACTGTGGATGTAGCGCGAACGGTAAGTGATTATATGAATGAGATTCTTTGCAATCGCGAAAGTTTGACACCTGATCAGGTATTTGATCGTTACTATGCCACATCCCATTTGAAACGAGATTTGGTGGTAGAGTTGCTAAATCATGTGGCTAAAGAACTTTCGTTGCCAGTTGATAAGCTCCTGCCAGGCGATCGGTTTGCAATTGAGCTGGCTGAAGGAAGAGGCAATGAGTGGGATTCTGGCTATGGCATCCTCTTATTTGAATTACGACGATTGGCCAAAAAGAGGAAAAAAGTGATCGAAATACCGATCGCCACGGTCGACGACTATCTTAAAGAAATATCAAAGGTTTATTGAAAAGCTCGCCTGATTGGCGCCGACTCTCGGTGCTAAATCGCAAGTTATGAAACCGCGCAGAACGAGGTTAGGTTCACTTCTTAGCACTCTATAATTGAGCCAAAGCTCGTTTTCGTTTTGATCATAATTAGTGAGTCTCTTTATGGATAAAACAGACGTCGTGTTTTATGTTTTAATCTTCTGCATTTTTACAACGATAATATTAAGAATTTCAATCGTTAATTCTTTGCGAAAAAACCATTCGAATCTATACGTAAAGCTACGCGAGCCGAGTGTGCTGAGCGGCATGGGGTTTTTCGCGTTCAAGATTGCTCTTTCTACAGAGTTCAAGTTATTCAGCCGACGGGATGCTATTGCCGTGAGATTAATGCAGGTGACCTGGGTGTCGGAGCTTATTCTTGTAGGTCTTTTTGTTGCAATGAGTAATTTTAAATAACCAGCATTGAGTACTAGTTGCTTTCGATCGAAAAAAGCTGAGTCAGCTCCCGTCGAAAAGCCGCCCGTGGCGGTCGGCGACACGGCCGGCAAGTCCTACATCGAAAAGCAGCTGCCCCCGGGTATGCACGCCATCACGTCCAAGGCCGAGAAGGACTCGGTCACCATCGACATGGCGCCTGGCAGGAAGTGAAGATGGGCATGTGGGCTGCCCGCTCGGCACTGCATGTCGTCGATGCGAAAAAGGGCCAGGCCGGCGTGCGCGATTCCAAGTTGATCCAGTGATCGACTGGTGATGGAAGACGCGCCCGTCTTCTGATGGTGCACTCGATGGATTGAGGGGCGCAGGCATGCGGCCCTCAATCCATCGTGTAAAGGACGCCAGATAGTTTCGGCACCGAATGCCAGTGGACCAGCGCAGCGCACCGGCATCATCCCGCTACCGCTCGCGTTCGCCGACCGCAATGTCCGCACGATCAGGATAGCCAGCAGCGGGATGCCGATCGCGTAGAGGTCCTACGTCCGTGATAAGCCGACGTTGAACGGGAACCAGATGCCTGGCACGCCGAGCGGGTCGAGCAGCTCGAAAGGTGTCAGGGACAATTTCCGAAGCACATACCGGCGGATGGTGGGAGGAGAACGGCGTGCGACCTCAGTCGAAAAGGGATGCTGCCCATCACCCTGTTGCGCGACGAGGCGGCTGGCGTGCGAGTTGGGAACGTTGCGGGGGCATAGCCGGGCGCCTGTGACGCGCTGACCCGGTTGCCGGCATCCTCTCCTGAGGGTCGCAGTCATGTGCCTCGACGCCGACCTGCGCGACCCCGGCACCGAGGTATTTTCCTTCGGAGGAAAAGTACCCGCGCCAATTTCTCAAAGGCGTCCCGCCGGCAACGCAGGCACGAAGCGGTTCGGCCGGTGCATGGCTTGAACCTCCCGTCATCCGGTCGGTGCCAGCTTGCCCATGACCGAGCAGATCCGGCGCCTGCGAAAGGACTAGACTGGTCTCGGCAGACGTTCCCGCCCGCAGGGCGTGGAGGGTTTC